>Ga0114976_10000157_pt1 | contig 38862 bp, 44 predicted proteins | sample S_130805_EF_Meta_FD_87319 | JGI IMG/M metagenome (GOLD analysis project Ga0114976, IMG submission 87319) | Freshwater microbial communities from Lake Simoncouche, Canada to study carbon cycling - S_130805_EF_MetaG | ecosystem: Environmental > Aquatic > Freshwater > Lake | place: Lake... | reverse complement strand
GGTCTTGCCCCTTGGTCGGTTGACCCCAGCGGAAACCGCCGGAACTGCCGAAGCCACCCTGTTGGGCGCCGGCGCCGAACATGCCCGACAGAATGTCTTCGAAACCGGCTCCCTGGAATCCACCGGCGCCACCGCGACCGAATCCACTGAAAGCATCGTTGAACCCACCCGGGGCGCCACCGGCGGTAAAGCGCGCACCAGAACCCATGGCCCGAATCTGATCGTACTCGGCTCGTTGGTCTTTGTCCGAGAGAACGGAGTAGGCCTCGCTGATTTCCTTGAACTTAGCCTCGGCTGCTTCTTTGTTGGCCGGATCCGCGGAATCGGGGTGAAACTTGCGCGCAAGTTTGCGATATGTCTTTTTGATGTCCTCGTCCGACGCGTTCTTGTCGACACCGAGAACCTTGTAAAAGTCCTTCTCAAACCAGTCTTGGCTAGCCATTGGGTACGGCAACCACTACTTTGGCGGCCCGCACCTGCGTCGTGCCGAGCAGATAACCACGTTCAGCCACGTCAAGAATCGTTTCGACCGCGACGTCAGCCGACGGTTGTTGAACGATGGCTTCGTGGATGTTCGGGTCGAACGGTTCGCCCACCTGCGCGTAAGCCGTGAGGCCGAGACGCTCAGCAACACCGCGGAGTTTAGCCGCGATGGCGGTCAATGGCGCTCCGTCAACGAGGTCGCCATGTTTCTCGGCGCGGTCGACGTCATCGAGCACAGGCAACAGCAACCGAACCGTGTCGGCGACGGCCCGCTCTCGATCCATCTCGCGATTGGCTTCCGTGCGCTTGCGATAGTTCGCATATTCCGCGGTGACGCGTTGCAGGTCGGCAAGTCGCTCCGCCGCCAGTTCATCGGCCGCCTGTTCAAGTCCCACGACGTCGTCGACCGTGAGTTCGTCACCACCAGCTTCAGGGGAATCCACAGACGTGGACTCCCCTGAAGCATCGGCTCGGACCTCTCCGGTTTCCGGGTCGATGCGTCGCTTGTCGCGAACGATCGGCTCGTCCTGGTCTCCGTTGTGGTCGGTCATGCTTACTTCTTGTCCTCATCCTCATCGACGACCTCGGCATCAACGACATCCTCATCAGAAGCGCCGTCTTCCGCTTCGGGCTCTGCCGACGCATCGCCGGCCTGAGCCTGCTGATAGAGCGCGTCTCCGAGCTTGCCTTGGCTTTCGCTGAGCTTGTCGAACGCGGTCTTGACCGCGGCGTCGTCTTCGCCGGCGAGCGCCGACTTCAAGGCGTCGACATCTGCCTGAACTTCCGACTTGACGTCGGCCGGCAGTTTCTCGTCGTTCTCCTTGATGAGCTTTTCGATGGAGTACACCATCTGCTCGGCCGTGTTGCGCGTTTCAGCCGATTCGCGACGTGCCTTGTCTTCGGCAGCGTTCTCTTCGGCCTCGCGCACCATGCGCTCGATGTCTTCTTTCGGAAGGCTCGAGCCGCCCGTGATTGTCATCGACTGTTCCTTACCCGTGGCCTTGTCTTTGGCAGACACATGCACGATGCCGTTGGCGTCGATATCAAAGGTCACCTCAACCTGCGGTACGCCACGAGGAGCCGGCGCAATGCCCGTCAGTTCAAAAGTCCCCAGCGGCTTGTTGTCGCGGGTGAATTCACGCTCGCCCTGGAAAACCTGAATCGACACAGCCGGCTGATTGTCATCTGCCGTCGTGAACGTTTCGGATCGCTTGGTCGGAATGGCCGTGTTGCGCTCGATCAGTTTTGTCATGATGCCGCCCTTGGTCTCGATTCCGAGGCTCAGAGGCGTGACATCGATGAGGAGGACATCCTTGCGTTCTCCACGAAGCACGCCAGCCTGCAGTGCGGCGCCCACGGCAACAACCTCATCTGGGTTGACACCCTTGTTCGGCTCCTTGCCACCCGTGAGGCTCTTCACGAGCTCGACAACGGCGGGCATGCGGGTCGATCCACCAACGAGAACGACGTGTGCGACATCCGCCACCTTCACGCCGGCCTCACGGATGACGTCTTCGAACGGCTTCTTCGTGCGGTCGAGCAGGTCGCTCGTCATCGACTCAAACTGAGCGCGAGTGAGCGTCTCGTCGAGGTTGGCCGGGCCATTCTCGGTGAGCGACAAATACGGCAACTGGATGTTCGTGGTCATCGACGACGACAGCTCTTTCTTTGCCTGCTCAGCAGCTTCCTTGAGTCGCTGCAAGGCAATCTTGTCCGTGCTGACGTCAACACCCGTGGACTCCTTGAAACGCTTGATCAGGTGTTCCACGACGCGTTGATCCCAGTCGTCGCCACCGAGTCGGTTGTCACCGGAGGTGGCGCGAACCTGAATCGTCGAGAAGTCATCATCTTTTCCTACTTCGAGCAACGAGACGTCGAACGTGCCGCCACCGAGGTCGAAGACCAGGATGAGCTCGTCTTCTTTGCCCTTGTCGAGGCCGTATGCGAGCGCGGCGGCCGTGGGCTCGTTGATGATGCGCAACACGTTGAGACCCGCGATTTCTCCGGCGTCTTTTGTGGCCTGTCGCTCAGCGTCGTTGAAGTATGCGGGCACCGTGATGACGGCGTCCGTGACCGGCGCACCGAGGTACTGTTCTGCGTCTCGCTTCAGTTTGCCCAGAATTCGGGCGGAGATTTCTTGCGGGGTGTATTTCTTTTCGTCAATCGTGGTCGTCCAGTCCGTGCCGATGTGGCGCTTGACCGACGCAATGGTGCGATCGACGTTTGTGACGGCCTGGCGCTTCGATGGTTCGCCGACCAGCACCTCGCCGTCCTTGGTGAACGCAACGACCGACGGGGTCGTGCGGAAACCTTCGGCGTTGGCAATGACGGTGGGCTCGCCACCTTCGAGTACGGCGACGACCGAGTTGGTCGTTCCGAGGTCGATGCCTACTGCTCGTGACATGTGTGTTGTTCTCCTTTTTGTTCTCCCTCGACGAGGGAGAGACGTTATCTGACTCCAGTTCGATTGAGACTTGAGTCTTAGTGACTCAACTATGCCAGTTTGCGGTGCTGTGTGTCAAGCGCTGCACATAAACCTGAGTCCACATGGCTCAGGTTTATTCGTGGCGCGCGCAGTGTGCATCGTTGCAGAGTGCGACACCTCGTCTTCACCTGTCGTTTGCAAGATAGTCAGAAGAATCTCTGGCGTGGCAGGTGCGGAAGTTCTCGAACAGGTCTACCCTCGTGGCATGAGCGAAGTCGCCACACCGCAACGAATTCCGCGCCGACAGGTTTTGAGCTGGGCCCTCTGGGACTGGGGTACCTCCGCATTCAGCGTGCTCATCACAACGTTTGTCTTCGCCCGATACATCGTGTCGGACTACTTCGTGGACCCCGCCACAGTGGCCGCCTACACAGCCAATGGCGGTGCAGACGGCTCCGGTCCAGCCAAGGTCGCCTATGACGCCGCGGTGGCAGATCTCACAAGTGCCGTGGGGTGGGCACTTGGTATCGGTGGCCTCGCGATTGCCCTCATCGCACCAGTCCTTGGCCAACGATCCGATGCCGGGGGTCGCCGCAAGCTGTGGCTCGGAATCAATACCGGCGTAGTCATTGCGGTCACCATCGCCATGTTCTGGGTCGAAGGCGCGCCCCAATTCTTCCTACTCGGGGTGGTGCTGCTCACCATCGGCAACGTGTTCTACGAAATTGCCAACGTGAACTACAACGCGATGCTGCTGCAAGTTTCCACGCCCAAAAATATTGGACGCGTCTCTGGCTTCGGCTGGGGAATGGGGTACGTCGGAGGCATTGTGGTCTTGCTTCTCGCGTTAGTTGGATTCGTGCTCGGCGACCCGCCTTACTGGTTTGGCGTCACGAGCGAACTCGGCATGAACATCCGCGCCATTGCCCTTCTCGCGGCAGCATGGTCGCTGATCTTTGCGATTCCCGTTCTCATCTGGGTGCCGGCAAACACGGCCGTTCAGCCCGGCAGAATCGGCCTCTGGGCTTCCTACCGCAAGCTTTTCCTGACCATCCGGGACCTCTTCCGCAATGATCGTCAGACGTTCTACTTCTTGCTCGCCAGTGCCGTCTTTCGGGATGGATTGGCCGCCGTCTTTGCTTTTGGCGGAATTCTCGCGGGTGCGGTTTTTGGGCTCTCCAATACCGAGGTGATTCTTTTTGCTGTTGCCGGAAACCTGGTTGCCGGAATCGGAGTTTTCTCTGCCGGATGGTTTGATGACAAGTTCGGCGCCAAGAGAGTCATCATTTGGTCACTCATTGGGCTCATCGTCACTGCAATCGTGCTGTTTTTCGCCCACGACGGAGGAGCGCTGGCGTTCTGGATCGGCGGACTGGTGCTGAGTCTCTTTGTTGGGCCGGCGCAGTCGTCGAGTCGGGCCTACTTGGGTCGACTCGCCCCCGCTGGTGGCGAAGGAGAGCTCTTCGGGCTGTACGCCACGACGGGGCGCGTCATTAGTTTCCTTGCACCCACGGCATTTGCCGTCTTTGTAACGGTTTTCGGCGCGACATACTGGGGAATCCTCGGCATCGCCCTCATATTGCTCATCGGGCTCTTGCTACTCGTGCCTCTGCATCCGCGCTTTAAGCGCTAGGGACGGCGGCCCAGCGCCACATCATCAGAATGGTCACCCCAAAGCCGACCAAAAAGTTGATAGCTAGAAAAAAACGCCAGCCGCCGTGTGCCCGCTCGCACTCGTCATCGGCGAGCGACCTGTAGGGCCAACACATGCCGATATAGGGGATGGCAAAGAAGGCGGCGTAGAAGACCGGCCACGATTGCGTCCAGCCAAACCCGGCGGCGGTCGCAAGCAAAACTCCGGCGAGCGCGTACTCGGCAATAGCCAACCTTGTCGTCATTTTTGCGCCGAGCGCAGTCGCAATGGACGAGAGTTTCGCGTCGCGATCCGCCTTGATGTCTTGCACCGCGCCGAAAGCGTGTGAAGCCGTTCCCCACAGGAAAAACGCAATCAAAATCAACCACAGTGCGGGAGTGAAGGCGGCGCCGGCCAAAACCAGCCCGTAAATGGCAGGGCTAACGAAATGGGTGCTCGACGTGACGGAATCGACGAAGGGTATCTCCTTAAACCGAAGGCCCTTGATTGAGTAAGCAACAACAGCGAAGAGGCTGACGGCGAGCACAATCCATGACTGTGGATTTCCCAGCACAACGAGGGCAACCACAAAGGGAACCGTGACGATGATTACGGCCCACAGCATGGGGCGGTGATACCTCTGGGCCAGTACAGCGCCCTCGACACCGCCTTTCCGAGGATTCCGCATGTCCGACTCATAATCAAAGACATCGTTAATCCCGTACATTGCGACGTTGTAGGGAATCAAAAAAAACAACGTGCCGATAACAAAGACAACGTCGATTTGGCGTGCAGTCATGAGGTAAGCGGCGGCGAACGGAAAAGCCGTGTTTACCCATGACAATGGACGAGACGAGACAAACAGTGTCTTGAGGAAGGTCATTTCGAAGCCTTCCTTTTGCCCAAAACCGAAACGCACGAAACGATAATGACAACCGCAATCGTGTAGGCAAAGTCTTCTATCGGCGCCAGCCCGATCCGCATACCCGAAATGCGTGAGTCGTCATAGGCAACCAACCCGGCTCCGATAATCACGTTGTCGAAGACGGCGGTCATCGCCAGTGTGACAATCAGCGTCAACCCCGTGGCGCGCCACGGCATCCGAGAGCGGACACGCAACGCCGTGATCGCCAACAGAAGCATTGTGGCTCCGAGGAAGACGATGTTGAGAGCGACGTAGGTCATGCGGCTCCCTTACTCGAATCGGGATCTTTCTTCTCCGTCACCTTTTGTGCGGCACCAAAAACATTCAACGTCACGTAACTCAAGAGGGAAAGAAAAAAGAGTTCCTCGATCGGAATCTCGGGGGCCACTACTACGCCGGTCATCCACGACGATTCGCCGCGAAAGAAAATGCCATTCGCGACACCCGCGACATCCCAGGCGAGCAGGAATGCAATGCCAACTACCACCGCGATGGCTGATCGGCGGGCATCGCGCCAAAAGCTCAATCTGAAACGTCGGTCCAGCAGAATCATGCCGGCGAGGGAAATCAGGAGAGCGCCAAGATAAACAAACGTCATCGATCTACCGTGGGGAACAAAGGCTCGGGGAGTGGCTCGGTCGAGGTATCTCCTCGCAGTCGTTTCACCAGTACTTCAGCACTGATGAGGCACATCGGGAGCCCAATGCCAGGAATCGTTGAACCGCCAACGTAGAAGAGACCGTCGACCTTCTTACTCACATTTCCGGCTCGGAAAAAGGCGCTCTGTGAAAGCACGTGGCTAGGACCCAGTGCGGTTCCTCGCCAAGCGTTGAGGTCAGCGACAAAATCCGCCGGGCCGACCGTGCGCCGCACAATGATTCGCTCAGCCAGGTCGGGAATTCCTGCCCACTCGCTGATTTGAGCAATAACGCGGTCGGCAACTTCTTCAACGACTTTGTCGCCTGCCCCGTCGATTCCCCCGCGACCAAGAGTGGGGTCTGCCGGAACTGGGATCAGGATAAAAAGGTTTTCGTCGCCCGACGGCGCGACATTCTTATCGGTTGCGCTCGGCATACAGACGTACACCGAGGCGGGATCCGGGATGGACGTGGGGGCGTTGAAGATGCGTCCGAAATTGTCATTCCAGTCGGGGGTGAAGAAGAGATTGTGGTGGATAAGCTGCGGAACTCGGCCCTTGACACCCAAATACACCAGCACCGCACTGGGTCCAGGAACTCGTTTGTCCCACCACGCCTGGTCATATGTCTGAAGCTCACGCGGCAACAATGACGTTTCCGAGAAGTGCAGGTCAGCCGCCGAGACAACGATGTCTGCGTTGAGGGTCGTTCGCTGCGTGCCACTAACGTATTCGACTCCCGTGACGGCGGCCTTGTGCGTGCGTGACGCCGAGTTGACGCTGGTCAGGATGCGCGTCACCGGCGCGTTGGTCAGAATCGTGACGCCCTCATCCCGGGCGAGTTTCTCAATCGTCTGGATTACTCGATTGAACCCGCCGTCTGCATAGAGAACTCCGTCTTCTAGGTCGAGGTAGCTCATCAGGTGGTACATGCTGGGAGTGATGAAGGGTGAGGATCCCAAAAACACGGCCGGGTAACCAAGTATTTGTCGCAAGCGAGGGTCGCGCACATGACGGCCGGCAAACTCCGCAAGCGATACTCGAAGCAGGCGAATTAGTTTTCCAGCTCGACGCAACACGTCTCCGCGGACAAGTGGCCCAAACTTTTCGAAGCTGGTGTAGAGAAAGCGCTTCTTTGCAATTTCGTAGGTATCCCGAGCTGAGTCGAGATACTTTTCCATCTTTGGACGGCTTCCGGGTTCGAGCTCCTCGAAAAGCAGGAGGTTAGCTTCGCGATCGGCACGCACATCGACGGGACGAGACGGGAACTTCTGGTCTTCGTCGAACAGCACACGATAGCCGGGATCGAGTTTCGAAAGCGAAATCTGCTTTTCGCTGGAGGTGCCAAGCAACTTGTAGAAGTGATCAAATACTTCCGGCATGAGATACCAGGATGGGCCCGTGTCAAAGCGGAATCCATCTTTTTCCCACGTTCCGGCACGTCCACCGACGGCACCATTGGCTTCACACAGCGTGACGTCGTATCCGTCTCGCGCGAGCAACGCCGCTGAGGCAAGTCCCGCAATACCTCCACCAATCACAACGACCGTCTTCGCCATCAGGACACCTTTCCACACCAGGCCGCCACAGCCAGCCAGAACTTTGTGAATGTCGGGACACTGACGCGGGTAGTCCGAAGCTTAGCTGCCGGGGTGGATGCGATTCGGCGATTGAGTGCGGCAAACAGCGACTGCGCGAGGGCGACAGCACGTCGGCTCGACCGCGGCAAATCGGGAATGATTGAGCGCGCGTGAGCCAAATCCTGCTCAATGTTTGCGACGAGTTGTCCCTTGTCTGCATCGGTCAGGTTTTCTAAGTCGACGCCGGGGAAATAGCTACGGCCAAGGTGATCAAAATCTGCGGATAGGTCTCGGAGAAAGTTCACCTTCTGAAAGGCGGCGCCAAGTGCGCGGGCGCCGCGCACGAATTTCTCGTGCTCTTTTGCGGTCGTAGGGCGCTCGCGCAGAAAGGCCTGCAGGCACATGAGTCCGACTACCTCGGCTGAGCCATAAACGTAACGGTCGAATGACTCGGGATCGTGCGTCGCCTCGGTGACATCCGCTCGCATCGACGCAAAGAATGGGCGCGTGAGGTCGACCCGGATGTCACACCGTCGAGCGGTGAGCGCGAAGGCATGAATGATGAGGTTGGTGCTGTACCCGCTCTTCATCGCGGCTTCAGTTTCACGCTCAAATTCATCGAGCTGCGCACGCACTTTTGAGGCGCTGAGTCCCGCCTCGGCCGCAACGCCGTCGACGATCTCGTCGGCGATTCGCACGAGGCCGTAGACGTTCTCCACGTCTTGCCGCACACCCGCGCCCAAGAAAGTTGTGGCCAATGAAAACGACGTCGAATACTCGTGAATAACGAGAGTCGCGGTTTGTTGCGCGATGCGGTTGTAAAGGTCGGTCTGCGCGGTCATGCGCGACCCTCATGGGTAGGCTGGAGAGGCACGTTCCCACCCTAACCGTGAAGGACACATTGCTGTGACTAGTCCGCTGGCGACAGAGTTTGTTGTGTTGCTCGACGATTCCGGAACGCCCATTGGTCAGCACGACAAAGCGACGGTTCATTCCTCGGATACCCCGCTGCACCTAGCTTTTTCGTGTCACGTTTTCAACTCCGAGGGCCTCCTCTTGGTCACTCGTCGGGCATTGAGCAAGAAGGCGTGGCCCGGAGTCTGGACAAACTCGTTTTGTGGACATCCAGGTCCCGGTGAGTCGGTCGAGGAAGCAATTTTTCGCCGGGCAAAGCGCGAGTTGAACATCGAGGTTCTCGACGTGCGCTCGGCACTCCCCGATTTTCGGTATCGTGCCGTCGATGCGTCGGGAGTAGTAGAGAACGAAATTTGCCCGGTTTTTACAGCCACGACCACCTCCGTGCCATCACCGGCTGACGACGAGGTCGCCGAATTCTTCTGGGCAGACCCGGTGGCCCTCGTGGACGCCGTGACAGCCACGCCGTGGGCCTTCAGTCCGTGGCTAACTTTGCAACTTCCCGCTCTGGCCGCGGCCGGTTTGCTGAATCGCTAAGGGCTAGCCTCCTGCGGACCCCGCGTCCGTCACACTGACGTCCGAACGTTGAAAGTTCAAGAACGATCGGGACGCCGTCGGGCCACGCTGTCCGTGATAACGGGATTTGTAATCGGCAGAACCATATGGCTTCTCTGCCGGTGACGACAGCCGGAAAAAGCAGAGCTGACCGATTTTCATGCCGGGCCACAGCTTTATTGGAAGCGTCGCCATGTTCGACAGCTCGAGAGTGACGTGACCGCTGAATCCGGGATCGATGAACCCCGCAGTGGAGTGGGTGAGAAGACCCAGCCGACCCAGTGAACTCTTACCTTCAAGTCGTGCCGCAACGTCGTCGGGGAGCGTGACTTGCTCGTAGGTGGCCCCCAACACGAATTCACCGGGGTGCAAGATGAAGGGCTCGTTCGGCGCAACCTCGATCAGTCGAGTCAGTTCGGGTTGATCTTCGGCCGGATCAATAAACGGATACTTGTGATTGTCGAACAGCCGAAAATAGCGATCAATACGAACGTCGATGCTCGACGGCTGAATCATCGCCGGGTCGTAGGGTTCGAGGGCAACCCGACCGGACGCGAGCTCGGCACGGATATCTCGGTCGGAAAGAAGCATAGGCAAAAGTCTAGTCAGCGCCGTAACGAACGGTGCTCCGCCGTCTAAAAAGGAAGCGGGGCGTCGTCGTCAGCAAAGCCGGGACTTTCCGAAGAGCTGCCCGCCATGAAACGTTCGACGTCGGGGTCAACAATCACGTCGGATGGTCGTAGTCCGCGCGCAAGGAACAGCCCGTCGAGCGACGTGATTCGACTGAGGGCAACGTAGGTCTGCCCCGGCGCGAATGTGCGGCTTCCCAGGTCTATCAGGGCTCGGTCGTACGTTTGCCCCTGTGATTTGTGAATCGTCACGGCCCATGCCAGCCGAAGTGGAAACTGGGTGAACTCCGCAACAACGTTGCGAGAAAGTTCTTTTGACTCGGCATCATAGCTGTATTGGTATTGCTCCCACGTCGCGGGTTCAACTTCGTATTCGTGCTCGTCGCCGTACCGGTCCTCCACGATGACCTTTATTTTTTCACCAAGGTGGCTGACGGTTCCCATCGTGCCGTTAACCCATCGCTGTTCCGAATCATTGCGCAAAAACATGACGCGGGCCCCAACCTTCAGGGTGAGATTCTCTTCCGCAGGAAACGAGTTCACTTTGAAATCGCCGTTGATGTCTGCTTCTGCCGTGAGGGCACGACCGCCCAACGTCGCCAACCGGTCGGCGTTAATCTTGTTGACCTTCTCGTTCGTAGTACACAGGGTCATGATGTCCAAGTCAGGAACGGGCCGCGCCCCAGCGCGATTCAGCGCCGTGCCGATTTCCTCATCCACGCGACCGTGCCGAACCGCGTTGAGCATTCGTTTGAAATCGTCGTCACGTTGACGGTGAATTTCTGAAAGTTCACGACTGACGAGGGCAGTCTCCATCCACACTTTTGCATCAAAGAACCACGTCGATGCGTAATTGTCTGCAAAATACTGACGCTCTTCAGTCGTACGCGGCGGAACCGGTGCGAGTTGATAAGGATCTCCAAACATGATGACTTGAACCCCGCCAAAGGGTTCCCTGCGACGGTGGCGGGCCTCGCGCAGCACCCGATCAATCCCGTCCATCACGTCCGCGTTGACCATAGAAATTTCGTCGATGACGAGAGTCTCTATTGCCTGAAGCATTTTTCTTCGTGGCGCCGTGATCGTGAGGTCTTGGTTGGCAATGAGTCCAATCGGTAAGAAGAACAAAGAATGGATGGTCTGGCCCTCAACATTGAGGGCTGCCACACCGGTAGGTGCGCACACGGCCACTTTTTTCTCGGTCGTGTCCGTGAAGTAGCGTAGGAGATGAGACTTACCGGTGCCCGCACGCCCGGTGATGAACATGTGGGCGTTCGTCCCCTCCATGTGATCAAACAATGCTTGTTGCTCTTCGGAAAGTACCGCTGTCATCAAGGCCCCTCATCTGCATTCCGTGCAAGTCTCCCAGTGTACGACGCCCACTTCATTCCACCCGAAACACCGTGACCGTAGGTGGGTAGGATGACGCACGTGGGATTGGGTTCGAACACGCAGCGGTTCGTGAAACCGCCGCGGGCTGAGCTCATCGCTCTTCTGACGGTTGCCGCTCTTCTCCTCGGTGGTGTCATTGCGGCAGGTTTGTCGTTAGGCCGAGATGTTTTTAGTGCCTCCGCGTTTGTGGCTCAGTACCTGCGCGCCGTGGCCGACCGCGATATCGAGACGGCGCTATCCATTCCCGGTGTTCTTCCCGCCGGTGTAAATCGTGATGAGTTTCTGAACCAGCCGAAAAACGTCCTGCTCACTTCAGCGGCAATCAATTCGGATCTCAAATTCACAGTCATCCGCGACGAGGAACGAGACGGCATCCATCACGTTTTTGCGCAGAATTCCGAGGCAGGGTCACGGGACATCGAATTTTTGGTCGCTGCAACCGGACGAAATGCCGGCCTTTTTCCGCAATGGACTTTCGTGTCATCGCCTCTGGGCTCCATTGACGTCGTAACGACACACGCGACCTTTTTTTCCGTAAACGGCTTTGGGCCGATTGATCTCGCGTCGGTCACGACGTCGGTATTTCCGCAAGACTTCGCGGCACACGGCACGTTCGCCGTCTTCACTCCCGGCACTTACGTTCTTGAGACCACGTCGTCGTCCCTTACATCGAAACCCGTCACTCTCTCGCTCACTCAACCCGGTTCCGAAGGAAAAGCAGAGATCATTGCAGAGCCAACAACCGCGTTCATTACGCGTGTGCAAAATGAGGTAAATCAGTTCTTTGAAGACTGTGTGCGCCAGCGGGTGCTGCTTCCTGCCGGTTGCCCATTCGGTATTTCTGTCGAAAACCGGATATCCGGCAAGCCACAATGGGGAATTGTCAATCGGCCAAACCTGACCCTTCGGCCTGGGGAATCTGGCTGGGAGATCATCCCTGCAGTGTGGACGCTCTCATTCGATGCGGAAATCCAGTCGCTGTTTGACGGAAGCATCTCGACCGTTCACGAGGAAATCCCCCTCACGATTGGTGGTCGCGTGGTCCTTACCGCCTCGGGAGACATTTCCGTCACTATCGACCGCGTTGACTAGTTGGGTCGACTCGGACCGGACATCTTCTGCAGCATCGCGTTGTACGCCTCCAGTTCGGCGTCATCTGTTCGATCCGCTTGGCGATCGAGACGCCGGGCAACTTTGCTGTCGTTTCGACTCCATTGAATCGCGATCACAAGTGCCAGAACGGCGTTGGGTATTTCGCCGACGCTCCACGCAATGGCGCCGCCTGCGGACTGATCTTCCAACGGCGTCGGACCCCACGTTCGTCCCATCGCACCATACCAATCAGCGAGAAGCAGTGCCTGTCCGCTCATGATGGTGAGTCCAAAGAACGCGTGAACCGTCATCGCAATCAGGAGCTGAACAAGTCTGAATGGGTAGGGCAATCGCTTCACCCCGGGGTCTATCCCGATGAGGCTCTGCACAAAAAGATAACCAGCGAGTAAGAAGTGGATGACCATCCACTCGTGACCAATGTGATTCGTAATTGCCCAGCGCAATAGCCCCGTGTAATAGAAAAACCACAAAGACCCAACGAAGTTAACGGTCGCAAAAATAGGATTCGAAATTACCTGCGCAAAACGGGAATGAACGGCAACCAGAATCCACTCCCTGGCTCCCCGGCTCGAATCGGTGCGCTTCTCGATAGCTCGCAGCGCGAGAGTGACGGGAGCGGCCGGAACCAAAAGGAGGGGAACAACCATGCCCAGGGCCATATGCCCCAGCATGTGCTGACTGAACAGTACGTGCTCGTACGCGTTGATGCCACCATTCGTAATCCAAAACAATAAAACGAGACCGGCTGTCCATGAAATGGTTCGGAGTACCGGCCAGGAATCCCCACGCCGCCGCAGTCGAAGGGTTCCCGCGATGTAAAAGAAAATCCCAAAAGCGCAAACGGCAAGCCAGATGGGGTCGATACGCCATGCCGAGATGTAGGTCGACCACGTCAATTCAGGTGGCAAAAGCTCACCGGTGAGAATCTCCGCGGGTGTTGGCACGGCGAGCGTCGCCTCGGAGATCGGCGACGGAGTCCGGGCGAGCCCGGCCGCAATGCCCGTCGCTGCACCCAGAACGGCAAGTTCTACGGTGATGAACCACGCGTATCCCCGTCGGGCCCTCGCCAAAAAGAACCACCTGTGCCATGCGCCAAAAATAAATAACGAGGCAAGTGCGAGTGCCTTGAGGATGATGAGCGTTCCGTATGGTGACGAAAGGGCTTCCCACGAGCCCAGGCGAACGGCGGCATTGATGAGTCCGGAGCCGCCCACGACAATGAAGGAAATGAGCGCGAGTGTCGAATACCGGCGCACGATGGAATTCCGCTCGGCATGAGACTCGCCACTCGCCACGAATATCAGCGTCAGGAGGCCGCCCATCCATACAGCCACGAAAACGACGTGGAGCAACAGGGAATTGGTTGCGATGTCATGCGCCGCGGCGTCGGCGGAGTGTCCTTGAAGTGCCAACGGAACCAGCGTGCCGAGAGAAACGAGGCCGACAAAAAACAAGGTGGTTTGGCGAGACACCGCTATGCACAGCACAGAAGTGATAGCGGCGCTCAGCGTCACAATCAGCCACGCCTGACCCAGGCCAACTTGGGTCAGAAAAAACCCCAGTTGTTGACCGAACTCAGGTGTGGTCGAGAAGCCACTTTGGCTGACATTCATGAACGACAAGACAGCGGCCGACGACGCACTCACTGTTGTTGCGATTCCCGCGCTCGCGGCGATATCGATGGCTCCTCGATAGCCCGAATGGCCGTGCGGAATTGCCCAGAGGGCCAACACAATAGAACCGATCACAACCGAGGCGCTCAGATAAACAATGAGCGTGGCGGTCGTCAACGCGATGGGAACCATGGGGTCTCCCGGAGCGCCGCGGAGTGCGCCACCGATGGAAAACGCCAGCCACACTCCGAATCCTGCAGAAAACAGCAAAGCGCCGGGGGCTGCAATTCGAACCCAGCGCGTCATGACTCCAGCCTACGCACGCACAGTATGGCTTAACGACGTGAGGACCACCCCCCTCAAGGGGATAGTCCTCACGAAGTTGAGTAAGAAAACTTACTTGACGGCTGCCTTCAGTTTGCTACCGGCGGCAATCTTCACTGAGTTGCTCGCGGCAATCTGAATGGTGGCACCCGTCTGCGGGTTGCGTCCCTGGCGAGCCGCGCGTGCGGTCCGCTCGAACGAGATGTAGCCGGGAATCGTGACCTTGCCGCCCTTGGCGACCTCAGCCGAGACAACCCCGAACATCGCGTCAATGACGCCACCAACGGTAGCTGCCGACTGGCCAGTCTTGGCTGCAATTTCTGCAACCAGTTCAGACTTGTTAAGAGCCATGGGGTGTCCTCCTGGACCTGTTAACGGGAACGAGTGGAGCCATGCGGCCCTTCGCAAATCAACCGTGTGGCTGACCTGCCCTAAAAGTTACCAGCTGGACTTGCGAATACCCGGTAACTCACCGTGGTGCGCCATTTCACGGAAACGGACACGCGAAATGCCGAATTTGGTGAGAACACCACGCGGACGGCCATCGATAGCGTCACGACTGCGAACCCGAATGGGGGATGCGTCGCGAGGGAGCTTTTGCAATCCCACGCGAGCCGCCTCGCGTGACTCGTCCGTTCCCTGTGGGTCAACCAGAGCCTTCTTCAGTTCCAGTCGCTTTGCCGCGTAACGCTCGACAATAACCTTGCGTTGCTCGTTGCGAGCAATTTTGCTCTTCTTAGCCATTTAGCGCTCCTCGCGGAATTCGACGTGCTTGCGCACAACGGGATCGTACTTTTTGAGCACGAGACGGTCAGGGGTGTTGCGACGATTCTTGCGGGTCACATACGTGAAGCCCGTGCCCGCAGTCGACTTCAGCTTGATGATGGGACGAATGTCCTGTTGCTTTGCCATTAGATTTTCTCCCCACGTGCGAGAAGGTCCTTCACGACGGACTCGATTCCGCGAGCATCGATAACTTTGATGCCCTTTGCAGAGAGAGTGAGCGTCACATTACGACGAAGTGACGGAACGAAGTACGTCTTCTTCTGAATGTTGGGGTCGAACCGGCGCTTCGTGCGACGGTGCGAGTGTGAGATGTTGTGACCAAAGCCGGGAACGGCTCCAGTTACTTGACAGGTCGCAGCCATGTCTGATTTCCTCCTACCGTGACGCGATGCGCCACCCAAGATTTCTTGTCTGCAGTACTTTGTCGGCTCTCGCCGGAAAAACCGCGAACTGCCCGAGGGAATTTCGAACAGCCAGTGTGAAAGTCTAGCCCGAAACGGTGTGGGGTTGCGAATCGCCCACTGAGCTGCGTGAAACAGAGCACTCTGCGCAGAGCCCATAAATGTCGAGAACGTGTCCCACCTCACTAAATCCGTGTTCTGCGGCTGAACTTCGCGCCCACTCCTCCACCACGTCCGCGTGCACCTCCACGGTCAATCCACACTGCTGACAAACCAGGTGATGGTGGTGTCCCGAGGTCGAACATCCTCGAAATAGCGTTTCCCCGCTGGGGGCCACCACGGTGTCTGCGGCGCCCGAAGTCGCAAGTTCGTTGAGTGCTCGGTACACCGTCGCCAAACCAATGCGGGACCCCGCCGTTCGCAGCGCCGCATGGAGTGCTTGAGCGCTCACGAACCCTTGCTCTGCACCCAATGCAGCTCGCACCGCAATTTTCTGCGAGGTCATGCGTTTCGTTGGCGCACTCATGCCGTTCGCCTCCCCCGCTTGATCAGGGCCGCAAAAACGTAAACCGCGCACGCCACAACAGCGACGGATGCGCCGGCAGCAAACCCCCACCACCGTGAAATCAGCAGACCGATGACTCCCGAGGCAACCGCAAGTGCCGGTGCGAGGACGGCCATGCCGCGAAGGGTCGACGTCAACTCACGAGCGGCCGCGGCCGGAGCGGCAATAAGACTGATCGTCAACAGCGCTCCCAGCGCCGGCATCGTCGCGACAACGGTCGCCACCGTCAAAGCAAGCAAGATTGACTCGGCCAGCCACGGCCGCATGCCGCTCACGCGATACCCTTCCGAGTCAAAAAGATAGAACTCAAGACGCCGTCCGAAGGATGCCAATGTGGCAATGGTGCCCAAAAGAACGGCGAGAAGCACGACGAGATCCATTTCTGTGCTCGCTAATACCGACCCGAACAAATACGCGTCCAGCCGGAGTGGAACAACCGGGTTGACAGCTTGCAAAAGAATTCCGATTGCAAATCCCGCCGTCAATACGACACCGGTTGCGGCTTGAAGAATTGCGGGTCGGAGTCGGCCCACCACGCTCAGCAACGCGAGGATTATCAGGCTTGCCCCCAGCGCACCGAGCTGCACGGATAGACCGAGGAGCACAGCGACGACCGCCCCGGGGAACGTTGCATGAGTCAATGCTTGAACGAAGAGCACGCGGCGACGTAACAAGATATACGTTCCGGCAAGACCCGAGAGCGCGCCGGCTAATGCAATCGCCACGAGGGCGCGGTCAAAATACGTCATCGGCGCACTCTCACAAGCAGGGTGACGAGATACACGCCAACGAACATCAAAGCGACAGTTGCGCCTCCGGGAACGGGAACATCCACGGCGAAGGACACGGAGATGGCGACAAGGATTCCGGTAACGCTTGCCGTCACAGCAATCAAGAGTGACACGATAACCATCGTGGAAAACCGTTTGGCGACCAAGCGAGCTGCCGCTCCCGGAACAATCAGGAGGGCCAACACGAGGAGGTTGCCAACAGCTACGGATGCGGAAACAACGACGAGTGCGATGCAGAAGTTGAGCGTGAGATTAGTGAGCACCCCTCGATATCCGGCTCCCTGGGCACCTTCGGGATCAAACGCGGTGAATACTTGCGCACGGTAGGTGATGAGCAACAACACGGCCGCGATGCCACAGGCCAGGCCTGCAAGGCCGGCTTCGGTTGCTGTCACGGTGAACAAGTGCCCAAAAAGCAGAGTCTCAATCGACGTGGTTATGCCGCCGGTGCCAGACACAATCAGAACTCCAAGTCCGAACATTCCGGAAAGTGTGATGGCGGTTGCGGTATCCGACGACAGTCCAGCCCCGGACAGATACGTCAAAACAACGGTTGCCACCAGACCGGCAATAAATGCGCCCGGTAACAGGCCCGGATTTCCCGCAATGACGAATCCCGCGGCAAGACCAGGAAAAACCGCGTGAGTGAGTCCATCAGACACGAACTCGAGTCCCCGCAAATTGATAAATACTCCGACGAGACCAGAAACCATTGCGAGTGGGATGATCACGGCAAACGCGTGCAGCGCAAAGGGCAGTCGCAGGGTTGCAAGCACGAGTTCGAAAGCGTTCATGTCAGTGCCCGTGGTGACTCGAGATAATCACGGTGCCGGCGTCAGCGGCGAGTTCGATGCTCGGGAACACTCTGCCAAGATTCTTCATCGTCAAGGTCTGCGCCACGGGTCCGAACGCCTCTACTTTGCCCTCATTGAGCAAGGCGGCCGTGTCACACACGTCGCGAGCCAAGTCGAGATCGTGAGTAGTCAGAACGATTGCCGCACCAGATCTCTTGAGCCGGACAAGCGTTCGCGTGAGGGACTCGCGGTTGGGCTTATCCAATCCGTTGAACGGTTCATCAAGGAGCAGAATCTTTGGCTGGTTTGCGAGTGCGCGGGCCAAAATTGCGCGCTTTTGCTGCCCCCCACTCAAATTTGCGAAAACGGTCTCCGCGTGATCCGTTAGGTCGGTCACTGCAAGCGCAGCTGACACCGCAACTCGATCAACCTGTCTCATGCGACGCCACCAGCTCAAGCGACGATATCGACCCATTTCGACTGCTTGACGCAGTGTCACGGGGAAGCTCGCGTCATATGTTTCCGCCTGTGGCAAGTAACCAACGAGCATCGCTGTCTCGCCTGTACGCTGCCGGCCCGAAAACAAGAGTGCTCCCCTCATCGGTTCCAGCAACCCCGCTACGGATCGAAGAATCGTTGATTTACCCGAGCCATTTGAGCCGATGAGTGCCAGGGCCTCACCGGCCGCTACCGTGAGATTAACTCCGGCAACCGCGACGACGTCGTCGTAGCCAAAGTCTGCGTCGCGAATCTCTATGAGCGGATTAGTCATGTGTGAGCTCCTGAGGAAGGGGGAGTGGTCGGACGCCCCAAGCGAGCGCAAGGAGCGAAACATTGTGGATGGTCGCCGAGATGTAGCTCTCGGCCCCGCTGCCTTGCGGACCCAGTGTGTCCGAGTACAACGAATCTTCGCCCGCGAAGACGCGAATTCCCGCCTCATTCGCGACCGTTTGCGCCAATTTGGGGGAGATGGAACTTTCGGCAAAAATGGCGCGGACGCCGGTTCGGCGAATTTTGGCGATAAGGGCGTCGATGTCTGCGGCACTGGGCTCCGCGTTGTCGTCGAACTCGGGGATTATCGAGCCGACAAGGGAGATGTCGTAGGCCGAGACAAAGTAGGTGAACGCGTCGTGGTTTGTCACCAGGAGTCTTCGTTCGGAGGGCACCTGCGCGAATGTGGCCCGAATCCAGGCATCGAGTGCCTGTAGCTGATGGTCGTACGCTTCGGCGTTTCGTGCAATTGCCGAGCCTTGGGCTGGGTTTATCCTCGCCAATTCGATTGCGATGTGGTTCGTCATTTTTTGCGCGTTTGCAGGGTCTGTCCAGACGTGAGGATCGATGACTCCGTCGCGAGATTGTGGTGTCACATCTCGCGACGCCACGATGAGGGTGCCGGAAAATCCCGACGCACTGAGGGCGTCGTCCAACCAGGGCTCAAGGCCCTCGCCGTTAACGATGAGTGCATCCGCCACACTGAGTTCGAGTAGGTCTCGAGCCGAGGGATCAAAGGCATGTGCCGACTGATTCGCTTGCAGTAACGCGAAGACACTGCCCGTGCCCCCCACTACCTGCCTCGTAATGTCTGTGACCTGAGTTGTGGTGGTGACAATTCGAAAATCCGAAGTTTTTTCTGCACCGCAGCCGCTCAAAGACCCGGTAATCAACGCCGCGCAGATCAGGAGCCCAATGCGCCGCACAATTCTGTGGTCGATTCGGTGCATGAGTTGACTGTATTTTTATTGAGAATCATTGTCAATTTGGTCTGTCGCGTGCATGAAATCGCGGCCGCCCGCAATCAGACCTGCCCAACAGTAAAATCGGGTCGTGGCAATTCCAAAAATAGCGCTCTACTATGCGTTCGCTCCCGTGGGGGACCCGGAAGCAGTTCGGCTGTGGCAATTGCAGCTCTGCGAATCTCTCGGTCTGCGCGGTCGCATCATCGTGTCCCCGCACGGTATCAATGGAACTGTCGGCGGGACCGTGGAGCACGTCAAGCGTTACGTGCGCAAGACGAAGCAATACTCCGCCTTCGCCAACCTGGACGTCAAATGGAGCGACGGCACGGGTCTCGACGCGGATGGGTACAGTGTCGACTTTCCTCGGCTCAGCGTGAAATCGCGGCACGAAGTGGTGAGTTTTGGCGTACCCGACGAAATTGAGGTGAATGCGACAGGAATTGTCGGAGGTGGAACCAAGCTCAGTCCAGCAGAGGTTGACCAACTGGTTGCACAACGCGGTGATGAGGTGGTCTTCTTTGATGGTCGGAATGCGTTCGAGGCCGAAATTGGACACTTCAAGAATGCGGTCATCCCGGATGTCGCCACGACCCGGGATTTCATTGCCGAGCTAGAAAGCGGAAAGTACGACAATCTCAAGAACAAGGCGGTCGTGACGTATTGCACGGGCGGGATTCGGTGCGAAGTACTCACCCCACTGATGCGAGCTCGCGGGTTTACCGAGGTCTATCAGATCGACGGAGGCATCGTCCGATACGGCGAAGCACGGCGTAACGAAGGACTGTGGGAAGGTTCCCTCTACGTTTTTGACGGTCGCATCGCCGTTGACTTTGGCCCCGGGGCTGCCCAGCTCGCGCGCTGTCGCGTGTGTGGCGAACCGACAAGCCACATGGCAAATTGTCGGGAACAATTCTGCCGAAAACGATTCGTGTGCTGCATCGCCTGCGAAGCCTCGAATCCAGCCTGCGCGACCCACGCCGACTTCTCAGATTCAGGTCAGTCGACGCAAACTGCGGCCCGCGCCCTATCGAGCGCTGGTGAGGGATGATGTCAGCGCTGACACGAGCGAATCAATAGCCCCATCGGGGGTCGTGGCGTCCACCCGCACTCCGGCGTGACGGGCATCCGAGGCAGTTCGTGGACCGAGGGCCAAGACGAACGTCTCGCGCGGGATGTCGCCGAGTTGAGCCGCGATTTCTTCCGCGACACTGCCTGACGTCACTAACACCGCATTGAATTCACCGCGCCGAACCTGCTCGATCACATCCTGGTCGATTGGAACCCCCACGGTCCGGTACGCGATAACAGAGCGAACGTCGTGTCCGATTCGCTTGAGGCCGTCCGTGAGAATGGGCACGGCCACCTGTGAACGCAGAGTCAAGATTCTCAGGGGAACAACCCCGCCTGTGGCTGATTCCCACGCCTCGAGCAATCCGCGCGCCGTGTTCTGTTCCCCTGGCGTGAGGTCGGCTTTGTAGCCGATAGCGGCAAGCGCACTCGCCGTGGTCTCACCGACCGCAGCAATTCTCGTCCGAGGCGGAATGGTCGCCCGGTACGCGCTGAGCACGTCCACTGTTGTGGAGCTGGTCAAAGTAACCCAATCAAATTCACCCGCCGCAAGTTCTTTCAACGCAGACGTGAGGTCCTCCGTGTCTGGGGACGGAACGAAGTTGGTCATCGGTGCAATTACCGGAGTTGCGCCCTTAGATCGGAGTGTCGACGCTACCGAATCCCCCCAGGGTCCACCGCGCGGCACAAGAACGCGCAAGCCACCGAGTGGCTTGGCTTGCGTAGGTGCGGTGAGTGACATGGAGGTCCTTTATCGGACACGGCTTCACTCTCACCTGCAACGTCGTTGAGATGCAACGGACATTCGACGTCTCACATCAGGCATGCGCAATAGGGGCGCAAGCGGGCCGTGTCATCGTTGACGGGTCTAGCGAATAGAAATTACCGCTTTGTCACTGACTTTACAACTAGAGCGAGGATGCCCGCTGCGACAGCAGCCCCACCCACCACGACGGCTGCAAAGACGAGGGGCTGTTCTCGGCGGAGCTTCTTGAGTTTGACGGCCTGAGCCGTCGCGCCTTTCCTCAATTGTTTTGGAACATTTGCCTTGTCTTCAAGGGCGTCCAGAGTCGACGCGAGTCGGGCACGAGTCGACGCAACGTGCTGAGCAAGTTCAGCTCGCGAAAGCTGCTCCACTGAAGATTCTGCCGATCTAGGAGTCAAAACGGCCTTCCCCCTTCACTGCGTGGGCGTCTTGAACGATGCTGTTCATTGTTTCGGTGGGTACAAGGCCCGTAGATTTCTTGAACAACGCAATACCAACCGCAACAAGAATCACGACAAACACGAAAAGTGCTCCAGACACCACCAGTGCCGCGGCCCACGCGGGCATGATCATCGCCAATGCGAGAATTCCGGCCGTCGTCAGCGTGCCCAACAAGAAGAAAGCGATTCCGCCCGCGATGGCGAAAAGTAGAGAGCCAATTCCGAAGTTCTTCGACTTACGCGCCATCTCGCGTTTGAACTGCTCGAATTCGGCGCGGAGAAGCTCCATGACGATGCCGGGCAACTCGCGCAACAGCTGTACGAGAGATCGGGTGTCTTCATCACCCGGAGTTGGCGGTTGGGGGGTCGTGTCACGATCGCGAACTGAACGGGCCATGGTTTACTCCGCCGGCGGCGTCGTCGGCGTCACGGGGATTGCTCCCGTCGCTACGCCACTGCGGGCGCTTGGTTCTGCCATCGGAGACGCTGGTTTGGGCTGCGCGCGGGTCGACGCGCGTTTTTCAGCCGAAGCGACCGGCGGTTTTGCTCCCGAAGCGCCGGCGTTTTTCCCAGCCGATGGTTTGGTCGCGCCGGCCGGTGCGGTGACGGGTTTGCCCGAGGCCGCAGCGATAACGGATTTAGCCTTGGTAATGGCCTGGTCGGCGAGATCTCCGGCCGCATCCTGAACCTGTGTGACCCCCCACTGAACCGGCTCTGACTCCCAGAGGCTTCGCGCAGTCGCCTTGATCTGCTCGTACCGACGACGTCCCGCGCGGGTTCCCAGCAGGTACCCAATGCCCAGTCCGACGACGAAAAGAACTCTCCCTCGCATTTCGCGCCCCCTATATGTCGTTTGCGGAATATATGCAGTCTTAAGCCTACTGCTCTAAGTCGACGGGTCCTATCGGCGTGTAGTCAGGTTCGCTCAGGATTGAGCGCCATAATTCCCGCGCTTCCTCTCGTGCACGAGGGACGCCGACGTGCAACGCCTGGGAATAGACGGGTTTCCCGAGGTTCAACTCACGATGTGCCAACAAACCTGGGACTGCGGCCGCGGAACGATGGACCGCAAAAAACTCAGCATGACGCTCAGCGGAGAGCTCAAGGGCTCGGAGCCCCCCGGCAGGATACACGCGCGCAATCGTAGAAGAATCCTGAGCGGCCATCTCGAGCACACCGAGTGACAGTGATCCAACCCGACTCATGGCTTGCACGAGCCCCGGAGCAACGTCACGCAAATCGACGTCTTCCGGCGCACAGGCCAGTTCTGCGAGGACAGCTGGTCGGACGAGTTTTTCGAGCGTCGCGTTACCTAAGCGCGAACCCACGAGCGCAGCCAGGTTGAATTCCTCGCCAATCGAGAGCAGGGGTCGTAGCCGATCCGCGTAGGCGCGCGCCGCGCCGCCGTTACCCAGGACGCGGCGAATCGGTGTCGAGAGAGGCGAGCCGGGGATGCCGAGAATACTTTCTCCCCCGGGCGTCGAGCGTTCAATTCGAAACTCGACATCGAGCTCGGCGCAGAGGCTTTCGACCACTCCACCCCATGCCGATGCGAACAACCGCGCCTCACTCGCCGGAACTGTCGCTGCCTCACTCGCGAAACCGGAATCGGGCCAATCACTCGAAATCAGTGCTACGCGAAGGCCCACGCGCGCGCAGTCGGTCGCGGCGAGTAGTGCCGCAATTCCCTCGCCACGCACAATGACGTCGAACGCATTTGCCCGCATAGGGGGTGTGGCACGGCGTGTCATGACAAATTTCTGGGGAGCCGCAAAAAGGGCCGTTATGCGCCCAACAGTCGTTGCGCGAGGAACTCCGTGACCGACGCCAACGGGATCCGCTCCTGCTCCATCGAGTCGCGGTGGCGGACAGTGACGGCTTTGTCATCGAGTGAATCGAAGTCCACGGTCACGCAAAACGGAGTTCCGATTTCGTCCTGCCGGCGATAGCGACGGCCGATCGCGCCCGCGTCATCGAAGTCGACGTTCCAAAAAATTCGCAAAGAATCAGTAAGTTCCCGCGCGAGTGGGGAGAGCTGTTCGTTGCGCGAGAGGGGGAGAACGGCCGCCTTAATTGGAGCGAGTCTCGGGTCAAGCCGGAGCACTGTACGGGTATCCGTATCACCCTTCGCGGTGGTGACGGTTTCTTCGTCATACGCATCGACAAGAAACGCCATCAGTGACCGGGTGAGCCCGGCCGCAGGCTCAATGACATACGGAACCCAACGTTCGTTGCGCGTTTGATCGAAAAAACTTAAGTCTTTACCACTGTGCTCGGAATGAGTCTTGAGGTCGAAGTCCGTGCGGTTGGCAATTCCCTCAAGTTCACCGAACTCGCTTCCACTGAACCCAAAGCGATACTCGATGTCAACGGTGCGCTTGGAGTAATGAGAGAGTTTCTCTTTCGCGTGCTCAAAGAGGCGAAGGTTTTCGGGCTTGATACCCAGATCGATGTACCAAGCCATTCTGTGGTCAATCCAATACTGGTGCCATTCTTCGTCTGTGCCTGGTTCGACAAAGAACTCCATCTCCATTTGCTCAAATTCGCGCGTGCGAAAGATGAAGTTCCCCGGAGTGATTTCGTTACGAAAGCTCTTGCCTATCTGCCCAATCCCAAACGGCGGTTTCATTCGAGCCGCTTGGAGGACGTTGGCGAAGTTGACGAATATTCCCTGTGCCGTTTCCGGACGCAAATAGTGCAGGCCGGCCTCGTCATCGACGGGTCCGAGGAATGTCTTGAGCAAGCCCGAGAATGCGCGGGGAGCCGTGAACTGACCCTTGTTTCCGCAGTTAGGGCACGGGACGCCCTCAAGTCCACCCTCCGGCGCGCGACCTTTACGCTCTTCGAATTCTTCGAGCAGGTGATCCTCGCGAAAGCGCTTGTGACAACTCGTGCACTCGACAAGCGGGTCGCTAAACACCTCAACGTGCCCCGAAGCCTCCCACACTTGCTTCGGCAAAATCACCGATGAATCAATGCCCACGACGTCGTCGCGACGTTGCACCATGTAATTCCACCACTGGCGCTTGATGTTCTCTTTGAGCGCGGTGCCGAGCGGCCCGTAATCCCATGCGGAACGGGAGCCACCGTAGATCTCACCCGCTTGAAATACGAAACCGCGATGTTGCGCCAGCGCAACCACGGCGTCAAGTTTGGAGGTAGGTGCCATAGGGCAAAATCCTACCCGTCTACCAGATGGTCACCCGACGCTCTGGCTCAAGCCACAGCGCATCCTCCGGTGTGACGCCAAAGGCGTCATAGAAGGCATCGATGTTTCTCACAATCTGGTTGCACCGAAATTCGGGTGGCGAGTGCGGGTCGATTGCGAGAAGCCGAATGGTTTCCTCAGGGCGGCTCTTTTGTTGCCATGAATTCGCCCAGGCGATAAAGAAGCGCTGAGCGGCGGTCAGCCCGTCGATGACTGGAGGCTCTTCGCCCTTGAGCGAAATCAGGTAAGCCTTCCACGCAATTCCGAGACCGCCCAGATCGCCGATGTTCTCGCCGATCGTCAGTTCCCCATTGACGCACTGACCGTCGGATCCCTCAGGAGAGAGCGCGTCATATTGGGCAATAAGTTCGGCGGTCCGGTTCTCGAAGCGCTCGCGATCGTCGTCCGTCCACCAGTCAATGAGCCGTCCGTCGCCGTCAAACCGGGAGCCCTGGTCGTCGAATCCGTGTCCGATTTCGTGTCCGATGACCGCACCAATGGATCCGTAGTTCGCGGCATCGTCCCACGTCGCATCAAAGAACGGTGGCTGAAGTATCGCGGCGGGAAAAACGATTTCATTGAAACCTGGGTTGTAGTACGCGTTGACCGTTTGGGGCGTCATGAACCATTCGTCTCGATCAATCGGCTTGCCGATCTTGTCGAGTTCCCGTTTCAGATCAAACTCAGCGATGCGACGCACGTTTTCCATGAGATTCGCAGGGTCAACGAGCAGTGCAGAGTAGTCTCGCCATTTGTCGGGATATCCCACCTTGGGCGTGAACTTTTCCAGTTTTTCCAAGGCACGAGTCCGAGTTTCAGGCGACATCCACTCAAGGTCGGAAATCGATTCTCGATATGCCGCGATGAGGTTTTGCACGAGCACATCCATGTGCGACTTGGATTCTTCCGGAAAATGCCGATCAACATAGATGCGGCCGACCGCTTCACCCAACGAGCCTTCGACGAGTGCAACACCGCGCTTCCAGCGTTCGCGCTGTTGAGGCGTGCCCGATAACGTGCGACCGTAAAAGTCGAAGTTTTCATCCACAAATCTCTTCGGCAAAAACGGTGCCGCCGAATGTACGACCTGCCATGCGAGCCACGCGCGCCATTCATCCAGTTGAAAATCTACGAGAAGTCGTCCCAGGCCATCGAGGAAACTCGGTTCGCGCACGACGACTGTGCCAAAGGCCCGTTCCGGCGCACCAAGAGCAACCAGCCAGGTTTCGAGGTCCGCCGCGGGATGAGTGTCACCCGGTCCGGAACTCGGATCACCAGCCGCGTGTTCAGCGATTCTTGTCTCGGCGGCCCGCCTTACTCGCTCCCGAACGTCGATCCAGGAGAGCGGGTTGTAAGTCGCCTGGGCATCCCGAGTGCGCACGTTGTCCCAGTGGGCCGCTGCGAGTGCCGCTTCGAGCTCGAAGGCACGTTGAGCGCGCCCCGATGCCGGCGTGCCGTCATGGAACGAAGTGAGTTCTTCGTCGACGAGTTCAAACATGCGCTGGATGTGAGAAACGTACGCATCGCGAACGGATGCGAACTTTTCTTCACGGTAATAGCTCTCGTCAGGCAGGTTGATGCCGCCCTGTTCGATGAAGACTAAGTACCGATCGGGCTGGCCCGGGTCATTGTCGACAAAAAGACCGAAAAACCCGCCCACGCCATGGCGCTCCAGTCGAGCAGTTGTATCAAGGAGCTGGCTGACTGTCGCGACGTTGGAAGCCAATGCGAGTTGACTAGCAATCGGCGCAACGCCCCGCTCCTCAATCTCATCTTGCGCCATGAAGCTTGCGTACAAATCTCCCACCTTGCGTTCCACCGAGTCACCCGGTTGGTCGGCAATTCCCGTAATGATGTCGCGCACGGCCCGCTCGGCCTCTTCCGCAAGTACGTGGAACGAACCGTAGCGCGCCTTATCCTCTGGGATCTCGGTACGCGCCATCCATTTTCCGGTGACGTGTCGAAACAAATCGTCCTGCGGGCGCGTCGTTGGGTCGAGTTCTACGGGGTCGATACCAGAAATAGGTGAGAGTTCGTCAGGTTTGTTCACGCGACTAGCCTATGAGGCATGACCTCACGATGGACCCATGTGCTGTTCGATATGGACGGAACATTGTTGGAATCTGGTGACGCCATCATGGGGCGAATCGCGCGAACGTTGATGGAGTTTGGCGTTGTCGTTCCAGACCGAAACGAACTGCGGCTCTTACTCGGACCGCCGACGCACGAAACTCTGGGGAGGTACCTCCAGCCCATCCAGCTCACTGAAGCAACCGCGTTTTATCGCGGGCTTGCCGAAGCGGATGGCATGACGGGGATGCGATTGTTTGCCGGTATGCAGGGTCTGCTGCACGAGCTCGCGGAACGAGGAATACCCGTGGCCACAGCGACATCGAAGTTGCGTGTGGAAGCCGCCAGGGTTGTCAACCATTTCGAAATCGGGCAGCTTTTCGCTGCTGTGCAAGGAGCGGATCCTGAAAGGGGTGTGTACACAAAGGGGGACGTCGTCGCTGCTGCGCTAGCTGATTTGGGCGTCACCGCGCAAGACACCCCCGTCATGGTCGGCGACAGAATTCATGACATTCATGGTGCCGCGCGATGTGGGGTTCCGACGATTGTCTGCTCGTGGGGGTATGCCGACGAGAGCGAGTTCAGTGCCGCCTATCAACGAATCGATACGGTGGATGAACTCCGCGCAGAGTTGATTCGATGAGGGTCATCATCGCACGTTGCTCAGTGGACTATTCGGGTCGCCTCAACGCCCACTTGCCACTCGCGACTCGCGCCTTGATGTTGAAGAATGACGGCAGCCTGCTCATCCATTCAGACGGTGGCTCATACAAACCACTCAACTGGATGAGCCCACCGTGTGTCCTCGTGGTCGAAGAGCCAGAACCGGAGCAAGTCGCCGCAGGTGTGCGACAGCTGTGGCGCGTGATTCAAGCCAAAACAGCTGATGTGCTTGTTGTAAGCATCCATGAAGTCGTGGCCGAGATCAGTCACGACCTCGGAGATGACCCGGGTCTGATTAAGGAGGGCGTCGAGTCACATCTTCAAAAGCTCCTCGCCGAGCAACCGGAGATTCTCGGGCAGGGTTTCTCGTTGGTGCGTCGCGAATTCATGACCGCAATTGGACCGGTAGACATTTTGATGCGCCATCACGACGGGCACCACGTGGCGATAGAAGTCAAGCGGCGTGGAGACATTGATGGAGTGGAGCAACTTTCGAGGTATCTGGAATTGCTCAATCGCGATTCCTTGCTTCGCCCGGTAACCGGTATTTTTGCCGCTCAAGAAATCAAGCCTCAAGCGCGCACTTTGGCGCAAGACCGGGGAATTCGTTGTGTGGTGCTGGACTATGACGCCATGCGCGGCGTCGATGATGCCCACCTGCGACTGTTTTGAGTGCCTAGGCTGGGGTCATCATGCCCGCCAACCCGCCCTTTGACGCAGTGCTTTTTGACCTCGACGGAACCCTCATCGACTCGGCACCGGGAATAGTCGAATCCCTCGAAGAAACTTTTCGACACTTTGGCTGGGCCATTCCGCCTCGTTCGGAGCTCATGCACTACATCGGTCCGCCACTCATTGATTCATTTCGCCATCGACTAGGGCTTGACGAACAAGATGCATGGGAAATGCTTCGCGTGTACCGCGAGGACTATCGTCGCGACGGCGCCTTCGATGCTGCTGTTTTTCCCGGCATTGTCGGAGTGCTCGAACAACTGTGCGCCAACGGAATTCCGCTCGCAGTGGCAACGAGCAAACCCGAAAGTCAAGCCGTACGAATTCTCGATCACCTTGACTTGAGTCAATACTTTGCGGTCATCCGTGGAGCCAGCGAAGACGAAACCCACTCGACGAAAGCTGACATCGTGGCCGCCGCGCTGAACGGACTTCGAGAGGCCGGGCACTCAGCCAGCCGAGCCGTGCTCGTCGGTGATCGCGTGTATGACGTGGAGGGTGCGGCCGCTCATGGGATACCTGCGGTTATCGTTGAATGGGGTTACGGTTCGCCGCAAGAGGCCGTCGACGCGGCGTCAACTGTGTACTCGACAGACCAGCTCCGTGCGTTTTTGATGAGCTGATTCCGTCCCGCTATTTTCCTCTGATGCCGGACAGGCTCGCCAGGGCAGCGCCCACGGCAACCACCACAACGGAAAAAACGACTGTCGCACTCATTGTGGGAGACGTGGTCGATGAGGGGGAAAACACGTCGAAGGCGACCGCCGACGCCAGTTGACCTGTCGTGGCGCAAAGCCCGTAAACCAGAATCCCAATGTGTCGGACCACGATGCTCGCAATAGCGATGAAGACAATCCCGACCGGGCCACCCAGATAAAGCCAGGGATTAGTCGGAAGCCTGATTACCGGATGGCTGAGTGCACAGACGATGGCCGTTCCAACCAACAAGAAACCAAAGCCCACACAAAAGTTGATGAGGGTCGTCGACCACGGATTGTTCCCAACTGCCGTGAGTCGGCCGTTTGCCGCCTGCTGCCATGCGACACCAATGCCACACGCGACGGGCACAAGAAGCGCGGCGGTGGGGCCGTGCACCGACTGACTATTCGTCGTCGCGATGATGACGGCAGTGATGCCGAGCACCGCGCCGCCGAGCCTCAACAGCGTGAGCGGCTGTCGACCGGCAGGCCCAATGCCAAACCGATCCATGACAAGTCCGCCGACGGTCAAGCCGCACACAAATGCGACGGTGAAATTCCCGAGTCCTAAGAGCGGCGAGACGGTGCTCTGGCTCAGCACAAAAGCTGCACCCGCGGAACCGGCAAGAGTGAATGACCACGACGTCGAGTGCGCGGAAATCGCCCGTCGAATCGTCACGATTCCCCGTCGGATACGAGCCGAGACGAGGGTGGCAATCACGAGAAGTAGCACACCGCCGGCGAACGAAAGTGTGGCTGCTGCGATGCCACTTCCTAGTTCTGCGCCCAATGCCCCGTTGATGTGCGCCTGAAGTGACATTGCAAGCCCCGCGATGAAGGCAAGTGAAAAGGCAATGACACGGGGGGTGCGCCTCAACGGCCGTGACCTCATCGTTGGCTCCTCTACTCGAGCAAAGACTACGGCCTTCGTCCCCTGAGGAACGAAGGCCGTAGACGCTGTGAATTAAAGGACTACTTGCCCGTCACGTTTGCGGTGAAGTTGACAGTCGTCATGCCGTCCGTCATCGTGACCTTTGTGGTGCCGACCGCGAGGGCATTGAATCCCGGGGTCGAAACAGAGCTTCCGTCAGTGCCACCCGGCGAGAACGAAAGAATCATCTCGTCTGCAATCGTTGCCGTCCAGAGAGCTTCCGAGTCCTTCGGCACGTTGACGTAGATGAAGTTTCCTTCTTGAACGTCTACCGTGGTGCCTTCGAGGTTGGCGACATCAACAGTGACGGGTGCGATCACGCCCGAGCCTGGCTCTTCGGTGGTCTCGCTTGACTCGGGGCTGCTGGTTGCCGTGGAGCAAGCCGAGAGGCTAAATACGGCTGCGCCAGCCAGAGCGACGATGGCCCCTGCTTTGATGAGCTTGTTGTTCATGCTGTTCTCCTTAGTTGAAATATGTGAGTTGCATCCCCAACTTTAGCGACCGACAAATGGCCTAGTTTGAGACACTCCCGAGTGTTTGCTGAACGTTAACTGAAAGAAATGGGGGGTGTCGAATCGCGTCGACACCCCCTGTTCGTGCGCGAGGTGGGACTTGAACCCACACGCCCTTGCGGGCACTGGCACCTGAAGCCAGCGCGTCTGCCATTTCGCCACTCGCGCGAACAAGTACAGAGGCTATCACGCAGGGCGCGGTCGGCGCGAAGTCGATGGCCGCGCCCTCGGCGAGGCAGTTCGCTATAGATCGAGAACCAAGCGCTCGCTTGTTGCTCGTGACACGCACGGGTACATGATGCCGAGGGCATCCTTGTCCGTGTCTGGCATAACGGAGTCAAGGTGTGCTGGAGTGCCCTGCAGAACACGAACTTCGCACGTGCCACAGACTCCGGTTCGACACGAACCCATAACGGGCAAGCCTCGGACTTCGAGCGCGTCAAGTAACGACTCGTCCGCCGCCACCACGAACGAGGTGCGCGATTTACGGCAGGTCACATCAATAGGATTCCGCTCGAACGCGCTCGCGCGATCAAGCGGAATAAAGCGCTCAAGATGAAGGCGGTCTTCATCGACAACCACGGACAGGGAGCTCATGAGTGACTCTGGGCCACAACAGTAAACCTGCGCATCCGCGGGCGATTCGGCAAGCAGTGCGTCGGTTCGAACATCCATCGCACCATGTTCGTCTCTTGCCCATACGGTTAGTCGATTCGGATACCGGGCTTCAAATTCGGAGAGAAAAGCCATTGTCGAGCGACTTCGCCCAAAGTAGTGCAAATGCCAGTCTCGACGTTCCGGCAACGATTCGATCATTGATTTGATCGGAGTTATCCCGATGCCGCCAGCGACGAACACATACGACGGTGCGGGCTCCAATTCGAAGTGATTCCGAGGGTCGCTAACCAACAATTCGGCACTCGGAGAAACCTCGTCGTGGAGCCAGCTACTGCCGGAACCGGGCTCATCGATGCGGAGAACCGCGATTTCAAACTGGCTACGATTGGCGGGGTCTCCGCACAGGGAATAGTGCCGGGTGCGACCGTCGGGGAGATGGACCGTCACGTGCGCGCCGGGTTGCCACACCGGTAACCGGCCCCCGTTCGCATCCACCAAGGTGAACCGCTTTACCTCTGGCGTCAACGAGTCAACGGCCTGCACGGTCATTCGTCGTGGCTCAGGGCCCACCGCGGGAGCGTTGGCGCCCGGATGTGTCGCCGAACGTATCCCTAAGCGAGCGGGCTGCGGTTCGCCCGTGCGAGGCTGACTAACTCGAGACGGGGTGGAGGCGCGCGAACCGACCAGAATGCGAGTAATCGCAATGCCGGCGCCGAGAGCGACAAGCACAATGGCTAGCGACTGGTACCAAAACTGCCCGACATCTTTTGAAGACGAGAAGCCGGCGTGAAAAGACACCGCCACGAGGGCGACGTAGGCGGAGTAGTGAATTCCCTTCCAGACTTTCGCAGGAATTCGATTCTTCACGTAGGAGGACACTTGCACGGCGACCAAGACGTAGAAGGCGAGAATCCCCAGAGCAATAGGCAGCCCAGCAAATCGGGGCTCAATTGCGAACGGAACAAGCAGCTCTTCGACGGTGAAATGCGCAAACGTATCGAGCGACAAGCTCACCATGTGCAGCACGACCATGACCAATGCTGTACCGCCAAGGTATCGATGCAAGTCTTGGAGCCATGAAGGATTATCGATTTTTCGCAAGACGCGTGTCGACAGCAGAACCCCCCACAGGACTGAAGCCGTCAGGGCAACCCACGCGATGACCGCGCTCGCCCGCGTGACGTACCACCAGATATGTGGCTCGTTCATCGGTATTGGCTCCAGTTTTCAGACTCGTGGGCGGTGCCGTCGCCTTCGATGACAAACCCGGCGGCCCCCTGGCTGGGCAGCCAGTCAAGATAAGTTCGCGCGGACTGCGTGAAGCCTGGCTTCGTGAGTGTTTCTGCGATAGCCGCCGTACGAGCAAGCACGGTGACAGTCGCAACGCTCGTGGCCGCGCTCTCACCCGTCGCTGGATCGATGAGATGGTGCCTTTGTAAATCCTCGCCAAATCGTTTTTTTCGTTGACTTGACGTCACGACGCCGCCATCGGGAATCCGCACCACCGCACTGTGCGACCCTCTCGCGAATGGATTCTCGACCCCGAGGCGCCACGCGACCCCATCCGGCGCCTCTCCAGCGACTCGAACATCACCGGCTATTTCTGCCATGGCACCCCAGGCACCGTGCTCAAGTGCGAAAGAAGCTACGAGGTCAGCGGCCAAACCTTTTCCAATTCCACCAGCGTCAAGTGTGGTGCCTACCGGAATGGTCACTGTCTGATTCGAAATTTGCACAAGATCAATCCGTCCAGGAGAAACCGCCGAATCAGGTAGGCGCGTGACCATTTTGGGATCAACCCGCGAAGCCGAATAGCCGATGGCAATTAATTCGGGAAGTCGCGTTGGATCAAAGCGGCCGCCCGTTCGAATGACGCCATCTTTCATCTCGTTGATCAGAATTGTCGTACGCGGATCGACCTCGACGGGCAATCCCTGCGCCCAATTCAGTTTCGTTATGTCGCTGTTCGGGAGGAAGCGGCTCCACAATTGCTCCAACTCATTGAGGAATGACCAACATTCCGTCAACAGTTGAGCGTTTCCGCCGAGCAAAGTCAGAGTGGCCCGGCCCCCCATAAGGGGCTTTGTCGCAGACACCGGGCGGGGACGAGTGCTGCTTTCTGTAAAAACAGCATTCAGCGCCGCGCGACTGATATCACTCACGCCGAGAATTCTAGGAGCCGGCGGTCGTGCCGGAAGGTGGTGCGGGCGCCGGATCCGGTGCAGGCGGTGCGGGCGCCGCGTCAGGTGCCGGTGGTGCCGGCGCTGGGGGTGCCGAGTCAGGAACGGCAGGAGCCGGAACTGTGCTCACGGCGGACCCTTGGTTTTGCGCGTCCGTTGTCACGACGCTCGGCGATACGGACACATCCGATTCGGGTTGGTTCAAGCCGCTGACGGCAGCCTCCCCCGGCGAGGCGGGTGCAGACGGAGTGGGGGTGGTCCCCATCGGCGAAGCCGCGTTCTGAGACTCGCTAGCGGCCGCGAATTGAAATCCCGTCACCATGGCGACGAGGGCTAGGGCGGAAACCGCGCCCGTGAAGTTTCGGGCGCGTGCCGCCGGATGATGTGCTCTCATGGTCGACTAATCCTCGAAGGAGTCATCCCTCACGTGACCGCCGTGCCCGCCGTGCCCGCCGTGCCCGCCGTGCCCACTGTCGGCACTGTCATCTTCGCTGTCGTAGAAACCGCTGTCCGACCCTCCCGTCGTCCCGTCAACAGGTTGTTCGTCAACAGAGTCATCGACTGCCGTCGTGTCGTCCGCAGGATCATCAATGACCGGAGGATCGACAACCGGTAATGAGTTTTCGATGGGACTCGCCGCAGGTACCGAAACGACCACTTGAAAGACCTGGCGAGCGCTGGCGGGCGGGGCCGGGGCTTGACTATTTTCGGTCGTGGATTGGGGATTTTGGGGCTGAGTCGGCACAGAAGACGGCACCAAAACCGAACTCGCATTGCCGAAAGCGGAATTACCCGCGACATCGAGAACGTCCGCGTTCACTGCCATAGCCGCGCCTGCGGTGCCAAGAATGCCAACGACCGCAAGTGCCGCTGCTGCTGGAGATGCCATAGCAATAGGTTAGGGAACCTTCGTTCCGTGAACAGCATCGAGATGTCAAAGAATCGGCAAAGATTTGGGGCTCGGTTTATCGTGACGTGTGCCTGCGTGAGATTGGCGAGACAATAGTCGGGTGCGCATCCTGATTGTAGAAGACGACCCTTCGGTAGCTGACGGAATTATCGACGGGCTCGAGTCCGCGAGCTTTCACGCCAAACACGTTGGAACGGGCGCCGAGGCGTTGCGTGCCATAGGGGAATTCGACCCGGAGCTCGTGTTGCTCGATTTGGGTCTGCCCGACATGGACGGCACCGATGTCTGCCGTCAACTTCGCAAGATTTCTCAAGTTCCGATCATCGTCGTCAGTGCCCGCGACGAGGAAATCGATAGGGTCATTGCTCTCGAAATTGGCGCGGACGACTACGTTGTCAAACCGTTCGGAATGCGCGAACTCATCGCGCGAATCAAGGCCGTTGCCAGGCGATCGGCCAATTCAGAACCGTCAACAGCGGCGATGTCCGAGCGAGAATTCGGCCCGCTGAGAATCGACACCCGCTCTATTCGCGTATCGATGAGTGGCGAGGAAGTTCATCTCACGCCCAAGGAATTTGAGTTGTTGGTCTATCTCAGCGACGATCCGGGAGCCGTGCATCGGCGAACGGACATCCTTCACGACGTGTGGGATACCAACTGGTACGGAACGACAAAAACACTGGATGCCCACGTGGCGGCGATTCGCAAGAAGTTGGGTAATTCCGCATGGATTGAGTCCGTGCGTGGCGTGGGCTTTCGCTTCGGCATTCCCACATGAAGTGGAGAATCATGGCCGCACTGATGAGTTTCACCCTCATCGTGCTCGTTGTTCAAGACATTCCTCTCTACAACTTCATGCGAACAAGCCAACGTGAGCAAGTCGAAACGTCACTACAGCGCGACGCGTTCGTCGTTGCCGGACGAGCGCAATCCGCGCTCTGGACAAGCTCCCCCCAAGCCACGTCTTTCTTGGAGAACACCGCTCGCGCCTATCGCGACGCCGGTGGGGCTCGAGTTGTGGTCGTGGACAAGAACGGCGTCGCGATTGTCACGAGTGACGACGACCAGTCTGCGCTGGGTTCTGACTATTCAACGCGTCCGGAGGTCACGAGCGCCCTCAGCGGAACCATCGTCGCGGGCGAGCGTTTCTCGACGAGCCTTCAAGAGAACCTGCTCTACGTCGCCGTCCCTGTGCTCAACGGGGCTGATGTCATTGGAGCCGTGCGACTGACATACCCGGCAAAAGTGGTCAGTGACGCTGTCGATGCGCAGCTTCGCATGCTCGGCATCATCGCTGTTTCTACTCTGTTATTGGCCGGCATCATTGGCTACATCATCGCGTCGTCACTCAGTCGACGATTGAGGTTGCTGGAGTCGGCAACCCAAAAGCTGGCCGACGGAAATCTTTCCATGCGCGCAGATGAGGGATCGGGTCCGGGAGAGATTCGGTCGCTCGCAACATCCTTCAATCAAATGGCGGAACGCCTCAATGTACTCATCGAACAGCAACGTCGATTTGCTGGGGACGCGTCACATCAGCTCCGAACCCCGCTGACCGCACTTCGCCTCCGCCTCGAACGGGCAAATGACTTGATTAGCGCCGACCCCGTCGCAGCCGGCGAACGACTTCGAGCTGCGGAAGGTGAAGTCGATCGTCTCGCTTCAATTGTGGAAGGGCTCCTGCTGTTGAGCAGAACCGAGTCTGCTTCGACGACTTCGGAATCCGTTGATCTCGCCGAAATCGCGCGTGAGCGCGTGGATCACTGGCAGGCCCTCGCCAAGGAACAGAATGTGTCGGTTCGGTTCGAGGGTCCCGTACACGCCTTCGGTCTTGCAGTCCGGACTGCCCCAGAGCAAGTGATTGACAATTACGTTGATAACGCCCTGGGTGTCAGTCCGCCGGGAAGTCGAATCATCATTCGAGTAGCGGATGGTGTCGACGTGAAAGTGAGTGTTCTGGATGAAGGTCCAGGCCTGAGTTCCGAGGATTGCGCGCGCGCGTTTGATCGTTTCTGGCGCGCGACGTCGGACGATCGGGGAAGTGGGCTCGGCTTGGCGATTGTGTCGCGCTTGATGTTTGCGTGCGGGGGCTCGGCATATCTGGAACCTCGTTCGCCCCGTGGGCTCGCGGCTATCGCTCTTTTTCCCGGTTCAAACTGACGGCGCGCGTCAAGGGAGTTCACCCCCGACACGCCTAGGATTTACGACACCGGTAGTGCTGGCAAAGGAGAGCCGTGAATCTGTTGGATGCGGTGGAGCGTGCGCTCGAACGCGCGGTCAACGGGGCTTTTGCGAAAACATTTCGGTCCGGGGTGCAACCGGTCGAAATCGCGAGCGCTCTTCGAAAAGAGTTGGACACCACTGCGTCGGTCGTTTCTCGAGACCGGGTCCTGGTGCCCAATACTTTCACCGTAACTCTCGGATCCAACGACTATGACCGAATTGTGGGCATGGGACCGCCGCTCGTGGACGAGTTTGTCGCAATCGTAACGTCGCACGCGAAAAGACAGGGCTATCAATTCACCGGCGGAATTCGCATTACGTATGCTCTCGACTCCTCCCTCGCCGAGGGGGTGTGTCGGGTGGAATCAGCGAGTGCCGCCGGACGAGTGCGCTGGGTCGCGGTTCTGGAAGTCAATGGTCGCCGACACGTGCTCGAACGTGCCAGAACCGTGCTGGGTCGCGGTGCAGACGTCGACATTGACATTGACGACCCCAATGCATCGCGCAAGCATGTTGAAGTGCTGTGGGATGGGGCTCGCGCTCAAGTAAATGACCTTGGCTCGACGAACGGAACTCTACTCAACGGACAGCGTTTGACGGCAGCCGCGCTACCGTCGGATTCCCTCATTCAGATTGGCAAGACGACAATCGCGTTTCGAATTGTTCCCGAGGCGGAAACATCGACGATAACGAATCGGGCTGTCTAGATGAGTGAGTTGGCTCTTCTCGTTCTGCGCATCGGTTTCCTTGCCGCTCTGTGGGTATTTGTCTTTTTTGTCGTCTATTCGATTCGGGCCGACCTTTTTGGAGAGCGCGTGAGACGCTTGCCTGGTTCTTCGCCAGATCCCGAGACCGGCGGAATCCCGGCACTGTTCAGTGGTGTTGCCACCACGAGCAAGCCAGAGGCGATGACGCAACCACGTGTCGAATCCACGAATCGCACAATTGCAGCGGCCAGCGACCAAATCAATCTTGTGTTGACGTCCGGTTCTTTGGCAGGAAATTCACTAGCTCTGACTGGGGAACCCATCACCATCGGCAGGTCTCCGGACTCGACTCTGGTCATTCGTGACGACTACACCTCGACAAACCACGCTCGCATCTGGGTGAAAGGTGGCAACTGGGTGCTCTCCGACCTCGACTCCACCAATGGAACGCTGTGCGGCGGAGTCGCCGTTTCAGGCACCGTGCCGCTCCACCTTGGCGAACCCATCACCGTCGGCACGACATCCTTCGAACTTCAGCGCAGGTTATAGCGATGGCTACGCACAGTTCCGCGGCGTCCGACGTTGGTCTCGTTCGGCAAAGCAACCAGGACTCCGGCTTTGCCGGTCGATTCCTCATGGTCGTTGCCGACGGAATGGGTGGTCATGCTGGTGGGGACGTGGCCTCACACGTTGTTATTCGCCAACTTCTTGAACTCGACCGGCCTTTTGATTCACCCGAAAAAGCGCGGAAGCATTTGAAGGACGAGTTGTTGAAAATTAATGCTCTCCTGATTGGTGCGGTCGTTGAGCGCCCCGAGCTCGCGGGCCTCGGTACCACCGTCAGTGCGCTGTTGCGCGTGGGCAACAAGGCCGTCATTGCGCACATTGGCGACTCACGCATTTACCGATTACGGGAGGGCAAACTCGAGCAGGTAACAGAGGATCACACCTACGTGCAGCGCCTCGTCGACAGTGGTCGAATTTCTGAGGAAGAGGCGTTGGTGCACCCGCGTCGATCCGTGCTGCTTCGAGTACTGGGTGATGTGGACACACGACCCGACATCGACACGATGATTTTGCCAATCTCCCCAGGTGATCGGTGGATGCTTTGCTCTGACGGTCTGTGTGGAGTAGTGCGGCCCGAAGAAATACGAATTTCTCTCACTAAGAACAGAAGCACGACCGATGCGGCGGAGTCACTCGTGGCGGCCAGCATGAGGTTAGGTGCCCCCGACAATGTGACGGTCGTTGTCATGGACGACCGTGATGACCCGGCGGTCGAGTCGGTCCGGCTCGTGGGCGCCGCCGCAAAACCAATCTCGGTGAGTGCCGACACGCCTGCGCCACGTGCGCAACGGAGACCCGGTCGCAGGATGCCGGTCATCACGAGCGACATCCCCGTTGTCACTTCGGAGCAGGCTCGCCCTGTTGTCCGCGCACGCGTTGACAAATCTGCGCGCGAGCGATTCTCGGCGATTCTGGCGCGCTGGTTCGGCGAGAATGGCGATTCCCAAAAATGACCACTGGCACGCTCCAGCAGTCGCCGCGTATCGGACGTCTAAAACGCCCACGTGGTCGACAGGAATTGCGTAATCGAGAACTCGTTCTGCTAGTTGTTGCGTTCGCGATATCTCTGGCAGCGATTGTGATCATTCAGGATGCGGTACTCGGCCAACTCGAATTCGAGATGCTCGGCACCTTTACCGGACTTGGCGCGCTCATCCTCGTATTTCACATTGTTTTGCGCTTCGCCGCGCCCCAGTCGGACGCCGTTATTGTGCCCATCGCAACTCTGCTCAATGGTCTAGGAATTGCCGAAATTTACCGAATCGACTTAGC
>Ga0114976_10000152_pt1 | contig 39902 bp, 39 predicted proteins | sample S_130805_EF_Meta_FD_87319 | JGI IMG/M metagenome (GOLD analysis project Ga0114976, IMG submission 87319) | Freshwater microbial communities from Lake Simoncouche, Canada to study carbon cycling - S_130805_EF_MetaG | ecosystem: Environmental > Aquatic > Freshwater > Lake | place: Lake... | reverse complement strand
GATCGCGCTTTCCTTCTCGGTCAGCCGGATCTTGCGATTGTGCGCCGCATCCATCAGCAGCTTGGCCGAGGGGCGGAACTCGTAGGGCCCGATCTGGAAGACGGCGTCCTCGGAATTATCGAAGACCCGCAGCTGGGCGCGCAGCCGCGCCAGCAGCTCGTTCAGCCGGAAGGGCTTGGCGATGTAGTCGTTGGCGCCGGCATCCAGCCCGCGCACCACATCGGCCTCGGAATCGGCGCCGGTCAGCATGATGACCGGGATCCGCAGGCCCTGGCGGCGCAGCCGGGCACAGAGCTCGCAGCCATCGCCATCGGGCAGGCCGACATCCAGCAGCACGGCGTCGTACCGGGTCTCGCCGCTGGTCAGCATCCGCTCCGCCTCGGCAACCGTCCCGGCCTCGGCCGGCGCCAGGTCGCCATCGATCACCAGCTGCTCCGCCAGGGTGGCACGCAGCGTGGCGTCGTCGTCGACGATGAGAAGCGGGCGGGGTCCGACCATGCGTGGTTCCATTCCGAGTGACAGGCTGGCCCCTGCCGGGGTCCTGACTCGCGAATACCGCCCTAGAATAGCCGCCGTCGAGGGCGATGATGTGGCAGCCAGCAGGTTAGGGGCCGATACCGAGGGAACCGCAAGGGTGTCAGTCCCGTTGGTTTAATTTCCGTAACCCGGTGTCAGGCGGCGATTCAATGCCACATCCGGATCAGCCACTGGGTTGCGCGGTAGCCCGGTTGCAGGGGTATGGGTTTGCGATGAGCATGTCAGTTCCGATGACGACCGAGACCGAGATGCCGCGGGGCGAGGTGGCCCTGGTGCCTGATGCCGCGGCGCTCGCCCTGCGCGCGGTGCATCGGGCGATTGCCGAGCTGCGCCGGGGCACCCCGGTGGTGCTGCGCGGCGAAGAGCAGGCGCTGGTTCTGGTGCCGGCCGAGACCGTCGGCGCCCGCGGCCTCGCGGAGCTTGCGACGCTGGCGCGCGGGCCGGCGCTGCTGCTGCTGGCCCAGGCGCGCGCCGATGCGCTGGTGCCGCCGCCGCTGCTGCGGCCGGTGCAGGCGGAGCCTGCCGTGGCGCTGCGGCTCACCCCGGCGCTGCTCGATCCGCTCGCGCTGCGGCTGCTCGCCGACCCGACCGCCGAGGGGTTGCTGCCCGAGGATACCCGGCTCGAGCGGGCGCCGGCGCCGCCACTCGCCGGCACGGCACTCGCGCTCGCCAAGCTCGCCCGGCTGCTGCCGGCGGTGATCGCGGCGCCGGCGCGCGAGGGCGGGCTCGCCCAGCGGCTCGACCTGCTGTCGCTCGAGGCGGCCGAGGTGCTGGCCTATCCGGCCGGCGCGGCGACCTCGCTGCGGCGGGTGGCCGAGGCCGCGGTGCCGCTCGACGTCTCGGCCGAAACGCGGCTCGTCGCCTTCCGGGCCGCCGATGGCGGGATCGAGCACCTGGCGATCCTGGTCGGCCAGCCCGAGGTCGTCGCGGCCGGCGGTGGCGCGCCGCTCGCGCGCATCCATTCCGAGTGCTTCACCGGCGACCTGCTGGGGTCGCTCCGATGTGATTGCGGGCCGCAGCTGCGCGGCGCGCTGGCCCGCATGGCCGATGCCGGGCATGGCGTGCTGCTGTATCTCGCGCAGGAGGGGCGCGGCATCGGGCTCGTCAACAAACTGCGGGCCTATGCGCTGCAGGACCAGGGGCTCGACACGCTGGACGCCAACCGGGCGCTCGGCTGGGGCGCCGATGAGCGCAACTTCCTGGTCGCCGCCACCATGCTGGAGGTGCTCGCCATCCCGCGCGTCCGGCTGCTGACCAACAACCCGGAGAAGCTGGCGGCACTCGCCGCCTGCGGGGTCGAGGTGGTCGGGCGGGAGGCCCACCAGTTCGCCCCGAACGGGGTCAATGACGGCTACCTCGAGACCAAAGCGCGGCGGTTCGGCCATCTGCTCGCCTGAGCTATAGTCGCCCCGGCAGGCAGCGGGGGCGACGATGGCGGACGGGCTTGAACGCGCGGTGGTGACGGCGGAGCCGGGCTCGCCGGTCGGGCTGTTCCGCTGGGGCCGCGAGGGGTTCCGCTGCGCCCTCGGCCGCACCGGCATCAGCCCCGACAAGCGTGAGGGCGATGGCGGCACGCCGCCCGGGCTGCTGCCGCTGCGCCGGGTGCTCTACCGGGCCGATCGCGGGGCGGCGCCGATCGCCCAGGTGGCTGTCGAGCCCATCGCCCCGACCGACGGCTGGTGCGACGACGTCAACGACCCGAACTACAACCGCCCGGTGACGCTGCCCTATGCCGCCAGCCACGAGGAGCTGTGGCTGAGGGAGAATGTCTACGACATCATCGGCGTGCTCGGCTGGAACGACGCCCCGGTGGTGAAGGGCCGCGGCAGTGCGATCTTCCTGCACGTCGCCGCACCCGATTTCGGCCCGACCGCCGGCTGCATCGCGCTCACCGAACGCGACCTGCGGGCGGTGCTGGCGGGTGGGCTGAAGGAAATAGACGTTCGGATCTAGCGCGCCCCGAAGATCGCCGAGCCCACCCGCACATGGGTGGCGCCGCAGGCGATGGCGACCTCGTAGTCGGCGCTCATGCCCATCGAGACCACCGGCAGGCCGTGCTTCGCCGCCATCTCCGCCAGCCAGTCGAAATGCGGCCGCGGATCGCCCTCGGCGGGCGGGATGCACATCAGCCCGGCGACCGGCAGGTCGTGCTCCTCCCGGCAGGCGCGCAGGAAATCGGCGGTGTCCGCGCGCGCGATGCCGGCCTTCTGCGGCTCGGCGCCGACATTCACCTGCACGAGCAGGCGCGGCCGCCGGCCCTCCTTCTTCATGGCCTCGGCCAGCGCGACCGCGAGCTTCGGGCGGTCCAGGCTCTCGATCACGTCGGCGATCCGGACCGCGTCGCGCGCCTTGTTGGTCTGCAGCGCGCCGATGATGTGCAGTTCGACATCGGGCCAGGCGGGCCGCAGGGCAGGGAATTTCTCCGCCGCCTCCTGCACCCGGTTCTCGCCGAAGACCCGCTGGCCGGCGCCGAGCGCCGCCTCGACCATCGCCGCCGGATGGGTCTTCGAGACCGCGACCAGGGTCACCGAGCCGGGCTGGCGGTTGGCGCGGGCCTCCGCCTCGGCGATCCTGGCGCGCACGCGGGCGAGGTTGGCGGCGATGTCGGGGGTCGGGTCGGACATGGGATGGCGACGCTAGTCCTCGCCGCCCGGCGCCTCAAGGCGCAGCCGGGCGTGCCGCGGCTCTGGCTGCTGAGCGATGCCCGGCGGCTGCCGGACCCCCGGGCCGCTGCGGCACGGCTGCCGCCCGGGGCGGCGGTGCTGGCGCGCGACCTGGCGCCGGGGCTGCTGGCGCCGCTCGCCGCGCTGTGCCGGCAGCGGCGGCTTCTGCTGGTGGTGGCGGGCGACGGCCGGGCCGCGCTGCGGCACCGTGCCGGGCTGCACCTGCCGGACCGGCGGCCCACCCGGCACCTGCTCGCCTTCCTCGCCGCGCGCCGCAAGGCTGCGCTGCTGAGCGTGGCGGCGCATGGCCGCGCCGGGCTGGCGCGCGGGCGTCGCCTGCGGGCCGACGCGGTGCTGCTCTCGCCGGTCTTCGACACCGCGAGCCACCCCGGCGGCGGCGCGCTCGGGCCGCATCGCTTCGCAACATGGGCGCGCCGGTCCGGCCGGCCGGTGGTGGCGCTGGGCGGCATCACGCCGGCGCGGGCGCGGCGGCTGCCGGGCTGGATTGCCGGGCTGGCCGCCATCGACGGGCTGGCCGGCACCTGACGATGAAACTCTCGCAGTGTCGTCGTTGTTGCGGCGGGGCCACAGTGTCTCAGGGATGTCGCGGTGTGGCCACGCAACCGGTTGCTGGGGTTTATTCCGGCGGGCCATATTCGGCCACAGACCCGGGCATGTTCTGGAATCCGCACAGGCGGTTCCGGCCATGCCACCGGCCTCAGGGGGGCAGGCGGGTCGCGGGAACAGTCGGGTTCGCCCGGCACGTGAGGAGGACAGGATGCGCAAGATTCTTCTGGGGACGACCGCGGTCGTCGGCGCGGCGCTGATCGCGCCGGTCGCGTCCGCGCAGGAAGCCCCGACCGTCCGGGTGGGCGGCTACTTCCAGGCCTACTTCAGCAACGTGATTCAGTCTAACCCGAACACGTTCAACTTCGGTCTTTCGACGCCGGCGCAGGTGCAGCTGGCCGGCACGTCGCCGACGACCTCGCCGGTCACCGGCGGCAACGTGACCGGCACCGCCGTGGCGACCAACGCCGCCGCCAGCAACGTCATCCCGACGGTGCAGACCGGCTCGGTGAAGACCGGCAAGTACGACCTGCAGTCGGACGCCGAGATCCACATCTTCGTGAACGGCAAGGCGGCCAACGGCCTGGCCTACGGTGCGGTGGTCGAGATCGCGTTCGACGCGAACGAGGGCAGCACCACCGGCGCCGCCCGCCGGTCCTTCACGCACAAGACCGCCGCCTTCATGGACGAGGGCTACATCTTCCTCGCCACGCCACGGTTCGGCCAGGTCCGCTTCGGTGACGAGGACGGCCCGATGGGCGGCCTGATGAACACCGGCATCATCACCAACTTCGGCACCGGCGGCATCTACGGCTTCTGGCAGAACGCGGTGATCCGGCCGAACCGCACCACCACGGGCCCGGGCGACTTCGGCGACGGCACCAAGATCATCTACCTCTCGCCGCAGTTCTTCGGCTTCGACGCCGGCGTGTCGTGGGCCCCGAGCAACGGCATCGGCCAGGACACCGGCTGCGTGCAGACCTCGGGCGCCAGCTTCGGTTGCGATCGCACCTACGCCTACACCGGTGCGACCAACCAGGCGATCCAGTCGATCGACGGCCAGCCGCAGCGCCGCAACGAGGTCCAGGCCGTGCTGCGTTGGCGCGGTGACATCGGCGGCGTCGGCATCGGCACGCACGTCGGCTACACCGGCTGGCAGGCCATGCGCGACATGACGCAGGCCGGCACGATGTACCAGACCCTGCGTCCGGGCCAGGTCTACCAGGTCGGCGCCCAGGCCTCGGCCTACGGCTTCACGGTCGGCGGCAACTACGAGTGGGGCCAGCAGAACTTCTTCCACGGCAGCCAGATCCGTGGCGACCAGTCGATGTGGCAGTGGACGGTCGGTGCCTCCTACACGACCGGGCCGTTCACGATCGGCGCCAACAGCTTCTGGGGCAGCTACTCGGGTACGGGCGGCTACACCTTCTGCACGGGCGCGACCTTCTCGGCCGGCGGCAACAGCTGCACTTCGGCGAACCAGGGCCAGCTGCTGAAGAACACCAACGGCTCGGCCAACAGCATGCGCCGTAACGCCATCGCGGTCGGTGCCAACTACCGCCTGGCCCCGGGCCTCGACCTGGTGGCCGAGTTCGTGCAGCACATCGTGAAGGAACCCGGCCTGAACATCGCGCCGACCAGCAACAACCAGGACAAGCTGAAGGCGAACATCATCCTGGTTGGTACCCGCCTCGCCTTCTGATCGGCGACGCGAACCGAAGCGAAGGGGCGGTGGGGCAACCCACCGCCCTTTTTTCATGTCAAGGGGGCTCTTCCGCTCGTGAATCGGACCGGTCGCGGATGGCGCTTGATCGGCCCGGGGCAGGGACTATCTTGCCGCCCCATGAACGCGCGAATCCTGGCTGCCCTCGGCGTCGCCCTCCCGCTGCTTGCCGCCTGCGGCGAGAGCAACACCCGCATGGTCCGCAACGACGAATATGGCGATTATCGCCGGGGCACGGTGCGAAACCGACCGCTCGGCACCGATGCCGGCATAGTCGTCTTCGGCGTCGACAAGGACCGCGAGGCGCGCGAGGCCGCGGCCCGCTCGGGCGGCGGCGGCATGGCGGTGAACGCCTATCTCTGGCGCGCGACGCTCGACACGCTCGGCTTCATGCCGCTCGCTTCGGCCGATCCCTTCGGCGGCACCATCATCACCGACTGGTACTCGCCGCCCGGCGCGAATGACGAGCGCTTCCGCGCCCAGGCCTACGTCATGGGCCGGCAGCTGCGGTCGGACGGGGTGAAGGTGCAGGTCTTCCGCCAGGTCTATGAGCGCGGCGGCTGGAAGGACGCGGTGGTCTCGGCCGGCACCAATGCCGATCTCGAGGACAAGGTGCTGGCCCGCGCCCGCGAGCTGCGGAGCCAGTCGGCGGTTCGCTGAAGCGGGATGCGTGCCGACTGAAGCGCGGATCACGCTCTGGCCATCTGGTTTATCGCGTGATGCACGCCGCCGGGCGCGCCGCCCTGCGGCGATCACGCTGTCGCCCTGTGCTGTGTCGCGTGATTCACGCCTCCGGGCGTGCCGCCCTGTGGCGATCACGCTGTCGCCCTGTGATGTGTCGCGTGATTCACGCCTCCGGGCGTGCCGCCCTGCGGCGATCACGCTGCGGCACAGCATCCAGCCCGCCAGCATCCTTCCGACCCATGGCAGACCCGGTCGCGTGCTCCCCATCCATCTTCGGGCAAGGCTTGTGTGCTGCTCTGCCGACCAGGTGCCGCGAGGCCCCTGCCGCTCCTTGAAGCTGTGCATCCGTCGCCACCATCCCGGTCCGGGATCGTCGGGCATCGCCCGATTGAGGGTCTGAACGGCCGCCGAATTCGGGTTTAGGGCTTTAATTGCTAAAATTGAATCATCACCTGGCCGTTGCCAGACAACGGATTCAGCGAATTCGGGCCGAATCGGCCTCAAGAAATTGAGGTCGCTGGCAGCTCCAGGCCCCGCAATTCGCCCGGCCCGCCGGTTTGTCCGAAAACCGCGATCCGGCGCCACGCACCCTCGGGGTTTGTCCGAAAACCGCCATCCGGGACCCTGCCTCCGGGGCTTGTCCGGATGGCACCCGCGCCCCGCCGCCCTGGTTTGTCCGAAAACCGCAGCCGCCGCGCGGGCTTCAAGAGCGACCGCACCGAGGTCGCTGGCGCATGCTGCGGTCGCATGCGCTCACGCATCCCGCTCTGGCCTTTGTCGGGTCGTGGGATTCAGCGTTTTCGGCGCTTCCGCCGCAACGCAGCCCGCCGCGACCAGCGGTCTGCTCTCGGCGCGGCCCAGCCGGATGCCGTGCAGGGCAGCGGGGCCAACCCCGCCGCCCCGGCTCATTCCGCCGGGGCGCCGCCGAGGCGCTCCGCGCCCTCGGCCCGGCGCATCGCGGCCGAGCGTCCGAACAGGTCGATCATCGTCGGGAAGATGATCAGGATGAAGACCGGCAGCACCGTCGTGCCGCCGACCACCACCACCGCGAGCGGCTTCTGCAGGTCGGAGCCGATGCCGGTCGCCACCGCCGCCGGCAGCAGGCCGACCATGGCCGCCATGCAGGTCATCATCACCGGCCGCATCCGGTCGACGCCCGCCTGGTCGAGCGCCTGGCGCCAGGGCATGCCCTCATCCCGCAGGCTGTGGAAATGGGAGAGCAGGATGATGCCCTCCATCACCGTGATGCCGAAGAGCGCGAGGAAGCCGATCGCCGCCGGCACCGAGAAGTGCAGCCCCATGATGTCGAGCGCGGTGACGCCGCCGATGCAGGACAGCGGCAGCAGGCCGAAGATCAGCAGGGTGTCGCGCAGGTTGCCGAACTGGACGTAGAGCAGCACCGCGATCAGCGCGAGCGCGATCGGCACCACCACCTGCATGCGGGCGATGGCATCCTGCAGGTTGCGGAACTCGCCGACCCATTCCAGGCGATAGCCCGGTGGCAGCGCCACATTGGCGTTGACCAACTGCTCTGCTTCCTCGACGGTCGACTGGGCGTCGCGGCCGCGGACGCTGAACTTCACCGGCACGTAGCGCGCGGCATCCTCGCGGTAGATGTAGCTGGGGCCGGAGATCAGCCGGATCTCGGCGACGTCGCCGAGCGTCGCGCCGGATTGCGGGCTGATCGGAATCCGCGCGATGGCGTCGCGGCTGACGCGGTAGGGCTCGTCGAAGCGGACCACGATCGGGAAATTGCGGTCGCCGCCAGGCTCGTAGAGCCGGCCACCTTCCTGGCCGCCGATCGCCGCCTGGATCACCTCGTTGATGTCGGCGACCGCAAGCCCGTAGCGCGCCGCCTTGGTGCGGTCGATCCTGATCGAGAGGGTCGGCTGGCCGAGGGTGCGGAAGGCGGCGAGGTCGGCGACGCCCTCGACCCGCGCCATCTGCCGGCGGACCTCCTCGGCGAGCCTGGTCAGCACGTCGAGTTCCGGTCCGATGACCTTCAGCGCATTGGCACCCTTCACGCCCGAGGAAGCCTCCTGGACGTTGTCCGAGATGTACTGGCTGAAGTTGAAGTCGATGCCGATGAACTCCTGGGCGAGCCGGGCCTGGATCTTGGCGATCAGCTCGTCCTTGGTCGCGGCCGTGGTCCATTGGTCCATCGGCTTCAGGGGCACGAAGAACTCGGCGTTGAAGAAGCCGGCGCTGTCGGTGCCGTCATCCGGCCGGCCCTGCTGCGAGGTGATGGTGATGACCTCGGGGAACTCCTTCATCACCCGCCGGATCTTGGAGACCGCGCCGCTGCCCTCCTGCAGCGAGATCGTCGCCGGCATGGTGGCGCGCATCCAGATCGAGCCCTCCTCGAGGGTCGGCAGGAACTCGCCGCCCATGCGGCTGAACTGCCAGACCCCGCCGGCCAGCAGCAGGCCGGCGATGAAGATGGTCATCAGCCGGTTGCGCATCGCGCGGCCGTAGCCCCAGAGGTGCGCGGCGGCGAGCCAGCGCACGATCGGCATGACCTTTTCCTTGGTATTGTCGTTGAACAGCGCGCCGGCGAGAGCGGGTGCCACGGTGAAGGTCGCGAACAGCGCGCCACCGATGGCATAGGCGTAGGTCTTGGCCATCGGGCCGAAGATCCGGCCCTCGATGCCGCCCATGGTGAAGAGCGGGATGAAGGCGGCGACGATGATGAGCGCCGAGAAGAAGATCGCGGTGCCGACCTCGCCCGCCGCGCGCTGGATGATGAGCGGCACGCCCGAGAGGCCGCGCGATGCGGTCGGCACGCTCATCCTGTGGCCGTGCGAGAGGTGCAGGTGGCGGTAGACGTTCTCGACCAGGATGACGGTGGAATCGACCAGCAGGCCGAAGTCGAGGCTGCCGAGCGAGAGCAGGTTCGCGCTCTCGCCGCGCAACAGCATGATGATGACGGCGGTGAAGAAGGCGAAGGGAATGGTCGCACCCACCACCACCGCGCCCTTGAGATCGCCGAGGAACAGCCACTGGATGAACACCACCAGCACGACGCCGAGGATGATGTTCTTGACCACGTGGTGGGTGGTGACGTCGACCAGGTCCTTGCGATCGTAGATCGCCTCGATCCTGACCCCGGGCGGCAGCACCCCGCCGGCATTGATCGCCTTCACCTCCTTCTCGACGGCGCGGATGGTGGGCAGGGTCTGTTCGCCGCGTCGCATCAGCACCACGCCCATGACGATGTCGTCATCCTCCTCCTGCCCGGCGAGGCCGAGGCGGGGCAGGTTGCCGACCTCGACGCGGGCAACGTCGGAGAGCAGCACGGGCACGTTGTTGTTCGAGCCGAGCACGACGTTGCGGACATCGTCCATGCTGCGGATCAGCCCGACGCCCTGCACCACCGCCGATTGCGGTCCGACATCGATGATGCCGGCGCCGACCGTCGCATTGCCGTTGCCGATGGCATCCACCACCTGCGGCAGGGTCAGGCCGAAGGCGGTCAGCTTCGGCAGGTCGATGATGACGTTGTACGACTTGGTCGGGCCGCCATAGGCCGTCACGTCGATCACGCCCGGGACGCGCTTGAAGCGGCGCTGCAGCACCCAGTCCTGCAGCACGCGGATGTCGGTGAGCGAGAAGCCGGGTGGCCCGACCACGCGGTAGCGCAGGATCTCGCCAATCGGCGACCAGGGGCTGATCTGCGGCTGCACGCCGGGCGGCAGGCCGTTGATCTGGCCGAGCCGGTTCAGCACCTGCTGCAGCGACTGCTCGTAGTTGTAGGCGAAGGTGAACTGCGCCGAGACTACCGAGAGGCCGAACAGCGACGTCGAGCGGATCTTGGCGAGGTTCGGCATTCCGGAGAGGCCGACCTCGATCGGGATGGTGATGTAGCGCTCGATCTCCTCCGCCGCCTGGCCGGGGTTCTGGGTAATGATGACGACGGTCGGCGGCACCGGATCCGGATAGGCCTCGATGTTCAGCTGCTGGAAGCCGGCGAAGCCGATGCCCAGGAAGGCGATGTAGAGAAGGATGACGAGGGCCCGCTTCTGCAGCGAAAACCCGACGAGCCAGCGCATGCTGTGTTCCGGTCCTGACGGCGCCGGCAGGGTGCCGGCGGTCGACCAAGAGAGGTAACCGACGACGGCTTGCCGCCCGCGCGCGGCGGACTTACGCCGGCGCAAGCGAGCCATGGGAAACATGTCGGCTGCTCAACCTTCGCACTTCGCCGGGGCGCGCGCCGCGATCGGCGCGCCAGCCCTGGCTATGGGGCTGACCTTCCTCGCCTTCGGCGCCGCCGCGGCGACCGCCGGGCGCGGCGCCGGATGGGCGATGCTGGCGACGCTGCTGGTCTACGGCATGGCCGGCCAGGTTGTGCTCCTGCAACTTGCGGGCGGAGCCGTGCTGCCGGCGGTGCTGGGAGCGATCGCGGCCAATGCGCGCTTCCTGCCCATGGCGCTCGCCATCGCGCCCTGGCTCGGCGCGGCGCGCGGTCGCCGCTGGCTGGCGCTGCCCTTCATCGCCATCACGCCCTGGGCGGCTGCCATGCGCATTCTGCCCGGCCTGCCGGAGCCGGCGCGGCTCGGCTGGTTCCTGGGCTTCGCGCTGGTGAGCTGGGCGGCGGCCGGGGCAGCCACGGCGCTCGGCTTCTGGCTGGCACCCGCGCTGGATGCGCCGCTGCTGGCCGCGCTGGTCTTCGCCAACCCGCTCTACTTCGCGCTGCTGCTGGTGGCCGATCTCGGCGTGCCGCCGGTGCGGCGGGCGATCCTCGGCGGCGCGGTGGCGGCGCCCTTGGCCCTCCTCCTGCCTGCCGGCTGGGGGTTGCTGGCGGCGGGCCTCGTCGGCGGGACGGTCGCCTGGGCCTGGGGGGCGTGGCGTGGCCGCGGCTGAGCTGGCGCTGCTGCTCACCGCGCTCGGCATGGTGGGCCTCCGGGCCGCGGGACTACTGGTGGCCGGCGCGCTGCGCCCGGACCACCCCCTGATTGCCTGGGCCGCAGCGGTGAGCCAGGCGACGCTTGCGGCCTTCGTCGTGCTGGTAGTGATCGCGCCGGGTGGGGTCGCTGCGCTGGTGCCCTGGCCGGCGCGGGTGGCGGGGCTGGTGGCGGGGCTGATCGCCTGGCGGGTGCTGCGCGGGCGGCTGCTGCCGGCGCTGCTGGCGGGGCTCGCGGCGCTGGCGCTGGTGCGGGCGGTGCTCGGCTAAAGCAGGCCGAGCGCGCGCAGTTCCTGCTGCAGCTTCATCGGCAACGCCTCGACGCCCTTGGCCTCCGCGCCCGCCTTGACGTCGGGCGGCGCCGCGGTGGGCTCGAGGTAGCGCCAGCCCTGGAAGGGCTTCACCGGCCGCGCCGCCACCGGCACCAACTCGGGGTCCAGCACCAGGCCGCAGCAGGCGCTGCCGTCGTCCCACTCATCCTCGCGCACCTCGAGCACGCGCTGGCGCACCTGCACGAAGCCGGCGACCACCCAGTAGATCGAGCCGCCCGAGGTCAGCTCGGCGGCGCGCTTCGGTGCCATGCGGGTATGGTGGCGGAGCGGCGGCTCCTCGCGCGCGCGCCGGGCCTGGATGGCGGCGAGCTTGGCGACGTCCTTCGGGCCGACCGAAAGCTTGATGAGGTGGATCACGCGGAGGGATGTACCCCCTCCCGCGGCGCCGGCAAGAGTCCGTTAAGGCTGTCGGGCGTTCGCCGTCACGGCGAAGCGGCCCCTGACCGCCGAGACGATGTGCTCGAATTTGCGCTCCCGCCGCGTGTCGATCGCAATGGTGGCGGTCGCCCCGGCCCGCAGCGGCGGCTCGCCCTCGCGCGGCACCAGCCGGATCTTCACCGGCATGCGCTGCACCACCTTCACCCAGTTCCCCGAGGCATTCTGCGGCGGCAGGATGGCGAACTCGGCGCCCGAAGCGGGGCTGATGCTCTCGACCTCGCCCACCCAGGTAAAGTCCGGGTAGAGGTCGAGCACCACATCCACGGTCTGCCCGACCTGAACATGGGTCAGCGTCGTCTCCTTCAGGTTGGCCTCGACCCAGGGTCGGCGCTCGGAGACCAGCGAGAAGACCGGCGTCGCCACCTTCACCTGCTCGCCGCGCTGCAGCTTGTTGTTCACGATGGTGCCGCCGATCGGCGCCCGCACCACCGTCCGCTGCAGGTCGAGCGCGGCGCGGTCCCGGTCGGCGATCGCCTCCCGCACCGACGGGTGGTTGTCGGTCGGCAGGTTGGGGTCGCCCTTGAGGGCGGTGAGCAGCCGGGCCAGGCGCTGGCGGACGACGTTGATCCGCTCCCGCGCCACCTGGGCGTCGCTCAGCGTCTCCTCGAGCTTGGCGATCGGGGCAACGCCGCGGGCGTGCAGGTCCTGTTGCCGGGCGTGCTGGCGGGTGAGGAAGGCGGCGCGGCTTTCCAGCTCGCCCAGCTCGGCCAGGGTCTCGCGGTAGGTGGCACGGGCGGTCTCGACCAATTGCCGGGCGGTGTCGAGCTCGGCCTCGGCCTTCGCGAGGGCCAGCTTGTAGGGGTCGGGATCGATCCGGAACAGCAGGTCGCCCGTCTGCACCCGGGCATGGTCGCGCACGCCGACCTCGACCACCCGGCCGGCCACCTCGGGCGCGACCTGGACGATATCGGCCTTCACATAGGCGTTCTCGGTGGTGACGTAGCGGCCGCCGCGCTGCCAGACGACGAGCGCGCTGGCGGCGACGATCAGCGGCACGCCGATCAGCAGCACGGCACGGAGCAGGCGGCGCTTCATGGCGCGACCCCCGCTTGCGCGCCGGCTGGCGAACCCCCGGCCGTCCCACCGGTCGGTGCGCCCCCCACCATCGCCTCGGCTAAGGCGCCCTGGGCGCGCGGACCCATGCCCTGGAGCTGCGCCTTCATCCGGCCGAGCATCTCGGCGAGCGCCTCGCGCTCCTCCTCGTCCAGTGTCGCCATGACCTCGTCGAGCAGCGCGGTCGCGGCGCGGCCCATCTCCTCCTCGATGTCGTGCGCCTCGGGCGTCAGGCGGAGGCGGTTGATGCGGCGGTCGGCGGGGTCGGCGATGCGGGTGACCCAGCCCTTGCGCTCCATGCGGTCGATGATCCGGCCGGCGGTTGCCCGCTCCACCTCGAGCAGTTCGGCAAGCTCGGTCTGGCTGACATCCGGCCGGTGATAGAGCAGCGACAGCACCTGCCACTGCGCGCGCGTCAGGCCGATGCGCCTGACCTTGCGGTCGAAGGCCGCGCGCATCATCCGGGCCACGTCGGAGAGCAGGAAGCCGAGGGCGCGACGCTCGTCGCGCGGGGGTATGGGACTGGGCATGGATTTATTGGTGCCAAGGTTACTATTGCCTGGCCCAGTGTCGTCAAGCTTAATGTTATCCGAGCACCATGGCCGCGCCCTCAGACCTCCTCGACCTGCCGCTGGCGCGCCGGGTCTTCATCATGGCGGCCGTGGTGCTGGCCTCGACGCTCTATGCGACGACGCTGCTGGTGGCCTCGACCCTGCTGCCGCAGATGCAGGGCAGCTTCGCGGCGACCCCGGACGAGATCGCCTGGACCACCACCTTCAACATCCTGGCAACCGCCATCGTCACCCCGATGACCGGCTTCCTGGTGGCGCGCTTCGGCCGGCGGCGGGTGATGGTCTGGTCGGTCACGATCTTCACCGCGGCGACCTGGATGTGCGGCGAGGCCGAGAGCCTCGAGACCATCGTGCTCTGGCGCATCATCCAGGGTGGCGCCGGCGCGCCGGTGGTGCCGCTCGCCAACGCCACCGTGCTGGATGCCTTCTCGCCCAGCCGGCGCGGCCTGGTCAGCTCGATCTTCGGTATGACCGTGGTGCTTGGGCCGGTGATCGGGCCGGCCGCCGGCGGCTGGCTGGCCGAGCAGTACAATTGGCGCTGGGCCTTCTACATGATCGTCCCGGCCGGGGCGCTGGCCGCGGTCGCGCTGCGCTTCGCGCTGCCGCCCGACCGCGACGGCACGCGGGTGGCGCTGGACTGGACCGGCTTCCTGACGTTGTCCGTCGGGCTGGCCGCACTGCAACTCGTGCTGTCCCGCGGCGAGCGGCTGGACTGGTTCCAGTCGACCGAGATCATCCTGGCCTGCGGCATCGCGGCGGTCGCCTTCTACTGCTGGCTGGCGCACAGCCTGACGACGGCGCGGCCCTTCCTCGACCTCAACCTGCTGCGGGACCGCAACTACGCGCTCGGGCTGGTGCTGGTGACGATCTATGGCATGGTCAATTTCACGCCCACCGTGCTGCTGCCGACCCTGCTGCAGAGCTACGCCAACTACCCCGACAGCATCATCGGGCTGATCGTCGGCTATCGTGGCATCGGCGGCACACTGGGCTTCGGCGCGACCCTGCTGATCGGGCGCTGGGACCCGCGGATCGGGCTCGGCATCGGCTTCGGCATCCTGGTCGGGCAGGGGCTGTGGCTGATGAGCCTCGACCTCAATGTCGGCGTCGACGAGCTGCTGTGGAACTCGCTGCTGCAGGGCTTCGGCATCGGGGTGATCTGGGTGCCGCTGACCATCCTGACCTTCGCGACGCTGGACAGCCGGCATACGGCGGAGGCGATGTCGCTGTTTCACCTGCTGCGCAACATCGGCTCGTCGCTGTTCATCTCGCTGAGCGTGGCCGAGATCATCCGCTCGGGTGCTGCGAACTACAGCCGGATGACGGAGCTTATCACGCCGACCAGCAAGGTGCTGGCGATGCCCGGCGCGATGGGCGGCTGGAGCGTGGAGACGCTGCAGGGCCTGACCTCACTGAGCCGCGAGATCGGCCGGCAGGCAGCGATGATCGGGTATCTCAACGCTTTCGGGATGTACACGGCGGTCGCCGCGGCGGCGATCGTTCTGGCGCTGCTGGCGCGGGGTAAGAAGCCGGCGGCGGCGGCCTAGCTGCGCGGCAGCGTGGCCAAGAGCGCCGCGCAGACCACCACCATGCGCGGCAGCACCTCGCCGGCGAAGCGGTCGAGCGCCTCGGCGACGGGCGGGGTCAGCGGACCGGCCTCGACGGGCAGCGTCGCTGCGCAGCGCGCGGCCTCGACACGGCAATTCGCGATGGCGGCAGCCAGCCGGCCATCGGCGGCAGCCGGTGCCAGTTGCTGCTCGGCCAATGCCAGGTAGTGCGGCCAATGCGCCAGGTGCCGGTACATGGTGGCGAGCACCGGCGGCGCACCGCCGACCGCGCGGGCGCCGAGGGCGTTCAGCCGCCAGACCAGTGCCTCGGTGTCGGGCGTTAGGTGGGCTGGAAGCGGCGGCAGTGGTAGAGCGAGCTGCTGAGCTGTGGCGGCGGGCTTTGCCGTGCCCTTGGACGGTGTTTGCAGCGCGGTCAGCGCCACCAGCGCCAGCGGGTTGGTCCGGGCATAGGCCGCCTGCACCGCGGCGATCCCGCGCGCATCCTCGGCCGCGAGCGCGCCCGTCGGCAGCCGCGGCAGGTCTGGCGCCGGCACTCGCAGACCAGCCGCCGCCACGACCAGGCTACCATCGACATAGCACGGCCGCAGCGCGCCCCAGGCCCAGGATAGGGCGCCCGGGATGGTCGCCAGGTGCCGCCAGATCAGGTTCACCACGCCGACGCCAAGGACGGTCCGGATATCCGAGAAGATCGCCGCCGTCTCCCCCGTGGCCTCGGCTTCGCCGATGGCGGGCACCGGATCCTGCATGGCGGTCCTCCCGATACAGCGCTTCCCTGGCCGCGCCCCTGGCCTTATTCCCTTCGACCAGCCAAGACCAGATCGCCATGAACGACGCACCCGCCCAAGCCACACCCGCACGCTTCGACTTCGCCGCCGCCGAGCCTCGCTGGCAGGCTGCCTGGAACGAGCGCGCCTGCTTCCGCGTCCCCGACGTCCCGGCCAAGGACGCCCGCAAGTACTACGTCCTCGAGATGTTCCCCTACCCCTCGGGGAAGATCCACATGGGGCATGTCCGCAACTACACGCTCGGCGACGTGGTCGCCCGCTACAAGCGGGCGCGCGGGCACCTGGTGATGCACCCGATGGGCTGGGACGCTTTTGGTCTCCCCGCCGAGAACGCGGCACGCGAGCGCGGCATCCATCCGGGCAAGTGGACCTACGACAACATCGCCAACATGCGTGCCGAGCTGAAGCGCATGGGCCTCTCGATCGAGTGGGAGCGTGAGTTCGCCACCTGCGATCCGGAGTATTACGGCCAGCAGCAGAAGCTCTTCCTGGATTTCTTCAAGGCCGGCCTGGTCGAACGGAAGGAGAGCTGGGTCAACTGGGACCCGGTCGACGGCACCGTGCTGGCGAACGAGCAGGTCATCGACGGCCGCGGCTGGCGCTCCGGCGCGCTGGTCGAGAAGAAGCAGCTCTCGCAGTGGTTCTTCGCGATCACGAAATTCGCGCCCGAGCTGCTGGATGCGCTGGGCACGCTGGATCGCTGGCCCGAGCGCGTGAAGCTGATGCAGGCCAACTGGATCGGCCGCAGCGAGGGCGCGCGGCTGCGCTTCGCGCTGACCGAGGCGGCCGATGGCATTGCCGATGTCGAGGTCTTTACCACGCGGCCCGACACGCTGTTCGGCATGAGCTTCCTCGCGGTCGCGGCCGAGCATCCGCTGGCGGCGACGGCCGCGGCGCGCAACCCGGAGGCCGGCGCGTTCATCGCCGAGTGCCGCCGCATGGGCACCAGCGAAGCCACCATCGAGCAGGCGGAGAAGCGCGGCTTCGACACCGGCTTCCGCGTCGCGCATCCCTTCCTGCCCGGCGTCAGCTTCCCGGTCTGGATCGCCAATTTCGTGCTGATGGAATACGGCACCGGCGCGATCTTCGGCTGTCCCGGCCATGACGAGCGCGACTTCGAATTCGCGTCGAAGTACGGCCTGGCGATCAACCAGGTGGTCGCGCCCGCGAGTGGCGCCGAGGTCGCGCTGCCCTTCACCGACGAGGGCGTCGCGGTGAACTCCGGCTTCCTCGACGGCAAGTCGACGGCAGAGGCCAAGCGGGTGGCGATCACGCGGCTGGAAGAGCGGGCCGTCGGCACCGGCGTGGTGAACTGGCGCCTGCGCGACTGGGGCGTCTCGCGCCAGCGCTACTGGGGCTGCCCGATCCCCTTCATCCACTGCGAGGCCTGCGGTGTGGTGCCGGTGCCGGAGGACCAGCTGCCGGTGCGGCTGCCGGAGGACGTGGATTTCTCGAAGCCCGGCAATCCGCTGGATATGCATCCGACCTGGAAGCACGTCGCCTGCCCGAAGTGTGGCGCGGCGGCGCGGCGCGAGACGGATACCTGCGACACCTTCGTCGATTCGTCGTGGTACTTTGCGCGCTTCTGCTCGCCGCGCGCCGATGAGCCGGTGACGCGCGCCGCGGTCGATGCCTGGCTGCCGGTCGACCAGTACATCGGCGGCATCGAGCACGCGATCCTGCACCTGCTCTACAGCCGCTTCTTCACCCGCGGCATGCGCGAGACCGGCCACCTGGAACTGGCCGAGCCCTTCGCGGGCCTGTTCACGCAAGGCATGGTCACGCATGAGAGCTATCGCGGTGTCGACGGCCGCTGGCTCTACCCGGACGAGATCGAGATCATGGTCTCGCCCGAGGGCACGCGCAGCGCGATCGTCAAGGGCGCCAACGAGCCGGTGACGATCGGCCGCGTCGAGGCGATGTCGAAGTCGAAGCGCAACACGGTCGACCCGGGCGCGATCACCGACAAGTACGGTGCCGACACCGCGCGCTGGTTCATCCTCTCCGACAACCCGCCAGACCGCGACATGGAGTGGACCGAGGCGGGCGTCGCAGGCGCCGCGCGCTTCAACCAGCGGCTCTACCGGCTTGTGGCCAACGCCGCACCCACGCTGCCGCCACCCGGCGCCGCCTTCGACGAGGCCGGCCGCAAGCTGCGCCAGGCGACGCATCGTACCATCGTCGCCGTCACCGAGGCGCTGGAGACCTTCGCCTTCAACGTCGCGGTCGCGCGCATCCACGAATTCGCCAATGCGATCGGCGACAGCAGCGATGCCGGGGCCGCCAAGCGCGAAGCGCTGGAAGCGATCACGCGCCTCGCCGCGCCGATGATGCCGCACCTGGCCGAGGAGATGTGGTCGCTGCTGCGGCCCGGCAACGCTGAGCTGGTCGCGGAGCTGCCCTGGCTCGAGGCCGATCCGGCACTGCTGAAGGCCGAGACCGTCACGCTTGCGGTCCAGGTGCTGGGCAAGCTGCGCGGCACCATCGAGGTGCCGGTCGGCGCCGACGAGGCGACGATCTTCGCAGCTGCCGAGGCCGAGGAGAACGTCGCGCGCACCATCGCGGGCAAGCCCATCCGCAAGCGCATCCACGTGCCCGGCAGGGTGGTGAACCTTGTGGTCTAGACGGGCTGCGCTCGGCCTGCCGCTGCTGGCGGCGGGCTGCGGCTTCCGGCCGCTCTACGGCCCGCCCTCGGCCAGCGACTATGGCGGCGCCGGCATCGTGAAGGAGTTGGCCGCAGTGCGCGTCGGGCCGAGTTACGAGCGCAGCGGCCAGCTACTGCGGCGCGGCCTGATGCGGCGGATGGAAGGCGCGGCGCCTGGCACGCCTGCGAAGTACCAGCTCGACGTCTCGATCGCGCAGAACTGGGACCCGATAGGCTATCGGACGGACGGTACCATCTCGCGCATCCGCGTCGTGACCACGGGCAACTGGGTGCTCTCGACGCTCAGCGTGCCGCCGCAGGAAATCGGCCGCTCGGGCTTCGGCTACCGCATCCTGGATGAGTTCGACATTCCCGACCTGCAGTTCTTCTCCGCCGACGTGGCGCGCGAGAACATGGAATCGCGCGTGATGGAGCGGCTGGCCGACGAGGTGACGCGGCAGGTCGCGCTTACCTTGCGGCGGCGCCAGGCCGCAGCACCCGCCTGAGCGGATGGCGAAGCTCGACGCCCGCCGCGTCGCGGCGTTCCTCGCCGATCCCGGCGCCTCTCGCGTGGTGCTGTTGCATGGCGACGATCCCGGCCTGATCCGCGAGCGGGCGGAGGTGCTGGTGAAGAGCGTCGCTGAGGGCGATGCGATGCGGCTTGTGGAGCTGCCGCGCGACGGGCTGCGCCAGCCCAACACCCTGGCGAATGAGGCAGCGAGCATGCCGCTGACGGGCGGCCGCGTGCTGGTGCGGGTGCGCGAGGTCGGCGACGGCAAGCAGGCGGCCGATGCCGCGAAGGCGGCGCTGGCAGGCCCGGGCCCCGGCCTCGTCGTGCTGGAAGCACCGGACCTTCGGACGAGTGCCGCGCTCTACAAGGCCGTGGAGGCTTCGGCGGCCGGCGTGGTGATCGCCTGCTACCGCGAGCGCGGGGCAGAGCTCGCAGCCTCGATCGGGCGGATCCTGCAGGAGCTCGGCATCGACGCGGAGCCGGCGGCACTGGATTGGCTGGCGCAGCGGCTCGGCGAGGACCGCATGCTGCTGCGGCGCGAGCTCGAGAAGCTGGCCCTCTTCGTCGGCAACGGCGGCCGCGCGACGTCGGAAGACGTGATCGCCTGCGTCGCCGAGGGCTCGGCGCTCGACCTGGAAGAGGCGCTGATGGCGGCGATGGCGGGCGAGCTGACGACGGCCGACAAAGCGCTAGACCAGGCCTTCGCCGAGGGCGCCAACGCGGTGCAGGTGGTGCGGAGGGCGCTTGCGCATGTGCAACGGCTGCAGCTTGCCGCGCTGGCGGTGGCGGGCGGCGCGGCGGCCAAGGATGCGGTCGACGCGCTGCGGCCGCCGATCTTCTTCCGACACAAGCCGATGGTCGAGCGCGCCTTGCGGGCTTGGCGGCTGGAGGCGCTGGCGGCCGCTGGTGCTGCGCTGCTGGAAGCCGAGCGGCGGACCAAGAGCACCGGCATTCCCGCCGAGACCATCGCCCGGGGGATCGTCATGACCCTGAGCCGACAAGCGGCAACTCGACGATAGGATTTTATTGCTGAAGAAGCCGGATCAGCCCGTCGAGCTGGTCGAGGTCACGATAGCGGATGGTCACCTCACCCGAGCGGCCGTTGTGCCTTATGGCGACCTTGAGCCCCAGCTTCTCGCTGAGCTCCCGCTCGAGGGCCACGGTCTCAGGCGCTGGCTTGGCGCGGTCCGGAGCCGCCTCGCGCGGCTTGGCGGCGGCGAGCGCCTCGGTCTGACGCACGTTCAGGCCACGATCCACGACCTGCAGGGCGAGGCCGACCGGATCGGGTGCGGTCAGCAAAGCGCGCGCATGGCCGGCCGATAGGGCGCCATCACGCAGCAACTCCCGCACCCGGTCCGGCAATGCAAGCAGGCGGAGGGTATTCGCCACATGGCTCCGGCTCTTGCCCACGGCCTGGCCGAGGGCCTCCTGCGTGAGGCCGAATTCATCGAGCAGGCGGCGAAAACCCTCAGCCTCCTCCAGCGCGTTCAGGTCTTGGCGCTGCAGGTTCTCGACCAGCGCGGCTGCCATGGCGGCGCGGTCGTCGAGCTGACGGATCGTGACGGGCACCTCATGCAGCTGGGCGAGCTGGGCGGCCCGCCAGCGGCGCTCACCGCCGATGATCTGGTAGCTGCCGGGGGCGCCGGGCTTCGGACGGACCAGGATGGGCTGCAGGACGCCGTGCTCGCGGATGGAGTCCGCAAGCTCCCGTAGGGGCTGGGCCTCGATGGGGCCACGCGGCTGGAATGGACCCGGCTCGAGCGCCTCGATCGGCAGCCCGCGATGTCCCTCCGCGGTCGCGGCGGCTGGAGCCGGCGCGGGGGCATCGCCCAGCAGCGCCGAGAGGCCGCGGCCCAGGCGCGGCGGCTTGCTCATGCCACGCCGCGCCGCTTCAGCTCGGCCCCTAGCGCGAGATAGGCGAGTGCGCCGGGCGAGCGGGCGTCGTAGACGGTAACCGGCAGGCCGTGAGACGGCGCCTCGGTGATGCGGATGTTGCGCGGGATCATTGTCTCGAAGACCTTGTCCTTGAAAAAGCCGCGGACGTCCTGGGCGACCAGCTCCGACAGATTGTTCCGCCGATCGTACATGGTCAGCAGGATGCCTTCGAGCGCCAGACGTGGATTGAGGGCGCGCTTCACCCGCTCGATGGTCTGGGTGATCTGGCTGACGCCTTCGAGGGCGAAGAACTCGGTCTGCAGCGGCACCATCACCGAATCGGCGGCCACCAGCGCATTCAGGGTTAGCAGGCCGAGCGATGGCGGACAGTCGAGGAAGACATAGTCGAAATCGGCCATTTCGGGCGCTCTGGCGAGGGCCTCGCGCAGTCGGTGCTCGCGATCGGGCAGTGCGACCAACTCCACCTCGGCGCCGGCCAGATCGGTATCGGCCGGGACCAGCTTCAGGTTCGGTACGGCGGTGTCGCACAGGACTGCGCCGAGCGCAGCGCCATCGACCAGCATGGCATAGGTGCCTGTCCCGCGGGCCGTCCGTTCGACGCCCAGGCCAGTCGAGGCATTGCCTTGCGGGTCCATATCGACCAGCAATACGTGGTGTTCGGCCGCGAGCACGGTCGCAAGATTGATGGCCGTGGTAGTCTTGCCGACGCCGCCTTTCTGGTTGGCGAGCGCGATGATGCGGGAACGAGGGGTCATGGCGTGCCCGCGGGGTGGATCTCACTGAGACGGAGGATAGTGGCAGCGGGATCGGTCAGGCTCGGGAACCGCTCGGTCCGCATCATCCAGGCGGGGGCGGCTTCCGTCAATTCCTGCTCTGCCGTGCGGCCTTTCGGGAAGAGAGCAAAGCCGCCTGGGGCGAGGATGCGATGAGCGTATCCGAGGAGAGTATTGAGCGTAGCGAGGGCACGGGCAGTGACGATTGATGCCGGTGGCAGGGTGGTGGCCTCGATGCGGCTGGGATAGATCCGCACTTTGGACAGACCGAGGCTTCGAGCGGCTTCGGTCAGGAAAGCGCATTTCCGGCGGTCGGATTCGATCAGATGCGTGGCTCGCTCCGTGGCCGCAGCCAGTACCAAGCCGGGGAAGCCGGCGCCGGAACCGAGGTCGACCAGGGGGCCCGGGGCTGCCGCCGCCAGAAGCGGTACAAGCTGCAGGCTATCGATGATGTGCCGTTGCCACAGCGCGGCCTCGGGCGCATCCGCAACCAGGTTGATTCGAGTGTTCCAGCGTCGCAGCAGGATGAGGTACTCGCAGAGCGCTTGCTCTGTCTCACGTGAAACGCCGAAGTCTGACGCCTCTAGCTGTTTCACGTGAAACGTACCTCGCCCTGCCGCAAATGCACGATGAGCGCGGCGAGCGCGGCGGGTGTAATGCCGGGAACACGGCCCGCACCGCCAAGTGTCGCTGGACGGGCCTGCGAAAGACGTACCCGCATCTCGGCGGACAGGCCTGCGACACTCTCGAAATCGATCTCGGCTGGAATCGCCAGACGCTCCTCCCGCTCCAGCATCCGAAGACTCGCCTCCTGCCGCTCCAGATACGGCGCATAGAGGGCCTGGGCCTGTAGCTCGCCCCGCACCTTGCCAGGGAGTCCGGCAAGCCACGGGAACAGCCGCGCCGCCGCTTCCGTGTACATTGCTGGGAGGGCAAGGGCTTCGAAGCCACTCCGCCACCGTCCATCGGGGTTCACCATTACGCCGGCGCTGGCGTACCACGCCGGCGATCCACCCTCGGCCTTCGCCCGCGCCACTGCTTCAGCGACGGTTGTTGCAAAAACCTGATGGGCCGCGGCACGCTCCTTCCCGACGCAACCCCAACGAGTACCAATTTGGGTCAGCCGCAGCCCGGCATTGTCGGCGCGCAGCGCGAGCCGGTACTCCGATCGGGCCGTCAACATGCGGTACGGTTCGGTCACACCCTGGAGCGTCAGGTCATCGATTAGCACGCCGATATAGGCATCGCCGCGCGATAGGTAGCGATCCGGTGCGGTACCATTGGCTCGTTGCACCGCATTGAGCCCGGCCATCAAGCCTTGCGCCGCCGCCTCCTCATACCCGGTGGTTCCGTTGATCTGCCCAGCCAGGAAAAGCCCCGGCGCATTGCGCGCCTCAAGTGTTGGCCAGAGCGAGCGTGGATCGACATGGTCATACTCGATCGCATAGCCCGGGCGCAGAATGCGCGCTCGCTCGAGACCAGGGATCGAAGCGACGATCGCCGCCTGGATCTCCTCCGGCAGGCTTGTCGAGATGCCGTTCGGGTAGACCGTGTCGTCATCTAAACCCTCGGGCTCGAGGAAGATCTGATGGCGGGTCCGCTCCGCGAAGCGCACCACCTTGTCCTCGATGGAAGGGCAGTAGCGCGGCCCGACCCCCTGGATCCGCCCGCCATAGACGGCGCTGCGATGCAGATTGGCCCGGATCAGCTCGTGGGTTGCTGGCGTCGTGGTGGTGATGGCGCAGGCGACTTGCCGGTTCTCAATCCGCTCGGTCATCCAGGAGAGCGGCTCCGGCGGGTCATCGCCGGGCTGCGGCTCCAGCGTCGCCCAGTCTATGGTGCGGCCATCGAGCCGTGGTGGCGTGCCGGTCTTCAACCGTGCGAGCGGCAGGCCAAGGCGATACAGATTCTCCGACAGGCCCAGGGACGGCGCCTCGCCGACGCGCCCGGCCGGGATCCGAGTCTCGCCGATATGGATCATGCCACGGAGGAATGTGCCGGTGGTCAGCACCACCGCGCCGGCCAAGATCCGCCGACCAGTGGACGTCACCACACCGCTAACGCGACCATCGGCTGCGACCACCAGATCCTCTGCCGCCTCCGCTAGCAGGGAGAGGCCTGGCTGCGCCAATAGCAGTGCCTGCACCGCGGCCCGATAGAGCTTACGGTCGGCCTGCGCCCGCGGCCCACGCACGGCCGGGCCCTTGCTGCGGTTCAGCAGTTTGAAATGAATGCCGGCGGCGTCCGCCGCGCGCCCCATGAGGCCATCCAACGCATCTATCTCGCGCACCAGATGCCCCTTGCCGACCCCGCCGATGGCGGGGTTGCACGACATCTCTCCGATGGTCTCGAGCTTGTGGGTCAAAAGCAGGGCGCGGGCGCCACACCGTGCGGCCGCGGCCGCCGCCTCGCAGCCGGCATGACCGCCGCCCACCACTATCACGTCATAGGCCGCATCGAACATGCCGGGGATATAGCGAAGTCAGGTCTGCAGCGCATGCCGCCAGATAGCTGCCACGAAACGGGTATCGCCAGCGAGCGCCTCGGCATCGGTGTCCTCGCCGAGCGCGCCGCGGATGCGCGCCAGCATGGGCTCGTCCATCACCGCATGAACGCCGCAGGTCATCGCGAAGCCCTGCACCCTGGCCAGGCGGGTGGCGATGACTGCGCCCTGCGCCGCCGCCTCCGCCAGCTCGCCATCCAGTAGCCAGGCCTCACCGCCGAGCAGCACATCCTCGAGCACAACCCCTGCATCCGGATGTGGCGCGAGTACCCGGAACACCGAGAACCAGCTCCGCAACAGCCCGTTCAGGACCAGCGCCGCCTCGGTCTGCAACAAGGCATGCTGCTTAACCACCCGGTCGATCGCCCGGGTCCGCCCGGGTGGCGCCGCGAAGGTGGCGAGGTCATGGGCGTAGGCGAGCTCGGCCTCTCCCACCTGGGTAAACTCGTCAGCGACCGCCAGGCCCAGCCGCTCGGCGAGCTCCTGGATGCGCGCACGTGGTGTCGCTCGCACGGCCAGCTGCAGGAAGCGCTGCCGCGCAGCGAGGCAGCGGTCGTGGAGATCATGCAGCGCTTCGGTGTCCATGGTCGCTACTTCCCGATGCAGAACTCGCCGAAGACCGCGTCGAGCACCGCCTCGACCCCGACGGCGCCGGTGATCCGGCCCAAGGCTCGCAGGGCAGCCCGCAGCGTCTCGGCGCGCAATTCAGGCAGCGGGGCGGTTGCCAGTTCCTTGAGCCACCCCTCGGCCTCGATCAGCGCCGCGCGGTGGCGCGGACGGGTGAGGCTGGCACTGGCGGTCAGGCCGGCCCGAGTCACAGCCTCCGCTTCCAGTCGCGTGCGCAATGCCGCGAGGCCGAAGCCGGTCAGGGCGGAGACGGCGAGTGGCGTCACACCACCGATCCTTGCGGGCGCTGCCGCAATGTCGGCCTTGCTGGCGACGACCAGCGTGGCGGGCGTCACCCAGGCCAGCGTCTCGGCGTCCGGGGGCCGATCGGCGGCGAAGAGGGCGACGACCAGGTCCGCCTCCTCGGCCCGGCGAAGGGCTCGGCGGATCCCCTCGGCCTCGATCTCGTCGGCCGCATCGCGGAGACCTGCGGTGTCGGCGAGGGTCGCTGGCACGCCGCCGAGGTCGAGCCGGACTTCCACCACATCCCGCGTCGTGCCGGCGCGGGCCGAGACGATCGCCGCCTCGCGCCCGGCCAGCGCGTTCAGCAGTGAGGACTTGCCGGCATTCGGCGCGCCGAGGATGGCGATCTCGAGCCCGGTGCGCAGCCGCTCGCCGCGGGTGCCTTCGGTCAGATGCGCGGCGATCTCGGTGGCGAGCGTGGCGGCCTCCGCAGCGACGGCGGCGTCGAGGCCGGCTGGCAGATCCTCATCCTCGAACTCGATGAAGGCCTCCTGCCGGGCCAGCAACCGGGTCAGGCGCGTGCTCCAGCCACCGTACAGGGTAGCCAGCGCACCGCCGGCCTGGCGCAGGGCCTGCCGGCGCTGGGCGGCGGTCTCGGCCTCGATCAGGTCGGCGATGCCCTCGGCGGCGGTCAGGTCCAGCTTGCCGTTCACGAAGGCACGGCGGGTGAACTCGCCGGGTTCGGCGGGGCGGGCGCCGAGCGCGGCCAGCGCCTCGGCGACGCCGGCGATCACCGCCGGGCCGCCATGCAGGTGGAGTTCGGCGCTGTCCTCGCCGGTATAGCTGGCGGGGCCAGGGAACCAGAGCACCAGCGCTTCGTCGAGAACCTCTTCGGTTGCGGGGCCGCGCAACGTCCGCAGCGAGGCCCGACGCGGCGCCGGCAGTCGCCCGGCCAGTTGGGCCACGATCTCGGCCGTGCCGGCCCCCGAGAGGCGCAGCACCGCAATCGCCGCCCGGCCGGCGCCGGAGGTGAGGGCGAAGATCGCATTACTGTTCATGAACCGGCGCCGCTCAGTCCTTCGGCGCGATGTCCCGCTCGGTCAGCATCAGGCGCGGCACGCGACCACCGGTTTGCAGGTGGGCGGCGAGGATCTCGTCGATATCGGCCGGGCTTTCCGGCCGGTACCAGACGCCTTCGGGGTAGATCACCAGCGTCGGGCCGAATTCGCAGCGGTCGAGGCATCCGGCCTGGTTCACCCGGATCCCCTTCAGCCCGAGCTCCTTGGCGCGGGCCTTCATGTAGTCCCGCAGCTTCTCCGAGCCGCGGGCGGCGCAGGAGCCGCGCCTGTGGCCGTCCGGGCGGCGGTTGCAGCAGACGAAGACGTGGGCCTCGAAGTAGGGCGGCGGGTCGCCGGGCAGGGTCCTGTCGGCCATCGGGCCTCTCCGGATGCAAGGCCTGGATGTAGCGACGGCTTGCGCTTGACGCGAGGGGGCGGGCGGTGTGCCATCCGGCGCCCAATGCCCCATCTGAGCCTTCATACCCCCCTCGGCGAGCTCACCGTCTTCGAAGCGGCGGGGGCGATCGTCGCGCTCGACTGGGGCCGGGCGCAGCCTTCGGACAAGCCTCCGACGGCGCTGCTGCGCGCGGCCATCGAGCAGCTGCAGGACTACTTCGACGGAACCCGCACGACGTTCGACCTGCCGCTGGCGCCCGAGGGCACGGCGTTCCGGCGCAAGGTCTGGGAGGCGCTCTGCGGGATCCCGCCGGGCGAGACCAGGTCGTATCTCGACATCGCGCGGGAGATCGGCTGTCGGTCGCCGCGGGCGATCGGCCAGGCCAATGGCGCCAACCCGATCCCGATCCTGATCCCCTGCCACCGGGTGATCGCGGCGAATGGCGCGATCGGTGGCTATTCGGGCGGCGAGGGGCTCGCTACCAAGCGTTACCTGCTCGACCTCGAGACCCGTGCGCGGGCGGCAACACCAACCCTGTTCGAGACTGACCAAGGAACCCCCCGATGAACCATGCCATCCGCGTCCATGAGCACGGCGGCCCCGAGAAGCTGGTCTGGGAAGAAGTCCCGAAACCCGGTCCGAAGCCGGGCGAGGTGCTGCTGAAGCAGACCGCGGTCGGGCTGAACTACATCGACGTCTATTTCCGCACCGGCCTCTACAAGGCCCCCTCGATGCCGGTGACGATCGGCATGGAAGGCGCGGGCGTGGTCGAGGCGGTGGGCGATGGCGTCACCGACCTCAAGGTGGGCGACCGCGTGGCCTATGCCGGCGCACTCGGCGCCTATGCCGAGGCACGCGTGGCACCGGCTGAGAAGATGGTGAAGATCCCCGACGGCATCACCGACCAGCAGGCGGCGGCGATGATGCTGCAGGGCATGACGGCCTGCTTCCTGGTCAAGCAGACCTACCCGGTGAAGGCCGGCGAGACGATCCTGGTGCATGCCGCGGCGGGCGGCGTCGGTAGCATCCTGGTGCAGTGGGCCAAGCACCTGGGTGCCACCGTGATCGGTGTGGTCTCGACCCAGGAGAAGGCCGATCTGGTCAAGTCGCTCGGCGCCGACCACGTGCTGCTGACCAGCGAGAACATCCCGGCGCGGGTCAAGGAGATCACCAAGGGCGCCATGCTGCCGGTGGTCTATGACAGCGTGGGCAAGGACACCTTCGTGACCTCGCTGGATTGCCTGCGGCCGCGCGGGCTGATGATCAGCTACGGCAATGCCTCGGGGCCGGTGACGACCGATCTCGGCATCCTCGCGGCCAAGGGCTCGCTCTATGTCACGCGGCCGACGCTCAATACCTATACCGCCAGGCGCGAGGACCTGGTGGCGACGGCCAATGACCTCTTCGCCGTGGTGAAGTCGGGTGCGGTGAAGATCGGGGTGAACCAGACCTTCCCGCTGAAGGATGCGGCCCGCGCGCATGAGGCGCTCGAGGCCCGGAAGACGACCGGGAGCACCGTGCTAATCCCTTGATATTGCTTTCGGACACGACCTTCCCGTTGATGGACGGGGTGGGGTCGGGGGGCGGATTCGGCTGTCAATGAGCGTGGGGCGGCGAGGCGCCGCCCCACGAACAGAGCAGCACCGAAGCCTTGCCGCTTCGTGAATCAGTCGGCCAGCCAGTACCTGTACCGATAGGCTTCGCGCATGCCGCAGCTCTCCTGCAGGGCGCGCGAGGCCGCATTGCTGCCGGCGACATGGGCGAAGAGGGTCGTCGCGCCAAGCGCGCGGCCCCAGGCGGCGGCGGCGCGGATCAGCCGGGCGCCATGGCCGCGTCGGCGGAATTCGGGCCGGGTGACCAGGTCGAAGATTCCGCAGCACCCGCCGCCGGCGACGGAGGACAGGCAGGCGGCATCCTCGCCATCCTCGCGCAGGATGAGCCAGGCGCCGGCGGCGGCGAGCAGGCCGGGCGTCTCGCGCTTCTCGGCCTGGCGGGCTGGCACCTGGTATTCGGCGGTGGCGATCAGCGCCATCCAGGCCTCGGTGGGGCCGCCCTCGTCGCGCACCGCCGCGTCCACGGCGGCGACCTCGGTGCTGCCGGCGAAGACCACGTTGTCCTCGCTCTGCCTGTAGCCGCGGGCGGCAAGCAGCTCGCCAAGACCCGCGGGGTCGAGCGGCGTCGAGCGGAAGCGCGGCGGCAGGCCGAGACGACGGTACATCGCCTCGATCCGCGCAATCCGTGCGGGCAGGGCGGAGTCGGGCGAAGGATCGAGACTGGCGGCGGCATTGCCGCGACCGGTGCCGCCGTGGAAGGCCTTGATCACGAAGGGGCCGTCGAAGCTCTGGCGTGGCGCGGGCAGGGCGGAGAGGGTGGCACGCTCGATCGCGTGCACGAGTGCGAGGTCGGGCATCAGCCCTCGGCGGCCAGGCGGGTCATCGCCTCCCGATAGGTCGTCTCGAAGAGGGCGTCGAGGGCGGGGTTCACCCCCGTGAGGCCGGCGGCGACGCGGCCGGCCCAGCCGACATATTCGACCCGGCGGGCATGGTTCCAGCCGGCTGGAGGTGCTGCGACGATGGCGCGCAGGTTGGAGATCTTGTCGGCCAGCTTCACCTGCTTGGCCTCCGGCGACTTGTCCGGGGCGTTGCGGACCTGATGGGCCTTGCGGATCTCCTTCGGCAGCGACTTGTCGTCGGTGGCCTCGAGCACGATGGCGGCGACGGCGGCGCCGAACTCGGCCGTGAGCTCGGCTTCGGTGACGTCGGTGTCCTCGATGGTGTCGTGCAGCAGGCCGGCGAGGATGGCCTCGGGCGGGGCGCCATGGGTGGCGAGCAGGTCGGCGACTTCGAGCAGGTGGTTGACGTAGGGCTCGCCCGCCTCGCCCTTGCGGCGCTGGGCGGCATGGGCGCGGGCAGCGAAATGGGCGGCGCGGAGGATGGTGGCGAGGGTGTCGGTCTGTGCTTCCATGATGGTCCTTCGGTTGAGCCCGGAAAAGCGAAGGGGGCCTTGCGGCCCCCTTCGCATCACGTATTCATCGCGTCGAAGAAGTCCTGGTTGGTCTTGCTGTACTTCAGCTTGTCCAGCAGGAACTCCATCGCGTCCTGCGTCCCCATCGGGTTCAGGATGCGGCGCAGGACCCACATCTTCGACAACGTCCCGCGGTCGACCAGCAGCTCCTCCTTGCGGGTGCCGGACTTGGTGATGTCGATCGCCGGGAAGGTGCGCTTGTCCGACAGCTTGCGGTCGAGGATGAGCTCGCTGTTACCGGTGCCCTTGAACTCCTCGAAGATCACCTCGTCCATGCGGCTGCCGGTGTCGATCAGCGCGGTCGCGATGATGGTCAGCGAGCCGCCTTCCTCGATGTTGCGGGCGGCGCCGAAGAAGCGCTTCGGGCGCTGCAGGGCGTTGGCGTCGACGCCGCCGGTCAGCACCTTGCCGGAGGACGGCACCACGCTGTTGTAGGCGCGGCCGAGGCGGGTGATCGAATCCAGCAGGATCACCACGTCGCGCTTGTGCTCGACCAAGCGCTTGGCTTTCTCGAGCACCATCTCCGTCACCTGCACGTGCCGCGTCGCCGGCTCGTCGAAGGTCGAGGCCACGACCTCGCCACGCACGGTGCGGGCCATGTCGGTGACTTCCTCGGGCCGCTCGTCGATCAGCAGCACCATCAGGAAGACTTCGGGGTGGTTGGCGGTGATCGACTTGGCGATGTTCTGCAGCATCACCGTCTTGCCGGTGCGCGGCGGTGCGACGATCAGCGCGCGCTGGCCCATGCCGATCGGCGCGATCAGGTCGATGACGCGATGCGTGTAGTCCTTGGTCGGGCCCTTGGCGACGCTCTCGACATCCGGGTTCTCCATCTTCAGGCGACGGGTCGGATAGAGCGGCGTCAGGTTGTCGAAGTTGATGCGGTGCTTGAGCGCCTCGGGCGGCTCGAAGTTGATCGCATTGACCTTCAGCAGGGCAAAGTAGCGCTCGCCATCCTTCGGCGCGCGGATCTGGCCCTCCACCGTGTCGCCCGTGCGCAGGCCGAAGCGGCGGACCTGGGCAGGCGAGACGTAGATGTCGTCGGGGCCGGGGAGGAAGTTCGCCTGTGGGCTGCGGAGGAAGCCGAAGCCGTCGGGCAGGATCTCGAGGGTGCCGTCGCCATGGATCGCCTGATCGTTCTCGGCGAGCTGTTTCAGGATCGCGAAGAGCATGTCCTGCTTGCGCAGCGAGGATGCGTTCTCGACCTGGACTTCCTCGGCAAAGGCGAGGAGGTCGGCGGGGCTTTTGGCTTTGAGTTCGGATAGATGCATGGCGCGGTGCGTCCGGATGCGGGGAAGTGGAAACCTTCCCAAGTGAGGCCGGCGGAAGCGCGGAGGACCCGCGCGATGCCCCGGCCGTCCCGCCTGTGCCGCGAACAGGGCCCCGAGGGGTCCGGGCCGTCAGCCGGCGAAGTCCCGAGGAAGAGGAGGGAGCGGGGGGAAGATCCCCCCGACGGGGCGATTCGCCTCGTCGACCCCGGAAGTGGCCCAAGCGCCAGGTGAAGTCAATATGCTTGGGGCGAAAAGGGTCAGAACGGCTTCACGATGACCATGACGACGATCAGGATCATCAGCAGCGTCGGCAGCTCGTTCATCGCCCGCCAGTAGGTCTCGGTCTTCGGCCGCTCGCCGCGCTCCATCGCCTTGCGGCTGACGCTGAGGTGATGGTGAAACCAGGTCATGACGATCACGCAGGCGAGCTTCACGTGCCACCAGCCGGCCTGCCAGTCGACCACGCCCGGAGTCAGCACCAGGGTAATGCCGAGCAGCCAGACCGCGATCATGGAGGGGTTCATGATGGCGCGGATCAGCCGCCGCTCCATGCCGTCCAGCATCGCGCTCTCGGGGCTGTCGACGGCCACCTTGTAGTGGTTCACGAAAAGCCGCGGCAGGTAGAGCAGCCCTGCCATCCAGGCGATGATGGCGATGACGTGCAGCGACTTGATCCACGGGTAGAGCGGCGCCAGCGCCTCGATCGTCATCCATCCAGTCCCAGCAATCCTGGCAGCTCGGCCATGTCGGCGAAGGGCCGCGCCCCGACCGCAGCAAGCACCGACGCATCGGTGTCTCGCGCGAAGCCGAGCACCTGGCAACCCGCGGCGATCCCGGCCCGCGTGCCGAGCAGGCTGTCCTCGATCACCACGCAGTCGGCTGGCAGCGCGCCGCAGGCAGCAGCAGCAGCCAGGTAGATGTCGGGCGCCGGCTTCGGCCGGGCCACGTCCTCGAAGCTGAAGACCCGCCCGGCCAGCGCCTCCAGCAGCCCGAGCCGGCCGAGCTTGGCGGCCAGTTCCTCGCGCCCGGAATTCGAGCAGACCGCGAGCGGCAGCCCGGCCTCGCGCACCGCAGCGACGGCTGCCATGGCGCCCGGCACCGGCTCGACCTCGTGCTCGAGCACATGGGCGATGCGGAGGCTGATATCCTCGGCCCAGCCGGTCGGCAGCTGGCCGCAGCGGGCCGCGATCATCGGCAGCATCTCGGGCAGGGCCATGCCGAGGAAGGTCTCGCGCGCCTGCTCGGCGGTCATTGCCCAGCCGCGGGCGGAAAGATCGGCCGCGACCACGCGGTTCACCAGGAATTCACTATCCGCCAGCACGCCGTCACAGTCGAAGAGAACCGCATGCGGGCGGGCTTGTCTCAGCGCCACGGCGTGTTACCTCCGATGTAACAGAACAGCGAGGAGATCCCATGCGCATGCTCGGCGCCATCCTGGCGCTGCTGCTGCTCGCCGCCCCGGCGCTTGCCCAGCAGTCGCCTGTCACCCCGGCCTCGACCGCCGCGCGGCCGGGCGCGACCACCCAGGCCCCACCGGCCGGCCAGCCGCCCAGCCTGGTCGAGAGCTACGCCCGCCGCTGCCTCGTCGCCCTGGCGACCATGCGGGTGGAGGCGCCGCAGACGGCGATCCCCAAATCCTGCGCCGAGCTGCCAGGCTTCGACGGCCAGCCGCGTGACCTGACCGGCAGCCGCATCCGGGAAACCCGCGACGGCTTCGTCGTCTCGGTCAGCCGCAAGGGCGGCGCCGGCATCACGCTGGAGGGCAAGACCGGCGCCGTCGCCAGCACCCCGGTCGGCGGCAAGCAGGTCTGCCATCCCGGGCTCTGCACCGCGCAATGCTGCTGCGAGGCGTCGGTGACCGGGCGGAATTTCTGCTGCCGCTTCACCCCCGGCAAGCCGGCCGCCTGCGACTGACGCCGGGGCGGTCAGGCGGTCGCCTTCGCCGCGACCTGCCCCGCGACCTGCCCACCCCTGGCCTTGGCGTGCGGGCAGTCGCCGAATTTCTTCGGGCATTGCCGGCCGCCGGCGAAGCTGCAGAGGCTGCGGGTCTCGCCGCGGGTCCGCAGCACCAGGTCGCGCAGCGCGCCGATGAAGCCGGCATCACTGTTCTGCGCCGGCACCCGGAAATAGCCGGGGACGCCGAACTTCTCGGCCTCCTCGCGGTATTCGACGTCAAGCTCGACCAGGGTCTCGGAATGCTCCGAGACGAAGGCGATCGGGCAGACCAGGACGGCGACCTTGTCATGCGCCGCCCGCTCGAGCTCGGCCTCGGTCGAGGGGCCGATCCATTTCTGCGGGGTGACGCGGGACTGGTAGCAGGTAACGAAATCGAGGCCGTCGATGCCGAGATGCTCGACTACCTTCGCCACGGTCTGCTCGACCTGCCACTGATAGGGGTCGCCCTGCTTCACGATGCTCTCTGGCAGGCCATGGGCCGAGAACAGGATGCGGAGGCCCTGGCCTTCGGGCTGGGCGGCGCGTGCTTGCTCGTAGGCAGTGCGGACCATCGCCGCGGTTGCCGCGGCGAAGCCCGGGTCGGAATGGTAGCAGCAGAGCGTGGTGGTCGGCACCTTCAGCCGCGCCCGCTTCGCCGCCTCCTCCCAGGCTCGCATGCTGCTGCCGGTCGTGGTGGTGGAGAATTGCGGGTAGAGCGGCAGCAGCACGACCTCGTCCGGCCCCCAGGCGGCAACCGCCTTGGCAGCCGCGTCACTCAGCGGGTGCCAGTAGCGCATGGCGACGAAGCAGCGGTACTCGGCCGCCTCCCCCGCAAGCGCCGCGTCCAGCGAGCGCCCCTGCGCCTCGGTCAGTTCCAGCAGCGGCGAGCGGCCGCCGAGGATGGCGTAATTCGCGGTGGCCGCCGGCGTCCGCCGCTTGGCGATGAAGCGGCCAAGCCAGGGCCGGATCCAGCCAGGCACCCGCAGGATGGCAGGGTCGCGGAACAGGTTCTCGAGGAAGGGCTGGACGCTTTCGGGCTTGTCCGGCCCGCCCAGGTTGAACAGCACGATGGCCACGCGCGGCCGCGGCCCGCCGGCAGGCGGCAGGGTCGCGCTCTCGGGGTCGCGGGTCAGCGTCTGATCCATATCCCCTGCACATGACATGGCGCGGGGCCGGGTCAAGGGCGACCCGGCTGCCAACGCTAAATTCCTGCTGCCTGCGGTTGTGCTGCCGCGCCGCCTAACCCGCCCTTACCAGCCGCACCAGCGCCGCCACGTGCTCGGGCGGCGTCACCTTCTCGATCCCGTGACCAAGGTTGAAGATGTAGGGCCGCCCGCGCATGGCGCCGAGGATGCTGCGCGTCTCGGTCTCGAGCGCCATGCCGCCAGCGATCAGCGCCAGCGGGTCAAGATTGCCCTGCAGTGCCTGGTCGGGCCGGACAGCGGTCGCCGCCCAGCGCAGGTCCATGGTCGTGTCGATGCCGAGGCACTGCACGCCCGTCCGCTGGGCGTATTCCGCCAGCATCGGCCCGGCGAGGCGCGGGAAGCCGATGATCGGCACGGTGGCGTTCACCTTGCGGATCCCGCGCACGATCTCCGCGGTCGGCTCGATCACCCAGCGACGGAACTGGCTGGGTGGCAGCAGGCCGGACCAGCTGTCGAACAGCATCAGCGCCTCGGCCCCGGCCTGCAGCTGGGCGTGCAGGTAGTGGGTGGTCGCCTCGACCAGGGTGCGGATCAGCTTGCCGAACAGCATCGGGTCCTGGAAGGCCATGCTGCGGGCGGTGGCGAAGTCGCGGCTGCCATGGCCCTCGACCATGTAGCAGGCGACGGTGAAGGGGCTGCCGGCGAAGCCGATGAGCGTGACCTTCTTCGCATGCTCATCGAGCGCGCCGCGGACCAGCCGCACTGTCTCCATGATCGGCGCCGCGTTCGGGGCGCAGGCGAGCGGGTCGAGCGCCTCGATCGCCCTGGCATCCCTGACCGGCTCGAGCACCGGCCCCTCGCCTTCCGCGAAGCGCAGCGGCTGGCCCATGGCCCAGGGCACCATCAGGATGTCGGAGAACAGGATGGCGCCGTCCATGCCGTAGCGGCGGATCGGCTGCAGCGTGACCTCGGCCGCGAGCTCGGGCGCGGTGCAGAGGGCGATGAAGTCGCCGGCCTGCTTCCGGACCTCCCGGTATTCCGGCAGGTAGCGGCCGGCCTGGCGCATCAGCCACATCGGCGGCGGCCAGACTGCCTCGCCGTTGAGCGCCCGTAGCATGGGCTTGGAACTGACTGGCGGGGCTTGTCCCGCGGCGCGTTGGCTTTCCATCCGGCTACCTCTCGCAAGAAAAAAGGAATCTTGAAAGGTGGTTGTCCTTGTTGATGCCTGTGGATGACGGGGAGCCAATGTCGCCGTGGGGCATCCCCAGCCCCGTCCACAGGAGAGTCGCGGCCTATCGCTCTGTTCGAGAACGGAATCTTAAGACTTCCCCGAATCGCCGCTCGACCCCTGCTGTCGTCATCCCCGGTGCCCCTCGGCGTGCCCGTCATCCCCGTTCCTCGCCGACCCGGCTATGCGCCCCGATGGTTTTCCCCGATATCCCCATCGACTCACGCTATTCTCCCGGGATCATGGCCAGCCGCACCATCAACCTCCACCTCGTCTCGGACAGCACCGGCGAGACCCTGAACTCGATCGCCCGGGCGACGCTCGCGCGCTTCGAGGACCACCACGTCGTGCACCATCGCTGGAGCCTCATCCGCTCCCGCCTGCAGCTCGACCGGGTGCTGGAAGGCATCGGGCATGAGCCAGGGCCGGTACTGTTCACTCTGGTGGACCGCAGCCTGCGGCACGCGCTCGAAGAGCGTTGCGAGCGGCTGGGCGTGCCCTGCCTCTCGGTGCTCGACCAGGTGGTCGACCTGCTGCAGAGCCAGATCGGTGCCCAGGCGCGCGAGAAACGGGCGGCCCAGCACGTCATGGACGCCGACTATTTCCGCCGGATCGACGCCATGCACTACGTGCTGGCGCATGACGACGGCCAGGGCGTGGCGGGCATCGCCGAGGCCGATGTCTGCCTGATCGGCGTCTCGCGCAGCAGCAAGACACCGACCTGCTTCTACCTGGCCAATCGCGGCATCAAGGCGGCGAACGTGCCGATCGTGCCCGGCGCGCCACTGCCGCCCGAGCTCGATCATGCCAGTTGCCCGGTGATCGGCCTGACGATCGAGACGAATTCGCTGATCGAGATCCGCCGCCATCGGCTGAAGCTGATCGGCGCCGACGGGGTGCGGCAGGACAAGACCGACTACATCGACCCCGAGAGCGTGAAGGCCGAGATCCTCGCCGCCCGCCGACTCTGCACCCAGCATGGCTGGCCGGTGATCGACGTGACCCGGCGCAGCATCGAGGAGACGGCGGCGACCGTGTTGCAGCTGATGGAGGCCTGGCACATCCGACGCGGCAAGGCGCCGGCCCCGGCCAGCGCGGATCCGGCCGCATCGGTCATGACCGGGCGCGGCGCCGGCTGATGCCGCTGCAGGCGGAGGCGCCGGCGCTGGTCCTGGCGACCGCGAGCAGTGCGCGCCGCGCCGTGCTGGCCGCCGCCGGGCTGCGCTTCACGGCCGAGGCCGCCGCAGTGGACGAGGCCGCGATCAAGGCGAGTGCGCGGGAAGAGGGCATCCCGGTGGACGACGCCGCGCTGTTGCTGTCGGACGCCAAGGCGGCGCGGGTGCAACGCCGGCATCCCGAGGCGCTGGTGATCGGCGCCGACCAGATGCTGGTGCTGGGAGACCGCTGGTTCGACAAGCCGGAGGACATGGCCGGCGCGCGCGCGCATCTGCAGGCGCTGCGCGGACAGCGGCACATGCTGGTCACGGCGATGGTCGCCTGGCGGGGCGGCGCGCGGGTCTGGCAGCACGTGGCGCGGCCGACGCTGACCATGCGGCATTTCTCGGACGAGTTCCTCGAGGCCTATCTCGCGGCCGAGGGCGAGGCGGTGCTGAGTTCGGTCGGCGCCTATCGGCTGGAGGGGCTGGGGCCGCACCTGTTCAGCCAGGTGGAGGGCGAGCATAGCGCGATCCTCGGCCTGCCGCTGCTGCCGCTTCTGGACTTCCTGCGCGGGCATGGCGTGCTGGCGCGTTAGGGTTTGCGGTCGAGCACTTGATTGATCGCCGAGATCGCCTCCGCCGGCAGCGAGGCAATCTCGCGCGCCAGGCGGTTGGCAAGCGCCGTCGCCTCTGGGCTGAGGCCGGCGGTATCGACCACGACGCGCGGATGCGAGATGCGAGCGAGCCGCGCCAGCTCCTCGGCGTCGTCCCAGATCAGGCCGAAATACTCGTTCACCTGGTGGATCAGCCCGGGCGAGGGCCGTCCGCGCCGGCCATGCTCGAGCGCCGAGAGATAGGCGGCGGAGACGTGCAGCGCCGCGGCCAGCTCGGCCTGGCTGACGCCGCGCGCCTCGCGCAGGGCCCGCAGCCGGGCACCGAAGGGCGTCATGCCCGGCGGCGGCGCAGTAGCAGGTGCACGGCGCCGGGGTTGGTGGTGTGCGGATGCGCCGCACCGAGCAGGTAGGGGCGCAGCTCCGGCGCGTTCAGCCAATGCGGCAATTCCCGCCGCAGCACGCCGCCCTCTGGCGTGGAGCCCTTGCCGGTGACGATCGCGACGCAGCGGACCCCATCCGCAGCTGCCTCGGCGAGGAAGCGGCGCACCGCGCTATGGGCGTCGTGCGCGCGGCGGCCGTGCAGGTCGAGGATGCGCTCCGGCCGGGTGCGGCCGCGGCGGAGGTCCTTCCAGCGGCGGGCATCGAGCCCGGGCGGGGCGGCGCCGACGTGCAGCTCGGGCGGTGGGCCTTTCGGCCGCGTGGGGGGCGACGGTGCGGCCGGTGGCGGCGGCGTGATGGTGGGCGGGATCGGCTCGGGTGGCGGCGCCGGCAGCGCCTTGCCCGGCAGCGGCGCGACCGCGGCGCGGGCGGTATAGGCCTGCCACAGCGCGCGGTCGGCCTCGGTGAGCCCGCGCCGGCGTTTCATGTCAATTGCCCTCAGACGCCGGGCGGCCGGCATCCGCCGGCCTGGGCATGAATGAAGCATTCATGCCGCATGGTTCAAGCTGCCTGCGGCAGGGCCGCCGGGTCGTCGTCCACCAGAAGGATATGCAGGCGACGGGGCCCGTGCGCGCCAAGCTCGAGCGTCTGCTCGATATCGGCACTGCGCGACGGGCCGGTGACGAACATGATGTTGCGCGGCATGAAGCCGCCGCTCATCGCATCGGCGTTGCTGGCGCGCAGCAGGTCCCAGGCTTCCTCATAGGCGCCGACCACGGCGGAGGCGCGCAGCACGACCACCTCGGTCTCGGCGAGCAGGTTCAGCGTGGTCGGCCGTTCCGGCGAGGAGGGCAGCATCAGCGTGCCGGTCTCGGCGATGCCGGCCCAGCCATGCTGCACGCTGACCTGGTCGGTCGGCTGGGCGCGGCGCGCCTCGAACTCGAGCAGCGGGCGGTCGGACCAGGCAAGGCCGGCGAGCTCGGGATGCGGCGCGAGCACGAAGCGCGGCGCGAGGTTCTGCGCAGCGAGGTAGTCCGCGAGCGCCACGGGAATGGCGGCGAGGTCGGGCAGGCGCTCGACCGTGCCGAACTCCTTCTCGACGTTGCGGATGAAGAGGGCGATCTGCTCCGGCCGCGGTACGCGCGAGCGCGCGGGGATCAGGTGGCGCGGGTGCGTCGCCAGGCGGCCGCCAAGCATCGCCTGCTGATCGGCCGGTAGCGGGCCCCGCTTCAGGCCGCGACGGATGGCGCCGAGGATGGCATCCTTGCTCATCGGCGCCGCTCCTTCGCGTAGCGCGCCATGAAGGTGCCGCCGGGCTCGGGCATCGGCAGGTCGCGTCCCGCGGTCCAGCCGCCGGCGAGCGGCAGCGACGCCAGCCTGCCCTTGCCGCGGCCGATGAAGCCGAGCGCCGCCATCGCCGTCCGCGTCGCCGCGCGGTACAGCCCCGGCCGCCGCGCGAACCAGGCCCAGAGGCCGAGATTGGCCCGCTGCGTCGCCGGCGTCAGGTGGCGCTCGAACTCCCGCTCGCGCCAATGCCGCATCATCCCCGGCAGCGGGATCTTCACCGGGCAGACGCTCTCGCAGCGGCCGCAGAAGGTACTCGCATTGGGCAGCAGCGCGGTCTTCTCGACCCCGACCAGCGAGGGCGTCAGCACGCTGCCCATCGGCCCGGGATAGACCCAGCCATAGGCGTGTCCGCCGACCGCGCCGTAGACCGGGCAGTGGTTCATGCAGGCCGCGCAGCGGATGCAGCGCAGCATCTCCTGGAACTCGGTGCCGAACATGTTGGAGCGGCCATTGTCGATCAGCACCACGTGGTACTGCTCGGGCCCGTCGAGATCAGCCGGACGACGCACACCGGTGCTGAAGGTGGTGTAGACCGAGAAATCCTGGCCGGTCGCGCTGCGCGCCAGCAGCCGCAGCAGGGAGGTGCAGTCCTCGAGCGTGGGCACGATCTTCTCGATCGAGGCCAGCGCGATGTGCACGCGCGGCAGGGTCTGCGTCAGGTCGCCATTGCCCTCGTTGGTGACGATGACGCTGCTGCCGGTCTCGGCGACGAGGAAATTCGCGCCGGTGATGCCGACATCGGCGATCAGGAATTTCTCGCGCAGCTTGGTGCGCGCTTCCGACAGGATGTCGCGCCGCTCGGCGAAGACGCGGTCGGCCGGCAGGTCGGTGTGCAGCCGGCGGAAATCGGCTTCCCAATCCTCGCGGTTCAGGTGGAAGGCCGGCGCGATGATGTGCGAGGGATGCTCGCGGCGCAGCTGCAGGATGTACTCGCCGAGATCGGTCTCGACCGGGGTGATGCCGTTCAGCTCCAGGTGGTCGTTGATCCCGAGCTCCTCGGAGATCATCGACTTGCCCTTGGTGACGGTCTTCGCGTTCACCTCGCGGCAGATCTTCAGGACCGTCGCGCGCGCCTCGTCCGCCGTGCTGCACCAGTGCACCTGGCCGCCGGCTTCCTGCACCTTGGCCTCGAAGGCCTCGAGGTAGAAGTCGAGGTTCGCCAGGGTGTGGTTCTTGATGTCGCGGCCGATGTCGCGCAGCTGCTCGAATTCCGGCAGCCGCGCGACGGCATCGGCGCGGCGCTGCAGGAAGGCGCCCTTGGCGGTGCCGAGCGCCTTCTGCAGCCCGGGATCGGCGAGCGCGCGCGAGGCGTTCTGCTTGAAGGCGGGCGAGGTGATGGCGACCACGGCG
>Ga0114976_10000150_pt1 | contig 40008 bp, 38 predicted proteins | sample S_130805_EF_Meta_FD_87319 | JGI IMG/M metagenome (GOLD analysis project Ga0114976, IMG submission 87319) | Freshwater microbial communities from Lake Simoncouche, Canada to study carbon cycling - S_130805_EF_MetaG | ecosystem: Environmental > Aquatic > Freshwater > Lake | place: Lake... | reverse complement strand
TTCTCATTAAAATTTAAGAAGGATTTATAAAGCCTGGCAACGACCTACTCTTCCGTGCCTTAAGACAAAGTACCATTGGCGCTAAAGGACTTAACTGCCGAGTTCGGAATGGGATCGGGTGTTGCTCCTTTGCAATAATCACCAGGCACAGTTTTCTACTACTTAATATTCAATTTGTAAATTATTAATATCATCTAAACAGGATTTATTTATAATTTTTTATAAAATCATTTAATGCTATAAAAAAACCAGTTTTTAAATCAATTTTTGCTTTCCAGCCATATTTTTTAGCAATAGAAATATCTAAAAGCTTTCTTTTAGTTCCATTGGGTTTGGAAGAATTAAATTTAATTTTAGCTTTATAATCAAGCCATTTTAAAATAAGTTTAGCGTAATATTTAATTGAAAAGTCCTTTCCACTACCTATATTGATTAATGTTTCTTTTGTTTTTCTATTCATAAAAAAAATACAAGCATCTGCCAAATCATCCACGTAAAGCATTTCTCTTTTTGGCGTGCCGTCGCCCCACAATGTAATAGAAGAAAGTTTTTTTAATTTTGCATTATAAACCTTATTAATTAATGAAGGAAAAAAATGAGACGTATCTAGATTATAATTATCTCCTGGGCCATAAGTATTACAAGGCATTAAGGATTTGTAATTTAAATTGTATTGAAAATTATAATTTTCGCACATTTTTATTCCTGCAATTTTAGCAATAGCATACGGTTCGTTTGTATGTTCTAATTTTCCCTCTAATAAATAATGCTCTTTGATCGGTTGTTTAGATTGCTTTGGATAAACGCAGCTAGATCCTAAAAAAATTAAATTTTTAACTCCCGCTAAAAAAGATCCGTGTATTACATTATTTTGAATTGCTAAGTTATTATAAATAAACTCAGATCTATATTTATTATTTGCATATATACCACCCACTGTTGCTGCGGCTATTAATACAATATCTGGCTTAATTTTTTTTAGATAAGAAAATACTTTAGTCTGACTTCTTAAATCCAAATCCTTTCTAGTCTTTGTAAATACTCTTTTATATCCTAATAAGGTCAATCTTCTGAGTATTGCGGAACCAACAAGTCCATTATGCCCAGCTAAAAATATTTTAATGTTTTTATTCAATTTGAAAAAAATTTATATTTAATTAACGCATAAATTGCCTTAAAGCCATCATAGAATCCGATTTTTTTACCTTTGTCATAACTTCTACCTTTATACGATATTGGGACCTCTATAATTTTTATATTATTATTTGATATTTTAGTAGTAATTTCTGGACAAAAACTAAAATCATTTTCTAATAATTTAATTTTTTTTAGAATACTTTTATGAAAAACTTTATAACAAGTGTGCGCATCTGTTAACTTTTGTTTATTAATTATATTAGAAATAATAGTTAAAATATGATTAAAAAAAACTCTATACAAAGATGTAAAATCTTTTTGAAAATATCTTTTTTTATTTAGAACTCTTGACCCATATACAACCAAAGATTTTTTTTCTAAAATTGGTTTAATTAATTTAGAATAATCTCTAGGATTGTATTCTAAATCTGCATCTTGAATCAATATTATATCACCATTAATTCTTTTTATACCCGATTGAATAGCCGCGCCTTTGCCTTTATTTTCTTTATGATAAATAACAATGTCTATTTTTTTTTTTATTTTATTTTCTATTAAATATTTAGTTCCGTCTGTTGAACCATCATCTACTAATATAATTTCTTTAATAATTTTCCTTTGTGACAAAACTCGTTTTATAACTGTCTGCAATGTTGATACCTCATTAAAACAGGGTATTATTACCGTTATAAACATTATTTAAATAATTAATGATAGGTATTTTCTTAAGTTGCATAATAGTTTCATTTACACTTATTGTATACGGAAAAATTTTGTTGAATTTTTTTAAAAAACCAAAATTTTACTTAAATGAAAACTTTTCTGAATATGGATTATTTGGAATTATTTTTTTGAGTTTTATAAGCTTATTTGCAAATTTTTTTTTTTCAATAAGCATTTTTTTTAACAATCTAATTTTAATAGGCGCGTTTATATACGGGTATTATTATATAAATTTTAATAAAAATTTTTTTTATACAATAATTTTAAGTGCATTATTATCTACCTTATTAATTACGTTAAATAATATTAATAGACCTGATGCAGGCCTTTATCATCTTCCATATATTAGCATACTAAATAACGAAAAAATAATTATTGGATTATCAAATTTACATTCGCGCTTTGGGCATACATCAATAATACAATATACAAGTTCCATTTTTAATAATTCATTATTAAAAGATAATGGTGTGACAATTCCCTTGGCTTTTTGCATTGTTTATTTTTTGATTTATTTAAAGGACAAGTTATTTTTTCTATTAAAAAAAAAAGCTGATTTAACTCAAATATATTTTCTATTTTTAATATTAATTTTTAGCTTTTATAGCTTTAGTAACTATTCCGAGTATGGAAATGACGCGCCTGCGTTTGTATTTTTTTTTTTAACAACAATAATATATTTAATTAATAATAATTCAGAAAATAATCTGACTCATAATGATCAAAAAATAATTATTTCAGCAATATTTACAATATTTAATAAAATATTCTTTTTGTTTATATTTTTAATTCCTTTATTTATTATTTTGACGAAATATAAAAATATTTTAAAAAAAAAATTATTTTTTATTTTTATTTTTATATTTATAACAACTTGGTTTGTAAAAAATATTTTGATAAGTAGCTGCTTAATATATCCAATTAAGATAACATGTTTTAAGAACACACTATGGTATAATGAGCTAGAAACTACAAATTCACAAATATCAAGTGAAGCCTGGGCAAAAGCATGGATTGATCAAGAAAAACCTATAATAAATATGGAAGAATTCAAAGAAAACTTTCTATGGCTTGAAACATGGAAAAAAAAACATCTTCAGAAAATTAATGAAAAATTTACTCCATTTGTGATATTTAATATTTTTTTTATATTTTTTATATTTTTAAAAAAAAAGGGGGGAATACATCTTCATAAATCAAAATTAAACCTAAAAAAAATAATAATAATACTATCAATAAATATTATTGGAATATTATTCTGGTTTTTAAAATTTCCTATATATCGTTACGGGGCAGCGTACCTGGCTTGTTTTATATCAGCTTTATCAGTTATAATTCTTTATTTGAGTTTTGATAAAATTAATCTAAACAAAAATATAATTAAGGTTTCAGTTTTCTTGGGTATTTTTTTATTTGCTTCTGTAAATTTAAAAAGAATCGTTAAAAATTTTAATAATTCTTATAATCAATATCCTTGGCCAAAAATCTACTCGCTATCTTTTGATAATATTCCTAAAGAAAAAATTTCCATAAATAATAATCAACAAATAATTTATTATAAGTCTAAATCAGAATGCATGTACAGTGCTTTAACCCCTTGCACGCACGAAGAAAAAAAAATTCAATATAAAGATTTCTTTAAATATAAAATTTTTCTATAGAATTGAGTTCTTAATACTTTGTTAATCTTATATTAATAAATGTTGTGATCTTATAATTTAAAGTTTATAAATAGTTTCAAGTAATTATGAAAAAAACTGCTTTAATAACTGGAATCTCAGGTCAAGACGGTTCATATTTAGCAAAATTTCTAATTGAAAAAAAATACACCGTAATTGGGACTGACAGGCGGTCGGCAAGAAAAAATGATTGGCGCACAAAAAAATTAGGAATTCATGACAGAATCATTTTTGAAGAAATGGAATTGTCAGAAATAAATCAAATTATCAGAATATTTAATAAATACAAAATTGATGAAGTTTATAATTTTGCGGCACAATCTTTCGTTGCCAGTTCTTACGATAACCCTATATATACTTGTGACGTCAATTCTCTTGGTGTGTTGAGGATACTAGAGGTTATTCGAAATTTAAAATTTAAACCAAAATTTTATCAGGCATCAACTTCAGAAATGTTTGGAAACAGTCTGTTAAATGGAAACAAAGGATTTAATCCAGTGAGCCCGTATGGAACTTCAAAACTTTTTGCGCATATTACAGTAAGTAACTATAGGGACTCTTACAATTTATACGCTGTATGCGGCTTACTATTTAATCATGAGTCTCCGCTTAGAGGAGAAGAGTTTATAACTAGAAAAATAACTTTGGGGCTAGCAGAGATCAATGCTGGTGAGAAAGATTTTATTGAAATTGGCAATATTGAGGCAAAACGAGATTGGGGTTATGCAGAAGATTATGTTGAGGCAATATGGAAAATGCTTCAACAAAAAAAACCTCGAGATTATGTCATCGGTACTGGAAAAAGTTATTCCATCAAAGAATTCATTGATGAGGCCGTAAAATATTGTGATTTTGAAACTTTATGGATTGGAAAAGGGATAAATAAAAAATTAATAAGAACAGATACAAAAAAAACGATAATAAAGATTAACCCAAAATTTTACAGACCTACTGAAATCCATTTTTTAAAGTGCAATTTTAATGATTCTAAAAAAATTCTTAATTGGAAGCCGAAAACGAATTTTAAGGATTTAGTAAAAATAATGATGCTAAGTGACCTTCAAAAAATATAATAATTATTTATTTCTCAAAATTAATTATTAATGAAAATAAGTGTTATAACTCTAACTAATAATTCTATCGTTTCAATTGAAGAAACTATTAAATCGATAAAATCACAGACTTATAAAAATATAGAAAAAATATGGATAGATAATGGATCCAAGGATGGAACACTAGAGTTTTTAAAAACAAATCAAGACAAAAAAACAATTTTAATAAGCAAAAAAGATAATGGAATAGTGGACGCTTTTAACAAAGGTATAAAAATGGCAACTGGAAAAATTATAGGCTTTTTGCATTCTGATGATAAATTTTATGATAAAAACGTACTTAAAAATATAGCTAAAGAATTTAAAAACACAAATATTAACTTAGTATATGGAGATCTTAACTATATTACAAAAAATAATAAAATTATTAGAAAATGGAAAGCAGATAATACTGTAAATAAAAAAATTTTAAATAATAAAAAAAAAATTCTAAAAAAACTTAAGCTTGGATGGATGCCACCACATCCTACAGTTTATATTAAAAAAGAATTTTTGAATAAAGTTGGATATTACAAAAAGGAATATAATATTTCTTTTGATTATGACCACTTAACTAAGATTTTTCTTAAAAACGAACTAAAATGTTCGTACGTCCCTAAAATATTTATTAATATGTTAATTGGTGGACGAAGTAATAAATTAAAAAATATAATGAATAAAATGATAGAAGATTATAAAATAATTAAAAAAAATAATATAGGAAATATATACACTTTAATCATAAAAAATATTAGAAAAATCCCACAAATAAATTTATATAATTAGAAATAATTTATGAACGTATTAATTGCTGGAGCTGGTGGCTTTATTGGTGGACATTTTTCGCAACACTTTTGTTCCAAAAAAAATGTTAATTTAACATGTGTTGATGTAAAAAAAAAAAAACATTGGTATCAAAAATTTCCTAATTCAAAAAATATAGTTTCTGATCTCTCAATATATCAAAACTGCATCAAAGCTTTAAAAAAAATAGATTATGTATTTAATTTTGCATGCAATATGGGTGGTGTCAATTTTATTGAAAATAATAAAGCAGAATGTATGCTATCAGTATTAATTAACACTAATTTATTAAAAGCGGCAAAAGAACTTGGTATTAAAAAATATTTTTTTTCTTCATCGTCCTGTGTCTATGCTGCCAATAAACAAAAGAATTTGAATGATCCATTTCTTAAAGAAGAAGATGCGTACCCAGCTGATCCAGAAAATGGATATGGATGGGAAAAGCTTTTTAGTGAAAGAATGTGTAATCATTTTTATGAGGATTTTGGTATAGAAGTAAGAATTGCTAGGTTTCATAATATTTATGGTCCTTATGGCGCATGGGAGGGTGGTCGAGAAAAAGCACCGGCAGCCTTTGCAAGAAAATTTGTAGAAGCGCAATTCTTAAATAAAAATAATGAAATTGAAATATCAGGAGATGGTAGTCAGATAAGAAGTTTTACTTATATAGATGACTGTCTGGAAGGTTCTATAAAACTTTTTAATAGCAAATACTCTAAACCAATGAACATTGGTTCGTCGGACTTTCTGTCAATTAATCAACTTATTAAAATATTCGAAGAAATCACTTCCTTCAAAATTAAAAAAAAATACATAAAAAATGCGCCTATAGGAGCTATGTATAGATCTAGTGACAACACGTTGACAAAAAAAATACTAAAATGGGAACCTTCGATAAATCTTAAGGCTGGATTAGAAAAAACCTATAAATGGGTGCTTGGTGAATTTAAAAAAAAATATAAAATTTAGTAGTTTTTTAAAGCAATTAGAAATACAATTAGTTTTAAACCGCGGGGTGGAGCAGTCTGGTAGCTCGTCAGGCTCATAACCTGAAGGTCCTTGGTTCAAATCCAAGCCCCGCAACCAATAAAAAATTATATCAATGTTAAATGCTAAAAAAACTCCTTAAATCTCTATTAAAAATTTTAAGTATATATATTAATTTTGAATTGAGATTTCACGGCAAACACTCTGAATCTTTAAAAAAATACAACACCTCAACCGGCGTTTATTTTTTACCGAAATTTGCATTTTCAGACATAATTGCAAAACAAATAAAGAAAAATAAAATTTACGACGAAGAAATATATTTAGAATCTAAAAAATTGATAAAATCAGAATCTATTGTCATAGATATTGGATCAAACTTTGGTCAGTTAAGTATTTTATTCTCAAAACTATATAAAAATATAGAAGTGCATTCATTTGAGGCGAGTAAATTCATTTTTAATATTTTAAAGAAAAACATTGAGGTTAATAAAGCCAATGTTATCCCCTACAATATAGCCTTAACAGATAATATAAATGAAAAAATCTACGAACCCATAATAAATTTTAAAGACTGCTCCACCTATGGAGCGTATCCATTAATAAATAGTAAAAATAATTTAAATACAAAAGATAGGATTATTTCAAATAAATTAGATAATATGAGTTTTAAAAAAAAAATTTCATTTATTAAAATTGACACTCAAGGCATGGATCTAAAAGTAATGAAAGGAGCAAAGAAAATTATTATACAAAATCAGTGTCCAGTTATTTTCGAATATGAAGAAAATCTAGAGAAAAAACACGGTCATACTTTCCAGGATGTTGTTAATTTTGTGAAAGAAATTAATTATAGTTTTTATAAAATTATTTATAATATAAATTATCTAATAGTTCCTAATAGTTATAAATTTTAAAAATAATAGAAATCTAAAGAATTTCAACTTTTGGCAATGGAAATATAAATTTTGTTCCTTTTTTTCTAACTAAAAATTCTCTTTTCAAAATTTCTTTTCTAAAATGCCAAGGTAGAACTAAATAATAATCTGGTTTCAAAGATCTAGATTTTTTTTCAGAAATTATCTTTATATTTGAACCTGGGGTATATAAATTATATTTAATTCGATTTCTTTCGGCAACATATTTTAATATTTTATTATTAATTTTAAAATACTGCAAAAGAACATTTCCTTTTGTTGACGCTCCATAAGCATGAATTGTTTTATTCTTTTTATTGACTAATCGTTTCAGAATTAAATTTAATTTAAGTTTAATTATATCAATCTTTTTTTTAAAATTAATAAACGTACTAAAATTACTCAATCCTAATTTTTTTTCTTCTTTACGAATATTGATTATTTTTTTTTGATTAGAAATGTATTTAGCCTGATCGTGACAAATATAGTAAGCACTGCTACCCCCATTAATTGTATTATATTCTTGTTCAAATAATCTTAAATTATGATTTTTTAACATATTAATTAAAACTGTTGAGGAGTAATATTCAAGGTGTTCGTGACAGATGGTATCAAACATGTTCTGTTGTATTATTGACTTGAGGTCTGCAAATTCTATATAAAGCAAACCTTCGGGATGGAGTAATTTTTTTATATCTCCTAAAAATAAATTAGGTTCTTTCAAATCATAAAAAACTGAAAGAGCAGTTATGATTTTAAATTTAATATTAGGGCTAACGCTGTTTACTGATTTAAAATTGAAAAAATTTGAAGTTTTATAAGTTATTTTCCCATAATTTTTTATAAATTTATTAACTAATGGGTCAATGCCAAAAGTTGTAATAGATCGTTTATTATAAAAATTTAATAAAGTTGCATCATTACTTGCAATATCTAGTACTGCCTCATTTTTTTTAATAGAAGCAATTTTTGTTAATTTTTTAACAACTTGTTTGACGTGATTGGTCATTGTTAAATTAATTCCCGTTCTGTAACCATAGTCATTATTATACATGTAACTTGGATTAAAATTGTCACGTAACTGAACAAGTTTGCAATTTTTGCAAATAATTAATTCTAATACACCTGATGGAATAAATTTATTTTTATGTAAAAATTTTCCTGTAAATTTTAATCTACCTAAAGAAAAAAGCTTTCGTAAACTTGCACTTTTACAATTTCTACAAAATTTAATTTTCATAAAGTAATTTTATGTATTTTTTAAATATGAATTTAAAAATTTCTTGTAAGTATATTTAAACTTAAAACCTGTTTTTAACAATTTCTTTACGGACAAGGTATATCCTTTGTTGGGAGTTATGTTTTTTGAATAAATTAATTTAATTTTTGGTCGAAATTTTTTACACATTAAAGCAATTTCACTAACAAAATAATTTTCAGAAGCAAAATGGTAAATTTGATTGCTGAAATTATTTTCATGAAAGAATTTTATACCCCTTGCTATATCGTGAACTCCTACTATGCATTTTAATTGCTTACCCTTATTAAATAATTTTATTGGAACGCCTTTTTTGGAATTAATGGCAAATAGATTAGGCATATTAAACATTCTTTTGTCATCACCGGTATAACCGTAGGCAGTTCCTGGGCGTAAAATAATATAATTTAAACCACTTTGTATTATATCATTTTCATTTATAACTTTGCATTTTGCATAATCTAAATTCGGGAATAATTTATCCGACTCTATCAAATTTTTTTTAATTCTATTTAAGCCTTCAAAGATTATATGACTTGATATAAAAATAATCTTAGAATCTTTTCTTGCATTTTTAATAATATTTCTTGTACCAATGATAGATGTTGTTTTAATATCATTTATAATTTTTTTATTATTTTCTTTATGAATAATAGGTACTTTTGTAATTGCCGCTAAATGGATTAGAATGTCCCCTTCTGGAACAATTTTTTTCATAGCTTTATTATCTCTTATGTCAGCTTTAATAAATTGAATATTACTGTTTTTTAAAAAAAGAATTTTTTTTTTATCTACAATTTTATCTATAACTATTATTTTATATTTATTTCTTGAATAAATTTTGATCAATTCTGTTCCTACATAACCTAGGCCGCCAGTAATAATGATCGTTTTCATTTATTTAATTTTTTTGATGTTAAAAGATAAATAATTGAAGAATAGATAATAATTGAAATAATAATAAAAAATATTGTAAATTTGTTTTTAAAAAGAATATCCATAACTACTGGTAATATAATTAATAACTGAATAATTATAAACGTCTGATAAAATTTAAATTTAGATAACATAAGATAATGAATATGATTTTTATCAGAAGAAAAAGGATGTTTTTTATTAATAATTCTAAAAACTGCCACCCTCAACATATCAAGGCCAGGGATTAGCATAATTAAAAAAATCTGTTCTGCAGAAAATATATTACTGCTAATAGAAAAAAAATAAGAAATTATAAACCCTAACAAATAAGATCCACTATTGCCTAAAAAAGAATTATTATTAAAATTTAAAACTAAAAAAAAAATTAAGGCTATAATAATTGGTATTATAAATTGGTTATCGAACTTAAAAAATAATAATAAAAAAATAAATAAAGAATAAAATCCTACTTGAAGATTTATTCCATCAAACATGTTGATTGAATTAATAAATAATAAAAAACAAAAAATTGAAAAAATAATAGAAAAACTATTCAAGTATAAGTCTTTTTTTAAAGAAGAAAAATAAAAATTGCTTATAACTACATCTTGATTATAAAAAAAATAAGATAATAAAAACGACGATTGTAATAATAATTTTAGATTTGCATTTAAATTTTTTTTATCATCTATAAGACCGAATATAAAAAAAGAGAAGCAACCAATAATAAAAATTATAGAATAATTCTCTTTTAAATTAATGCTAAGATAAAAAAAAATTATATTTAAGAATATAATTAAACCTCCTAAAAGAGGAATTTTTTTAGTATGGATTTTTCTTTTTCGATCAGGTAAGTCGAATACGTTATAGATATGTGAAATTTTTCTATAAAAAAATAAAAATAAAAAATTAAAAAAAATTAAAAAAATAAAAAATAAGTTTAGATTCATTTTGATTTAAAATACCCATTTAAAAAAAAACCAAGCGGAAGATAAAAGATTATAGACATCCAATTATTAAATAAATTTCCGGTTGGAGCTATAGGAAATAAAGACAATGAAATTGTTACAGCTAAAATATGAATATGAAAATTATTATTTAAAAATTTTTGATTATAGTTATTTAAAATATTTTTAATAATATTCCAGTAAACAAAAATAAAACAAAAAGATAAAAAAGAAAATCCAACTAGACCAATTTCCGCTAATGATTGAATATATATATTATGTGGATGAGTACTACATCCTAAATTATTTTCCAATTTAAATTTATCTTTAGAACACATGTGTCTAAAAGAAGTTGGCCCCTGTCCAAAAAAAATATTATCTTGAAACATTTTGTAAGCTATTAAATAATGGTTTTGATGATCATTTGAAAAAAGTTTTGATTTTCCACCTGTTATATTCAACTGTGATTTAGTTTGAACTATCATTCTTTGATTCAAGGCAGAATCAAACTTTACAAATATAAAAAAAAATATTGCAATAGTTATAAAATATAAAAATATTTTTTTTATAAATATTTTATTTATAATAAAGATTAATAAAATTGATAACAAAAATAGAAATAAGGCTGTACGTTCACCAGTAACAAGTATTCCTAAAAAAACAAGAATTAAAAATAAGAAATATTTAACATGAAATATGATATTTTTTTTATTATTGTTAAAAAAAAAATAAATCAATGAAAAAGGAAAAAGTCTAGCAATATAACTTCCCAGTTTAGCGTCATTACCAAAGACTCCGCTAATTCTATCAACTGAATATTTTTTAATTCCTAATATATTGTAATCGAAATGATATTGAATAAATGCATCAAATATTAAAAATAAAATTAAAAAAAATATTACTCTTGCAAAATTTTTAGTAAATTCTTTATTAAGATTACAAAGAAAATAAATAAAAATAGAAAAAATCCCGAACCGAATATAAAATATAATTGATCTAATCTCAGAAAAATCAAGACTGTAAAATAAAGATCTTATAACAATATAACAATAAAAAATAATAAATATTTTAAAAAATATATTATTAAAATATCTCCAATCATTTCGAATAAAACAAATTATTAAAAAAATAATTGAGCAAATTGAAATTAAAAGATCTGGAAGAAAAGGTCCTGTAACCAGTAAAATTGGTAATAAATAAGTACAATACGACAAAAAATTTATAAATACAAAAAATGGCCTATTACTCATATTTTAAATCCAGAAAGTTTATAATAAAGAGACATATATTTTTTAGCTATTAATTTGGGAGAATATTTTTTTGAATTCTTGAAACCATTGCTAATTAATTTCTCTCTATATTTTTTATTTTTTATAATATTTAAGATTCCTTTAGAGATTTCCTTAACTTTATAAGGGTTTACTAAACAGGCTCCATTTACACCAGCTATATCCTTCATAGGTGAAATATTGCTTGTTATAACTGCCCTACCACACACTTGTCCTTCAATTATAGGAAGTCCAAATCCTTCATAGGTTGAAGGAAATAAAATTATATCAGATTTTTTATATTGAATATTTATCTCTTTATTGGATAAATTTATATAATTTAGATAGTCCAAATCTATTTTTTCTAATAATTTTATTATATACTCACTAAGTTCACCTATTATAGTAACCTTACACGAAATATTTTTTAAAGATTTTAAACTATTAATTATATTTTTATTTTTTGCAGTCCCTATAATCAAAATATTAGTTTTTTTATAATTAAATCTATAATTACTCTTCTTTAAAAATCGATGATAGCACACAGGTATTGTGAGAATACTATTTTCGGAAAATTTACAGGAATTTAGAAGTTCTTTTTTAGTTTGATTAGATATAGCTACAGAATAATCTGATTTTTTTATTGGTAAAAAGATCCAAAATTTTTTAAAAAAAAATAATTTTATAAACTTTAATTTTCTTAACAAAAAACAATCAAGAAATGTTGTAATGGTTTTTTTTGTAAAAAAAAGACTTATAAAATTAATATCTCCAGTAACATGATTGATATCACCCTGTTTAAAAAATGCCCAAAAAATTATAAATATTCTATTTATGAATCCTTTACTTACTGCCGGACAAACAATTTTATTAATCTTAAAATGTTTTTTGTTAATAAATGGAATAAAGCTCTCAAATGTTCTTTCTATACTAAAATTTCCTAAAGATCTTGGCTTTCTAAAAAAAAAATGGATATTAATTTTTTTATTTATTCTCATAAATATTATTTAAATATCTTAAGATAAATATAAAATACGATCATTAAAAAAATATATTGAGGAATAATTCCGCCTACCATTAATGCGAAATTGGATTCTGGTAAAATTAATGGGGTAACTACTGCTAATCCAGAAATATACTGAACATAATTATTCTTAGGAACAGAAACCAATTTATTCAAAAAAGCAATAAAAGCACCCATTAGGAACATCCCAAAAAATAATCCAAAAAAAGAAAAATTTAGATATAGTTCAGCTACCCAAGGCAAATTAATACTTGTCAGATTACCTTGCGGATTAAATCCATATTTTACACTAAATTCTCTACCTACCTCACTTTTGGGTTTATTCTTCCATAACGCTCTTGGAATAAAACTAGTAATTAAATTAGAATATGTTGATTGTTCGAAGTATGGATATTTTTCTGGAACTTTTAACAAGACAAAATGATAAATAAAATAACTATTAAGAATTCTTGCTGAACCACTGTTGGAGTTATAAATATTATTTATTTCCCGATTAACAATATCAACTTTATTAACTTTATCATGATCTAATTTATTAACTTTATCATGATCTAAATTTTCAGATCTAAGGATATTTTTTAATGGACTAAAAATAATTATAACTACAAAAAAACTTAAAAATAGCCAAGGTATCTTTTTCTTAAACATGTAATAAATAATCATGATAATAATCAGACAATTCAATGAATACATTAGTGAATTCGAGGAAATTATTGAACCAAAAAAAATTATAAACATACATAAAATAATCAATAATTTTATTGTTAATTTCGGCTTTTCTTTAATTAAATAATAATAAAAAGAAGCAAATGAAAAATATCCCAAAGGAATAAATAATTGATTAATCGAAGAAAAACTATTTAAAATTGGGAAAAGAATAGAACAAAACTTTATTAAAAAAAATACAAATGATAAAAATAATAGATCTTTTAATTTAAACTTTCTTAAAAAAATAAATTCAAATAAAAATTTCTTCGATTGAAAAAAATTAAAAAAAAAATAACCAAAAAAGTAAAGAAGTACAAAAATTAATATAAAAAGAATATTTCTATAAAAAAAATCTTTGTTAATATTAAATATTGTTTCTCTACTATATAAAGTAGAATACAATTTAGATAAATATTCTACTGACAAAAAAGATGGCAAAGCAAAAATCACTCCATAAAATAATATGCTTAAATGAAATAACGGGATCGTTTCTTTATTATTATTTAGATAATGTAAAAATATTGGAATACAGCAAATAGAAAATATTATTAAACTAATAAATTTTACTGATAAATTTGATGTAATTATAGGGCTATTGCTAAATAAAAATAAAAGTAAAAATAAAAATAGAATCAAAACAACTTTTAGATCAAAACTGTTTTTAATTTTTTTTAGTATCATAAAATATTATTCAAGAATTGCACTCTTTTAATGTACGTATGTTCTTTTGCAATTTTAATACCCTCCTCTCTAATCCTTTTTATTTTTTGATCAGAAGATAAAGCATGATCAATTTTTTCCAACATTTCATCTTTATGCGAGTACATAAGACAAGCCTCATCTTCTGGGAAAAAATAATTCTGCTCGTCTGTTCTTGTGGTAAGCATGAATCCTTTGTAACCAGGAATTTCAAAGGTTCTCATATTATGAGCATCTCCTACCTGCTCTCTTGTATTATTTAGAACTAACCTTGATCTAAATATCGCAGCACTCAATTCATCTTGATAAATATCTTTATAATATATGTTAAAATTTTTCTTATTCTTTAATTTATTATTTTTCCAATTATTACCGTAGATATCCACTGAATAATTTGTAATGTGCTTTAATATCTCTTCTCTAGTTAAATCATAAGTTCCGTAAAATAGAATATTACCCCGATCGAAACAGAAATCGTTTTTAAAGTTTACTAAACTATCAAACGCAAACGGCAAATAAATCGCTTTATTGCCAATAATTGTTTCTATTTTTCTTTTTATATTTTTAGACCAAATACAATAAAAGTCGTAAAAAGAGATGCACTCTAATATACTTTTATTTGATGAACTTTTTGAATTAATATTAAATGGGTCATCAGTAAAAATATTTAACCACTTTGATGATGGTGATAGAGATTTCAGCTTAAATAAAGTTTCTTTATCTAATTCCATGCCCTTAAAAACGATCACTAAATCGAAGAAATTTTTATAACTTTTAAAAAAATTTATTATATTTTTTTTGTATAAAATTTTATCTAAAGACAAAGAAATTAAGAGACTTTTCAAAGGAAGATTTGAAGTTATATTAAAATCTTTTAAAAAAATATTTTCAAATTCTAAATGTTTAAAAGCTTTATAGTACATCGTTTCGAGAGAGGAAGGATGAGAAGAGCCTATAATTAAAATTCTATTTTTTTTGTTCATGAATTATTTTATTAAGTGCAGAAAAAATTTTAAAAGCAGTCTTTTGCAAGCTAAATTCACGAATAGTGTTTAACGAGTTTTTTTTTAATCTTTTATAATTGGAATTATTAGAGATTTTTAACATGTTAATTGCTAATTCTTCAACTGATCCAGAGTTATATATATAACCATTACTGCCATGCCTAATTAAATCGTGAACAGCACCCGAAGATTTGGTTGCAATACAGGGCAATCCTGAAGACATCGCTTCATTTAATACAAGTCCCCAAGTTTCATATTTAGATGAAAGCACTAAACAGTTTGAGATACTATAAAATTTTTTAAGTTGATTTTGATTTTTAAAACCTACTAAATGAATATTGTTAATAGAATGATCTTTAATATATTGGTAACAGCTATTAAGCAGAGGTCCCGATCCAATCATAAAAAGATGAAAATTATTATTATTTAAAAATTGAATAGCCTTAATAACCTCAATTGGATTTTTTCTCTCGATAAATTTTCCTACCCATATAAAAATAAAATTTTTCTTTTTAATAAAAAATTTCTTATTTATTTTTTTTGAAAAAGCAAAGTTTGAATTAAAATTTTTAAAAAAATTTGTATCTACTGTATAAAATGTTTTATAGATTTTTTTATTTTGTACGTCATGATAAAGATAATAATTTTTATTATTTGTTCCAATTGTTAAAAAATAATCAAAAAATTTGAGAAAAAAATAAATAATAATTTTTTTAATTTTTTTTATTATAAAGTTTTGTTTTTTTAAAAGATTATTCTCCGCAAGTAAAATTAATATTTTAGAAGATATATATGTATAAAATATTATAGAGAGATAATAAAAATTATTCCATCCAAATACTAAAACTGCATCGCTATTTTTTATATAGCGCCTAATCTTAGATAAAAACTGTAAAATATTAATAATTTTATTATTTGATTTTTGCTCTGCTATAAATTCGTATTTATAATATTTTAATAACGAACCATCCCATTTAAATGATTTTTGAAAATCATTATCATAACTTTTGACTGAGCCATTTTTATAAAAATAATACACGTTAATAATTAAATCTTTATTTTTAGATAATTCTCTAAAAATTGGAGCGTGATATTGAGTGGGGTGACTGACAAATATTGAAATAACTTTACTCATTATAATCAACAAATACTCTATCTATAAAAACTCTCTTAAACTGATAATTAAAATTAATTCTATCTTGAAATGCGATTCTAGATTTTTTTGATAAAAATTTATAATAATTTTTATTAATCAAAACTGAATTAATGGCTTTAGCGATTAGAATTGGACTGGACGTATCTGCTAAAATATTACATTTATAGTTCATATTAAATTTTTTAAACTCTGAATTATCATTAGTTAACATTGGTATATTAGCTAATAAATAATTATTTAATTTTTGAGAAGTGCCTTCCATATGCTTATGGCTTAGAACTTTTTCCTCATATAAACATACGCCTAAATCTCCGCTAAATAATATATCGTACCAAAATTTGTATGTTACTGATCTAAATATAATAATTTTATCTTGAAGATCTAAATCCTTAATTAATTTATTTAATTGGTGAATATAATCAACACTTCCATGCCCTGCTAATATTAATATAAATTTATCTTTCCAGTATAGCGCTGATCTAATCAAATTCTCTATAGCGTGATATGGTCCAAAATGACCAAGTCTTATAATTATTTTTTTATAATTAATTTTGTTCTTTAATAAATATTTTTTTAAAATTTTACTCTTTTTTATTTTGAAATTAATAGGATAACTATTTAACATATAATCAATTTTTGACTTTTTAATCTTTCCAAGCCTAGAATAAATATTTGCTCTACTTTTATTGGGTAATATAACTAGATCAGATTTACCCGCAGACAAAAGTTCTAACTTAAATAAAAATTTTCTTAAATTTCCTTTGTATGACTCTGGTTCTTCAAAATCAAAATTATGACTTATTAAAAATGGTTTCTTAAATAATTTTGATAAAATATAAGAAGTAATAATTCCATGCGAATTATAGCCTATTAATATGTCGGGTTTAAATTTGACATAATGCACAAAGCATTTAACAAAGAATAATAATAAATTAAAATAATAAAATTTTGTAAAAATTTTACTCTCTAAAAAAGAAACTTTACTTTTTCCGAAATCTACTGCGCCATAAAATTTTTTTTTATCTTCAAAACATAAAATGTGATTTTGAGTAAAATTATTAGATAATTCTCTGGCTGTAAAAATAATATTTAAATAATCTTTTGGATTTGCAAAAATAATCATTAGAGATTTTTTTTTTAACATTATTTATTCCTAGTATTAAAAATAAAGATATCAAAAGTTTTATCTTGAACATTTTTTAAATACGATGTTAATTCTCTTGCTGTAACATTTTTTTTGTAAACAAATTTATATTTATCCCAAATTCTTAGATTAAAAAAATTCATATAAAATAAATTAATAATCATTAATGTTTCTTTTAAAAACAGAGGAATATTTGCTTCAAAACAAATAATACTGATATCTTTTTTATATTCTATTTTCAAATTTTTTAATATTTCAAGCTCTAGTCCCTCCACATCAATTTTTATAAAATCAGGAATACCATATTTTTGAATATAAAAATTTATAGTTTCAGTTTTGACATAACTTTTTCTTACTAATGTAGTAAATTTATTTTCTAAAAACTTTGATCGTTTGTAGTTTAAAGTATTATAAGCATTATTATTCTTAAGAACTAAAAAATATCTTTTGTTTTCTTTTTTTTTAGCAATAGCAATATTTTTAATAATAATTTTATTATTATTTTTAAATCTATAATTTAAGAATTTATAATCTTCTTTATTAGGTTCAAATAGTACTACTTTTCTAGCTAATTTACTAAAAACATAAGCCTTATCTCCTTGATTTGAACCAATATCAAAAATTATCTCTTTTTTAATTAAAATTTTTTTAAAAAAAATATAATCTTGGTCTAAAGATCTTACATATTCTGGGTTTTTAATTCTTAAAATTAAATAATATAAAAAACTATGCCTAAGAAAATTATAAAGTTTAAACTTCAATAATAATTTTTTGATCAAATTAATTTAGTTTTTAGTAATAAAATTTTTATAATAATTAATTGAGCTTTTACAAATCTGTAAAATTGAATAATTAGGCTTCCATTTTAAAAATTTATTTGCTTTTTTATAAGAAGCTACGCTTTTTTCAGGATCTCCAATTCTTTTAGAATAAAATAAATACGGAATATCTTTTTTTAAAATTTTTTTAAATATGTTTATTATCGAAAGTACTGAGAATCCCTTATTTGTTCCTAAATTAAATACATAAAAACCTCTATTTTTGTCTAGAAAATTTATAGCGTTTAAATGTGCCTTAGCAATATCCATGACATGCACATAATCTCTAACTGGTGTTCCATCTCGTGTTAAACAATTATTACCAAAAATTTTTAGTGGTTTAGATTTTAATTTTAATGACTTAAAAATTGATGGAAATAAATTATCAGTGTTGTTAGTTGGGGTTTCGCCGATAATTCTTGATGGATGCGCTCCAGCAACATTAAAATATCTAAACACAATTATTCTTAAAGAATTATCATTTTTTGATAAATTATATAAATATTTTTCAATTTGATATTTTGAGTTAGCGTATGGATTAAGTTTTTTAGCAATGGTGTGCTTTTCATCAATTGGAAAATATTTGGGATTTCCATAAATGCTTGCTGTTGAACTAAATACTAATTTTTTACAACCTGTCTCCTGCATGGCTTTTGCAATGCTTATAGAGCCGTTTATATTATTATCAAAATAAACATTAGTTTTTTTAAAAGATTCTTTTACTGACTTTAAAGCAGCCAAATGAATTATAGATTCTATATTATATTTTTTTATTATTTTAATTAATAATTTTGTATCTCTAATATCCCCTTTTACAATTTTAATATTTCTTAAATTTAATTTTTTAAAATTATTAATGATATTTTTCTTAGAATTTGAAAAATTGTCAATTATTATAATCTTATTTCTTATACTCGATAGAGTTGTTATATGTGATCCAATATAGCCAGCACCGCCCGTTATCAAAATATTCATTTTTTTATCTAGTCACAACCCAATTTTCCATAACCAAAATATCCATTTTAGTTCTTAGAAAACAATCTAAAGCTTGTTCAGGTTTCAACACTATAGGTTCATTTTCGTTAAAAGAAGTATTTAAAAGAATGGGAATGCCAGTAATAAATTTAAAATTTTTGATAAGATTATAATATCTTTTGTTATCTTCTTTTTTTACAGTTTGTAATCTGCCTGTGCCATCAATATGAACAACACCTGGGACAAGTTTTGTCTTATCTTTTTTAAATTTTAAAACTCTAGACATATATAATTCTTCGTCATTAAAATCCTCAAACCAATCTGCTGCTTCTTCTAATAAAATTGAAGGTGCAAATGGTCTAAAAGATTCTCTTCGTTTAATTTTAATATTCAATAAGTCTTTGATATCAGGATTTCTAGGATCAGAAATTATAGATCTATTTCCTAGTGCTCTTGGACCCCATTCCATTCTTCCCTGAAACCACCCAATAACTTTCTTTTTTGATATTTCTTCTGCTATAAATTTACATAAATAATTTTCATCTGAAATATAAAAGAATTTACAATTCTCAAAATCTAATTTTAATTTATTACTCAATATAACTTCTTCAATATAATTATTTGAATAAGAGCCGCCAAGATAGGCTGTTTTATTTTTACTTGGTCTTGATTTAGTAATTTGATGCCAGGCGGAATATGCAGCCCCTACTGCTCCTCCTGCGTCTCCTGGATTAGCTGGAACAAACAAAGATTTAAATGATGTGTTGTTTATAATTTTTCCATTGGCTAACGAGTTTTGAGCGCAGCCACCTGATAAAGTTAATTTATCGATTCTAAATTTTTCATAAATATAATTTAGAATATAAAAGAGTGTATTTTCATAACATGCCTGAACTGATGCTGCAATATTTCTATGAACTTCATTAATTTCCGAATCTTTCTCTCTTGGATTACCAAATAATTCTGTAATTTTTTTTAAATCAAATAAACTCTCCTGTTTGGGGGAGGAGTCATTCCATGAATATGAAATTTTTTTTTTATGATGATTAAAATAATCTAAATTTAATAAAAATTTACCATTTTTTTTTAACGAAATAATATTCTCCAATTTTTTTAACTCGGTTGGCTTTCCTAAAGAAGAAAGGCCCATTACTTTATATTCATCTCCATAATTATGAAAACCAAGAAATTGAGTGAACGCTTCATAAAATATTCCAAGAGAATGCGGAAATAATATTTTATCATAAATTTTTATATAATTTTTTTCTGAAATACCCCATGTAAGACTTGCAAAATCTCCAAATCCATCGACTGATAAATTGACAGATTTTTCATAGTTAGAATCAAAAAATGCTGAAGCAACATGACAAAGATGATGTTCAACATTGATTAATTTGCATTTTTTTTTAGGAGTTCCAATCTCTTTTTCAATAATATTTAAAATATTTAATCTTTTTTTTTTATTTAAAAAATTATTAATTAGGAAATCTAACTTCGGATTTTTTGAGATTAAATAACTTATTCTATGAAAAAAATTAGAAAAAAGATCTTGATTAATAGCTATAAAATCCACATCTTTTATAGAAATGTTTTCTTTAAATAAACATTCTTTAATAGATAAAACAGGAAACCCAGACCAATGTTTAATTCTATTAATTCTTTCTTCTTCAATTGCTAATTTAATTTTCCCATCTACCAAAATACAAGCAGAAGAATCTGGATGATAAGCATTAATGCCTAATATGATCATGAGTAATAATTATCAAATGTCTTTTTTAAAGAAAAAAATGTTTTTTCTCTTACCAATTTTTGATTATATTTCTTCAACAATATCCTATTATTATTAACAATAAATAATTTCTTTTTATCCAATGGTAAATTTATAATTTCGATTAATTTAGATTTTAAATCTTCTAAACTGTCTATATCAAAATAAATAGCATTGGATTTTACCACTTCTTTAAAAACTTGAGAATTAGAAATGAGCATAGGCTTACGACTTGCCATTCCTTCGAGAATTGAAACTGAAAAACTTTCACAGTACGAAGAATAGAAAAAAATATCGGAATTTTTTAAATAATTAATTGTATTCTTATGAGATAAAAGACCTTTATAAATAATAAATTCACCTCTAGGATCTAACTGATTTTTTAATTTAACAAAACTATCAAAACATTTTTCTTCGTAACCCCCAATTAATGTTAATTTAATATTAAAATCTTTTCTAATAGAGGAAACTGCTAATATAAGATTACGATGATTTTTATAAAAAGTTATATCTGAGATAAATATAATTTTTATAGACTTTCTAAAAGGCTCACTTTGATTTCTTTTAAAATAATTAATAATTTTATGATCCAAACAATGCGGGATTTGATCTGCTCCTAAATTCTCTTTTAAAAATTTTTTTGTAAATTTATATGCAAATTTACTTAAGAAAATTACTTTGTTAGATCTATTGAAAGAGTAAATTAATAACAATTTCAAAATAATTAATTTTATATAAAAAAAACTTGGAAAATATTTAATAACTTGTTTTTTGTAAAATGGTAAAATATTTTGAGATAATGATACTATAGGTCTAAAATTAATAAAAAAATAACCACCGGTGATAAAAGCTATATTACATTTGTTTTTTTTTAAAAATTTTGAAAAAAAAAATAACTGCCAAAATATCTTAAATAAAAAATTATATTTAAATAAAAAATGATCATTATAAAAAATATTTTTATGTTTAGGTAATAAATTAATTGTTTTTTTAGGAGCCCATACGTAAATACGTTTGATCGAAAATTTATTATAACTAATATTAGTTAATAAATTTTTTAAATGACTTACGGCCCCCCCAGCAACTGTATGACTTGCGTCAATTCCGATTATCATATTTATTCAAATACTCTGAGAGCAACTTAGAGGAATTTTTAACATTATAAATAGAATTTATAATTAAATTTCTATTAATGATTCCTAATCTTTTTATAGTACTTTTTTTTTTAACACATTTAATTATCGCCCCAGTTAAATCTTTTGTATTGCTACCAATTATAATATTACCTTTATTCTTTTTTATAATTTCATTTGCTCCACAATTCTTGCTTGAAATAATAAGCATGGCACTAGACATCGCTTCCATAGGCACAACTCCCCAACCATCAAATCTTGATGGGAATAATAGTACATCATTACATAAATAAAATTTTTTTAAATTATTAATACTTTGAAATGAATAATATTTTACATTGTTCCTTGTTTTTTCTAAAATTTTAATTTCTTTACTTAACTCTCCATTCCCAATTATTGTAAAAAAAATTTTATTTTGCATTTCAGGATTTAAGTTATTTATAACTTTTACTACTAAATCCAGTCCTTTTCTTTTAATTAGCTGACCTACGAATAAAAAATTTATTTTATTATTATTGAAATTTTTTTTTTTATTTAATTTATTAATTTCTATTGAATATGGTAAATTAAACGTATTTTCATTATATTGTTTATAAAATCTTTCGGCTTCTTTTCCCACTGATAATATACCATCGCCTTTAAATAAAATATTTCTAATAAACAATTGTATTATTTTTAATTTTAGTTTTTTATCTTTATCAAATCTTTCCAGCCAGTATAAGTATTTAATTCTTAAATTTTTTATAAATTTTATTATAAAAGAATTATATTTTAATTTATAACCCCCTAAAATTAAAAATTTTGGTTTAAAATCGTGAATAATTTTTTTAATAAAAAGATTTTTATTTTTATATTCTTCAATAAAATATATAAAATTTTTTCTTTGATAAGAAAATTCATAATTTTTATGATTTTTACTGTGAAACAATACTCTAATATCTAAAAATCTTCTCAAAAAATTAAAAAACTGTAACTGATAATGTGTTATAGTATTTATAATAAAAATTACTCTGATCTTATTTATCATTAAAATTGTTTATTTTTTAGATTGAGTAAGAGCGTTATTATCAATTTTAAAAATCTGGTTAAAAGATTCGCTAAGTAAAGATGTATCATGAGTAACAACAATAATGGTTACTTTGTTTTTTAGTTTAAAAAATAAATTTTTTAAATTTAAAGTATAATAACTATCTAAAAATGAGTCGGCCTCATCAAATAAGATAAGTTCACTATTTTTATATAGTGCTCTTGCTATTGAAATTAATTGTTTTTGACCGCCGGACAAGAAAAGTCCATCATCGCCAATTATTGTTTCTAATTTATGAGGAAACTTATTAAAAGCTTTTTCCAAGGAAAGTATTTCCTTTATTTCATCAAATTTTTTTTGGTCAAAAGATATTTTGTCACAAAGCGTTATATTTTTTGTTATAGTTTCATTTAATAAAAAAATATTTTGCTGAATATAACTTATTTTTTTTATCCAATATTTATTAGAATATATTTTCTGTTCTACATCATCCAAAAAAACTGAGCCAGAACTATGATTTAATAGTCCAGATAATAAGTTTAAAATAGTGCTTTTTCCGGAGCCGTTATCACCTAATATTGCAATACAATCTCCTTTTTTAATTTTAAAATTAATGTTTTTTAAGACTAGTTTGTTATCGTTGCTATAAAAAAAATTAATATTTTTAAGTTCGATTGATTTATTAAAGACTACTTCACTATTATTAATTTCTAAATCTTTATTTAGAGACAAAAATTCTCCGACAATAAGATTAGATGAAATTTTATAGTACTTAAGGGACTGATAACTGTTTAAAAGTCTATTAATTGAGGGCATTGCTTTAAAAATAGACACTGCAAATAAAGCAAACAAAGGTAATAACTTATCAATTTCTCTTTCTGTTAATAAAAAAAAAATCATTGGAGAAATAATTGCGATGATTGCCAATAATTCCATCCAAAACCTTAATATCACATTAATAAAATCTTGCTTAAAATTAGGGGAGTAAGAATTTTGACTAAAATTATAAAATTTTTTAATAAAATCTTCTTGTAAGTTATAAATAAAAATATCTTTAATACCTTTTATTGCCGACGTAACTAAGGTCTGTAAATTTCCAGTATTAGACTGAAATAACACCGACCACGCCAGAACTTTTTTTTTTATAATTCTAAAATAAAAATACAGAATTAATAAAAAAAATATCAGTATAAAAAAAAATATCTTATTATTGCTATACAATAATAATATAGAAAGAAAAAAAATAAAAATAAACTCAATAAATAAAACTTGCAAACTTACCAAAAAATTTTTAACACCATTTATATCCGAAGTTACTTTTCTTAAAATATTATTTGCTTCTAAGGTTAAAAAAAAACTATACCCTTGCTTTAAATATAGAGAAAATAAATCCTTAGACAGTCTAACGCACAATAAATTTATAAATTTTAAATTTAAATAGCTAAAAAAAATCAATAAAGAATTTTTAAAAAAAAATAATAAAATAAATAAAAATAAGATTAAAAATTTAAAGTTAACATTATATTCCAAGCTTAAATGATACAAATAGTTGGTTAAAAAAAAATCAGAAAAAATATCATTAAAAAAAATTATTTTAAATATTGGGATAATCAGTGACAAGGCAAGCATCTCAAGAAATATTCCAAAAAAATTTAATAAAGTATTTATATATAATTGAAATCTTTCTTTTTTTTGAAGTAAAGAAATAATTTGAAATATATTTTTAATCATTATTTCTTAATAAAAAATTATTTTTTAAAATTTAATTACTTTTTTTTACTGATATTTATTATTAATAAAAAGAAATTATTCGCATAATAATATACAATAAAACCAATAAAAAAGATAAACAATCGTAATTAATATTATATTATAAAAATGAAAATTTTAGTAATTGAAACAATTGCCTCTAAACCACACCTAGAAACTGCTGGTGAAATTGCTCTAAAATTTAAAAAAAAAAAACAAAATAATGAAGTAAAATTTTCATGGCTTGGATATAATTTACCTTGGACTGATTGGCAAATACCAAATATATTTCGTCTACTAGGCGGTTCGTATGAAAAAAGAATCTCTCAATTCAAAAAATTATTGGAAAATAATAATATAGAAATTTGCAAGAATATAGAAATAGAAGAAAATAAAATATTCAAATGGAGTCATTCTTTTTCTGGAAACATTAATGCTTTAAAAAAATTTAAATACGAAAATAAACCTCTTGGAATGGGTGTTGCCTCCTCATGCATAACTTTCTTTCAAGACAAAAATTTTCATCCAAAAAAGAAAATAAGATTAGTAAGAACTTTACTCTTTTCATCTGCAGTAGTTTATGAAAGATGTAAAAAATTAATATTACTTGAAAATCCTAAATTAATAATAACTTTTAATAATAGATTTGCAACGTCGTTACCAATTATTATTGCAGCAAAAAAAAAAAAAATAAAAATTCTTAGACATGAAAGAGCAAGTACTTTTGATAAATATATTTTGTACAAATACAATATTAATGACCCGAGAAATTTTTCAAACATTTATAAAGAATGGAAAAGTATAAAAAATAATAAAAAATACACAATCGCTAAAAAATATTTTAATGACAAATTAACTGCCAAACACTACGACGAAATGGGACTTAACTTTACTCAATTTCAAAAAAAAGACTTACTGCCTAAATTACCGAAAAACAAAAGGATAGTTGTTTATTATACATCTACAGATTATGAGAATAGCGCGTATATTGATCTGAAATTTGATCAAAAACAAGCTTTTGAAAAACTATATAAGGCAATTAATCAGATTGAAGATCTTCATCTTGTAATTAAGTTGCATCCAACTCTTAAAAATCGGGATCATGGCAAGGCAGATGAAAAAAGATGGCTTAAATATCAAAACAAAAACACGACCGTAATACTTTCGAATGAAAAATTTTCTACGTACTCATTAATGTTTAGAGCTGACATTATATGTGCTTATCATTCTAGAATAATTATAGAGTCTGCTTATTTTTCAAAGCCTACAATAGGTCTCGTCAAGTTTGGATGGCCCAATGGAATAGGAATAGAATACCCCAGTAATATAACTGATCTAAAAAAAATACTTAATAAGAAGTACAAATTTAAAAAAATTAATAAAGATAAATGTTTAGCAGTGGGTCACTATTATGCAACGTACGGTGAAAAATTTAAATATTATAAACCAATAAACTATTCTGATGGATTTTTTTTGGGTAGAAAACTAGAATGGAAATCAAAAAAAATAAAACTTCTCGAATATATTGGCGTTAGAAAAATATATTATTTAATCAGACCTTTTATAAAATCTTATTTGTAGTAAAATTATAAATTAGTAAATAATTTATTATAATATTAAAATATTAATTTATTACTCTGCAAGGAGTAATTAAAGATATCTTTTTTGAAAGATGAATTACTTATAGCGGTTTTTAAAAAAAAATTACAACTCTTGATTAATGAATCTTCATAATCTTTTTTATCATTTAAATAAATTCTTTTAATAATTTTTGGTTCTTTAAAAAATTTTTTTTTATCTAAATTAATAGCAGGACCCTTTATAATTAAAACATCTTGATTTTGCTCAACTGTTCCATTCTCAAATATAAAATCTATTTTTCTAAAAAGTGGACCATTATAAGATGTAAAAACATTAACAATTCCTTCATTTTTTAAACTAAAAGAAATATAAGAAGTGTCAAAGCTATTTCCTGTTTTTGAATGATTAATAAGAGTTGGGCTATCTAATTCCGTTATCTCAAAATGATAGTTAATCAAATCTATTAAATGTATGGAAACTATTTCAAATATTCCTTTTGGACATTTTTTTTTGTTAGATCTCCAGCTATTAAGATATTCTTTTTTCTTTAAAGCAAGTCCATGAACATTTACAACATTTGCATAAATTAATTTACCTAAATTATATTTATGTCGTAAACTTAAAATATTAGAAATTTTAGAAAACCTCATATTATAATTAAAATATATTTTTTTATAATTTATTTTGCTCAACTTTCTTAATTGAACAATATTATTTACTGGTGGCTTTTCGCAAAATATGAATCTATTTCTATATAATTTTTTTATGTATTTATAATGCGTCTTATTTGGAGATAAGATGAATATAATTTTATTTTTTTTTAATTCTTCAAAATCTTTTTGATCATAATAATTTTTATTTGATGGCTTGTATAAAAAAAAATTAATTTTTTTACTTTTAAGAATTTTTTGTATTCTTTGAGAATGCGTTCCATTGCCTATAATACCAACTTTCATGAAAAGGTTGTTCCGCATTTATTGCAAGGGTTAAAGTTTTTTCTTTCGTTACATAAATGAGCTTTTCTTAATTCGGATATCTTGTTACTCATCCATATGTTTTTAAGAGAATCTGTAGTTACCCCACCATACGAAAGATAACTTTTGTAATCTGCATCGCACGGATTGACCTTGCCATCATACCAAACGTACATTCTTTGCCAAAGATTATAACATGGATCATTAATCTCAGGGTGCTCTATATTGTTATATGTATCCCACCTGTCTAGTGGGTATCCCGCTGTGACATGATCTGATCTTTTAATCCAAAATTTTTCAAACTCTGCACGATTAAGATTTTTATCGTTATCTATTCCAGATACTCTAATTTCAGTAATAGATTTAGGATAAAAATTTTTTCTTATAAAAAATAAACGATCAACATTTTCAACAACTTTTTCAAAATTACTACCAACTCTTAATCTTTCATATTCATTTTTTAAATAATGATCAGATGAAATAATTATTTGAGTAACATCATTTTCAAAAATTGAATGGCAAATATTTTCATTTAAAAAAGTGGCATTTGTATTAATTTTTATCTCATATATATTTTTTTTTGAAGACAAATATTTCAACATATCAATAAATTCTTTATGCATAGTAGGCTCGCCTCTGCTTGCAAGCGTTACTGCACCAACTCCAATTTGATCGGCTTCATCAACTATTTTTTTGAAAAGATCAAATTTCATTACCCCCATAAATGGTTTTCTTGTGAATGACTTATCTGTTTGAAAACAAAATGGGCATTTTAAATTGCAGCTTGAAACAGGTTCAATTAACAAATAAGGAGGATAGCCTAAAAGAATTTTTTTTTTTCCCGAAATATAAAATTTATATCTAAATATTATGTATTTGATTAATTTTTCGAAGTTTGTAATATTTTTTAAAATAAATAATTCTATGTGCTTAGTTATTGGAAAATTAAATTTTTTATTTTTTTTTAAAAAATCAAATAACTCTAGAGCATAAATATCATTATTTTTATATATATATTTATCAATAAAAAGTAAGTTATCTAAAAAAATTTTGGAAATTTTTTCATAATTAATTTCTGAGTTAATTGTTATTTGATCTAAATTTCCATCACTTAACTTTTTTAACTCTGTTTTCATATAAAATCGTATGATTAATTTTTATTATAAAAATTTAATTGCTCTAAATTATAAATACCAAGAGGACTGTCTTTTAACAAAAAATAACATTGATCATTTCTTTTATCATGTACAAATTTCCATTTTCTTTTAAAGCAATTCTTCAAAAAGTAAGAGTTGGCTGTTCTTCCGTCTGCAATAATAATTGTTCCTGGAGTCAAAAAATTTTCAATCTTAGCAATATCACAACTCATAGGCATAAAATCAGAATGAGCTGTAGTTACATTATTTAAATCAGAGCCTGGAGCCCACTGACTAGGACCGTCAAGATATATAAAGTCAGGATTAACTCTTGGTAAATTTTTATATTCAACAGCAAAATTTCCATTATACATTGTCATGTTAGCTTTGGAATAAAAAAACTTTACTAATTTAATTTGTTTGGAATATTTTTTTATTCTTTGCTCTGAAATTTTCATAAAATACTTATTATTGTCTAAGGAAAATATTGTAAATGGATACTGGCATCTTGAAAAAGGTTTTTCTGCACCAAATTTATTTAAGTTTGACAATAACGCGAGGTGCATTACTAAAGTAGAGTATCCTGTTCCAAACTCTAATACTGTAGTTCTTTTGTTCAAAATAATAAACATATACAATCTGTACAAATCCCTCAAGTCTGGTGGTTGAGGAGTCTTCATAATTCTTTGGTCTACTGATTCTGAAATTTTTATTTTACTTTCTACAACTAATTTTTTTAAACCAATTTTTATAAAAAATTTTTCTATTTTTTTATCTGTTATATTTTTTGGGTATTTTATTTTTATTTGATACATAGATATCCTTTAAAATTTAAGTATTGAAAGATAGGCATTATATCCTTAAAACCTGCCCTTTTAAGCATATCTAAATTACCTTTTTCGGAGAAAGGCTCTAAAACTCCTCTTAAGGATTTTTGTTTATTATCAATTTCTTTTATAGTGATCCCATTACTTTCTTTAAAATCATTATATAAAGATGTCAAAATATCCTGAAATCTTGCGTCTGCGCCTCTTATTTTTTCAAAAAAGAAGAATGCACCTCCCCAATTTAATGAATTAAAAATTTTTTTTATAACTATTTGTCTAAATTTTGGAGGAATAAACTGAATTGTATAATAAGAAATTACCATGTCTGATTTCTTAAGGTTCATTCTTGTTATATCTTCATTTCTTATAATGATATTTTTTATTTTATTTTTTTTTAAAATCTTTTTGCTAAATTTAACCATAGCTTTTTCAGAATCTATCCCGATAAATTTGACTTTTTTATTTGAGAAACTTGAAAGCTTAATAAGTAATTCAGCTGTAGAGCAGCCAATATCGTAACAAATTGAATTATTTTTTAAAAAAAAATCGGAAGCAAACTTTATAACATCGTGTCCCTGCAAATAAAATGGTACTGATTTTGTGATATGAGGGACGAAATTATTTGGCACTTTTTTACCAAAATTCCAGTCACCTCTTTTTTTTAAGATTTTTCCTTTTTTTTTCATAATTTAATTAATTTATTTTCCACCATTTCAAAAATATGGTGTCCAAGAAACATATGCGCTTCTTGAATTCTGGCTGTATTATTCGATGGTATTATTAAATCTATACTCGCAAGACCTTTCGCTTTTCCACCTTTGGCACCAAGAAACGAAATTGAAAAAATCCCCATAGTATTTGCTAATTTTAAAACTTTAATTATATTTTTAGAATTTCCTGAGGTTGATAAAGTAAATAAAATATCTCCTGTCGAAGCTAAAGCGGCTAAGTTTCTTGAAAAAATATTCTCAAATCCATAATCATTTGCACATGCTGTAATTGTCGAAGTATCTTGTAATAAAGAAATTACTGGAAATGGTTTACGATTAATTTTTGGTCTAAGCCTAACTAAAAATTCTGCAGCTAAATGCTGAGCATCAGCAGCTGAGCCACCATTCCCACAAATATATATTTTATTTCCAGATTTTAAATTAATATATATTTTATCAATTATATTTTGAATTTTATTATCTAAAGCTAAAATTTTTCTTTTTAAAGCAATAGATTCGTTTATAGCATTTTTAAGCATTAAATATTTTTAATAAATTATTCAAATTTTATTAACAGATTGACCAGCATCTATTGTAAAATTTGAACCAGTTATAAAATCTCCGTTTTTAGAAAATAAATATTCGCACATCGCATAAATCTGTTCAGGATTTACAAAAACATTTAGAGGAACAGTTTTTTTTATATAGTTTTTTACTTTGCTAGGATTCATTCTACTTTTTTTATCCCAATTATTATTTTTTTGAAATATATTACCAGGTGAAATTATATTTAATTTAATTTTTTTTGTTGCTAATAATTTCGCTTTATATTGACAATAAAAATTAAGCGCAGCTTTACAAACCGAATAAGAAATAGGAGCCTCCATAATAGTATTGCCAGCTATAGACGAGATTACCACAATTTTAGTTTTAACATTAAAAATTTTTAAATAAGAATCAATTACATTTGAAGTTGTTAAAAAGTTTGATTTAAAAGAATTTATCCAATCTTCGGAACTTAAAAAATCGTTATTTTTAACAAATTTACTATTCCCAGCGCAACATATTATCAAATCAATTTTTTTAAATTTTTTTTTAACCATTAATAATAATTTTTTTGTTCTTTTATACGAACTAAGATCGCATTTATAATTAAAGGCAAAATTATTTTTTTTCACAGACCTGGATATTGCTATCACTTCATTGCTAACTGAAAATTTCTCAGCAAGGTAAAAACCTAAGTTTCTCGATGATCCAGTGATCAAAACTGTTCTTCTCATTATAAATAATTTATATATTTTTTTTTTTTATATACCTTCTATTAAAAACTGTTTCAGCAATATACCAATCTTCCAGGTCATCAATATCAAAATTATCAATTTTTTTTAAAATAACTCCTTTATTATTTGATCGTAGAAGTTGCTTTTTAAACGCATTATAAGAAAATAAATATTTTGGTTCGCTCCACCTAATATTGAATATTCCTACGTAAGTATCTTTTAACTGTTGTCTATTTAATTTAGATTTTAAAAATTGATTTTTAAAAATATATTTAAAGGAGAACTTATCAGATAAACATTGCTTCCACCAAAGATAATCCCCTTGCACTTTTGCCTGATCTATAACTATACCTAAAAATTTATTATTTTTAAAAATTTTAAAACTTTTCCTTAAAATATCTTTATTAATAAAAGGGTTATTATTAACGACACACACAATAGAATTTTGATCATTAATATTAAGTTTTTTAAATACATATTTATGAGTATCGAATTGATTTGATAAACTTGTTGCTAATTTTTTTGGTCTGAGACCGGGAATTTCAAAACCTAATTTTTTTCCTATTTCTGCTATTTTCTTTGAGTCGGTTGATAAAATTATTCTGTCAAATATTTTTGACTCTTTGATTGATTTATATATCCAATAAATAAGAGGTTTTTTACAGAAAATTTTTATATTTTTATTTTTAATTGATTTAGATCCACCTCTGCAACAAACAAGTGCTACAATTTGTCTTTTCATGTTATTTTCTTAATTCATCTAGAGCAAGTTTTGTACTTCTCATCATATACTCGAATTTTTTTTCGCTCATATATGTGTAAAAAGGCCATGAAATCATATTATCAAAAAAAACATCTGTCTCTTTACAATTTATATTTTTACTAAATTTTTTAAATAAAGAATATCTATACAGAGGACAATTTTGAACAATTGTTTGAATTCTGTACTTTTTAAATAATAGTTGTATTAGATCATCTCTATTTTTTTTAAGTTTCACTCCATTATACCGAGCTACCAAGCAATGATAAACGTTTTTATAATTCTTTGGCAAGAATTGAAAAGTTAACTCTTTATAATTTCTAAAAAAACTTCTAAATTTTTCAGCTCTTTTAATACGAATCTTGTTGAGCTCGTCAACTCGCAATATTAATTCGGACCCAAGAGCGCACTGCGTTTCACCAATTGAGAAATTATATGGCCAGAAATTTTTACTGGCATTAACAATATTATTCATTGCAGGTTTCCAATATATTTCAGGATTTTTTCTAACAAAAGGGTTGACTCCATTATGTCTTAGAGCCTCAATATTTTGATCAAATTTTTTATTATTTACAACTAACATGCCGCCTTCGCCGAGAGTTGTGATGCACTTATTTGAATGAAAACTAAAAACAGATAAATCTCCGAACGTACCAACAATCTTATTTTTGACTTTCGCCCCTAAAGCCTGGGCGCAATCTTCAATTACAATAACATTTCTTTTTTTTGCAAACTTTACTATCTCATCTATCTCAGCTGGCAAGCCATACAAGTGAACAACAACTATAGCTTTTGTTTTTTTTGTTACTAATTTTTTTATATCCGCCAAAGATGAAAGAAATGTATTCTTATCTATATCTGACCAAACAATTTTAGCACCAAATCTTGCAAAAGAAATAGCAGAAGCACACCATGTATGAGCAGGAACAATTATCTCGTCTCCTGCTTTTGTATTTATTAATATCGCACACAAATCTAGAGCATTAGAACAATTTGCAACAGCATACGACTTTTTAACTCCATGATATTTAGAAAAATTTTTTTCAAATTTTTTTAAATACTTTCCTTGTGTTTGCGGCTCAGACTCTAAGGATTTTAATATTAAATTTTTTTCTTTTTTTGAATATTTTATTGATGTATTTGTCCAAAATATTTTGTTCATAAGTTATGAAATAATTAATATAAATTACACTTTTTTTAAGTTAATATAAAATGTTTAGCGAATTCTAAAATAAAAATTAATATTATTACATACTTTATAAATTAAAAATTTTCCTATAAGATTTAAAATATTAGATAAATAACTAGATTTAATAGTATAATGTTTAAACTTATAGCCTTTCTTGTGATTTCCAGAAAAATGTTTTTGGCTAATTCCACTTTCAATCCAAAAAACTACCCATTTATATAAATTAATATTTTTTTTTACTTTTAAATTATTGCTAAAAATTAATTTTTGCAAGCCAAGAAAATTTTTAGGTATATAACAAAAGCCTAGATTTTCATAAAAGGTTCTTCCCAAAAGAATGCACACTTTATTTGCATATGCGGCCTCCACAGCAATTGTAGAAGAAAATACTAAAACTTTCTCTGCATTTTCCATAAGTTGGTATGTACTTATTTTAGAATCAGCTGAAATAAAATGAATATTCTTATATTTATTTGCAATTTTATTTAAAATTTTATTATACTCCCATTTAACATCTTGTAAATTTGGATGAGTTCTTATCCAGAATTGAAAATTTGAATCTGGATTATTATCAAACAATTTACAAATTTTTATAATAATATCGGTTTGACTCCCAAATCGTAATTTATCATAAATGCCACCGATGCTAGTATATTCGTCTTCGGAAGTAGTGAAAAATACAATATTTTTTTTTTTAACATCCCAATCTGCTGGCAATTCATATTTACTCTGATTTTTTACAAAGGATTTATTTACGGGGCTGTTTATTGGAAGACCGATTTTTTTATATTTAAAAAAATTGTATATTTTCTTTTTATTTTTATTAATAGAGGAATTTTTAATTAATCTAACTTTTTTAGAAAAAAAACTAATACTTTGAGGTAAATTATTTTCAAAATTTCTAACTCCCTTACTATTCGCAAATACTGTAGTATGCTCTAAAACGCTTGTTTTTATCTTATAAAGATTAGCCATTCTTAGCGCTGGTCGCGATTGACTTTGTCTGCCGTTATAAAGAAAAACTTCTTTAATTTGATTATGTTTAAAAAATTTATCATAAAAATCTGTCAAACAAATACCTGTTAATAATATTTTACTCAAAGCGTGTCTGGACAAAAAACCTTTAAGCTCAATGTCTCTTATTAGCGCTAAATAACTAGAGTATGTGGCCATACCCAAGTCAGTGTTCTGATAAAAAAAATTTTTTAGATTATTTTTTTTGTTAATATTATAAAAAACTCTCTTTAGCTTAATATTATTTATAATATTGCTTGATATTTTTGGCGTTTCAATTAAATTGAAATTCCCAGTTAATTTTTTTAACCCATTTTTCAATCTGTTTTTACATGCAAAACAAACTACTTTTATGCTATATGGGTTTAGGGAGCATGCATAGTTATTAAGACCAGAGCAAGTCACAATGTATAAAGAACTTTTTTTATCAATGATCTCCTGACTCTTAGAGAGCAAAATCTCTAATTCAGGACTTGGTAACCCGCTTGGAATGTGAACCAAGTAATTCATAAATGAAATAAATTAATATTTACTATTTTTGTATATGAGCTCTAAGCTTTTGAGCAATTTTTATTTCTTCTGGCAAAACGTATCCTATTCTTTCTTGGCCTAAAGCGGTTAAAATTTTCCTTGCTGAACTCATTAAATTTTCAACTCCGTTTATTTCTAAAGAAGCGGATTGGTCGCTTCCATACATTGTCCTATCTAGTGTAATGTGCCTTTCCAAAGAACTAATGCCCAAAGCCAAAGCTGCCAGGGAAATCGAAATACCATTTTCATGCCCGCTATATCCAACATTGCAGTTAAATTTTTTTTTTAGGGCATTTATTGTTAATAAATTAGCATCAGCAGGATGCATTGGGTATGTCGAAACACAATGCATCAGCTCAAAACTACAATTTTCATCTCTAAAAATTTTAACTGCATTCTCAATATCGGAAAGAGTAGACATTCCAGTAGATATAAATGTATGTTTTTTTCTTTTAGCAACTTCTTTTAGAAAAGTTTTGTCAACAATCATTGCTGAAGCAATTTTATTGTATTTCAGATCAAACTTATCTAAAAAATTTAAACTGTTTAAATCCCAGGCAGAAGCAAACCATAAAATATTTTTACTTTTGCAATAATTGTCAATTTGCAAATAATCATCAAATCCAAACTCTAAGCCTATTTTTTGATCTCTTTGTGTTTTACCCCAAGGACTCTCTCTTGGCTGATTTAAAATATCTTCACTATAAACTAAGTTAATGTCTCTTTTTTGAAATTTAACTGCATCAAAACCCGTGCGCGCAGCAAGATCTATTAATTCTTTTGTAATTTTAAGATCCCCGTTATGATTTATTCCTATTTCAGCAATAAAAAAAGTTTGATTCATATTTTAAGATATATAACATGTTTCTTAAATTTAATTAATATATTAATTAAAATTTTTTAATTATTTTTGATGTTTAAAGATTTAATAAATAAAAATGTAGTGATTACAGGTGGAAGTGGTTTTTTAGGTTCTCAAATAGCTATGGCCTTCCTAAAAGAAAGCAGCAACGTAATTATAATAGATATCAAAAAACCTATAAATAAATCAAAAAAAATTTTTTTTTTTAAATGTAATATCGAAAAAGAAGATGAAATATTAAAGACTTCTTTATTAATAAAAAAAAAATTCAAAAAAATTCATATCTTAATAAATAATGCCGCTGTTAATCCTGTGCCAAAAAAAAGTAACATAAAAAAATTTTTTACATCATTTAATATTAACCAATTTAAAAAAGAAATTTCTATAAATCTTATTTCATCTTTTTTGATGTGCAAATATTTTGGTGAGATAATGGAAAAACAAGAAGTTGGTGGCAATATAATAAATATTGCCTCTGATTTAAGTATAATTGCACCAACACAAAAAATTTACAAACATTTAAAATTTTTAAAACCTGTTTCTTACTCAATAAGCAAACATGGGATTATCGGTTTAACAAAGTATATTGCGGCTGATTTTAATAATCATAAAATTAGATGTAACGCAGTTGCTTTGGGAGGCATTTTTAATAATCAAGATAAAAAATTTGTTAGAAATTTGCAGAAACTTATTCCAATGAATAGAATGGCAAAAAAAGATGAGTATAACGATCTAATTCTATTTCTAAGTAGCGAATCTTCTTCGTACATGAATGGTGCTACAGTGGTTGCGGATGGTGGAAGGACAATAATATAAAATGGCTAAGTATTTAGAGATTTTTTACAATAAGAATCAAAAGCCAATAACCAATTACCCAAAAAAATTTGCTGATCATATTATAAATAGATTTGATCTAAAAAATAAAAGAATACTTGAGATCGGTTGTGGAAGAGGCGATTTTATAAATGAATTTAGTACACACGAAATAAACTGTTTTGCAACAGATATAGATGAGAATTCTAGAAAATATTTGAATAGTACAATTATTTTTTCTAGAAATAATATCCTAATTGAAAAATTGGAATTCCCAAATAACTATTTTGATTTTATTTATTCAAAATCTGTTATTGAGCACTTGGAAAAGCATGATAATTTTTTTAGCGAAATTATGAGAGTTTTAAAAATAAATGGCAAACTTCTAACACTAACTCCTGATTGGGAATCTCAGCATCTTCATTTTTATGATGACAATACGCATGTAAAGCCCTTTACTATTATCTCACTTAATAATATTCATTTATTAAATAATTTTACTAATTGCAATGTGGAAAAATTTTACCAATTACCAATTGCCTGGAAATATCCTGCTATTAAATTTTTTTTAAAATTAATTGCTATTTTTGTACCAATAAGATCAAAAATAAAATTTTTACGTTTTTCAAAGGAATTAATGCTTTTATCTATCGCCTCAAAAAATTAATTTTTAATAGGATTTTTTTTTATTTTAAGTGCAATAGCTATATTCTTATTTTCTTTGAGTATATCCTGGTGCTTAAATCTTGATTTTAACCTATTTTCAATTAAAGAAATAAAATATTTGATTTCATTTTTAAAAATTAAATTTCTATCTATTTTGAATTTTTTTTCATACAGCCTTCCATTAATATTATATTTGATAAAATTTAAATTAAGATCAGCCTCCAAACTGCCGTTAGAGCCAATTAAATGAATTATTCTTTTTTTAGGCCTTTCAAAATAGTTGCAAGTTAGATTAACAATTATCTTGTGTTTTTTTTTAATAAATAAAATTATGGCGGAATAAAAATCTTCAACGTTTATTTTTAATGAAGATAGTTTGGCAACAACACTCTTGAAACTAAATAACTTATAATTGCTAAAAATATATTGAATATAATCAATCTCATGAATCTGAGTTAAAACAACTCCTCCTCCTAAACTCTTATTTGCCGCATAAGAAATTTGGTAATTTTCATATTTGTGAAAATCAGCAATATGCTCTCCGTGATGAACATAAGCCGAATATATTCTTCCAAACTCTTTGTTTTTCTCAACAAAATTTTTAATAAAATTAATAATAGGATTGAATCTTAATTGATAGCCAATCATACTAATGATATTTATATTCTTCTTTTGGGCTTTTATTAACTGCAATAACTGTCTTTGATTTGTACACATCGGCTTTTCAATAAAGACATGAATATTATTATTTATACACCAAATTGCCTCATCTGCGTGCCTAGAAGATGGGGTACAAATTAATGCTGCAAAAATATTAATTTTATTTTTTTTTATTTCATTTAAAGAGTTAAAATTTTTTATTTTATATTTCTTTTCTAAATCAATATTATTAAGTACTTTGTTATTTTTTGATAAAGTAGGTGTTATTCTTTTCTTGCGAACTGTATAAAAATTTATTTTTTTATACATAGAACTGAGATTTCTTAAATGTCTCTGCCCAACAGAACCTAGGCCTAAAATTAAAATATTCATTTAAACTTTTCTTTTAAAAATTCTAAATTTTTCTTTATTTCATTAAAATCTTTGTTTTTTTTTGATCTAGCAGTTTGTAATATTAATAATTTTTTATATTTATATTTCCGCAAAAGTTGAGAAAGATTGGAGAAATTAACATTCCCATGACCCAATGGCACTGAGAAACCGTATAATATTCTGTCTTTAATATGAATATTTTCAATATATTTGGCATAAAATTTAAATTCTTCTTCTGCATTATAACCATTAGACGCGCTATTTCCAGTGTCGTAATTAATGCCAAAAGCTTTGGTTGAAAAGTTTTGAATAAATTTTTTAACTAAAGTTGGCGTAAGATCTAATTCAAATAGAAATTTAATTTTATTATATATTAATATTTTTGTAAATTTTTTTAAAGTATTAATTATTTTTTTTATATTATTAATTTTTTTTAAAGAAGAATTATCAACTAATGGTATAATTATATATTCAATTCCAATCTTAGCGCATTGCAAAGTAAATATATTTAATTTTTTTATTATTTTTTGAGAATTATTATTTTTCCAAAAGGGTTCTTGCATAAAGAAATCAGCTGTTACAGTTTTAATTTCTATATTAAACTTTTTCTTTAAATTATTTATTTCTTTTATTTTAATTTCATCGAATATTGGATTTTTATAAAAATTCTCTTTGTCAATTGTCCACTCTATGAATTTAATATCTAATTTGTTTGCCTTATAAAACTCCTTTTTCCAATTTTTGTGAGGGAAAGATTGAATCTTTTTACTTTCCGGTGGGACTAATCTTCCTTGCATCACTCCCAACTTATTAATCATAATTTTTTTTATCAAAGTCTTTTTTTAAATCAATATCTAAGGTTTCTTTAGTAATAAAAGGTAGGATTTTATTTCCATGAAGATTTTTATTTTTAAGAAAAAAAGAAGGTTTTAAAATATCAATATAACCATTTGGTAAATAAGTCGCTGGATAAAACTGTCTTGGATAATTTGTATAATCATATTTTAAATATTTATTAAAAAAACCAACTAAAAAACCTTTTTTAATTTGTAAAAATTTTTGAGGTGGTTGTGAAAATAAACTTACTGACCTCATAGATGTAATTGTATTATAATTTTTTAAAAAAGATTTAATTGCTTTATCAACTACAGTGACTTCTCTATTGGGTGTCGTTGGTCTTAGATGTAAAATTACATCTGGTAGATAATTTTCTTTATCCTTTAAAAATTCAACCGCATGATTTATCCATTCATAATCTAAAGATTTATCTGTTGAAATATTTTTTGGTCTTAAAAAAGGGACTTCAGCTCCATACTTTAAAGATAAATTTCTATATTTTTTTGAATCTGTAGAGACTATGACTCTGGATATATATTTAGATTTTTTTGCAATTTTAATTGTATGATAAATTAAAGGCTTGTTTTTATAAATTTTTATATTCTTATCTTTAACTGATTTAGATCCCTGCCTAGCAGGAATAAGAGCTATAATTTTCATTCAATTATAATCTTATTTAAATTAAAAAATTTTTAAGCATAGGCACAGAAAGTTATAAGACAAAATTATTAACATTGTTATTTGTATCGAAAAATTTTTCAGTGCATAAATCAAGCCAATTGAGCTATTAGTAACGGTAAGCTTAACGTGTTACCACGCTTCCACACCCGTCCTATCAACGTCGTAGTCTACGACGGCTCTA
>Ga0114976_10000146_pt1 | contig 40268 bp, 37 predicted proteins | sample S_130805_EF_Meta_FD_87319 | JGI IMG/M metagenome (GOLD analysis project Ga0114976, IMG submission 87319) | Freshwater microbial communities from Lake Simoncouche, Canada to study carbon cycling - S_130805_EF_MetaG | ecosystem: Environmental > Aquatic > Freshwater > Lake | place: Lake... | reverse complement strand
ATGTCATTGCCTGACTGACCGCGGGGTGGCGGACGCTTGAGCCAAAAAGTCGTAAAGAGCCCAGCTAACAGGACGCCAGCCGCCAGTTCACGCATGGTGGAGCGCCAGGGTTGATCGGCCAGAAGCGCAGCGATCAGCATCGGAACCACCAGCGTTCCAGCCCCCACACCGGAACTTGCGATTCCGGCAGCGAGTCCTCGTCGCGCACTGAACCAGGGCTGAACGCTGGAGATCGCCGGCGTGTAGACCAGGGCGATGCCAAGTCCGACCATCAATCCATAGCTCAGGTAAACCGTGGACAAGACCTGGGCCAGACTGGTCCACCAGAGGCCCGCCGCGATCAGGACCATGCCAGAACCACAAACGATTCGGGGTCCGAAGCGATCCGTCAAAACACCTGCTGCAGCGCCCAGAACAAAGTAGGTCAGGCCACAGATTCCAAAAATCCAGGAAACGTCGGCACGCTCGGCGGCGAATTCAGCGGCGAACGATTCAAAAAAAGCAGCGAACGAATAGGAAACGCCAAAGATGATCGCCAGACTGAAGAAGGCGGCTCCGACGATGACCCAGGCGTATCGGGGTTCGGTCATTGCAACCGCATGGTGGAGAAGCCCTTTGGAATGCCCTGAGGTGGTTTAGATCAGAACGATAACAGAGAGCTAAACGACCGAGCCGAGGCGCTACACTGACCCAAATTCGTGATTCAAATCCGGCAATATCAACGTCGGCTTCCCACGGTGGCTCATAGGTTTTGACCCAAGGAATCGTATGACTAAGAAATTTGCATCCCAAGCCGATCTCGATGTGAAGAAGACCACCTTCGAGCAACTCTCCGAGCACTGCTGGGCCTACACAGCCGAAGGCGACCCGAACACCGGCGTCATCATTGGGGATGAGGCGGTGCTCATTTGCGATGCTCTGGCCACGCCGGTCATGGCGCAAAGCCTGATCGCAGAAATCCGCAACGTGTCAGACAAGCCGATCAAATACGTGGTGCTGTCGCATTACCACGCCGTGCGCGTGCTCGGCGCCTCAGGGTACAAGGCGGCGGGCATGCAGGAGATCATTGCCAGCAAGGGCACGTACGAAATGATCGTCGAGAGAGGTGCGCAGGACATGCAGTCCGAATATGAACGCTTCCCCCGCTTGTTTGACGCATTTGACTCGATCCCGGGCCTGACCTGGCCCACCCTCGTCTTTGAACAGCAAATGACGCTGTGGATGGGCAAGCTTGAAGTAAAAATCATGCACCTGGGCGCGGGCCATACCCGAGGCGATACCGTCGTCTGGGTACCTTCTGAAAAGGTTCTGTTCTCCGGTGACCTGGTGGAAGCCGATGCTGCCTGCTACACCGGCGATGCCCAATTGACCGAGTGGCCCGCCACGCTGGACGCGCTCGCGGCGTTGCAGCCCGAAAAAATGGTACCGGGTCGTGGTCCATCATTGATCGGCCCCGAGCGGGTACAGTCAGGCTTGGCCTATACGCGCGATTTTGTCTCGACCTTGCTGTCGTCGGCCAAAGAAGCCGTGGCCCAAAACATGAACCTGAACCAGGCCATGGCGCATTGCCGCAGTGCGATGGATCCGAAATTCGGCCAGGTGTTTATTTATGAGCACTGCCTGCCCTTTAATGTGACGCGCGCCGTGGACGAAGCCAGCGGCATCAAGCATCCGCGAATCTGGACCGCCGAGCGCGACCAGGAGATGTGGCACGCGCTTCAAGGCACCCACTGAGATCCATGCTGAGCACCTAAAATGCTGAGCACCTACACATACCCTCATTACCCCTACGTCAAACCCCCAGAACAGATGGGTGCCGCCAGGCACCGCTACCCAGTAGTCGTGGTTGGGGCTGGACCGGTCGGTTTGGCTGCCGCCATTGATCTTGCGCAGTCGGGGTTACCTGTGATCGTGCTCGACGACGACGATACCGTCTCTGTGGGTTCACGTGGACTTTGCTATGCCAAACGCACCCTGGAAATTCTCGACCGACTGGGCGTAGGCGATGCCTGTGTGTCAAAAGGCGTGAGCTGGAACGTAGGCCGCACCTTCTTCCGCGAAGAGGAGGTCTACAACTTCAACTTGCGGCCTCAGGACGATCACAAACGTCCGGGCATGATCAATCTTCAGCAGTACTACCTGGAAGAATTTGAAATCAAGCGTGCTCGGGAATTACCCAACCTGGATCTGCGGTTCAAGAGCAAGGTGATCTCGGTCGGTCAAGATGACCAGGTTGCGACGCTACAAGTGGAAACACCCGACGGTAGTTACAGCCTGGAAACCGAATGGTTAGTCGTAGCCGACGGCGCACGCAGTAGCATCCGCCGCATGATGGATCTGGAGATTGAAGGCACCATTTTCATGGACCGTTTCCTGATCGCCGACGTGGTCATGAAGGCGGACTTCCCGGCGGAGCGCTGGTTCTGGTTTGATCCGCCCTTCCATCGTGGCCAATCGGTCTTACTGCACCGTGAAGCCGACAATGTTTACCGGATCGACTTCCAGTTGGGTTGGCAGGCTGACCCGGAAGAAGAAAAGAAGCCCGAAAACGTGATTCCCCGCATCAAAGCGATGCTGGGAGACGACCGTGCATTTGAACTCGAATGGGTCAGCGTCTACACCTTTCAGTGTCGTCGAATGAACCGCTTCAATCACGGGCGTGTGCTGTTCGCCGGCGACGCGGCCCACCAGATGTCGCCCTTCGGTGCACGCGGGGCCAACTCCGGCATCCAGGACGCCGATAACCTGTGCTGGAAACTCAAATTGGTGATCGATGGCAAAGCACCCAGCAACTTGCTGGATAGCTTCTCGGAAGAGCGGATCTTCGCGGCCGATGAGAACATCCTGAATGCCACACGCTCCACCGACTTCATTACGCCCAAGAGCAAGATGTCGCTGATCTTCCGAAACGCCGCATTGACTCTGGCGCGTGAGCATGCGTTTGCGCGAACACTGGTGAACTCCGGGCGCCTTTCCGTGCCCGCAGTGCTGACGCAGTCCAGCCTGAACACACCCGACACTTCGGTGTTTGAGGGGCACATGGTGCCAGGGGCCTCGATGGACGATGCACCGATGCGCGAACACGATGCCGATTTCTGGCTACTGGATCGCGTCGGCAAGCACTTCACGGTGCTTCTTTTCGTGAGTGATCCACACCAACTCGATACGGCGACGGCGCGCACCTGCAAGTCACTGGCCGACGCACCGATTCCGATCGAAGTGGTCCTGGTGTCTCACAACTCGGGGGTCGCTCCGGAGGGCTTGCGAGTGTTTGTGGATTGCAAGAACCGCTTTGCCGAGCGTTTCGATGCGCAGCCTGGCACCACTTACCTCATCCGTCCCGACCAACATGTGGCTGCACGCTGGCGCGCCTTTGATGCGACCGCACTCAAGTCCGCGCTGGCGCGCGCAACCGGCAATTCAGAGTAAGGAAAAGCGCATGCCACTCAAACTGGAACCCAACCTGTTCGAACCCGGCAGACGCTACTTCCAGACATTTACGCCAGGTGACGATTTTTACGAGGCACTGATCGAAACCCACAGAGATCTGACAGATGACCAGAGTGCCTTGGTCAATGCCAAGCTCGTCCTGCTTCTGTCCAACCATATTGGCGATCTCAGCGTGTTGCGCGAAGCGATGAAAATCGCGCGTCAAGCCGTTTAAAACTTTTTGGGATCGTTTGGAATCGTTTGGGAGTCAGTCATGAAAATCCAGCAAATCCACCACGTGGCCTACCGCTGCAAGGACGCTAAACAGACGGTTGAGTGGTATCAGAAGTACCTGAACATGGACTTCATTCTTGCAATTGCCGAGAACGAAGTTCCGTCCACAAAAGAGCCCGATCCGTACATGCATGTCTTCCTCGATGCAGGGGGCGGCAATGTTCTGGCGTTTTTTGAACTGCCAACCAAGCCCCCCATGGGGCGCGACATGAACACGCCAGTGTGGACTCAGCACCTCGCGCTGAAAGTACAGTCCCTGGAAGAAATGCTAGAGACAAAGGCCAAGCTTGAAGCCGACGGCATCGAAGTGCTGGGCCCGACCGATCACACGATATTCAAGTCTATTTACTTCTTTGACCCAAGCGGCCATCGCCTGGAACTGGCGGTCAACACAGCCACCCCTGAGATGAACAAAAAGCTCGACGACGCCAAGTGGGACATGCTCAACGAATGGGCGATCACAAAAAAGGCGCCCCAGCACACACGATGGATGCACGATGCCAGCCATTCAGCGAGCGACTCAGGCAGCCACTCAGAGGGCCAAGCAGAAGGCCAAGCAGGGGGACCATCATGAAACTCGCCACCCTGAAAAAAGGCGGACGCGACGGCACGCTGGTTGTGGTCAATCACGCCATGACCCTGTGTTACGCGGTTCCATCCATCGCTCGTACTCTTCAGGCGGCACTGGACGAGTGGGACCGTTGCGAGCCTGAGTTACGTCAGATCGATGAAGCGCTCAATCGTGGTGCCATCGCCGATGTTGAACCATTTGATCCCTTGCAATGCCACTCCCCTCTGCCCCGCGCATACCAGTGGGCAGATGGATCAGCGTACGTGAATCATGTGGAACTGGTGCGTCGTGCCAGAGGCGCTGAGTTGCCACCTGAGTTCTGGACCGATCCGTTGATGTACCAAGGCGGTTCCGATTCCTTCGTGGCACCGAACGACCCAATCTACGCCTTGTCGGAAGATTGGGGCATTGATCTCGAAGCCGAAGTCGCAGTCATCACGGGTGATGTGCCGATGGGGGCCACTGCGACGCAATGCGCGTCGGCCATCCGCTTGCTGATGTTGGTGAATGACGTGTCACTGCGCAACCTGGTCCCCGCGGAGTTGGCGAAGGGCTTTGGCTTTGTACAGTCCAAACCCGCCAGTGCCTTCAGTCCAGTGGCCATCACGCCCGATGAGTTGGGTGAGGATTGGCGCTACGGCCGGGTGCACAGGCCGATGACGGTGCATCTCAATGGCAGTCTATTTGGATGCCCAGATGCGGGGCTGGATATGACGTTTAGTTTCCCGGAGCTGCTGGCCCATCTGAGCAGGACACGGGAAATCGAGGCAGGCTCCATCGTCGGTTCGGGCACCGTGTCCAACAAGCAGGGGGGCTTGCATGGATCGTCTGTCGCCAATGGTGGCGTGGGCTACTGCTGCCTGGCCGAAGTCCGCATGTACGAGACGATTGAAACGGGCAAACCGCTTACCAGCTTCCTGAAGTTTGGCGACACGGTCCGTATTGAGATGTTCGACCGCAATGGATTCAGTATTTTTGGCGCTGTCGAACAGCAAGTTCAACGATACCCCGGATGATTCCGGCTGCAAATCATTACGGATTAAAACAGTGCCTGCACCAGGCCCAGACTGATCACCGGAAAAAATAGCAAGAGGATGACCCGGATCACATCCCACGCCAGAAAAGGAAACACACCGCGGTAGGTATCGCCCATGGGCACTTCGCGGGCAATGTTATTCACCACATAAACATTGAGCCCGACCGGGGGGGCAATCATTCCGATACCAACCGTCATCAGCACCAGGATACCGAACCAGATGGCCTTCATCTCGGGCGGCAACCCCCAGAGATCGAGCTTCATGATGGTTGGGAAAATCACCGGAATGGTCAGGAGCAACATGGACAGTTCGTCCATCACACAACCAAGCAGAACATAAAACGCGAGTACGCACGCAACAATCCACAAGGGTCCGATATTCGAATCACCCACCCACTGGGCCAGCTGGGCCGGCATCTGCGTTAGCGCCAAACTGGCATTCATCATGTCGGCGCCGAGGAAGATCATGAAAACCATGGCGCTGGTTTCAGCTGAGCCCAGAAAACTGCGTTGGATCCCCTGCCAATCGAGTTCCCCGCGCGCGAGGCCAGCAACCAGGGTCGCAACTGCCCCCACGGCAGCCCCCTCGGTCGGCGAGAAAATTCCCTGGTAAATCCCCCCGAACACAACGACGAAAATCAGTACTACCGGCCAGATCTGTATCAATGCCTGGAAACGTTCTGGCCATGGTATCGGCCTCGAAGGCATAGCGAGCTGTGGGCGGAACCGGCAAATCAAGCCAACCACAACGACGTATCCCAGCATCGCCAGAATCCCCGGCACCATCGCAGCGGCAAACAATTTGGCAATGTTCTGCTCGGTGAGAATCGCGTAAACAACCAAGGGTACCGAAGGCGGAATCAAAATCCCCAAGGTGCCACCCACTGCCAGCGTTGCCGTACTCAAGCCCCCGGAGTAGCCATGGGCCTTCATCTCGGGATAAGCAACCTGCGTAATGGTGGCCGAGGTCGCGACCGAGGATCCACAGACCGCCCCAAAAGCCCCCGACGCAAAAATCGACGCCATGGCCAATCCGCCACGGATATGCCCCATAAATGCTGCTGCCGATTTAAACAGTGCGCGGCTCAGCCCCCCCTGCGTCGCAAACTGCCCCATCAGCAAAAACAGCGGAATCACACTCAAGTCATAAACCGTCAAGCGGGCGACTGCACTGCCCTTGAGCAGATTCAACAGCGCCTGATCATTGGTCATCGCCCAATAGCCAGCTGCTCCGGGGATGAACATGGCGGCCGCAATCGGGACCCTGAGTGCCATCAGCCCCAGCATCCCGCCGAACATCCACAAACCGACCGATGTAGGGCTCATCAGATCAATTCATCTTGTCCGATGAGCAACAAGGAAGCTTGCCAAACCGCCACCAGCGCACTGAGCAGAAGCCCAGGGGCCAGCGACGCATAAGCCCACCACATTGGGAGGCCTAGAATCATCGATGTCTCAGAAGCCCCACTCACCGCGATAGCCCCCATCGTGGTCCGCCATGCGAGCAGCACACACATCGCCGCCAGCAAAAAAGCGCCAACGGAATCGAGAATCTGCCGAGTGCGAACTGAGGTGGACTGGGTAAAAAAATCGACGAGAATATTGCCCCGGTGCAGTTGGCACCAGGGCAGGCATAGCGAAATACTGGCCGCGATCCCCATCTGCGTGATCTCAACATCCCCGAATAACGGCTTCGAGAGGAATGCCCGTCCAATGATGCTGTAAACCGACATTGCGGCCACCAGCAGGGCGATGAAGGACCCTGCCAGCGCGAACCAGCGCGAAGCGCTGGTCAAAATCCCCTGAATCACTTCCGGTATTTAGCGAGAAGCTCGCGCGCCTCGGCCAGCAAGGCCTTACCGTTTTCACCACGCTTGTCCATATCGGCCACCCAGTCGTCATACAGCGGCGCAGCGGCTTTCACCCAGTTATCGAGTTCAGAACCAGGGATCATGTAAAACGTGTTGCCGCGGTCCTGAGCCAGTTTTCGGGCCGCACCCTGACTGTTGTCCCAGATTTTCCCGATTTGCTGGGTCAGGCCGGCGCCGCTGTTGTTGTCAATCACCTTTTTCAGGTCCGCTGGCAGGCTATCGTACTTGGCCTGATTCATCGCGAAAATAAAGACGGCGCTATACAAAGCCGGGCGAGACGGGTCGGTTTCGCTGTGGAATTTGACCATTTCCTGCAATTTCAGCGATGGCAACGGTTCCCACGGCAGCAGGAACCCGTCAATGGTGCCCTTGCTGACGGCGTCAGGAATAGCGGGTAGGGGCATACCAACCGGAGAAGCCCCCAGGGCGGCAAGCAACTTGTTGGTCTGACGAGTCGGGGCCCGCATTTTCAGCCCCTTGAAATCCGCCAGCACCTTGACCTGCTTTGAATTGGTATGGACGTAACCTTCATCATGCACCCAGGTCGCCAGGAGTTTGGTACCGGCAAACTCCTTCAGGGAATGCTTGTTCATATAGTCCCAGGTGGCCCGCGCGCCCGCCTCGGCCGAATTGCACATAAACGGCAATTCAAAGACCTCGGTACTGGGGAAGCGACCTGCGGTGTAGCCGGGTAGCGAAATAATCAGGTCATCCACGCCGTCTTTGACCCGGTCTACGAGTTGGGCCGGAGTCCCACCACCACTCATGGCTGGAAGAATTTGACACTTCAGCCGATTACCTGATTCGCGTGCAACCTTCTCACACCAGGGCGCGATGACGTTGACCGAAGCCATCGCTTGTGGATTCCAGATGTGGTGGAATTTGAGCGTTACTTCCTGCGCGGACGCTGGTGAACCTAACACGGCCGCCATTGCAGCACCAACCAATAATCCTGTGAATTTCTTCATCTCCGATCTCCTGAATAAATCAAATTCGAATTTTTAGGGTGCCAAGGCATCTGGTCCCTGAACCATTCAGGCCCAGACCTCATTGGCGGTTTCGACGACGAGTCTCAACTTGTCCCGTTGCGACTGAACAGCGATATTGTTCCCATGAACCGTGCTCGAAAAACCGCACTGTGGGCTCAGACACAGCTGCTCCAGCGGGGCGAATCGGGAAGCCTCATCGATCCGGCGTTTAAGGCTGTCTTTCGTTTCCATCTCCCCAAACTTTGTCGTCACCAGTCCGAGCACTACGATTTTACCTTTGGAGAGAAACCGTAACGGACGAAAGTCGCCTGAACGTTCGTCATCGTATTCCAGGAAAAACGCATCAAGATTCATTTCCGAGAGCAGCGCCTCGGCCACGGGTTCGTAATTGCCAGCCGCCGCGTGGGTGCTTTTGAAATTCCCTCGACACAAATGCATCGCCAGGGTCATCCCAGGCGGTTTGAGGGCGACCACTTTATTGATGAACTGGGCATACCGATGGGGCAGTTCATTGGGGTCATCGCCTCGCTGGCGAGCGGCTTCCCGCATTTTGTCGTCGCAAAGGTACGCAAGATTCGTATCGTCCATCTGAACGTAACGGCAACCCGCATCGAACAGGCTCTGTAACTCCGCGCCATAGGCCCGCGCCACATCGTCATAAAAGTCAGGATCAAGATCAGGGTATGCCACACGACTGATGCCGGCACGTCCACCACGAAAATGCAACATGGTCGGCGACGGAATCGTGACTTTAGCGGTCAGATCAGTGCGACCTAGCGCGTGGACCTGTGCATTCAGATATTCGAAATCCGCGCGTTGGATATCCTTCACGTGACGGACTTTATCGACTACGCGGATGACCGGTGGGGCGAGTTCTTCGGTCCCATCGGCTCGCTGGATCGTCACCGGAATATCCGTCTTGACGCCACCAAGTTGTTCCAGAAAATCGATATGGAAATAAGTTCGCCGAAATTCGCCATCGGTCACGCTCTGAAGACCGACGTCATGCTGAAAATTGACGATCTCGGTAATTGCCCGATCTTCAACAAGTCTCAGTTGTTCCGCGGAGATCGATTTCTCCCGAAAAAACTGATCTCGCGCCATATGCAGATAATCTGGCCTGAGAAAGCTCCCAACATGGTCTGCTCGGAAGGGAGGAATATTTCGCTGGTTCATCTTTTGGCCTGTTATTAAAGCAAATTTTTCCGATTGGTCTCGATTTGAACGCGCAAGGCCCTCATCATCAGGTCGGCATTGGCCAAATAGGGATTGACTTGACTGGCCCGTTCCATCAACTCGAGCGCGCGCTCAGGCTGACTGCGCTCTGACAGCATCTGCGCATAGCCCACCAACGCTCCAAAATGTTGGGGAACCCTTTTGAGAACCTCTTCGCAATCGCGCAGGGACAGATCATATTCGCCGGACATGTAGTAAATGGTGGCACGCTTATTCCAGGCCTCCGCAAATTCCGGCCGTTTGGCAATGATTGAGCCGAACACTTCAATTGCCTTTGGCGTGTCGCCGCTCTGCATAAGATTCAAGCCCTCCCGATAAAGCTTGTCGATCGCGGCATCGCCCGATCTGCCCCACAGTTGCCAGACGGTCGCCAGCGCCGCTTGCCGTACCGCAGGCTCTGTATCGCTCAACAAGGGATACACAAGACCAGCATCCTTTGCCGTGCCACGCTTTAACAATCGCCGCAACCCGTTTATCCGCCGCTCTGGTTCGGCATGGCTCAGCGCCTTTTGAGCTTGCTGGTCATTGAGTCGTTCCGAACTCGCGGCGTGCACGAAGTGCGTGGCACACAGGGCAAAGACCAGAGCCAGGATTGGGCGCAAAACACTTGACACAGGAGGTCTCCAGCAGACTGATCAGCCAAGCTTACCCGAGGTGTGTCAAGACGATCTTTCCCTGGTTCCAACCCGGGTAATTACTCATTGAAGTAATTTTCCCCTGTGGGACGATCGGGGCCTATGCGTGATCCAACTCCAACGTCAGCGACCAGAGCCGAAGAACCGTTATTGACGGTTTCCGGCGTCACCGTCAAATTTCGCGGAATAGTCGCGCTCGACCAGGTGTCATTCAATATCCAGCGTGGCCAAATCGCTGGATTGATTGGCCCCAACGGTGCTGGCAAGACGACGTTGTTTAACTGCCTTTCCAGAATTTATCCCTACAGCGAAGGCAACATTGTTTTCGACGGACATCCGCTTGAGAGCATGCCGCGCCACAAGACCGCCGAAGTCGGGATCGGCCGAACCTTCCAGAATCTGGCTCTCTACAAAACAATGACCGTGCGCGACAACATCCGCGTCGGTTGCCACTGTCGCGCCCAAAAAGGTTTTTTGGCGCATGCACTTCAGCTGCCCGGGGTTGCCGAGGAGGAACGCGAAATCAGCGCTCGTGCAGCGGCCCTGATCGATTTTCTGGACCTCGGTGCGCTGGCAGATCGTCGGGTCTCGGACCTACCCTTTGGCTCGCAGAAGCGAGTTGAACTGGGACGGGCACTTGCCAGTCAGCCCAAGCTGTTGCTTCTTGATGAGCCTGCCGCCGGGCTCAATCACGAAGAGCTTGACGCGCTTGGCCATCTCATTCGCAAGGTGAGAGACGACTTCAAGATCACGGTCCTGCTCGTCGAGCATCACATGAGTCTGGTGATGAGCGTTTCGGACAAGGTGGTCGCGCTCAATTTTGGCCGCAAGATCGCAGACGATATTCCGCAGAACGTGCGTCAGCACCCCGACGTCATCCAGGCGTATCTGGGTGGCGATGACCAGGAAGTGACGCCAGCCCAAGTCCACCCTCAAAACCACTCCGCCACAACGGTGCATTGATGTTCGGAGCATTTTGATGGCATCGCTTTTGGAGGTGGATGGCTTGTGTGCGGGCTACGGCGCAACCGAAGTGGTCCACGACCTTTCGATGCGGATCGAGGAGGGCACGATCACGACGCTTCTCGGTGCCAATGGCGCCGGCAAGACAACGACTTTGCGGGCCCTGTGCAAAATGATTCGCACCCGCGGCAGCATCCGGTTTGCGGGTGAAGCGATCGACCAACTCGCGACCGAAGACATCGTGCGCCGAGGCGTTGCCCATGTGCCGGATGGACGCGGCACCTTTGGCAGCCTGACCACCGAAGAGAACCTTCGCCTGGGTGGCTACACGCGGCGTGACCGCAAGGCTGCGGCCGCGGATCAGGAGCGCATGTACGATTATTTTCCCCGGCTGCGCGAACGTCGGCAGCAGCAGGCCGGCACCATGTCGGGTGGCGAGCAGCAAATGTTGGCGATCGCCCGAGCGCTCATGCTCAGACCGCGATTGCTGCTGATGGATGAGCCATCGTTCGGACTCGCGCCACTAATCGTTCGCGAAATTTTTTCAATTATGAAAGCGATCAATGAAAACGACCGGGTGACGATTCTGCTCGTTGAACAAAATGCCGCCATGGCGCTGAAGCTTGCCAGCCAGGCCTATCTGCTTGAAACCGGTCGGTTGGTGCTATCGGGCGAAGCGGCCGCGTTGAGTAACGATGAAGCGGTCCGTCGCTCCTACCTCGGGTACTGAATGCCATGGAGACCTTTATCCATCAAATTGTTGCGGGGATTGCCACGGGGGGTGTTTATGCCAGCCTGGCCCTTGCGCTGGTGATGATTTATCAGTCAACCCACCATATCAATTTTGCCCAGGGCGAAATCGCGATGTTCGCGACCTATCTGGCGTGGACGCTGATCAACGCGGGGTTCCCCTACTGGGTCGCATTTTTCGGAACGGTGATCCTGGCCTTCGCACTGGGTGTGTTGATTCAGCGGGTGATCATCCGGCCGGTCGAAAATGCACCGGTCCTCAACGTGGTGGTCGTTTTCATCGGTCTTCTTGTCATCCTGAACAGTCTGGCGGGCTGGATCTTCACCTACACGATCAAGTCCTTTCCGTCGCCGTTTCCAAAAGAGCCCCCCTTCGGCCTCAGTTTCATTTCGTCGCATGAACTGGGCTCAATCGGCGTGACGATAGTGCTTCTGGTGATGCTCTACAGCTTCTTCCGCTTCACACCCCTTGGCCTGGCGATGCGCGCGGCCGCGCAAAATCCAGATTCGAGCCGGCTGGTCGGCATCCGTGTCGGATGGATGTTGGCGCTGGGATGGGGGCTGGCCGCGGTACTCGGCTCGATTGCTGGAATGATGATCGCGCCCATTGTTTTTCTGGAACCCAACATGATGTCGGGTGTGTTGCTCTACGCCTTTGCAGCAGCGCTGGTGGGCGGCATCGACAGCCCCGGAGGGGCCGTACTCGGCGGCTTTCTGGTGGGCATTCTCGAGAACCTGCTGGGTGCTTACGTGATTGGGACCGAGTTGAAGCTGTCGGTCGCGCTGGTCCTGATCGTCACGGTCTTGACGATTCGCCCAGCCGGACTATTCGGCAAAGTCATCGTAACGCGGGTTTGATCTGACATGACTTCGATTCAAACGCCCGACGCCGCCAGAGCTCAACTACCCTGGCTGCGGATCACAGTGGTCATGGCCGTGGCCTGCGTGTTGCCGTTTTTTCTGAGCAATTACCATGTGTTCCAGGCTTCGATGGTTCTAAGTACGGCGATCGCGCTCGTGGGCCTGAATATCCTGACTGGATATAGCGGACAGATCTCGCTGGGTCATGGCGCGTTTCTCGCGATCGGTGCGTATACGACCGCGATTCTCATGGACAAGTTTGATGTGCCTTACTGGGCAACCATCCCGGTTGCGGGACTGGTTTGCCTCGTCGCCGGGTTTCTGTTCGGCCTACCTGCCCTGAAGCTCGAAGGTCATTATCTGGCGTTAGCAACCTTCGCGCTGGCGGTGGCACTCCCGCAGCTACTGAAGTTCCGCTATCTCGAACCATGGACTGGGGGGGTGCAGGGCATCGTCATCATGAAGCCCGATCCGCCCATCTCGTCGTTTATGGGACTGACGTTGAACTCCGATCGATGGCTCTATTTTGTCGCCCTCCTCGTTGCAGCCCTTATGTATCTCGTCGCCTGGAACCTCCTGCGCGGCAGGATCGGCCGGGCCTTAATCGCGATTCGCGATCAGCCGACCGCAGCCGCGTTGATGGGTATTGATACGTCGCTCTACAAGAGCCTGGCGTTTGGCGTCAGCGCCCTTTTTACCGGTGTGGCAGGCAGTCTGAGCGCCATTCTGGTGGCATTCGTTGCGCCCGACAGTTTCACGGTTTTCCTGTCGATCACGCTGATGGTCGGGATGGTCGTGGGCGGCTTGACCTCGCTACCGGGTGCGCTCTACGGCGCCGCATTTGTCCAGTTCATCCCCAATCTTGCCGATCAGATATCGAAGGCCGCGCCTTGGGCGATTTATGGTGCGTTGCTGATCGTCCTGATGATCGTTCTCCCCGGCGGAATCGCTGGAGGGCTCAACCTACTTTGGTCAAAAGTCACCAACAGAACTGGAGCCCTTCAGTGATCCGCCAACTGAAGTTGGCAGTCTGTATTCACCCGTTGCGTTCGAAATTTTTACCAAGAGGTATGACCATGAAGAAGAGACACATGATCATCGGCAGCGTGGCGCTCCTGTCAGCGACACTGCTTACGCCGGTACTGGCGCAGAAAAAATACGATCCAGGCGCAAGCGATACCGAAATCAAGATCGGCCAGACCATGCCGTATAGCGGCCCTGCTTCCGCCTATGGCACGATTGGTAAGGTTCAGGCTGCCTACTTCAAGCAACTCAACGAGCAGGGCGGAATCAACGGACGCAAGATCAATTTCATCAGCCTGGACGACGGCTACAGTCCGCCGAAGACAGTTGAAATGGTGCGTAAGCTGGTCGAGCAGGAAGAGGTTCTGGTGCTGCTGGGCACCTTGGGAACGCCTTCGAATACGGCGATTCACAAGTATGTCAACACCAAGAAAGTCCCCCACATGTTCCTGGCGACTGGCGCCTCAAAATGGAACGACCCCAAGGGACACCCCTGGACGATCGGCTTCAACCCGAACTACAACTCGGAAGGCCGACTGTACGGTCAGGAGATCGTGCGCACCAAGCCCAACGCCAAAATTGCCGTTCTTTTTCAGAACGATGATTACGGCAAAGACTATTACAGCGGATTTAAGGACGGGCTGGGCGATAAGGCCAAGTCAATGATCGTTGCCGAGGCAAGCTACGAGGTGACGGATCCGACAATCGATTCCCAGATCGTGACGCTGAAGGGCTCGGGTGCCGATACCTTCTTCAATATCACCACGCCAAAATTCGCGGCTCAGGCGATCCGCAAAGTGGACGATATTGGATGGAAGCCGACGCATTACCTCAACAACGTTTCGGCGTCTGTTGGTAGCGTGCTCAAACCAGCCGGTCTGGAAAAATCGGTCGGGTTGATCTCAATGCTCTACATCAAAGAGGGCAGTGACAAGCGCTGGGACACTGATCCAACCATGAATGACTTCAAGGCTTTGATCAAAAAGTATGCGCCTGAGGTCAACCCGGATGACGGCAACGCGACCTATGGCTACGCGGTTTCGCAACTCATGGCCCATGTTCTGAAGCAGGCAGGAGACAACCTGACTCGTGAGAACATCATGAAAATCGCCGCGAGCCTGAAAGACCACCAGATTCCAATGGCACTTCCTGGCGTCCTGGCAAATACGGCGGCGGATGATTTTGCGTTGTTCCAGACCATGCAGTTGGTCCGGTTCGACGGTTCGATCTGGGTACCGTTCGGCAAACCCCAGTCGGTGCGTTAAACGCACATGAAGCGGGTCCGTGGCGGCCCGCTTCAACCTGCCCTCTTTAAGCCCAGGCCCGCTCCAGAATCTCCAGTGTTTGGGCAGGACTCTGGATCGGCCTGGGGTTCGAGCGCACGAATGGATTGCCCATCGCTTTTTCCGCAATAACGGCCAAGCGTTCACGACCGACCCCAAGTTCGGAAATGCGGGTAGGCAATCCCAAGCGACTAATGAGGGCTTCAACGAGATCGGCCGCCGGTTGGTCCGGATGCCCTAGGGCCGCTGAAATTTCGGCCAGCGCGTTCGCACAAACCTCTTCGTTGTAACGCATGACCGTGGGCAGGAGCACGCACGAAGTGATGCCATGCGGGACGCCCGCATCCGCCCCGAGTGCATGGCCCAGTCCATGGCTCGCCCCATAGTCTGCGCGCCGGATACTAGTGGCCGCGAGCCACGCTCCGATTTGGCAATCGAGCCGCCCTTGCAAGGACCCCGGGCGACTCGGATCGACAAGCTCCGAACCGAAACGGTTGAGGGATCCGCCCAGTTGCTTGAGTGCCCGCAGACCCAATGCATCCAGAAAAGGTTGCGCATTGCGCGCGCAAATCGCTTCAACTGCATGATCAACCGCCCTGATGCCGGTTGAAAGCCAGAGCCGCTCCGGGGTATGAAGCGTCATCGCCGGATCGAGAATCACCGCCACTGGGCCGATGAATCGTCCGGTGAATCCATGTTTGGTCCCGGTACGGGTATCGGTTGCACCGCCCAGATCGCTGAATTCAGCGCCTGACAGGGTGGTCGGGATGGCGATCTGCCGACAGGGCGGTGCAGCCACGATCGGCACATGGAGACTGCCATCCGGATTGACCTTCAGATGCCATTGATCGAGTGCATCGCTCTGATCGACGCCCTGAGCAAGACAAAGTAACGCGATCTTGACGCTATCGATCACCGTCCCACCACCAAGACTGACGACCAGATCCGCTCGAGCCTCTCTCAGAAAAGCCGCCAGCGCGATCACCGAATCCCGCGGTGTGTGCTCGACGCACTGATCAAAAACGCCGACAACCCGAGCGCCTAGGGTATCTGCGAGATCTGTGACGACCGAAGTTGTCCGGTTCAGGGTACGGCTGGTGACGATGACCACGCGTTCACTCGCTCGTTGCGCGATCTCCTGCTGCAATGCCTCGGCCGCCGGGACACCGAAATGAACCCGATCAAGTGCAAGAAAATTGAATACACCCGCTTTCATGAACTTTCCTTAATCGAAGTTTGATCGCCCATCACGCTGACAGAGGGGCTGACAACGATGCTGACAGAGATGCTGACAACGCAAGCCGCATCGCCTTTTTGTCGATCTTGCCCAGACCTGTCGTGAGCAGGCGGTCGACAAAGTGAATTTTCTTCGGGACATGAACCGATCCCTTCTGGCTTCGAACCAGCGCAGCGAGTTCGTTTTCGACTGTCTCCAGCGCAGACGTTGTCGGGTCACGCAATACAACCATGGCCTGAACGCTCTCACCCCATTTCGGATCTGGGATGCCGATCACCGCGACGGCGCCGACCGCGGGATGCGACCCCAGCACATCTTCAATTTCGCGTGGATAGACGTTAAAACCGCCAGAGATAATCATGTCCTTTGAACGATCCACGATATAGATGAACCCGTCCTGATCGCGTCGAGCAAGATCACCCGAGTAGAGCCAGCCGTGGCGGAACGCCTGCGCGGTCTCGTCGGGCTTGTTGCGATAGCCAACCATCACCAGAGGCCCACGCACACAGATTTCACCCACTTCACCGATCGGAACCTCTACGCCCTGATCGTTCAGAAGCTTCAATTGGATGCCAACTACGGGGGTGCCGCAGGAACTGAGTCGATGCGGATAATTTTTTGGATCATGTTCGCGTTTATGAAGAACCGTCATCGCCATGGGCGCTTCGGATTGACCATAGAGCTGCATGAAGATCGGGCCAAAAACGTCAATCGCCTCGCGAAGGCGGGCGACCGACATCGGCGCAGCGCCGTAAATAATGGTCTGCAGACTGCTGAGGTCGTGCTTCTTGCGGGCAACCGAATCGAGCAACACATAAATCATGGTGGGCACCATGAAGCTGCAGGTCACCCGGTGGCGTTCGACGAGTTCACAAAAGATCCCTGGATCAAAACCCGCGTGCATGATGAACGTTCCCGATTGCATCAGCACTGGCATGATTAGGGCCCCCGACGCATGGGTGATGGGCGTCATCGCGAGGAAGCGGATCTCCTCGGGCCAGTCAAAGTCGGCCATCTCCATCAAGGTCATCGCGACATGAACCCGGTGGGTATGAACAACGCCTTTTGGCTTGCCAGTGGTCCCCCCGGTATAGATCAGCACGCAGGGATCGTTTTCCGAGGCCTGCGGCTGTAGCCTTTGCGGCTGGTAGGTTGCGGCCTGGGCGAGGATGTCGATCTGCCCGGCCCAGGGTCCAAGGCCAAACAGGTTCAAAGACTGTGCGCACTGCTGCTGGATCGCAAGCGCTCGTGTGCCAAAGGCACCCGGATCGACGAAGAGAATCTGAACGCCAGCGTCGTCGATTTGATACTGATGATCGGCTTCTGACGACATTGGGTTCATCCAGACAACCTGCAACCCCATCAGGTAACCGGCCGCGGTCATCATGAACGCCTCAGGCCGGTTCGGCGACAAAGTGGCAATCACGTCGCCTTTCTTCAGGCCCTGAGCGCTCAGCGCCTGGATCAACCCACTCACCTGCTCGCCCAACGCGCGATAGGTGGTCCGTCGATCGGCATCGACGAACGCGATCCGATCACCACCACGGGCGATCGCGGCGATCAATAGATCACCCATGTTGGGGCCCTGAAATTGCGGGGCTAACTGCATGGCCTTAAACCCGTTCGATGATGATGGCGGGTGCCATCCCGCCTGCTGCACACATCGTAATCAGACCGCGTCTGAGATCGCGCCGCTCGAGCTCGTCGAGCATGGTCCCGATCAGGATCGACCCGGTAGCCCCAATTGGATGGCCCAGTGCAATCGCCCCGCCGTTCACATTGACTTTGTCGCGATCGAGCTTGAGGTCCCGGATAAACTTTTCGGCAACCACTGCGAAGGCCTCATTGATCTCGAACAGATCGATGTCATCAACGGTCAGCCCCGCCTTCGCTAGCACCTTGAGCGCGGCCGGCACGGGGGCGTTGAGCATCAGCGTTGGCGAATCCCCCATATTCGCCATGGCGAGGACACGCGCTCTCGGCTTGAGCCCACGCTGTTTGGCATAGCCGGACGAGGCCAACAACAACGCAGCCGCGCCGTCGACAACACCCGATGAGTTCCCGGCATGATGAACATGTTGAATCTCGAGCCCCGGGTACTTTCCAAGGATCAAGCTTCTAAAAGTCGTCCCCTGCGGGTCAATCGCAAAGTCGGCCAGACGCGCGAATGCAGGCTTAAGTTCAGCAAGGCCATGCGCCGTTGTATTGGGGCGCGGAAACTCTTCCCGATCGAGCGCCAGCGCACCGTCAGCGCGGTGGACTGGGATGAGACTGCGGGCAAAGTGGCCTGCCTCAATAGCAGCCGCAGCGCGTTGTTGACTGAGCAATGCGAATGCATCGAGATCGGCGCGGGAAATACCTTCGAGGGTGGCGATGGCGTCGGCACAGACCCCCTGATGCGATTGCGGATGACTCACGCGCAGCCGCAAGTTGCCTGCATCCATCAGTAACGGAGCGCTCGTGTTCAAGTTAGAGGTCATCGACATCATTTCGCAACCACCTGCGATCACGAGGTCCTCCATGCCCGACATGATCGACGCCGCAGCGAGATTCACGGTGGTGATGCCTGAGCCGCAGAAGCGGTCCAGCGTCACGCCCGAAGATCGCACGTCATAACCGGCATCGAGTGCCGACATACGACCCAGATCCATAGCCTGACTTCCCTGCTGCGCGCTGGTGCCCCAGATCACATCGTCGACTTCGGCCGTATCGAGTTGATTGCGCTGCGCCAGAGCCTTAAGAACGGCAGCCCCAAGATGTTGGGGATGCAGGTCAGCGAGTGCGCCCTTACCCAGCTTGCCAATCCCCCGCGGGGTGCGGCAGGCGTCGATGATCAAGGCCTCATGCATACCATGTCTCCAGAAGTCGGTTCGCTAGAATTTGTATGATGATTGCGACGCGTCGAACCGGCTATCCGGGCGTACACCAATGCGTGCGAGGCACAACTCGCCTTGCGAGCAGCGGTTGACCGGCGTCGGTAGGAGCGCCACTTGCTCAATCTGCCTCGGATCGCCCCGTTCCCGATACACGCGCCATTGCGGCAGACCATCCATACATGCCATCGCCCCCCCGATTCAAATCGATCATGCGTTGGTTTCTGCTCGCTGGCTTGGGGCTTGTGCTTACAGGCTGGCTGGGCCTGCGCTGGTGGATCGGTTCAAAAATAGAAACAGAGTCGAGTTCGCGGCGGAATCTCACCAAAGTTGTCGTCGCTAGCGGTCGTGTCGAGAGCCCCCATCGAGTCGAACTTGGAGCACAGGTCACGGGCACTGTGCGCAAGATCCCGGTCACCGAAGGTCAGACGGTTGAAGCGGGAGCGGTCGTAGTTGAACTTGAATCGACCGAACTCTTGGCCGCCCGGCAGCAAGCCGAGGCTGCCGTCTCTCAGGCCCACTCTCGGTTGGCACAGATTGAGAAAGTACAGCGTCCAGTTGCCGTTCAATTGCGACGTCAAGCGCAGGCCACGCTGCAAACAGCGCTTCGCCAGCAGCAACGTCAGGAAGCCCTCTTTGCGCAGAAATTCATTGCCGACGCTGCGTTACAGGATGCAGTCAGGGCATCCGAAATTGCCGACGCACAAGCCCGATCAGCAGAGCTGCAGGTTCAGACCGTCCAGGTTGGGGGCAGTGACTGGCGGGTTTTGCATGACGCCCTGCTCCTAGCCCAGAGCCAGCTTCGGGCCGCAGAGTCCCGGTTGCAATACGCGACCGTGAGGACGCCGCGGGCTGGCGTCTTGATTCGTCGCCAAGTCGAAGTCGGCGACGTTGTTCAGCCCGGTAAGAGCCTGATGACGCTCTCACCTAGTGGTTCGATGCAACTCGTCATACAGATCGATGAGAAGAACCTGGGTCTCCTCGCCCTTGGACAGGCTGCCATCGCGTCGGCCGACGCTTTTCCAAACGCTCAATTTCCCGCTGCGCTCGTCTACATCAATCCCGGCGTCGATGCGCAAACGGGGGCAGTGGAGGTCAAGCTCAGCGTGCCAAATCCGCCGGAATTCCTGCGCCAGAACATGACGGCATCGGTCGAAATCGCGGTTGCCCGCCGCACAAATGCAGTGGTTGTTCGCAGCACTGCAATCTTGAATCCGTCGGGTGACTCCGCCAGCGTATTCATCGTCCAATCAGGTCGCGTTGCGCGCAAGCCTGTTCGACTTGGCCTTCAAAGCGGCCTCTACAGCGAAGTGCTTGAAGGGTTGCCGGAAGGCGTTGCCGTGATTCTCGCGCCCCAAATGGTTCATGAGGGAGAGCGGGCAAGTTCCATCAGCCCATCAGGCCCCGTCCCCGCTCCCGTCCACCCAACCCCTTCGTGAGACCGATCAGATGTTGACGCCATGGATACCCTTCGAATGGATCGTGGCGCTTCGTTTTTTGCGTCAAGGTCAGTTACAAACCCTGTTCATTCTGGCGGGAGTCGCAATCGGGGTTGGCGTCATCGTCTTCATGTCGGCGATCCTTGCCGGGCTTCAAGCGAACTTTATACGCCGGGTACTGTCGGCCCAGGCCCACATTCAAATCTTGCCGCACCCAGCGATTTCAAGACCACAAACATCGACGCACATCACTGCAAATCAGACCGAACTGGTCGAGGCAGTCATTCAACCCCCAGCCCAGCGGACGCAGCACATCGATCAATGGCAGACCATTGTGAGCCAGCTCCGAAGTCTGCCCGGAATTGCCGTGATCTCACCGGTCGCGTCGGGTCCTGCGCTCGCGATTAGGGGAAACTCCAGTCGCGGGGTTAGCGTTATCGGCATCGACCCCTCACTGCACTACGCGATTGTCCATCTGGATGAAAAGATACTGCGCGGCCGCTCCGCGCTGACCGGAACCGAGATTTTAATTGGCACCGATCTGGCCTCCGATTTTGGCGTCGACGTGGGCGACAAACTACGCATAAGCGCCGCCAACGGTGCCAGTTCGATCCTCAACGTATCTGGAATTTTCGACTTAGGTAACCGCGGTGCAAATAAGCAATCCGTCTTTGTAACCCTAAAAAGTGCCCAGACTCTTCTCGCACTCCCAGGGGCGGTGACTTCACTCGAAGTGACGGTTACCGATGTCTATGCCGCAGAGACCATCGCTCAGCGAATCGCGCAGCTGACGGGCGTCGAAGCCGATAGCTGGATCAAGAACAGCGCGCAGTTTTTTGCCGCGATCAGCGCACAGTCCACTGCAAATACCGCGATCCGATTCTTCGTCGGATTGTCGGTCGCGCTCGGAATCACTAGCGTCCTCGTTGTATCAGTCGTGCAGCGCTCTCGGGAAATCGGAATCCTGCGAGCCATGGGGGTTTCGCAAGGCCAGATTTTGCGGGTCTTCCTGCTGCAAGGTGGGCTTCTCGGGCTGGGAGGGTCGATGATCGGTTGTCTCATCGGAATCAGCGCTCTTCTGCTCTGGCAACACCTGATGCGTAACCCGGACGGCACGGCCATGATTCCGATCGTCCTCAACGCCATGCTCTTTATCGTCACGTTCGGATTGGCCAGCATCACCGGCCTCGGCGCAGCCGTTGCCCCAGCACTTCGTGCAGCAAGGCTCGACCCGGTCGCCGCTATTCGTGCCTGAGTCGCAAATTACCGCCGCGACGGTTATCAAACTTTGCGGGATCTGCAAGGCGTACAACATCGGTACGCCGATCGAAACCGAGGTTCTGCATCAGATCGAGCTCACCTTGCCAAAGGGCAGTTTCTGCGCCGTGATGGGTCCCTCTGGCTCCGGAAAAAGTACCCTGCTCAACATCATCGGATTACTCGACCGACCTAGCGCCGGAACGCTCGAAGTCTGCGGTCAAGAAACCACCCAGCTTAAAGACCGCGCGCTCACCCAGCTGCGAGGACACAAGATTGGTTTTGTCTTCCAGTATCACCACCTAATTAGCGCATTTACAGCGCTCGAAAACGTGATGATGCCGATGCTCGGTGCGGGCGTCTTTCCGACATCAGCGATGCGAGAGCGAGCGGAGTTGCTGCTCGCCCAGGTAGAACTAACACCCTGGCAGGATCATTTGGCGGACCATCTCAGCGGTGGTCAACAACAACGCGTCGCGATCGCGCGCGCCCTGGCGATGAACCCCGCACTGCTCCTAGCGGACGAACCAACGGGCAACCTTGACAGCCGCAGCGCCGATTCCGTCTTTGACTTGCTGACTCAATTCAACCAAGAACAAGGCACGACAGTACTATTCGTGACCCATAACGCAGCGCTGGCAAAACGTTGCAAAGATCTGATCGAAGTTGTCGACGGCCATATCGTGTCCTCAGGCGACCGTCCTAGTTAATATAAGCTGAGTATCCAATTACCGGCGGCAGGTCAGCCCGAACCACAAGCCAATCGTTGAAAACCAACATGCACCACACCCGCATTACCCCAACACTTTGCCACCGTGCTCGACCTACCCGAAGTGCCCTACATGCGAGCCTGTCGCTGATGCTGTCAGCCGGACTTTTGCTCGGTCTGGTTCCCGCCCAGAGCGACGCCCAAACCAACACCACGCCTGCGCCGTTGGCTTACCCGAACAAACCCATCAAAGCCATCGTGCCGTTTGCAGCGGGTAGTGCCACCGATCAGATTGGCCGGGCATTTGCCCAGAAAATGTCCGAATCGCTCGGCCAGCCGATCGTCGTCGAGAACAAGCCTGGGGCGAATGGCATGTTGGGTGCCGATGCTGCAGCCAAGGCAGCACCCGACGGCTACACCCTGATGATCGGCACCAACAGCACCAATGCGGCTCTGAAGAGCCTGATGAAAAAGCTTCCGTACGACCAGGACACCGCCTTTGCCCCAGTGGCCTTTCTGGGCCAGGTACCCCTCATCGTGGGCGTTAACAATGACGTCCCGGCCAAGACCTTGCCTGAGCTCATCGCACTGGCAAAAGCCAAACCCGATCAGCTCAATTTTGCCAGTGCCAGCGCGTCACAGCGCGTGTCGAGTGAGATGCTCTTCAGCATGGCCGGCGTGCAGGTGAACTATGTGCCCTACAAGAGCGGGCCAGCTGCGATGACTGACCTGATCGGCGGGCAGGTCCAACTTTTTACGGCTGACTTTGCGGTGATGCTGCCGCAAGTCAGAGCAGGCAAGGTGCGCGGCCTCGCGGTCACTTCGACCCAGCGCTCCAAGGTGATTCCGGAGTTGCCAACGGTCAATGAAGCGCTGAACCTCAAGGACTATGAGTTGATTGCTTACTTTGCGATCTTCGCGCCTGCCGGTACGCCGAACGACATCATTCAGAAGCTCAATCGGGTGGCCAATGCTGCGGCCGCCGACAAAGAGTTACTCGAAAAGTTTTCATCACTTGGATTCGAAACCGCACCGGCCCCGCCCGAAGCGCTAGCCCAGCGCACACGTGTCGAAACAGCAAAATGGGCCAAGGCGATCCGCGATGCAAAAATCGAAGCCGAGTGAGCAGGGGCTGCCCTCATGACCTCACCAACCTACGACAGCACCGCACCTTACCCGCGCGATCTAAGAGGCTACGGCCCGAACCCACCACATGCCCGATGGCCAGGACAGGCCCGCATTGCGGTTCAGTTCGTGCTGAATTATGAAGAGGGCGGGGAGAACTCTGTTCTGCACGGCGATGCCGGTTCCGAGCAATTTTTATCGGAGATGTCCAACCCAGCCTCTTACCCCGCGCGTCATATCAGCATGGAAGGTATCTACGAATACGGTTCGCGCGCTGGAGTTTGGCGCGTCCTGAGAGAGTTTGAATCTCGCAAGCTGCCGCTCACCGTGTTTGGTATCGCCACCGCGTTACAGAGGCACCCGGAGGTCTTGGCTGCCTTTCAGGCCTTGGGTCATGACATTGCCTGCCATGGACTGAAGTGGATCCACTATCAAGACATCGACGAAGCGACCGAACGCGCGCACATGGCAGAGGCGATGTCTTTATTGCAGGAACTTGCGGGCGAGCGCCCCCTGGGTTGGTATACCGGCCGAGACAGTCCGCGGACGCGCCGCTTGGTCGCCGATTTCGGTGGCTTCGAATACGACAGTGATTACTACGGCGACGACCTGCCATTCTGGATGAAGGTTCAAAAAACCGACGGTACCGTGGTGCCTCAGCTGATCGTGCCGTACACGCTTGATTGCAACGACATGCGCTTTGCCCTCCCGCAGGGGTTTTCGCATGCCGACCCCTTCCTCCAATACATGAAGGACACCTTTGATGTTCTTTACAAAGAGGGCGACCCCGAGGGCTTGAATCGCCCGAAAATGATGAGCATTGGCATGCACTGCCGATTGCTTGGGCGACCCGGACGAATTCGAGCGTTGCAGGAATTCCTGGATTATGTCCAACGCCACGATCGGATCTGGATTTGCAGGCGCCTGGATCTTGCGCGCCATTGGCAGCAAGCCCATCCATACACTGCATCACCCTGATGGAACCAAACCCTCGAGCCCTATGTTAATCAACTTAGAGCAACTGAACGCAGCGCCTCTGCCGGAAGCCGTCCAAATGCTCGGCGGCCTGTACGAACACTCGCCATGGATTGCGGAGCTCGCAATGCAACACAGACCTTTCAGGTCTTGGGCACAAATCAAGCTCTGCATGTGCGAGGTTTTAAAGAGTGCAGGCCCGCAGGCGCAAGTCGCACTTCTCCGGGCGTATCCCGAGGTAGCCCGTCCCACGCAATGCGGTCCGGAAGAGTTCGACCAGATTCAAGCATTGAACAAGGCCTACAACGAGAAATTTGGATGGCCTTTCATCCTCGCGGTGCGCGGCCCTCGGGGCTCAGGACTGAACAAACATCAGATCATTGAAACCCTTAAAAGGCGTCTTCATGGCCATCCGGATTTTGAGCTGCAAGAGTGCTTGCGCAACATCCATCGAATCGCCGAAATACGACTGAACGATAAGACCGGCTGCCACCCAAGCCTGGGGCATCAGGTGTGGGACTGGCAAGAAGCGCTGGCCCAGCATAGCGATACTGGCTACAAAGAAAAGGGGCAGTTAACGGTCACCTATCTGACTGAAGCACACCTGGCCTGCTGCGCCAGCATTCAGAACACAATGAAATCCGCAGGCTTTGATGAGGTATTTGTCGACGCGGTGGGCAACGTGGTGGGGCGATACCACCCGCGCGAGCTTAGCGGCAAGTATTTACTGACGGGCAGCCACTACGACACCGTGCGCAATGGCGGCAAGCACGATGGCAGATTAGGGATTTTTGTGCCCATTGCCTGCGTTCAACAACTTGCCCAACAGCAGAAGCGATTGACGGTAGGCATCGAAGTAGTGGCCTTCGCGGAGGAAGAAGGCCAACGCTACAAAGCCACATTTTTAGGCTCAGGCGCACTGCTGGGGCAATTCAATTCAGACTGGCTGCATCAGCTCGATGCCGATGGCATTTCGATGCAAGATGCCATGAAGTCAGCCGGCCTCAATGTGGACGAGATACCGAGTATCAGACGCAACCCTGAGGACTATGCAGGCTTTGTCGAAGTTCATATTGAGCAGGGCCCGGTACTCAATGAAATGAACTTGCCCCTGGGCGTGGTCACTTCCATCAATGGCAGCGTGCGGTATTTGTGCGAGATGGTGGGTATGGCCTGCCATGCCGGCACCACGCCCATGAATCGTCGGCGTGATGCGGTGAGTGCCGTGGCCGAGTTGGCACTGTTCATGGAACAGCGCGCGGCTGCGGATGGCGACTCGGTCGCCACTATCGGGCAACTTCAAGTGCCCAATGGCTCGATCAATGTCGTGCCTGGTCGGTGTGTTTTTTCCCTCGACCTGCGCGCACCCAACGATGTTCAACGCGATGCGTTAGAGCGCGATGTCCTGCAAGCCATTCAGTCCATTTGTGAGCGCCGCGGCCTGGTATGCCAAACAGAACGCACGCTGAGCGTACCGGCAGCCCCCAGCGCCATCGAATGGCAGCACCGTTGGGAAGGCGCCCTGCACCACTTAGGCGTTCCGGTGTTCACGATGCCCAGTGGCGCAGGGCATGACGCCATGAAATTGCACGAAATCATGCCCCAAGCCATGTTGTTCGTGAGGGGTGAAAACAGTGGCATCAGCCATAACCCGCTTGAGTCCACCACCAGTGACGACATGCAACTCTGCATCGACGCCTTTACCCATCTGTTGACCCAACTCGATCAAGAAGGCGCTCGATCACCGGACTAATGCTCCGCTCAAAAACCCGATTTGGCGGGCCAACCAAGCGGGGCCGACCACCCCAAATATTCCTTGGGCAGCGGGTCGGCATAATCGCCCCGCTTGCTCGTTCTGAGATTGAGGCTTGACAGCGCTTCGATCCATTTGACCGCAACCGCGACACCGTCAATCACAGGCACGCCCAATCGGTCCTGCAATGCATGGCATTGCGCCGCCATACCAGCACACCCCAGAACAATGGCGCCGCTGCGGTCCCGAAGCATTGCCTCGCGGGCGCTGGTTTCTAGGACATCCAAAACCTGCTCGGGATCGGATTCCAGCGCGAGGACTGGAATATCCGTGCCATGGATACCGCGGCACTGCCGCTCAAATCCGTAACGCTGCACCAGGCGCTCTGCCAGGATGCACGTTCGCGTCATCGTGGTAACGACTGAAAAACCGGTAGCCAACATGCTAGCCGCATGAAAGGCCGCTTCCGCGATGCCCAAGACTGGAGCATCGGTCGCCTCTCGCGCTGCATCGAGACCCGGATCGCCAAAACAAGCGATGACCACTCCGGCGAGTGGCCTTTCCGCGTGCAGCCGAACCTGCTCGGCAACGCCCGCTGCCGCAATGACTTCGTCAAAATGCCCTTCAATCGAGCGTGGTCCAAAACTCGGCTGGGACACCAGGATTTCAAAATCAGGACTCGCACAAGATCTCGCGGCCAGGCCGATCGCGTGAGTCATCGACTCCGTCGTATTGGGGTTAATCACAAGGATAGACTTCAACAAGAACTCCCTTAATCGGTGCATGATTCAGTGGCAGCCCACATTGAGCACCAACGCGGTGCAATACGCGACTGCTCCCAGAATAGATAAGCATGGCATAAGCCTTGCAATCATGCGCCGGACCCCTGTTTCAATCAATTTGGAGACCTCATGGCTTTAGCTGCAATTGCGCTTGAATCCAAGCATCAGACCTTCATTCGCCCATTCAAGAAAAAGCTTCTTGTCGGACTGATGGTAATGGCGAGTGCCAGTGCCGCCCTGGCCCAGGAAAAGGTTCTGCGGATCGCGATGACCGCGGCAGACATTCCAAGGACACTGGGACAGCCTGATCAGGGTTTCGAGGGCAACCGGTTTACGGGCATCCCAATGTACGACGCCCTGACCCATTGGGATCTGTCCAAGTCAGATGCTGCCAGCGTTCTCATTCCAGGTCTGGCGACCTCGTGGAGCGTCAATGCCCAGGACAAGACAAAATGGACCTTCAAATTGCGCAGCGGCGTGAAGTTTCATGATGGCTCGCCGTTTAACGCCGATGCTGTGGTCTGGAACGTTGGAAAAGTGTTGGACAAGGATGCTCCTCACTTTGACCCCAGTCAGGTCGGTGTCACCGCCTCGCGCATGCCGACCCTGCGAAGCGCCCGCAAGATCGATGATCTGACTGTTGAACTGACGACGAGCGAGCCAGACTCGTTCTTGCCAATCAATTTGACGAACCTTTTTATGGCGTCGCCAGCCCACTGGGATGCGCTCCTTAAAGCAGTTCCGGCCTCGGTCACGGTGCCGGCGGACCGCGCCAAAGCGGCCTGGGTGGCATTCGCGGCGGACGCGTCGGGGAGCGGCCCCTTCAAAATGGCGAAGTTCGTCGCCCGCGAACGTCTCGAAGTCGTCGCGAATAAATCCTATTGGGACCCCAAGCGCACGCCAAAAATTGATCGGGTCGTGATGTTGCCCATGCCCGAGGCCAACGCCCGAACAGCCGCGCTGCTTTCCGGACAGGTCGACTGGATCGAGGCCCCCTCACCGGACGCCATTCCGCAGATCACTCAGCGTAACTTCAAGCTTTACAGCAACGCCCAACCTCACGTCTGGCCCTGGCAGTTGTCATTCGCCGAAGGCTCGCCATGGCTGGACAAACGGGTACGCCACGCGGCAAATCTGTGCGTCGACCGCGAAGGTCTCAAAAGCCTTCTGGGCGGCCTGATGGCGGTACCCAAGGGGACGGTGCCACCGGGACACCCCTGGTGGGGCGATCCGAAATTTGACATCAAGTACGACGTCGCCGCCGCCCGCAAGCTGATGGCTGAAGCCGGTTTCTCGGCCGACAAGCCGATGAAGGCCAAGGTACAGATTTCAGCGTCGGGTTCTGGCCAGATGCAACCGTTGCCAATGAACGAATTTGTTCAGCAGTCGCTGAAACAGTGCCATATCGATATCCAGTTCGATGTCATTGAATGGAACACGCTGTTCACCAACTGGCGCAAGGGATCGAAAGATCCATCGGCTAACGGTGCCCAGGCCACCAACGTCAGCTTTGCAGCGATGGATCCATTTTTTGCAATGGTTAGATTCACCAGCACGAAAACCTTCCCGCCGGTCTCGAACAACTGGGGCTATTTCGGCAATCCGGAATTCGACGGCCTGATCGCCAGCGCAAGGACCAGCTTCGAAGACAAACCCCGGGATGCAGCGCTCGCCAAGCTGCATGCGCGTATCGTCGAGGAAGCGCCATTCATCTGGATCGCGCATGACGTAGGCCCGCGAGCCATGAGCCAGAAGGTCAAGGGGGTCGTCCAGCCTCGCAGTTGGTTCATCGACATTGCAACCATGTCGATGGACTGAGGACTCGGTCCAACCCCGCCGTCACTGTGTTGCTGACGGCGGGGGCAGTTCGCCCCCGCATGAACCTCCACTGCCCACGTTGACTGAATGCTGAATTATTTGTTGCAGCGTCTGATTTACACGCTGCCGATCATGCTGGGCGTCTCGATCGTTTGCTTTGCGCTTGTTCACCTGGCCCCGGGTGATCCGTTGGTATCAATCCTTCCCCCGGACGCATCGGCCGAACTGCAGGCAAAATTGCGTGAGCTCTATGGCTTTGATCGAAGCTATCCCGAGCAATTTTTGGCCTGGGTCGGGCGGGCGCTCCAGGGTGATCTCGGGAGCTCCATCGCCAGTGGGCGCCCAGTCGCGCAGGAAGTCTTTAAGGCTGTTGGCAATACCCTTCGGCTGGCTGTTTTTGCAACGGCAATCGGTTTTTTTCTGGGCAGCCTGTTCGGATTCGTTGCCGGATATTTTCAGCATTCCTGGATTGACCGCTTCGCTTCCATGCTCTCGGTCCTGGGTGTGAGCGTTCCGCACTACTGGCTCGGGATGGTGCTTGTCATCATTTTTTCGTCGCAACTGATGTGGCTACCACCGGGCGGCGCTGGGCCTGGAGGCTCGGGCGACTGGCAGTGGAATCTGGAATACATGCGTCACCTGGTCTTGCCCGCACTGACCATGAGCGTCATTCCGATGGGTATCATCGCCCGCACCGTGCGGGCGCTGGTTGGTGACATCCTGCATCAAGAATTCATCATTGGTTTGCGGGCAAAGGGCATGACCAACCTGGGGATCTTCCTGCACGTGGTCAAGAACGCCGCGCCGACGGCTCTGGCCGTGATGGGATTGCAGTTGGGCTATCTACTGGGCGGCTCAATCCTTATTGAAACCGTCTTTTCCTGGCCTGGAACCGGATTCCTTCTGAATTCCGCCATCTTTCAGCGCGATCTGCCGTTGCTTCAGGGGACGATCCTGATTCTGGCCATGTTTTTCGTCTTGCTGAATCTGATCGTCGACATCATTCAAACCCTGCTCGATCCCCGGATCGCCCGAAGCTGATGTCGAGCCAAGCCATGAGTTCTAATGTCCCGGCCACTCCGCTCCAGGCACAGTCGTCCCCCGGCTATTGGCTTACGGTGCTGCGTCGGCTCGGGCGCGATCCGGTAACGGTTGGCGCGGCCATGGTGATTTTGTTACTCCTGCTGCTGGCTTTGCTGGGGAGCCACATCACGCCAGCCGATCCTTATGCATCATCAATCCTCAAGCGCCTGAAGCCGATCGGCTTTGCTGGCCACCCGCTCGGGACGGACGAATTGGGTCGAGATATGCTGACTCGCTTGATGGTTGGCAGCCGCCTCTCGCTCTTCATGGGGATCACCCCCGTCCTGCTGGCTTTCTCGATCGGGTCGTTTCTTGGAATTCTCGCGGGTTATCGCGGCGGTTTGCTCAACACGCTGATCATGCGAACCATCGACGTGTTCTACGCCTTTCCGTCCGTTCTGCTCGCGATTGCACTGTCTGGCGCGCTCGGCGCTGGCATCACCAATTCACTGATTTCACTGACGATTGTCTTCATTCCCCCGATCGCGCGCGTCGCCGAAAGTGTGACCACTCAGATCCGCAATCGCGAATTTGTCGATGCCGCGCGCGCATCGGGCGCGAGCGGATTCCGAATCGTCCGGGTCCATGTCCTGGGCAATGTATTAAGTCCAATCTTTGTCTACGCGACCAGCCTGATCGCTGTTTCGATGATCCTCGCTTCAGGCTTGAGTTTTCTTGGCCTGGGGGTCAAGCCGCCCGAACCCGAATGGGGCCTGATGTTGAACACCCTTCGGACCGCCATTTATGTCCAGCCATGGGTGGCTGCGTTGCCGGGCGTCATGATCTTCATCACCTCGATCGCCTTCAATTTATTTTCCGATGGCCTTCGCAACGCCATGGAAATTCGCAGTTGACATGAATAACGCCGCGCCGATTCATGACGTTGATGTTGGAGGCAAATCGCAACCCCTTTTGCGTGTGCGCCGCCTGCGTAAGCACTTCCCTCTTAAGGGTGAGCTGTTTCGTCCTCGCAAAGTAGTCCGTGCCGTTGATGACATTGAATTCGAAGTCCTCAAGGGCGAGACCCTCGGTGTGGTGGGCGAATCGGGCTGCGGGAAGTCCACAACCGCTCGATTGCTGATGCAATTGACGCCGGCTGACAGCGGCGAATTCCTTTTTGACGGCCAGACCATCGGCGGTCGCGAGTTGCCCTTGAAGGAATTCCGCAGGCAGGCCCAGATTGTTTTTCAGGACAGTTTTGCCTCACTCAACCCTCGCCTCACCGTACTCGACTCCATTGCCTTTGGCCCCCAGGTTCACGGAGTCTCCAGCGCCGAGGCCAAGAAACTCGCTCAAGATCTGCTCGAGCGGGTCGGCCTTGATCCCGTTCGATTCGGCGGGCGCTACCCGCATGAACTTTCGGGCGGCCAGCGTCAGCGGATCAACATCGCGCGGGCACTCGCCCTGAATCCCCGTCTGGTCGTTCTGGACGAGGCGGTGTCGGCACTTGACAAATCGGTCGAAGCCCAGGTCCTCAACCTCTTGCAGGATCTCAAACAGAGTTTCGGTCTGACGTATGTTTTCATCAGCCACGACCTGAACGTGGTGCGTTACATGTCCGACCGGGTCATGGTCATGTACCTCGGCGAGGTGGTTGAGATCGGGGATAGCGAATCGCTTTTTGCCAATCCACGCCACCCCTATACCCGTGCCCTGCTGTCGTCCATCCCGTCGATGGATCCGGATCAGCGAACCGAAGTCCCCGCACTTTCTGGCGACCCCCCAAATCCGATCAACCCGCCCCCGGGCTGCCGCTTTCATCCCCGCTGTGCGCACGCGAGCACGATCTGTCAGCAAGCAGTGCCCGCCCTGACGTCGGTTTCGCCGCATCATCGGGTGGCCTGCCATCTGCACATCCAGGGTAGCGGACACCCGCAAGCGTCGATTGGTCAGTCATGAACCAGACGATCCAACCCCTCGCCGCCAACGCTCCGCTGGTCGATATGCAGGGACTGCGCGTGACCTTTACGGGTGGCGCGAAGCCGGTTCAGGCGGTGAACGGCGTGAGCCTTCAACTGCATCGGGGCGAGGTTCTGGCCCTGATCGGCGAATCCGGATCGGGCAAAAGCGTCACGCTACGCGCGCTGCTGCGTCTGCATTCCGGGCGACACACCCAGACCGAAGGGCGCATTGTGGTCGCCGGACAAGATGTCGTTCAGATGTCTCAAGCCGCGTTATCTCAGTACCGCGGTGCTGTCGCCTCGATGATCTTTCAGGAGCCGCTCCTGGCGCTCGATCCGGTCTATACCCTGGAGCAACAGATCACCGAGTCGATCCGCCGCCACGAACCGGTTTCATTCGGGCAGGCGCGAGCAAGGGCGCTCGAATTATTCGAACAAGTTCGGATCCCAAGTCCCGATCGGCGTCTACAGTCCTACCCCCATGAACTCTCCGGGGGAATGCGCCAACGGGCGATGATTGCGCTGGCTCTCGCATGCCGCCCGCAGCTATTGCTGGCCGATGAACCGACCACCGCACTCGATGCGACGGTCCAGATTCAGATCCTCCTGTTACTGCGGGAACTGCAGCAGGCGCTCGGACTTGGCGTCATCTTTGTCACGCACGATATCGGCGCTGCGGTCGAAGTCGCGGATCGCATCGCGGTCATGTACGCCGGGCGCATCGTTGAAGAGGGGCCCGTGCGCAGCCTAATCCGCGAACCGCGGCATCCATACACCCAGGCTCTTCTAACCAGCCGGGCACATGGTGCGATGCCGAAGGGGGTGCGTTTGGCGACCATCCCGGGGGCGCCGCCCGACCTTAGTGAGCATATTCCGGGATGTTCATTCGCGCCACGTTGTGCGATGGTTCAAGCCCAATGCCGGGGCGAGCAACCCCCAGAGTTCAATCTTGAAGGGCACCACCGCGTACGCTGCATCGACCCGAGCATCAAAGGCTGATCGGCGCCAACCGCTTTCCCTGATTGATCTGTTTACCCTATCTGCCCTTGCCCTATCAACGACTCTCCGATGAGTAACCGACGACGAACCGATGAGTAATATTCACGATACCGCCAGAGCCTTTGTCCCCTATCCCTCGACTCCGGTAGGCCATGCCGGGACGGGGCCGTTAACTGGCCTGGGCTTTGGCGTTAAAGATCTGTTTGATGTCGCGGGCTACCCCACGGGGGGTGGGCAACCCCTGCTTCTCGCCATGTCGGGCATCAAAACCCAGACCGCGCCAACCGTCCAGAAGCTTCTGGACGCAGGCGCCCGGATGGTGGGCAAAACCGTCACGGACGAACTCGCATTCTCAATGAATGGCCAGAACGCGCACTTTGGCAGCCCGATTAACGGTGCAGCGCCGGACCGCATTTCAGGCGGATCGTCATCGGGTTCAGCGGCCGCGGTCTCGAACGGGCTCTGTGACTTCGCCCTCGGAACCGACACGGGTGGATCGGTGCGGGCACCTGCCAGCCACTGCGGCCTGGTCGGGCTGCGACCCACCCATGGCCGAGTGAGCCTCGCGGGTGCGCTCGACCTTTCACCGAGCCTGGACACCTGCGGCTGGTTCAGCCGTGACATCCTGACCTTCGCCCAGGTTGGTGACGTCTTGCTCGGTGAAGACCCCACACCACTACCCGCCAAAATTCGCCTCATCCGGCTCACCGAAGTCTGGAACCTGCTTGCACCCGAAGTCCGCGAGGCACTTCTGCCGGCGTCGGAGCGCACCGAGACGGTTCTGGGCACGGCGACCGATGTCGCAGGATTCCCCGGAGACTTTGATGCGCTCTACTGGAACTTTCGCTACGTTCAGGGGCGCGAGGCCTGGCAGACCGATGGGGGATTTATTGAACGCTATCACCCACCGCTGGGACCTGGCGTTCGCGAACGGTTCGAGTGGGCTAAGGCTGTCACCGACGAACAAGTGATGATGGCCCGCGCGTATCGACGTGAACTGACCGAATCACTGCGGGCACTTCTGGGTCACGACGGCGTGCTGATGATGCCCACCATGCCCGATGTGGCGCCCCTCATTTCGCAAGACGCCGGCAGCCTTGAGGATTATCGCAATCGTGCGATCCGCATGTTGTCAATCTCTGGCATGAGCGGCTTCCCCCAGATTAGTCTTCCGATGGCCCACCGGATGGGAGCGCCGCTCGGGTTTTCGCTGCTCGGGCCGGCCGATTCCGACCGGAGTCTGATCCGGATCAGTCAGCAGCTGATGTCAAGCTAACGGCCCACTCAGGCGGCAAACTCAGGCGACAAACTCAGGCGGCGATTCCGGCACGCGCAAGCATGGCATGCAGGAGCACATTGGCCCCCGCGGTCAGATGCTCCGGCAACGCGTCTTCAATCTCGTTATGCGAAATGCCGTCTTTGCACGGGATAAAAATCATGGCGGAAGGCGCGGTACGGGCAACATACACCGCATCATGCCCGGCACCGCTAACGATTTCCTGATGGCTTAAGCCGGCCTTTGCCGCCGCTTCACGGACCAGCCCGACGAGCTCGCTATCGAAAGGTTGGGGTGGGAAATAGACCACCTGATTAACCGAAATACTCACCTCTGGGGTCGATAACCCGGCGATCGCTGAACGCAGCGCCTGATCCATGCGCAGCAGTCCTGCGTCATCCGGGTGACGGAAATCGACGCTGAACTGAACCCGCCCGGGAATGACGTTGCGCGAATTCGGGAATACGTTGAGGTACCCGACAGTGCCACGACCGCTGGGTTGTTCGCTCATCGCGATCGCCCGAATCCGTTGAATCAGTTCCGTCGCCGGCAGTAACGCGTCGCGACGCAGACCCATCGGCGTGGGACCTGCGTGGGCCTCCATACCGGTGATTGTCACGTCATACCACCGCTGCCCCAATGCGCCGGTCACCACCCCAATCGTGGTGTCCGCGTCCTCGAGCACCGGCCCTTGCTCAATATGAGCCTCAAAGTAGGCGCCAAACCGTGCCGCGCCCGAATTCACGGAGGCCGGATTCGGCCCAGCCTGCTGGATTGCGCCTAACGCCTGCGCGACGCTGATGCCCTCGGTATCGGTCGCCGACAAGGCATGCTCGAGCGTAAACGCGCCGCAATAGACACCGGACCCCATCATCACGGGCACAAACCGCGAGCCTTCTTCGTTGGTCCAAACACAAACCTCCAGAGGCGCCTGCGTACGGATATCCGCGTCGTGCAGCGTTTGCAGCACTTCGAGCCCAGCCAGAACCCCGTAGTTGCCATCGAACTTACCGCCGGTTGGCTGCGTATCAAGGTGGCTGCCTGTGGCCACGGCACTCCGTTCAGAGTCAAGCCCAGCCCGCCGGGCGAAGATATTTCCGATCGCATCCACGCGCAATTCACAACCGATCTCAAGCGCCCAATGCGAAAACAGCGCGCGAGCCTGACGATCAAGCTCGGTCAAGGCGAGTCGGCATACGCCGCCTTTGTCGGTCGCACCAATGGCTGCCAGCATCATCAAACGCGACAGCAGCCGCTCACCATCAATCTTCAAACGCTCAGGGGTCATTGTTTGGCTCCTATAAAGTGGTCAAGTCTCGCACGACCCCGGCCGGGCAACAGGTTGCTACACCCGTTCCAGAACCAAGGCAATGCCCTGACCAACGCCGATGCACATGGTGCACAGCGCATACCGCCCGCTGCTTCGATGTAACTGATTAACCGCGGTCGTGGCAAGGCGTGCGCCGCTCGCGCCCAGTGGGTGCCCAAGTGCAATGGCGCCACCGTTCGGGTTCACGCGGGCATCATCATCGGCAAGTCCCAGGTCGCGCAAAACGGCAAGTCCTTGCGCGGCAAAGGCTTCGTTCAACTCGATGACGTCCATTTGCGCAAGGCTCAAACCGGTCAACTCCAGAACCTTACGCGTGGCCGGCGCGGGGCCCATACCCATGATGCGCGGCGGAAGCCCCGCAGTGGCCATACCCACGACGCGGGCGCGCGGCGTTAGACCGTGACGCGCGGCGGTCACCTCATCTGCCAGTAACAGGGCGCAGGCGCCGTCATTGACCCCGCTCGCGTTACCTGCGGTCACGGTCCCGTCTGGCCGTACCACACCCTTCAGTTTGGCCAGGGCTTCGAGAGTCGTATCGCGGGGGTGCTCATCCTGATTCACGATCAGCGCGTCGCCCTTTTTTTGCGGAACGCTCACTGGCACGATTTCGGCGTCGAAAAAACCCGCCTTCTGAGCGGCAACGGCCTTGAGTTGCGACGCCAGCGCCATGCGATCCTGAGCCTCACGCTCGATGCGATAGTCGGCGGCCACGTTCTCGGCGGTTTCGGGCATCGAGTCCACGCCGTATTGCATCTTCATTAGCTTGTTAACGAAGCGCCAGCCGATCGTCGTGTCATAGACCGAGTGATTGCGCGAATAGGCGCTCTCGGCTTTGGGCATGACGAAGGGCGCACGACTCATGCTCTCGACGCCGCCAGCAATCATGAGTCCGGCCTCGCCACTCTTGATGGCACGCGCCGCGGTACCCAACGCGTCCAGGCCCGAACCGCACAGGCGGTTGATGGTGGCGCCCGGCACTTCCAGCGGCAGTCCGGCCAGCAAGGAACTCATGTGTGCCACATTGCGGTTATCTTCGCCAGCTTGGTTGGCACAGCCAAAGATGACGTCCGTGACCGCCTGCCAGTCCACGCCGGGGTTGCGCGCCATCAGCGCGCTCAGGGGCACAGCGCCGAGGTCGTCGGTGCGTACGCTAGCGAGTGCGCCGCCGTAGCGACCGAAGGGGGTGCGAACTGCGTCGCAGATGTAGGCATATCGGGTCATTTAGGCAATGTCTCGCTCATGGTCAGGGTTATGGTGTCGGCCATCTCGATCAGCTTGCCTTCGAGATCGGAGTCTGACAAGGACCCACCAGATATCTTTATATTGAGCCTCGATGTTGTTAGGTATCGCGTTTGCGCTTGCGGCTGGTTTGATGTGGGGCCTCGTATTCGTAGGGCCGCTGCTCTTACCGGAGTACCCGGCTGCATTACAAGTATTTGGTCGTTACCTGGCCTTCGGATTAATTGCCATCCCGATGGCTTGGTTCGACCGCGCGGAAATTGCCCGATTGCAGCGGGACGATTGGCTGGAGGCACTCAAGCTCACGATCATTGGTAATTTTTTGTACTACCTATTTTTGGCGAGTGCCATCCAGCGCTCTGGCGGACCGTTACCAACAATGATTATTGGCACCCTCCCCGTCGTGATTGCGATTTTCGCCAACCAACTCAGTCGCGAGCGCGATGGGCAACTGCCCTGGGGACGATTGGCGCCATGCCTTGGCATCATTCTGGTAGGCATTGCCTGCGTGAACCAGGTGGAGTTGGCCTCGTTTATTCGCGAGCCAGGGGCCGACCTGTCGCTTTATCTGACAGGCGCCTTGCAGGCCTTTCTGGCGATGGCCTGCTGGACCTGGTACCCCATCCGTAACGCCAACTGGCTCCGTAACCACCCCAGCCGTAAGCCTCGTGCATGGGCCACCGCTCAAGGTCTGACAACGCTTCCGCTTGCTGTGGGGGGCTATGCCATTTTTTGGGTCTGGATGCGCGAATCTGGCAATCCGCTCCCCATGCCCTTTGGCCCACGCCCCGAGGCATTTATCGGTTTGATGTTGGCAGTCGGCCTCCTTGCGTCCTGGCTCGGTACGCAATGTTGGAACGAAGCCAGTCAGCGTCTGCCTACCGCGCTGGTCGGACAGTTGATCGTATTCGAAACGCTCGCAGCCCTCGCGTACGCCTACTTGTTGCGCGGCAGTTGGCCCGAGCCGCTTGTATTGACCGGAATCCTGTTACTCCTGCTCGGCGTGTTTCTGGCCGTACGCATCAAGCCGCAGAAGGCGCCTGACCGATCGAGCCCCTGAGCCAGAGTTTTAGAACCGCGTAGCTGCGCCAGGGCCGCCATTCATTGGCCTGATCATGGGCAGCGCGAATGCCCCTCGCCGTATTGGGCAAACCGAGGGCGTTTTGCAGTGCGACATCGCCCGGAAGCCAGGCGTCTCGCCACGCAAGTGCACGCATCGCAATGTAGTGGGCGGTCCAGGGGCCGATTCCGCGGATCCCGCACAATAGTTCGATCGTTTGGGTCGGTTCGGCCGTTGGCGCAAGCTCGATTGCGCCCGAACCGATTGCGTTTGCCAGACTGATGATGGCCTCGGCGCGCTGACGCACAATCCCCAGACTCGCAATCACAGCCGGGTCAAGGCCTGCAATGTGATGCACTGAAGGAAACGCCCGATTCAGGTCGACAAATGGAGTTGAGATCGGTGTTCCCAATGCGGCAACAAAGCGTGTGACCAAGGTCCGCGCCGCCTTGACGGTCACCTGCTGGCCAAGAATCGCCCGAATCGCGAGTTCAAACGGATCAAATGTGCCGGGCAGATGCACCCCCGGTGCGTTCGTGGCGAGCGCTCCCAAAACCCTATCGATCTCGGCTGGGTCGGCATCGAGATCAAACGCTTGTTTGGTGCGCGCCAGCACCAAACGCACCTCGCTCGAAAAAACGTCGTCGCAACGCAATTCCACCGCATGGCGCGCCGGCCGATGCGTGACTTCGACCCATCCAATCTTTTCGAGGGTTTCGACTGCTTTTCCGTTTTCGAGCTTTGTAACTCGCAAGATTCGCCGATATCCCGTCTCATCAACAGACTCAACCCCCGGGATCGCCCGGTCGCGCAAAAACTTCAGCAGCCCGTCGAAGTCATAAGGTGGCCGATAAGGGAGGACAAAAGTCAGCGATGCCGCACAACCAGTCTCTTGCCCTGTCCCATTGCCAATTCCCGGACCGGCGACCTCGGCGGCAGCGGCATTGCGATGAAAGCTGCAATTCCCCCGCTTTGGCAGCCGGATCCGACAAATCGGCCGGCAGTAAATTCTGGTCGAACGCACCCCGACAAAGAAGTGACCATCAAAACGCAAGTCACGCTCTGTCATGACTTGGTAACAGTTGTCCGCGGTGAGGCCATCAAACACCATCGGCCGAGTCTAAATAAAGGTCTGGTGGATTCGCAAAATAGCAACCCGATCGTACAATCCGTTCAGCGTCTACCAAGATTTGTTCGCTTTAGGGGCGCTACGCCGACTCTGGCCCACCACATTAGTACTCTTTAAGATGTCGATATCACTTGCCAGCATTCCGTTTTTTGCCAATCTCGATGCGGGCGACATGATGGCTTTGATGTCGGCAACCAAGACGGTGGAGGTTCCAGGAAACACGACGATTTTCTGGAAGGGTGATGCCCCGGATGCACTCTATATTGCGTTGAGTGGCCGTCTCAAAGTTTTTGTGCGCGATCAAAAGGGACGCGAGACGGTGTTCGCCACTCTCAAGCCGGGCGATTACTTTGGCGAGATGGGGATCATTGATGGTGAGCCTCGCTCGGCCAACGTCGCGACGATTGAACCATGTACGCTACTTCGGCTTGGCGCCACTGAGTTTGATATCTGCTTGCAGACCAATTTTCGAATCGTTCGCACCGTGCTGATGGGGTTGTCGGCGAGGATGCGGGAATTGAATGCGCGCAACGTGGCGCTTCAGCGCTGAGGGCAGCGCATCGGAACTGAGAAGAGTCCCATGAACTCTGCCAGCCATCGGGATTCAATCAGAGCGCAGTTCAACTCGGGGGCTTCGAGGCGCGTCGAAGCCATTTACCTCACACCTGATGTCGTCAGGCAACGGGAACATGCGATCCACCGGCTTGCACCTCAACCCGGAGAACGCGTTCTGGACATCGGTTGCGGCCCCGGCCTTACCACCCTGGCGCTAGCCTCAGCGGTTGGTCCTCATGGGTCGGTGCATGCCGTTGATATTGCCGAACCCATGTTGGCACTGGCGCGCAACCGATGCGCCACCCAACCCCAGGTCCAGTTTGAGCATCAAGACGTCACGCAATTGCCACATGCGGATGGCGTATTTGATATCGCGCTAGCGACCCAGGTCTATGAGTACCTGCCGGATGTCGACCAGGCATTACGCGAGTTGCACCGGGTGGTCCGTCCCGGCGGGAGAGTCTTATTGGTCGACACCGATTGGGAATCTGCCGTGTGGGCCAGCCGCGATGATGCGCGTATGCGCCAGGTCCTTGAAACCTGGAATCAGCATATTCCGTGGCCGCAATTGCCGCGACAGTTGCAGCAACGCCTGCTTCAGGCCGGATTTACGGATGTCGAGGTGGAGGTCATGCCGCTCCTGAACACCCGCTTTGACCGACAGACCTACAGCGTCGGGATGCTCGAAGTGATCGGCGCTTTCGTGCGGGGGCGAGGTGCATGCACCGCGCAGGTGGTTGAGGATTGGCAGGCCGATGTGTGCAGCATGGACGAGCACACGGGTTAT
>Ga0114976_10000145_pt1 | contig 40489 bp, 44 predicted proteins | sample S_130805_EF_Meta_FD_87319 | JGI IMG/M metagenome (GOLD analysis project Ga0114976, IMG submission 87319) | Freshwater microbial communities from Lake Simoncouche, Canada to study carbon cycling - S_130805_EF_MetaG | ecosystem: Environmental > Aquatic > Freshwater > Lake | place: Lake... | reverse complement strand
TGCCGACAGGGCCGGCAGTGCGAGTGTCTCCATCGCAAGAATGACTCACACCGACCGGCGTCGCGCCAAGCGAAATCAGCCAGAGCAAAACGCTATCTTAGCGCCTATGGCTCCCCCATCCCCTATCTGATGGACGCTTTGTAATGCCGGGGAAGTCGCATGACCGCAGAGACCAGGCTGGTGCCCGCCAGCCCCGCGAGCACCCCGGTGGCCACCGGGACGGACGACCTGATCCGGCTGCAGGACGTCACCGTCCGCTTCGGTCGCGGCGACAAGTCGGTGCTGGCGCTGGACGAGACGACGCTCTCGGTCTCCGAGGGTGACTTCATCGCCCTCGTCGGCCCCTCCGGCTGCGGCAAGTCGACCATCCTGAAGCTGGTCAGCGACCTTCTGGAACCCTCCTCCGGCAGCGTCCGCGTCGCCGGCGCGGAGGCCCCGCGCATCGGCATGGCCTACCAGAACCCGACGCTGCTGCCCTGGCTGACCATCCGGCAGAACGTCATGCTGCCGCTGAAGATCGTGCAGCCCTTCCGGGCCGACTGGGCGCGCAAGAAAAAGGGCGAGTACCGCGACCGCGCCGAAGCGCTGCTCGACCAGGTCGGCCTGGCCGGCTTCGGCGACAAGTATCCCTGGCAGCTTTCGGGCGGGATGATGCAGCGCGCCAATCTCTGCCGCGCGCTGGTGCACGACCCCAATCTGCTGCTGCTGGACGAGCCCTTCGGTGCGCTCGACCAGTTCACCCGCGAAGAGCTCTGGGCGATCATGCAGGAGCTCTGGATGGCGCGCGGCACCACCGTGCTGCTGGTAACCCACGACCTGCGCGAGGCCGCCTATCTCGCCAACCGGATCTGCGTGATGAGCGCGCGGCCGGGGCGGATCCTCGAGGATTGCGCGATCGACTTCGCGCGGCCGCGGCACCTCGACCTCACCTTCGCGCCCGATTTCACCGCGCTGGTGCAACGCCTCCGCGGCCTGATCGTCGCGGCGCGCGGCGGTACCGGCATCGTCCGGCAGGCGGCCTGATCCCATGCTCGACACCATCCGCGCCAAGGCCGGCCCGGCCGCCCTCATCCTCTCGGTCTTCGTGATCTGGGAGCTGTTCTGCCGCGTCGGCGGCATCTCCGACGTCGTGCTGCCGACGCCGAGTTCGGTCATCGCCGAGCTCTACGATCGCTGGTGGGCGCTCTGGCCGCACACCTACCAGACGCTGATGACCACGATGACCGGCTTCGCCATAGGCGTTGCCATCGGCGTGGCACTTGGCGTGCTGATCGGATCGTCGCGGCTCGCCTACGACACCTGCTACCCGCTGCTGGTCGGCATCTCCTCGATCCCCAAGGTCGCGGTGGTGCCGATCTTCGTGCTCTGGTTCGGCGCCGGCACCGTGCCGGCCATCATGACGGCGGCGATCATCTGCATCTTCCCGATCGTGGTGAACGTCGCCACGGGGATCGCGACCGTCGAGCCCGAGCTCGAGGACGTCATGAAGACGCTGAAGGCGTCCAAGCTCGACATCCTCTGGAATGTCTCGCTGCCGCGGGCGATGCCCTATTTCTTCGCCTCGCTGAAGGTCGCCGTGACGCTCGCCTTCGTCGGCTCGGTGGTGGCGGAGACCGTCGCCTCCAACCGCGGCGTCGGCAACATGATGATGATCGCCTCCTCCTCCTTCAACGTGCCGCTGGTCTTCGCCGGGCTCTTCATCCTCGCCGGCCTCGGCGTCGCCCTCTACGTCATCTTCTCGCTCGTCGAGCATCGCGTGACCGGCTGGGCGCATCGCAAGACCGACCTCGCCGTGACCACCTGACCCACCACCAACCAAGACCGGGAGCTTCAAACCATGCAGATCACCCGTCGCGCCGCGCTTGGCGCCACCCTCGGCGGCCTCGCCGCCGGCACGCTGTCCGCACCCGCGCTCGCGCAGGCGCTGACGCCGATCCGCTTCACCCTCGACTGGCGCTTCCAGGGCGTGCACGCCTGGTACTTCCTCGCGCAGGAGAAGGGCTATTTCCGCGAGGCCGGGCTGAACCTGACCATCGACCAGGGCGACGGCTCGGCCAACACCATCACCCGCATCATGTCGGGCGCCTATGATGCCGGCTTCGGCGACATGGGCGCGATCATCCAGCAGGCCGCGGCGCGGCCGGGCGAGCAGCCGGTGATGGTCTACCAGATCTACAACCGTGCGCCCTTCGCGATCGTGGTCAAGGCCGACAGCCCGATCCGCAGCATCGCCGATTTCGCCGGCAAGAAGCTCGCGGGCCCCGCCGGTTCGGCGGCGACGCGCATGTTCCCGCTCTGGGCGCGCATCAACGGCCTCGATCCCGCGCGCGCCGAGATCATCAACGTCGCGCCGAACCTGCAGGAGCAGATGCTGATCCAGAACCAGGTCGATGGCAGCCTGGTCTTCACCCTGACCAGCTACATGAACCTGACGGCGATGCGGCAGAACCCGGACCGCGACTTCCGCTGGTTCGTCTTCGCCGATGGCGGCATCGAGAGCTACTCGAACGGCGTCATGGTCTCGCCGAAGCTGGTGCGCGAGAGCCCGAACCTGGTGCGCGGCCTGGTCGGCGCGGTGAACCGCGCCATGCTCGAGGTCGCCGCCGACCCGAGCGAGGCGATCCGCATCATGTCGCGCATCGAGCCGACACTGAACACGCCGATCGAGACCCAGCGCGTGCAGTATGCCTGGCGCACCGTGATCGCGACGCCCGAGGCGGTGCGGCTCGGCGCCGGTGACCTCTCGGACGAGCGGCTGGGCAAGGCGGTGACGCAGGTGGTGGAGGTCTTCGGCCTGCCGCGCAGCCCTGCGCCCGCCGAGATCTTCAACCGCAGCTTCCTGCCCGCGCGCGAGGCCCGCACCATCCGCGCCGTCGGGACCTGATGGTAGGCCGGGCACGCCTGGGCAGGTTCTCCAGCGGCTGATTCACCGCTCCGGCGGTTCCGCCTCCGCGGATCAGACGCTAGAACAGGCTGAGTTCACGCAGCCTGTTCTAGCCTGTTGTTTTGAGAGCATCTTCACGCGTTCAGATGATTCCATCTGAACGCGATCTGCTCTAGAGCCCGGGCGTGCCCGAACCCACCCGCTTCCACCTGGTCCGTCATGCGCTGGTCGAGCCTTCGGCCCGCGCGACCTTCTACGGCAGCCTCGACGTCGCGCTTTGCGAATTCGCGCTGCGCGAGGAGGCTGCGCTCTATCGCTGGCTGGCGGCGCGCCTGCCACAACCAGCGCATTGGGTGACGAGCAACCTCGGCCGCACCCGCGCCACCGCCGCCGCGATCTTCGCCGCCGGCTACCCCGAGCAGCGCCTGCACGCCGAGCCCGACCTGGCCGAGCAGCATCTCGGCGAGTGGCAGGGCATCCCGCATGAGGCGCTGACCGAGCGGCTGCGCCACCCGCCGCACCCCTTCTGGCCGCATGCCGCCGAGGAGCAGCCGCCGGGCGGCGAGAGTCTCGCCGATGTCCGCGCCCGGGTCGGGCCGGTGCTGGAGCGCCTGGCCGATCGCCATCCCGGCGAGGATGTCGTCATCATCGCCCATGGCGGCTCGATCCGCGCCGCGCTGGCCCATGCGCTCGATCTCTCGGCCTATCAGGCGCTGGTCTTCTCCATCCGCAACCTCGGCCTGACCCGGCTGGAGAAGCACGGGGTCGATTGGCGGGTGGTTTCGGTGAACGAGGAGCCCTGGACGCTGGCCTGAACGTCGCTTTGGACATGGCGTGGCCGGAAGCGTAGACTCCGCCCGAATCCCAGAGGGTTGGGGGAGTAAGCTCATGCGGCGTCTGATGTCCTGGCCAGGCCTGGTGCTGAGCCTCGGCCTGCTGGCGGGCTGTACCGCCGGGCCGCCGCAACCAGGCCAGGAGCAGGGCGTGGTCGACCGCGCCACCCTCGCCGTGCAGGAGATCCTGGGCGAGGGGAATGACCGGCTGGACGCCGCCGACAAGCTCAAGCGGGCGCGCGCCGTGGTGGTCTGCCCGCGGGTTTTCCGCGCCGGCTTCTTCTTCGGCGGCCAGGGTGGCGAATGCGTCCTGGTCGGGCGCGATGCCGCCGGCTCGTGGTCCTCGCCCGCCTTCTACTCGATCTCCTCCGGCAGCTTCGGCCTGCAGGCCGGCATCCAGGACCAGCAGATCCTGATGCTCGTGATGAACGACAAGGCGCTCAACGCCCTGCTCAACAGCCAGCTGAAATTGGGCGCGGACGCCTCGGTCGCGGCGGCGAGCTTCGGCGGCTCGGTGTCGGGGGCGACCACCACGGCGGTCGGGGGCGACATCCTCGCCTATGGCCAGTCGCGTGGGCTCTATGCCGGGCTGACCCTCGAGGGCTCGGTTCTCTCCGCGCGGAGCGAGTGGAACCAATCCTATTACCGCCAGGATGTCGGGCCGCGGCAGATCGTCGTCGCCATGCAGGTGCACAACCCCGGCGCCGATCCGCTGCGGGCCGCGCTGATGCGGTTCGGCGCGGCGCCGGGGGCGACGCCCGCCCGCGCGACGGCACCCGCGGCGGCCGCGCCGACGGCCGCGGCAGCCCCGACCGGGACGGTGCAGCGCTCCACGCTGCCGCCGCTCCGTTGATGCGCCGGCTGCTGCTTGCCCTGGTCCTGCTGGCCGCGCCCGCCGCGGCCAAGGACCCCGTGACCGAGGCGCAGATCCTGGTCGACCGGAGCGCGCTCGCGGTGCAGGAGATCCTCGGCGAGGGCGATGCCAATGCGCGGGCCGATGCGCAGGACATGCTGCGCCGGGCCCGCGCCGCGGTGGTCTGTCCGCAGGTGCTGCGGGCCGGCTTCATCATCGGTGGCCAGGGCGGCGGCTGCGTGCTGGTCGGGCGCGATGCCGCCGGCTCCTGGTCCTCGCCGGCCTTCTACGACCTCGCCTCCGGCAGCTTCGGCCTGCAGGTCGGGTTGCAGGACATGGCGATCCTGATGCTGGTGATGACCGATAAGGGCCTGAATGCCCTGCTCGACAGCCAGTTCAAGATCGGGGCCGACGCCTCGGTGGCGATCGCGACCGTCGGCGCCGGGCTCGGCGGCTCGACCACCGCGGCGGCCGGGGCGGACATCATCGCCTTCGCCCGGGCGCGCGGGCTCTACGCCGGGATCACGCTGGAGGGCTCGCTGCTGAGCGCCCGCAGCGCCTTCAACCTGGCCTATTACGGCCGGGAGGTTTCGGCGCGGCAGATCGTGCTGGCGATGCAGGTGCACAATCCCGGCGCCGATCCGCTGCGGGCGGCGCTGATGCGGTTCGGCGCGCCGGTCGCGGCGCGCTGAAGGCGGGCCAAGGGGGAGGCAGGTCGCGCCCGTCGGCATCCTGGTCTAGGGTGCGGCCGTGCCCGACCCCGCCCAGCCCTTCTGGAAGACCAAGCCGCTCGAGGCCATGACCCGCGCCGAGTGGGAAAGCCTCTGCGACGGCTGCGGCCGCTGCTGCCTGCACAAGCTGCGCGACGACCGCACCGAGGCGCTGGCCTTCACCGAGGTTGCCTGCCGGCTGCTCGACCTCGATACCTGCCGCTGCAAGGACTACCGGAACCGCCGCACCAAGGTGCCGGATTGCGTGCAACTCACGCCGAAGCGCATCGCCGCGATCGACTGGCTGCCGCCCTCCTGCGCCTATCGCCTGGTGGCGGAGGGCCGCGACCTCGCCTGGTGGCACCCGCTGGTCTCCGGCCGGCCGGAGACCGTGCACGAGGCCGGCGTCTCGGTCCGCGGCCGCGCCGTGCCGGAGCGCCGTGCGGGACCGCTCGAGCATCACATTGTCCGCTGGCCCGGCCAGATGCCGAAGGCCAGGCAGCCCATACCGGAAGGAAGCTGAGCCATGAAGGATGCCCTGTTCGGAGGCGTGAACGCCGCCGTGCTCACCGCCATGAACCCCGACCTGTCGCCCAACCTCGACCGGATGGCGGCGCATGCGAAGTGGCTGCTGGCCAATGGCTGCAATGGCCTCGGCGTGCTTGGGACCACCGGCGAGGCGAACAGCTTCGGCCTGCATGAGCGCAAGCAGATCCTGGAAGGCCTGATCGCCCGCGGCGTGCCGGCCACGACCATGATGCCGGGCACCGGCTGCGCCAGCCTGACCGATACGGTGGAACTCACCCAGCATGCCAAGGCGCAGGGCTGCCGCGGCGTGCTCGTGCTGCCGCCCTTCTACTACAAGGGGCCGAGCGACGACGGCCTGTTCGCCTATTTCTCGGAAGTCGTGCAGCGCACCGGCGGCGCGATCCCGCTCTACCTCTACAATTTCCCGCAGCAATCGGCGGTGCCCTTCACGATCGACCTGATCGGCCGGCTGCTGAAGGCCTTCCCGGGCGTCATCAAGGGCTCGAAGGACAGCGGCGGCGACTACGCCAACATGAAGGCGATGGTCGACAACTTCGCCAAGGACGGCTTCGAGGTCTATTCGGGCTCGGACGAGTTCCTGCAGAAGATCCTGGCCGAGGGCGGCGCCGGCTGCATCACCGCGGCCTCCAACGGCAACAGCCATTGGGGCGGCATCGTCTATGCGAAGCGCACCGGGCCGGAGGCCGACCAGGCCCAGGCCATGCTGACCGCGACCCGCAAGGCCGCGACCTCGGTCCCGCTGATCCCCGGGCTGCGCGAGATCATCGCGCGCTCGACCGGCGATGATGGCTGGCGGACCATCCGCCCGCCGCACATGAAGCTGAACCAGGCCCAGGCCGATGCGGTCTGGGCCGCCTGGCAGGCCGCCGGCGCGCTGCCGCTGCCGGGGCTGTCCGTGGCCAAGGCTGCGGAATGAGTGCAGGCGATGACCCGCGGGACGCCGCGAAGCCCCGGGGGTTCGCACCCTCCGGGTCGGCCGATGGCGGCTTCAGGGAGCCGCTGCGTTGCCGCGAGCCGGCCACCGCGACCCTGCAACTCGACACCGAGCACGTTCGCGTTACGCGCTGGGATTTCAACCCCGGGGCGGAGACCGGCTGGCACCGCCATGGCTGGCTTTACGTCGTGGTGCCGGTCACGGACGGCAGGCGGCTGGTCGAATTGCCCGGCGGCGGCAGTGTGACGGCCGACTTGACGGCAGGCGTGGCTTACACGCGCGATGCGGGTGTCGAGCACAACGTCATCAACGACGGTGAGCGGCCATTGGCCTTCGTCGAGGTTGAGGTCAGGGCGCACCCGGGCTGAGGGGCGGGGCACGGTCGCCGCGTCGTCCCGATGAAATGAGGCGGCGTGGGCCCGGCCTGATCGATTGCTGGTGTTGCGGTCGCGTTCGACCGGCTACAATAGGAACCTGTGATGTTGCTGGGATGGCAGGTGTCGTGACACAACCGAGCGAGCCTGGAGATCGCGCCCCACAGCCGCCGGCCGGATCGGCCGGGCTTGGCATGGGCGGCGCCCGGCGCCGCCGGATCCTGTCCGGCGGTGCGGCGGCGGTGCCGGCGGCGATCACACTGTTCAACCGCCCGGCCCTTGCGAGCGTGGGCTGCACGCTGTCGACGGTCGGTTCGGGTGCACCGTCGATCATTGCTCAGATGGAAGCGCTATGCGCGTCGCCACCCAATTCCTGGATCAACAACCAGCAGTACTGGAGCGGTAGCCCGGCGCGCGCCGGCGTCCTTCCGAGTTCGCCGCTCAAGGATCTGTTCAGCGGGTTTCGAAGCGGGATTTCCATTCCGGCCGACGTGTCGGTCATCTCGGCGTTGTCTGGCACTGGAAACGGCAAGCTGACGGTCACGTTCGAGGTCGGAACGGGCACCGAGACGAAAACGGGTACGGCGGACGTCACCGGGACGGCGATCGCGGAATTGGCGGCCGCGGGACTGAACGCAGCCTATTTCGGCGTCGCCACGGGTGCCCTGGGGACAACGGGCAGCTTCGAGTTGTCGACGGCAAGCATCGTTGATCAGATCAACGCTTATTTCGACAATGCAAGCGACGGCGCTGGCGCCGACAATCAGGCCAAGGCGAACAACAAGGCGACGAGCTTCGCGACCAACGTGCGAAACTACTTGTTGGGCACCGTGTACACCGCGAACCACCGTTGGCCCGGCTAGCCCGGACGCGAGTACGGGATACTGCATTGCCGCAGTCCGGGCCCGGCTATCCGCCTGCGAACGCGGAAGTTGAGCAGCCCTTGCCCCACTGGCCCGGGCACCGCGTCGTGGCGCGCCATTGGGACGACGAGGTCGTCGTCTATGTCGAGGACTCCGGGAATACCCACCTCTTCAATGGCTTGTCCGCCGAGGTCCTGAGCACCCTCGCCGCCTGGCGGGACGCGCGTCCCGCGACGGAGGCCGACCTGCTGGCGGCCCTCGACCTGTCCGACGATGCCGAGACGGTCACGACGCTGCGCGCCGTCCTGGCCTCGCTCCAGGATCTTGGCGTGCTGGCGGGGCCGCGTGCTGGTTGCTGACCTCGATGACGAGGCGCTTCGCCGGACCCTGGCCGGCGCCGGGCTTGGCGTCCGGGTCGGGCCCTTCACCCTCCGATTGACCTCCGCGCAACCGGTGCTCGCCCGCTCCCTGCGCCTGCTCTACGGCCCCAACCCGATCGCGCCCGCCGGCAGCTTCATCGACTTCCACATCGGCGTCGGGCCGCCGGCCGGGCTGCGTCGTTGGGTCCGACCCCGGATCCGCTTCACCCTCGACGGTGTCGCGCCCTTCTGGCCCGCCCCGCCGGCCCATGTCGCCCCGTTGTTCGAATGGGGCCTGAACTGGTGCATCGTGACGGAGGCGCACCGCTATCTCATGCTGCATGCCGCCGCCATCGAGCGTGACGGCCACGTCGCCATCCTGCCCGGCGAGCCCGGCTCTGGCAAAAGTACGCTTTGCGCCGCCCTGGTGAACCGCGGTTGGCGCCTGCTGACCGACGAGATCACGATGATCTCGCTTGATGGCCGGCAAATCACGCCGCTGGCGCGGCCGGTCAGCCTGAAGAACGCGTCGATCGAGGTCATCCGACGCTTTGCGCCCGAGGCGGTGCTGAGCCCGCCGGTCGAGGGCACCAGCAAGGGGACCGTCGCCCTGATGCGGGCGCCCGAAGCGAGCATCCGCCGGATGGCGGAAAGCGCGCGCCCGCGCTGGGTGATCTTCCCGAAATACGTCAAGGATGCGCCGGCCACGCTGGTCCCCGAGACGCGGGGCAGGACGTTGATCGCGCTCGGCGATGCCGGCTTCAACTACAGCATCCATGGCCGCAGGGGGTTCGAGGCGCTGGCGAACCTCGTCGAGGACTCGGCCTGCTTCCGCTTCTCCTACGGACATCTCGATGACGCGGTGGCGGCCTTCGCCGCGCTCCCGTCACCATGAAGGCGGCGGACGCCCTGCTGGCCACGGTGATGCGCCAGCCCGCGCTGGCGCAGGACCTGCCGCTCGACGGCTGGGAGTTGCTGATCCGCCAGGCGCGCCGGTCGGGCCTGTTGGCGAGGCTGTCCTATCGCCTCAACGCCGCGGGGGCGCTGGCCGCCGCGCCCGGACCCGCGCGCCCGCATTTCGAGGAAGCGCGCGTCCTCTCGGACAAGCACGCCCGTGACGTGCGCTGGGAAGTCCGCGATCTCCGCCGGGTGCTGGCGGGCGTCGCGGACCGCCCCGTCCTCCTCAAGGGCGCCGCCTATGCGATGACCGGCCTGCCGCCCGCCGAGGGCCGCGTCTTCGCCGACATCGATGTCCTGGTGCCGCGCGAGAACCTCGCGGCGGTCGAACGGCGGCTGCGGGACCATGGCTGGGGCAACTGGGAGGTCGACGCCTATGACGACCGGTACTATCGCCGCTTCACCCATCAGATCCCGCCGCTGACGCATTTCCTCCGCGGCACCACGCTCGACGTGCATCACGCGATCGTCCAGCCGAGCGCGCGCGATGCCGTCGCCACGCGGCCGCTGCTCGAGGCGGCGCAGGCTGTCCTGGGCGAGCCCGGCCTGGCCGTGCTGCAGCCAACCGACATGGTGCTGCACAGCGCGGCGCATCTGTTCAACGACGGGGAGTTCAATCGCGGCCTGCGCGATCTCGACGACCTGAACCTGCTGCTCCGCCACTTCGGCGAGCAGCCGGATTTCTGGCCGGCACTCCTGGCGCGCGCCGAAGCGCTCGGGCTGATGCATCCGCTGGCCTATGCGCTGCGCTACACGGCGGCGATCCTGGCGACGCCGGTGCCGGCCGACTGCCTGGCGGCGAGCCGGCGTGCCGGCCCGGGGACCCTGCGCATGGCCGCGCTGGACCGGCTGTTCGGCGAGGCGCTGGCGCCCGACCATCCTAGCTGCCGCGGCGTGAGCAGCGCACCGGCCCTGTGGCTGCTCTACGTGCGGGCCCATTACCTGCGCATGCCGCTGCACCTGCTGGTGCCGCACCTGCTGCGCAAGGCGCTGCGCACCGAAGAGCGGACCCGTGAAGCTTCCGTCACGGACGCCAATGCGCGGTTGAACTTGCCCGGCCCGACCGCGCAATCTCGTGGCCATGGATGAACTGGCGGCCTGCCCCGTCGAATGGCGTCGCTCGGCGCGGGCGCGCCGCGTCAGCCTGCGCATCGACGCGCGCGCCGGGACGGTGGTGGTGACCTTGCCGCCGCGCGCCGCGCGGCGCGCCGGCATGGCGCTGCTCGCCACCCATGCCGCCTGGGTGCGCGAGCGGCTTGCCGCCCTGAAGCCCGCGGTCGCCTTTGAGCCGGGCGACGAGGTGCTGCTGGACGGCAGGCCGCATGTGATTCGCCATGACCCATCGGCCGCGCGTCCGCGCATCGACCCCGGCGCGATCGTGGTGGGCGGCGCGCAGGATGGCATCCGCCTGGCGGTGGCGAACTTCCTTCAAGCGGAGGCGGCCGGTCGGATCGGCGCGATTGCCGTACGCCACGCCGCCACGCTCGACGTCGTGCCGAAGCTCGTGCGGCTCAAGGATCTGCGCAGCCGCTGGGGCTCCTGCTCGCATGACGGAACGCTCGCCTTTTCCTGGCGGCTGGTGATGGCGCCCGCTTGGGTGCTGGACTACGTGGTCGCGCACGAGGTCGCGCATCTGCGCGAACTGAATCACTCCGAGCGGTTCTGGGCGCATGTCGCGCGGCTGACGCCGCACCGCGCCGCGGCGGTGGACTGGCTGCGCGCCGAGGGCCCGGCGCTGCTGCGGGTGGGCTGACCCGCGCCGCGGGCCAGCCCAATCACGCGCAGCGTTACGCTGCCTTGGCCGCGGCGATCGCCCACCACACCACCTCCGGCGTCGCCGGCATGTCGATGTGCGTCACGCCGACCGGGCTGAGCGCATCGACCAGCGCGTTCATCAGCGCCGGCGGCGAGCCGACCGCGCCGGCCTCACCCGCGCCCTTCACGCCGAGCGGGTTGGTCTCGCAGGGCACCTCGATCAGGTCGACCTCGATGTCCGGCAGGTCCTCGGCGCGCGGCAGGGCGTAGTCCATGAAGGAGGCGCTGAGCAACTGGCCGCTGTCCTTGTCGTAGGCGGTCTTCTCCAGCACCGCCTGGCCGATGCCCTGAGCGACGCCGCCATGCACCTGGCCGCGCACGATCAGCGGGTTGATCGCATGGCCCACATCGTCGACCACGATGTAGCGCGGGATCTCGATCAGCCCGGTGTCGGGATCGACCTCGACCTCGGCGATGTGGCAGCCATTCGGGAAGGTGTGCGACTTGATCTCGGCGACCTCGGCGGCATCGAGCAGCGTCGCCGACTCGCCCTTCGCGGCGCGGGCGCGCTGCTTGGCGGCGAGCTCGAGGATGCCGATGGCGCGGTCGGTGCCGACCACGCCGAACAGGCCGGAGCCCGCGGTGAACTCGATATCAGCGACTGCGGCCTCGAGCTGCTCGGAGGCGGCCTGCTTGCCCTTCTCGATCACCGTCGCGGTGGTGAGCAGGATTGCCTGGCCCTCGGAGTAGAGGCTGCGGGCGCCGCCGGTGCCGCCGCCGGTCGGGATCTCGTCCGAATCGCCCTGGATGACGCGGATCTTCTCGATCGGGATACCGAGCTCGTTGCTGGTGAGCATGGCGTAGGCGGTCTCGTGGCCTTGGCCGGTCGACTGCGTGCCGACCAGCACCTCCGCGAAGCCGTCGGCGGCGAAGCGCACCTCGGCGCGCTCGGTCGGGCCGCCACCCGTGGCTTCCAGATAATAGGCGAGGCCGATGCCGCGGCGCTTGCCCCGCGCTTCGGAGGCCTTGCGGCGGGCGTCGAAGCCGGCCCAGTCGGCCTTGGCCAGGGCGGCGTCCATGACGGTGCCGAAGGCGCCGCTGTCATAGCGCTGGCCCATGGCGCTGACGAAGGGCATGGCGGCCTCGGTCACCATGTTGCGCCGGCGCAGCTCGACCCGGTCGATCCCCATGTCGCGCGCGGCGGCGTCGATCAGCCGCTCGACCAGGTAGTTGCTCTCCGGCCGGCCGGCACCGCGATAGGCATCGACGGGCACGGTGTTGGTCAGCACGCCGATGACGCGGGCATGGATCGCCTGGAAGCCGTAGACGCTCGCCAGCACCTTGGTGCCGGCCATGGTCGGGATCATCGGCGCGAAGGTGTTCAGGTAGGCGCCCATATTGGCGTAGTTGCGCGTGCGCAGGGCGAGGAATTTGCCGTCCTTGTCGAGCGCGAGTTCGCCGAGCGTGATGTTGTCGCGGCCATGGGTGTCGGACTGGAAGGCCTCGGTGCGGTCCGAGGTCCACTTCACCGCGCGCTTCAGCCGCCGCGCTGCCATGCAGACCAGCGCGTATTCGGCGTAGAGATACAGCTTCATCCCGAAGCCGCCGCCGACATCGGGGGTGATGACGCGGATCTTGTCGGGCTCGATCTTGAAGACGCTTTGGGCCAGCAGGTTCTTGACCAGCCAGGAGCCCTGGGTGCCGCAGGTCAGCGTGAACTTCTCGTTGGCGGCGTCGTAGTCGGCGAGCGCGGCGCGGCCTTCCATGGAGGCGACGACGACGCGGTTGTTGACGACGGTCAGGCGCGTGACATGCGCGGCCTGCTGGACCAGCGCCTCCGCCTTGGCCTTGTCGCCGGTCTCCCAGTCGAAGGCGACGTTGCTGGCGATGCCGTCCCAGACCAGCGGCGCGCCTGCCTCATGCGCGGTGGCAAGGTCGGTGGCGGAGGGCAGCAGGTCGTAGTCCACCACGATCGCCTCGGCGCCGTCGCGCGCAGCCTGGGCGGTCTCGGCGACGACGAAGGCGACGGGGTCGCCGACATGGCGCACCTGGTCGCGGGCCAGGGCGCCGCGCGGCGTCGCGGCGCGGTCGGAGCCGTCGCTGTTCTTGAGCGCGATGACGCAGGGGATCTCGCCGAGGCCCTCGGCCTCCCAGTCGGCCGCGGTCAGCACCGCGAGCACGCCGGGCACCGCGAGCGCGGGCTTGGTGTCGATGCCGGTGATCTTCGCCGCCGCATGCGGGCTGCGCAGCACGTAGCCGACCGCCGCCTTGGCCGCCGCGATGTCGTCGGTGTAGCGGCCGCCGCCCTTCAGCAGGCGGGGGTCCTCGATGCGGCGCAGCGACTGGCTCAGCCCGAACTTGGCCATGGGGGGTCTCTCCCGATCCTGGTTTGCCCCATCATCTGCGATGGAGTGGGCAAAGGGGAAGGGGGGACCCCCTACTTCGCCAGTTCAGGCACCCGCTGGTCGGTGGCGGCGGTCCCGCCATCCCCCGGGCCATGCGCCGGCGGGGCGGGGTTTTCGCCCTGGAAGCGCCGCTTCAGCCATTCGCGCGTGGTCTGGAACACCACGTAGAGCATCGGGATCATGAAGATCCCGATCAGCGAGGCCGCGAGCATGCCGCCGAACACGGGCGTGCCGACCGCGCGGCGCGACAGCATGGCCGCGCCTGTCGCGTTGACCAGCGGCACCAGGCCGAGCACGAAGGCGATCGAGGTCATCATGACGGCGCGGAACCTGAGGCGGGCGCCCTCGATGGCGGCATCGCGTATCGATCGGCCGCGCAGTTCGCGCGCCTCCTTGGCGAATTCGATGATCAGGATGCCGTTCTTGGCGGCGAGCGCGATCAGCACCACAAGGCCGATCTGCGCATAGACGTCGAGGCTGAGCCCCGCGATCATGATCGCGAGGAAGGAGCCAAGGCCACCGACCGCGACCGAGAGCAGGACGGGGACCGGGATGGTCCAGCTTTCGTAGAGTGCCACCAGGAAGAGGTAGGCGAACAGCACCGCAAGGCCGATGACGTAGACGGTCTGGCCCGAGGCCTGCTTCTCCTGCAGCGCGGTGCCGGTCCATTCGAAGCCATAGCCGGCCGGCAGCACGGTCTTCGACAGCTGCTCCATCGCCGCCAGCGCATCGCCGGTCGAGACGCCGGCGCGCGGCGAGCCGTTCAGGGTCAGCGAGCGGTAGTTGTTGTAGCGCTGGATGGTCTGCGGCCCGAGCACGACGCGGACATCGGCGAAGGCCCGCAGCGGCACCATGTCGCCGCGGGCGTTGCGCACGCGGATGCGCCAGATGTCCGGGATGTCGTCGCGGTCCTGCGACACGGCCTGGATGTTGACCTGCCAGGTCCGGCCGAAGAGGTTGAAGTCGTTGACGTAGAAGCCGCCGAGCGTGGTCTGCAGCGCGTTGAAGATGTCGTTGATTCGGACGCCGAGCGCCTGCGCCTTGTCGCGATCGACATCGAGGTAGAGGGACGGCGTGGTCGCATTGAAGGTCGAGAACACCGCCTGCAGCCGGGGATCCTGGTTGGCGGCGACCATCATCCCGAGCTTGGCGCCGTCGAGCTCGACCGGGTCGCGCCCCTCGAAGTCCTGCAGCTGGTACTCGAAGCCGCCACCGGTGCCGAGGCCGATGATCGGCGGGATGTTGAAGGCGAAGATATTGGCCGCGCGGATGCCCTGGACCTGGCCGAAGATCTGGCGGATGGCAGTGAAGACGCTGTCCTTGGCCTCGGTGCGGTCGGCGAAGGGCTTCATGCGCGCGACCAGGAAGGCGGAGTTAGACTGCGCGCCGCCGTCGATCAGCGAGAAGCCGACGATCGCCAGCGTGTTCTCGACCGCCGGGTTCTGTCGCAGCAGCCCCTCGACCTGCGCCACCACCTCCCGCGTGCGGGAGACGCTGGCGCCCTGCGGCAGCTGGACCTGCACGAAGAAGGCGCCCTGGTCCTCCTGCGGCAGGAAGCCCGAGGGCGTCTGCTTCGCCAGCGTGAAGATGCCGAAGGCGAAGGCCGCGGTGAACAGCAGCGAAAAGACGGAGACGCGCACCAACAGCCGGACGATGGCGGCATAGCCGTCGCGCACCTTGTCGATGCCGCGCAGCACGTACTTGATCGGCCCCCGCTTCGGCCCGGTGTGGCGCAGGAAGAGCGCGCAGAGCGCCGGCGAGAGCGTCAGCGCATTGATCGCCGAGATCAGCATGGCGACGCTGATGGTCACCGCGAACTGACTGAACAGCTTGCCGGCGATGCCGGGGATGAAGGCGACGGGCACGAAGACCGAGAGCAGCACCAGCGTGATCGCGATGATCGGCCCGGTGATCTCGCCCATCGCCTTCTTGGTCGCCTCGGCCGGCGTCAGCTCGGGGTGCTCTTCCAGCACCCGTTCGACGTTCTCGACCACCACGATCGCGTCGTCGACCACGATACCGATGGCCAGCACCAGCGCGAGCAGCGAGACAGTGTTGGCCGAGAAGCCGATCGCCAGCAGCACCGCGAAGGTGGTGATCAGGCTCACCGGCACCGCGATGGTCGGGATGATCGTGGCGCGGACCGAGCCGAGGAACAGGTAGACCACGATGACGACGAGGATGAAGGCCTCGAGCAGGGTCTTGATCACCTCGTGGATCGTGTCGTTCACGAAGGTCGAGGTGTCGTAGAAGACCTTGTAGTCGACGCCCTGCGGGAAGCGGCCCTTCAGCTCCTCCATCGCCCGCCGGACATTGTCGGCGACCTGCACCGCATTGGCGCCGGGCGAGAGGTAGATGCCCATGGTCACCGCCGGCTGGCCGTTCAGCCGGCTTTCCTGCTCCATGTTGGCCGCGCCGAGCTCGACCCGCGCGACGTCGCGCACCCGGAGCACGCTGCCATCCGGGTTGGCGCGGATGACGATGGCGCCGAACTGCTCCGGCGTGACCAGCCGGCCCTGGGTCTGCAGGTTGAACTGGAATTGCTGGCTCTCGGGCACCGGTCGGGCGCCGAGGCGGCCAATCGCGGCCTGGACGTTCTGCGCCTGGATGGCGCTGACGATGTCCTGCGGGGTCACGTTCAGGCTGATGAGACGGTCGACCTCGAACCAGATGCGCATGGAGTAGTCGAGCGCGCCGAAGAGGTTCACCTGGCCGACGCCTGGCACCCGTGCCAGCCGGTCGATCACGTTGATCGTCGCATAGTTCGACAGGAACAGCGGGTCCCGGCTGCCATCGGGCGAGGACAGGAAGAGGAATTGCAGCACTGCCGAGGACTGCTTCCTGATCGTCACGCCGTTCCGCTGCACCTCCTGCGGCAATCGCGCGATGGCGGCCTGCACCCGGTTGTTCACGTTGACGGTCGCGATGTCCGGGTTGGTGCCGAGCTGGAAGCTGACGTTCAGCACGTAGGTGCCGTCATTGGCGCTGTTCGAGCGCATGTAGATCATGCGGTCGACGCCGTTGACCGCGCTCTCGATCGGCTGGGCAATGGTCGCTTCCACCACGGCGGCCGAGGCGCCGGGGTAGCGCGTGGTCACCTGCACCTGCGGCGGCACGATATCGGGGAACTGGCTGACCGGGATGAAGAGCAGCGCGAGACTGCCCGCCAGCGTCATCACGATCGCGATGACGATCGCAAGCCGCGGCCGGTCGACGAAGACGCCGGAGATCATGCGGTCAGCCCTGCCTCGGCGGACCGGGGGGCGCCCCGGCGGGCGCAGGGTTCACCGGCTGGCCGGGCCGTACCCGCTGCACGCCCTCGGCGATCACGTTCTCGCCGGGCTTGAGGCCCTCCTCGACCACTGCCTGCTCGGCGGTGCTGCGGCCGAGCCTGACCGGCCGGCGCTGTGCCTTGTTCTCGGCATCCACGACGAAGACGAAGAAGCCGCCCTGGTCCTGCAGCACCGCGGCGCGCGGGATGACGATGGCCTGCACCGGCTCGGCCCCCTCCACCGACACCGTCACGAACTGGCCATCGACCAGCTCGCGGTCGCCGGGCTCGCCGGGCTTCGCCGCACGCCGCACCGGGTTCGGGATCAGCGCGCGGACCAGCAGCGTGTCGGTATTGCGATCCACCTGCGTGTCGACGAAGTCGATCCGGCCGGTCTGCGGATAGGGCCGGCCATCGGCCAGCTTCACCCGCACCACCACCGCCTGGGTGCCGCCGCGCCCCTCGAAACGCGAGCGCAGCTCGAGCGCCTGGCGAGCGGAGACGGTGAAGGCGACGCGCATCGGATCCTGGCTCACGATGGTCGCCAGCGGCTCGACCAGCGTCGGCGAGACCACGTTGCCCGGCGAATAGGTCGAGCGGCCGATGCGGCCATCGATCGGCGTGGTGATCAGCGTGTAGCCGAGATTGATCTCGGCCGTGCGGACCTGCGCCTGGGCGCCGAGCAGCGCGGCATTGCCGGTGCGCTCGCGCGCCAAGGCGTCGTCGAGTGCCACGCGCGTGCCGGCGCCGGTCTGCTGCAGATCGCGCGCGCGGGCGAGCGCCACGCGGGCATTCTCGAGGGTCGCCTGGGCCGAGGCGACGCTCGCCTTGGCCTGCTCGAGCGCGGCCTCGAAGGGCGGCCGCTCCAGCCGGAACAGCACGTCGCCCGCCTTGACCTCCTGGCCCTCGACGAAGGTGCGCTCCTGCAGGAACCCCGTGACGCGCGCGCGGATATCGACGCGGGAGACCGCCTCGATCCGCCCGGTGAACTCGGTGGTCTCCGTCACCGGGCGCTGCATGGCGGCGACGGTACCGACCGCGGGCGGGCCCTGCGGCCCGAACTGTGCCCGCGCGGGTAGCGCCGCGAGCAGCAGCAGGAGCGGGAGGGCGAGACGCAGCATGCGGTATGTTCCCGGCAGGCGCGGCGGACCTGCGATCGTCGTGATATGTGGCGGTGCAGCATGGCATCGCCAGCGCGCGGGTGTCGCCCGAAAAGACGCGCATCCGCCATGCGGGTTACATCTCTTTACGCAGCGAGAGGTTCCGCGCAGGCTGCACTGCATGTGGCCAACACCGCCCCGCGAGCTTCCTGTGAAGCTCTTCGCCTCATTGCCCGCATCGCTGCGCAAGCCGCGCCGCACCGCCTGGTCGGACGCCAACCGCGCCGGCGCGGTGATCGACAGTTTCCTCGAAGGCCCCTGCTTCGATGGCGCCGGCCGGCTGCACGTGACGGATATCCCGAATGGCCGCGTTTTCCGCATCGGGCCGACCCATTGGGACGTGGTCGCCGAGTACGATGGCTGGCCGAATGGCATGGCGCCGCTGGGTGACTCGCTGCTGATCACCGACTACCGGCATGGCCTGCTCAGCCTCGATCCCGCAACGGGCGCACTGGCGCCGCTGCTGGAGACGCTGGTCTCTGAAGGCCTGCGCGGGCTGAACGATCTCGTGATCGACGCGACGGGCGCGATCCTGATGACCGACCAGGGCCAGACCGGGCTGCAGGATCCGTCCGGGCGCGTGCTGCGGCTCTGGCCGGATGGCCGCGTCGACAAGCTGATCGGCAACGGCCCGAGCCCGAACGGCATCGCGCTGAACCGGCCGGGCACGCATTGCTACGTTGCGATGACGCGGTCCTGCGAGGTGTGGCGCTTCGCGCTGCGGGCCGATGCCATTGTCGCGAAGGCGCAGTGCTTCTTCCGGGTGCCCGCCGGCACCAGCGGGCCGGATGGGCTGGCGGTGGATGCGGCGGACCGCCTCTTCATCGCCAATCCTGGCCACGCCCAGGTCTGGGGCGTCGACCCGCACGGGCTGCCGCTGTTCCGGCTGGACTGCACCGGCTTCGGGCGCATGCCGACGAATATCTGCTTCGCGCCCGATGGCCGCACACTGCTGATCACCGAGAGCCAGTCGGGCCAGGTACTGGCGGCGGAGATCCCCGCCGCCTGAACCATCACCCACTACGGTGGGTCATGGTTCAGGTTTTGTCTGGGCGGCTGATTCACCGCTTCGGCGCAAGCGCCTCCGCGGATCAGACGCCTGTCGGTCGCGGTCAGCGCGCCGCTGCGGTGAAGGCGAAGTTGTCGTAGGAATTCTCGGCGATGCGGAACCACTGGAACTGGTCGTCGCGGAACGGCTTGTAGGCCTCCCAGATCCGCTTGAAGCGGGTGTTCTGCGCCGCGGTCTCGTCGAACAGCGCATTGGTCTCGCGCCAGGCGGCCTGCATCACGTCGCGCGGCCAGGCGCGCAGCTGCGCGCCACCCGCCACCAGCCGGCGCAGCGCCAGCGGGTTGGCCTGGTCGTAGCGCGCCATCATCTCGAGCTCGACCTCGATGGCCGCGACCTGCAGCGCCGACTTGTAGGCATCCGGCAGCGGATCCCAGGCGCGCTGGTTGATCAGCAGGTGGCCGCGGGCGCAAGGCTCCCAGAAGCCGGGCGCATAGTAGAAGCGGGCGACGCGCTGGAAGCCGAGCTTCTCGTCGTCATGGGGCCCGACCCATTCGGCGGCGTCGATGACGCCGCGCTCGAGCGAGGGGTAGATGTCGCTGCCGGCGATCAGCTGCGGCACCGCGCCCATGCGCTGGAAGACCCGGCCGCCCATGCCGGCGATGCGGAACTTCAGGCCCTTGACGTCTTCGAGGCTCTTGATCTCGTTGCGGAACCAGCCGCCCATCTGCACGCCGGTATCGCCGAAGGGGAAGCCGACCAGGTTGAACTCCTTCAGCACCTCGGCGCAGAGCTCATTGCCGCCGCCGCGCTTCATCCAGGCGCCCTGCTGACGGAAATTGCCGCCGAAGGGGATGGAGGTGAAGAAGGTCAGCGAGGGGTCCTTGCCGATGTACCAGTAGAGCGGCGTCTGGCCGCACTCGATCGTGCCGTTCGAGACGGCGTCGAGCACCTGCAGCGCGGGCGCGATCTCGCCGGCGGGGAAGGCGCGGATCTGGAAGCGGTTGTCGGTGAGTTCCGCGACGCGCTTGGAGACCTGCTCGGCGCCGAAGAACAGGATGTCGAGGTTGCGCGGGAAGCTCGACTGCAGGCGCCAGCGCACCTCGGGGTTCTGGGTCTGCGCGATGGCGGGCGCGGCGAGGGCGACGGTGGCCGGCGCGGCGGCGGCCGCCGTGCCGAGGATCTTGCGACGGTTCACGGGACGTGGGCTCCCCTTGGGTCTTGGTTACGGACTGGACAGGTAAGCCTCCGGCCGCGTCGCCGCAAGCGAATGCTCACCGGCCGCGCAGCGGGATCTCCTCGAGCCGGATCGCCGCCATCAGGCAGAGCCCGGCGAGCCCGGCGGCGGCCAGGAACACCAGGCGGAAGGCCGCCGCCGCCTGCGCCGGGTCCGTCGTGCCCGCCGCCGGCAAATGGCCGAGCAGCAGCGCCGAGAGCAGCGCCACGCCGAAGGCGCCGCCCATCAGGCGGAAGAACATCATGGCGGCGACCGCGACGCCGCCATCGCGCGGGTCGACCGCGTTCTGGATGGTGACGGTGATGGGTGAGAACTGGCAGCCGAAGCCAAGGCCCAGCACGAAGGTCACCAGCGTGTCCTGCAGCAGCGATTGGCCGAGGCCGACCCAGGCGATGACGAGGCACATGGTCACCGCCGTGGTGCTCCCGATCAGCGGCAGGACCCGGTAGCGGCCGGTGTGCGTCACCGCCTGGCCGGCCGCGAAGCTGCCGAGCACGTTGCCGAGCGTCATGGCGATCATGCGCAGCCCGGCATCCTTCGCGGACATGCCGGCGACCAGTTGGTAGCAAAGCGGCACCAGCACCACGAGCGCCATCATCACCATGGACGCCAGCGCGGTGATGGTGATGGCGGTGCGGAAGATCCGGTTGCGGAAGAGTTGCAGCGGCAGCATCGGCTGCGGCGCGACCTTTTCCTGCGCGATCAGCGCGGCGAGGCCGAAGCCGCCCAGCAGGAAGCAGACCCAGGCAGTGGGCGAGAGCCAGTCGCCGCTGCGCTGGATCAACGTGATGCCGATCAGCACCGGCGTGCAGGCGACGACGATCAGCAGTGCCCCCGGCCAGTCGATGCGTGGCCGCCCGCCCGGCAGCGGCAGGCGCTTGAGCTGGAACCAGGTGGCGGCGAAGGCGGCGGCGCCGAGCGGCAGGTTGATCCAGAAGATCCAGCGCCAGGAGAGGTACTCGACGAAGAGCCCGCCCAGCACCGGCCCGCCGATATTGGCGGTGGCGAAGGTCGCCGACAGGGAGCCCTGCACGCGGCCGCGCTCGCGCGGCGGCAGGATGTCGCCGACGACGGCCAGCGAGATGGCGCGCAGGCCACCGCCGCCGAGCCCTTGGACGATGCGCGCTGCGATCAGCATGACCATGGATTGCGCCAGCGCCGAGAACGCGGCGCCCACCACGAACAATGCGATCGAGGCGAGCAGCACCGGCCGCCGGCCATAGAGGTCCGACAGCCTTCCATAGATCGGCGTGGTGACGGTCGAGGCGATGAGATAGGCCGAGACCACCCAGGGCATCAGCGACCAGCCGCCGAGATCGGCGGCGATGGACGAGAGCGCGGTCGCGACAATGGTCTGGTCGAGCGAGGAGAGGAACAGTGCCAGCATCAGCCCGGCGACGATGCTGCGCACCTCGCCGGGGCTGAAGCGTTGATAGGTGGCGTCATCGGGCACATTGTGACGCTACCCTGGAGTGGCCCCGGGCGGAACCGCCCGGGGCCTGGGTTGCGCCTAGCCCTGCTGCGCCGCCATCGGGAAGGCGAAGTTCTCGTACGCGTTCTCCGCCACGCGGAACCACTGGTACTGCTCGTTCCGGAACGCCCGGTAATTCTCCCAGACCTTCTTGAAGTTCGGGTTGCGTCCCGAGAGGTCCTCGTAGAGGCCGTGCGACTCGCGCCAGGCGGCCACCATGACCTCGCGCGGCCAGGAGCGCAGCTGGGCGCCGCCGGCGATCAGCCGGCGCAGCGCGGGCGGGTTCCAGGCGTCGAAGCGGGCGTTCTGGTCGGTGTCGATCTCGCCGAGCGACACCTCGATCGCCGTCTTGTAATGCTGCGGCAGCGCGGCCCAGGCCTGCTTGTTGGCGATGAAGCCGCCCATCGACGACGGCTCCCAGAAGCCCGGCGCGTAGTAGAAGCGGGCAATCTTGTTCAGGCCGAGCTTCTCGTCGTCGTACGGCCCGATGAACTCGGCCGCGTCGATGACGCCGCGCTCGAGCGAGGGGTAGATGTCGCCCGGCGCGATCTGCGTCGGCACCGCGCCCAGCCGCTCGAACACCAGGCCGGCGACGCCCGCGATGCGGAACTTCAGGCCCTTCAGGTCGTCGACGTTGCGTATCTCCTTGCGGAACCAGCCGCCCATCTGGGTGCCGGTGCAGCCGAAGTTCATGAAGATGCAGTTGTAGCCGTCGAACATCTCGTTCGCGAGCTTCAGCCCGTCGCCGTAGCGCATCCAGGCCGCCATCTGCCGGCGGTTCATGCCGAAGGGCACGACGGTGAAGAAGGCGAGCGCGGGGTCCTTGCCGAAGTAGAAGATCGCCGGCGTATGGCCGCACTCGACGCCGCCGTTCTGGACCGAGTCCAGCACCTGCAGCGCGGGGACGATTTCGCCCGCCGGGAAGGGCGTGATGCGGAACTTGCCGTCGGTAAGCTCCGCCACGCGCCGGCTCAGCCGCTCGCAGCTACCGTACAGCACGTCGAGGTTGCGCGGGAAGGAGCTCGGCATGCGCCAGCGGATTTCTGGGTTCGCCTGCGCGATCGCGGGGGCGGCCAGCGCGGCCATGGTGGCGGTGCCGCCACCGGCGGCGATGAAGAGTCTACGGTCCATAAGTGTCTGCCTCCCAGGCGTCGTTGGTTCGACGGCTGCGCCTATTGCCGGAAAACGGGACAGAACGACAGAAAATTCTTTCAAGCAAGTGATTTTGTCCCTTTTCTGACTCGCCGTGCGCTTCACCCGTGGCGCGCGCCGGTGCAGGCTCCGGTCGTTTTCTGGAGATTCCGACGATGGCCAAGGCGCCGACGAAACCGGTTCTGCTGACGGGAGCATCGGGTGCGCTCGGGCGGATGCTGGCGCGCGAATTGTCGGCGCTGGGCTGGACGCTTCGGCTGACCGATATCGCGCCCTTTCCCGAGCCGCTGCCACCGCAGGCGAGCTTCGTCCGGGCCGACCTCAACGACGGCGTCGCGCTGCTGCGGCAGGCGGAGGGGTGCGGGGCGATCCTGCATTTCGGCGGGGTCAGCGTGGAACAGCCCTTCGAGGTGGTGATGGGCCCCAACCTGCGCGGCCTCTACCACGTCTACGAGGCGGCACGGCGGGAGCGCGCGCGGGTGATCTTCGCCAGCTCGAACCACGCCTTCGGCTTCCAGGATCGGCCAAGGGGAAATGCCGCGACGACGGATGTCGAGGCTGCCTTCCGGCCGGATGGCTATTACGGGTTGTCGAAGGCCTATGGCGAGTTGATGGGGCGGATGTACTGGGACAAGCACGGCGTCGAGAACGTCAACCTCCGCACCGGCTCCTGCGTGCCGGCGCCGCTCGAGGCGCGGATGCTCTCGACCTGGCTGTCCTATCCGGACCTGGTCTCGCTCTGCGTCGCCGCGGTCACGGCGCCACGCGCGGGGCATTGCGCGATCTGGGCCTGCTCGGACAATCCCGCGCGGTTCTGGGGCCGTGACCACCGCGCGCGCATCGGCTGGCAGCCGCGCGACAATGCGGAGGCGTATCGCGCTGCGCTCGAGGGCAAGGTCTCGGCCGATGCGGTGATCGAGCGCTACCAGGGCGGCGCCTATACCCGCATCGACTATACCCGCGAGGGCTTCTCGCCGAGCGACTGCTTCGAGCTCGAATGAAGCTCGCGGGCGGCGACTGGGCCTGCGTGGTGCTGCCGGAGCGCGGCGGTGTCGTCGCGCGGCTGGCCTGGCGCGGCCGCGATGTCCTGGTGCCGCTACCCGACGGCGCCGACCCGAATGCGAGCTTCGCCGGCGCTTTCGTCATGGCGCCCTGGACCAACCGGCTGGATGGCGGGCAGGTGGGCGGCTACGGCGTGGTGCCGGCGAACCGGCCGGCGGATGGCACGGCGATCCACGGCGCCGTGCGTGATGGCGCCTGGACGGTCATCGCACAGGCCGCGGATCGCGCGGTGCTGGCGCAGGCGGGCGAAACCGGCCCCTGGCGCTGGCGGGCGCGGCTGAGCCTGGCGCTCGGCGACGCGGTCGAGATCGGCCTCGCCATCGAGAATGCCGGGGAGGCGCCGATGGTCTTCGGCAGCGGCTGGCATCCCTTCTTCCTGCGGCCGGCGGGGACCGGGCTGCGCTTTGCGGCGCAGCGGCAGTGCATCGCGGATGCGCGGACGCTGCCCATCGGCCTGGAGGCGAGCACGGGTGTTGATGGCGAGGGCTATGAAGGTCTCGACACCGCCTTCGACGGTTGGGATGGCAAGGCGGTGATCCTGCGACCGGACATGACGCTGGCGCTGCAGGCGCGGGGCGCCTGGTCGCGCTGCGTGCAGGTGTTCTGCCCGCCCGGCGCCGGCTTCCTCTGCGTGGAGCCGGTCAGCCACCTGCCGGATGCGGTGAACCGCGCCTGGCTGGGCGGGATGGATGTCCTGGCGCCGGGCGCGGCGCTGGCCGGCGCGCTGACCATCGCGGCCGGTTAGGGCAGCGCCTTCAACCGCCGCTCGACCATCGCGCGCCACGGCACGTTAGGCGGCGCATCGGCGACCAGCGCGGTCCAGATGCGGCGCGCCTCCTCCGGCCGCCCCGAGCGCTCCTCGGCCTGGCCCGAAAGGAAGCGCAGGCCGACATGCTGCGGCGCCTTCGGCAGCGCTTCGGCGAGGAGCGTCACGGCCTCCTCCGTCCTGCCCTCCGCCAGCAGGACCTGGGTTAGCTGGCCGGCCAGGTCCGGACTGAAGGCCTGCGCCAGGGCCCCGCGATAGGCCGCGGCCGCGGCGTCGAGCTTGCCGTCTTCCCGCAGCACGTCGCCGAGCTTGACGGCCAGCTCGGCGTTGAAGCCGAGGGCAAGCGCCTTGCGATAGGCTTCCGCGGCGGCATCGAGCCGGCCGCGGCTGAGCTCGGCATTGCCGACCAGCTCCCAGCCCTCGCGGGCGCGCGGGTCGTTGAAGGCCATGGTGGCGAGCCGCTCGCGGATCTTGTCGACCAGCTCGCCGTCGCGCACCTGCAGCTCCGCCTCGCGGGCCTGCGCGACCGCGCGCTCGGCATAGGTCGCCGACGGCATCTCCGGGATGCCCCGCCACCAGTAGAGCCCGAAGGCGAGCGCGGGCACGGCGAGCAGCGCGGCGCCGAGGATGGTGCGGCCGCTGCGATCCTCGCGCGGCGCGTCGTCGGGCGCGGCGAGCAGGCGGCGCTGCACCTCGACGGTCGCCGCGCGCAGGCCGGCCTCGTCGATCCGGCCGGCGGCGTGCTCGCGCTCGAGCTCCTCGAGCTGGGCACGATAGAGCGCGAGATCGGCCTCGCGCCGGCCGCGTGCCCGGGCGGGCGTGACCAGCACGGCGGCGGCGGGCAGCAGCGCGGCCAGGGCGAGCATGCCCAGCAGAACCCAGATCGGCACGGCCATCACGCGTCGCGCCCGCCCTCGATGCTGGCAAGCCGGGCGCGCTCCGCCGTCGTCAGCTCGGCGGCCGGCACGGGCGTCGCGCGTCGGCGCCGGCTGCTCCGGATCAGCAGTAGCCCGCCAGCCAGCGCGATGACCGGCGCACCCCAGAGCAGCAGGGTCGCCGCCTTCACCGGCGGGCGCAGCAGCACGAAGTCGCCATAGCGGTCGTGCAGGAAGCGCAGCACCTCGGCATCGCTGCGGCCAGCCGAGACCTGCTCGCGTACGATGCGCCGGAGGTCGCGGGCGAGCTCGGCATCGCTGTCCTCGATCGACTGGTTTTGGCAGACCATGCAGCGCAGCTCGCGGCCGATGGCGCGGGCGCGTTCCTCCTGCGCCGGGTCGCGCAGCATCTCGGCAGGATCGGAGACGGCGGCGAGCGCAGGCGTGGCCAGCGCCAGCAGCATTGTCAGTACCTTCATCATGCGAAGCGCTGCAACAGCGGCCGCAGCTCGGCGACGACCGTGTCCTCGGTGATCGGCCCGGCATAGCGCCAGCGGATGATGCCCTGCTTGTCGATCAGGTAGGTCTCCGGCACGCCGTAGAGCCCCCAGTCGATGGCGGCGCGTCCCGGCGCATCGACGCCGATGCGCTGGTAGGGGTTGCCATGCTTCCTGATGAAACCGAGCGCGTCGGCCGGCTTGTCCTTGTACGCGACGCCCATGACCGGCACGCCCTCGCGCGCCAGTTTCATGAGTTGCGGATGCTCGATCAGGCAGGGCACGCACCAGGAGGCGTAGAAATTCACGAGAACCGGCCGCGGCAGGCTGCGCAGGTCGGTCGACGCCAGGCCTGGGCGGTCGGCGCCCTCGAGCGGCGGCAGGTCGAACTCCGGCACCGGCTTGCCGATCAGGGCGGAGGGCACGCCCTTCGGGTTGTACTCGCCGGTCGAGAGACCGCGCAGCATGGCGTAGAAGCCGGCGCCGGCGGCGGCGGCGATGCCGAGCGGCGCGAGCAGCAGCAGGCGGCGGCGCGAGGGGGTGGCGGCCTCGCTCATGCCCGCGCCGCCGCCTTCGCAGCCTTCGCGGCCGGCGCCGAGATGCGCACGCGCCGGTCGCTCAGCGAAATCCCGCCGCCGAGCGCCATGATGGCGGCGCCGAGCCAGATCCAGGGCGCGAGCGGATTGTGGTGGATGCGCAGCACGGCGCCGCCGTCACGCTCCTCGCCGAGCACCACGTAGAGGTCGGCGAGCCAGTTGGTGTGGATGGCGGCCTCGCTGGTCGTCATGCGGGCGACCGGGAAGTTGCGCTTCTGCGGCGTCATGGTGACGACCGGCGCGCCGTCGCGCGTCACCTCGACTATCGCCTGGCGCGCGGTGAAATTGGCGCCGCGGACATCCTCGATGCCGCGCAGCGTATAGGTGTAGCCGCCGATCTCGGCGTGCTCGCCGGGCTTCAGCAGCGCGAGCTTGTCGGTCGCCAACCCCATGCCGGCGAGGCCGAGGATCATCACGCCGAGCCCGGCATGCCCGAGTGCCCCGCCCCAGGCCGCGCGCGGCAAGCCGCGGGCGCGCGCCCAGGCCGCCTGTGGGCGGGAGAACAGCGCGATGCGGTCGGCCACGTCGGCGAAGGCCGCGGCGATCGCCCAGGCTGCGGCGGCGAAGCCGAGCGCCGGGCCGATCCGGATGCCCTCGATCGCCAGGCAGAGCAGGAAGGCGCCGAGCCCCAGCAGCGCCGCCCACCACAGTCGCTGCAGCACCGGCCAGAGCCGGGCGCGCTTCCAGGGCATCAGCGGCCCGGCGGCCATGGCCAGCACCAGCGGCACCGCGAGCGGCAGGGTGGCGGTGTTGAAGAAGGGCGGCCCGACCGAGATCTTCTCTTTCAGCAGCAGGTCCGCGAACATCGGGTAGAGCGTGCCGATCAGCACGACGGCGGCCAGCGAGCAGAGCAACAGATTGTTCAGCACCAGGGCGCCCTCGCGCGACAGCGGCGCGAAGACGCCCGTCGGCGTCATCGCCGCGGCCCGCCAGGCAAACAACAGGAAGGCCCCGCCGATATAGATGCCGAGCAGGATCAGGATGAAGACGCCGCGCTCGGGGTCGTTGGCGAAGGCATGCACGCTGGTCAACACGCCGGAGCGCACCAGGAAGGTGCCGAGCAGCGAGAGGCCGAAGGCCAGAAGTGCCAGGAACACCGTCCAGGTCTTCAGCGCCTCGCGCTTCTCGACCACGACGGCGGAATGCAGCAGCGCGCAGCCGGCGAGCCAGGGCAGCAGCGAGGCGTTCTCGACCGGGTCCCAGAACCAGTAGCCGCCCCAGCCGAGCTCGTAATAGGCCCACCAGGAGCCAAGCGCGATGCCGAGCGTCAGGAAGGACCAGGCGGCGAGCGCCCAGGGCCGCACCCAGCGGCCCCAGGCGGCATCCACGCGGCCCTCGATCAGCGCGGCCACGGCGAAGGCGAAGGTGACGGCGAAGCCGACATAGCCGAGGTAGAGCAGCGGCGGATGGAAGGCGAGGCCGGGGTCCTGCAGGATCGGGTTCAGCCCCTCGCCGTCCGGCTTGGGCGGCCAGACCCGGTCGAAGGGATTGGACGTCGCCAGGATGAAGGCGAGAAACCCGACGCCGATCAGGGCGAGCACCGCCTGCACCCGCGCTTGCAGCGTCGACGGCAGGTTGCCGCCGAAGCCCGCGACCGCGCCGCCGCAGAGGGCAAGGATCAGCACCCAGAGGATCATCGACCCCTCATGGCTGCCCCAGCTGCCGCTGATCTTGTAGAGCAGCGGCTTCGCCGAATGGCTGTTCTGCACGACGTTCGAGACCGTCGTGTCGTTGACGACGAAGCACCAGACCAGGGCCGCGAAGGCGCCGGCGGTGGCGATCAGGATGCCGGTGGCCAGCGGCCCGGTCGCGGCCATCAGCCGGGCGTCGCGGCGCTGCGCGCCGACCAGGCCGAGGATGGATTGCGCGAGCGACAGCGCCAGGGCCAGGGCCAGCGCGAAATGGCCGAGTTCGGGGATCACGACCCGCCCCTCCTTGCCGGTTCCGTCGCGCCGGGCTGGCGCGCGGGCTCCAGGGTGTTCCACGTCGCCGCCGGCGGCGCGCCGCCCTGCACCGGGTTCCAGTGGCCGGCCTTCTTCAGGGCGTCGGCGACCTCGGGCGGCATGTAGGTCTCGTCATGCCGTGCCAGCACCTCGCTGGCACGGAACACGCCGTCGGGGCCGAGCTTGCCGAGAGTGACCACGCCCTGGCCCTCGCGGAACAGGTCCGGCAGCACGCCGACATAGGTCACGCTGATTGCGTTCGGGCCGTCGGTGACGCGGAAGCGGGCGGCGGGCTTGCCGTCCGGCGCGGTCTCGCGCGCGACGCTGCCGGGCTCGACCAGGCCGCCCAGGCGGAAGGCGCGATCGGGCGGCGGCGCCTCGCGCGCGATGTCGGACGGCGAGCGGAAGAAGACGAGGTTGTCCTGGAAGGCGGTGAGCGTCAGCGCGGTGGCGCTGCCGAGCCCGACCGCGCAGAGCACCAGGACCCAGAGCCGGCGGCGCTTCTTCGTCATGCGTCGGTCCGTCGCGCGGCGCGCGGGTCGAGCCGCGCCAGGTCGCGCTTGGCGGCAGCGTGGCGCAGCGCGGTCGCCAGCGTCACGGCAGCGAAGGCGCCGAGCACCAGCGCATAGCTGGCGACGACATGGGCCCAATGCGTGGTCATGGCATTACTCTCCTGCCGCCGGCGCGAAGGCCGGCCTGGGCCCGGCCTCGGCGCGGCGGGCCGCGGCAAGCTGCAGCGCGCGGATACGGCGTTCCATCACCGCGGCCCGGGTGCGCGCGAGCACCAGGGCGGCGAAGGCGAGGGTGAAGCCGAGCGCGCAGGTCAGCAGCGGATAGAGGATGTCGACGTGCAGCGACGGCGCGCCGACCTTGGTGACGCTCGCCGGCTGGTGCAGCGTGTTCCACCAGTCGACGCTGAACTTCACGATCGGGATGTTGACCGCGCCGATCAGCGCCAGGATGGCGGCCATGCGCGCGCCGCGCTCGGCATCGTCGAAGGCGCGGCTCAGCGCGGCATGGCCGAGCCACAGGAAGAACAGCACCAGCACCGAGGTGAGGCGCGCATCCCAGACCCACCAGGTGCCCCACATCGGCTTGCCCCAGAGGCTGCCGGTGGCCAGGCACAGCGCGGTGACGAGGGCGCCGATCGGCGAGAGCTCGCGCGCCGTCAGGTCGGCGAGCGGGTGCCGCCAGATCAGCGCGATGATCGAGAGGATGGCGAGGCCGGTGTATCCGCCCATCGCCAGCCAGGCCATGGGCACGTGGACGTAGAGAATCCGCACCGTCTCGCCCTGCTGCCAGTCGGGCGGCGAGAAGAACAGCGCCCAGGGGATGCCGACCGCCAGCACGGCGACGGCGGCCGCCGTCAGCCAGGGCAGGATGCGCCCGGACAGGCGCAGGAACTGCCCTGGATTGGCGAAGCGGTGCAGGCTCTGGCCCCGCGGTCCGGGGGTTGATTGCGTGTCGGCGGTTTCCACAGGCGTACACTAGGGGGCAATCGCCGCGGTTTGAAGCATGGCCCTGGACCGTTACCCTTGCGCCAGATCAGGCCAAGGGGGGCACGGGGGACCGGGATGGCATATTGGCTGGTGAAGAGCGAACCGGACGCGTTTTCCTGGGACCAGCAGGTGGCGAACGGCGTCGAGCCCTGGACCGGGGTCCGCAACGCGCTGGCGTCCAACAATCTCAAGGCCATGAAGAAAGGCGAAAGGGCCTTCTTCTACCACTCCAACATCGGCAAGGAGATCGTCGGCGTGGTGGAGGTGGTGAGCGAGGCCTATCCGGACCCGACGGATGAGACCGGCCGCTGGGTCTGCGTCGACATGAAGGCGGTGGGCCCCGTGCCGAAGCCGGTGACGCTGGCCGCCATCAAGGCCGACAGCCAATTCGCCGATCTGGCGCTCGTGCGACAGTCGCGGCTTTCGGTGATGCCGGTCAGCGAGGTGCACTGGAAGGCGCTGGCCAAGCTCGGCGGCTGGAAGCGCAAGTGACGCCATCGCCGGCCTGGCTTTGGGGAGCTCGGGCCGGCGCGCCATTGCTGCTGGCGCTGCTGCCGCTGCTCGGCGGGGCCTGGTCGGTCGCGCTGCTCGCGGTCTTCCTGCAGCAGCCGGCCTATATGCTGCACCAGCTCGAGGAACATACCCATGACCGCTTCCGCGCCTGGGCGAATGCCCGGATCGGCGGCGGGCTGGACGTGCTGACGCCCGAAGCGGTTGCGGTGATCAATGTCGGCGGGGTCTGGGCGGTGAATGCCGCGTCGCTGCTGCTGGCCGGCCTCGTCGATGCCGGCTTCGGGCTGGTCGCGGTCTATCTCACGCTGGTCAATGCCCTTGTGCATATCCTCGGCGGGCTGGCGCTGCGGGCCTACAATCCCGGCCTCGTCACCGCGGTGCTGCTGTTCCTGCCGGCGGGTGCTGCCGGGCTGGCGCTGCTGGCGCCGCAGCCGGCGCTCGCACATCTCGGCGGGCTCGGCTTTGCCATCGGCCTGCATGCCGCCATCATCCTCCATGTCCGCCGGCGACGGGAGGAGATCGAGGCATGCGGCTCACGGGATCCTGCCACTGCGGCGCGGTGAAGTTCCGGCTCGACTGCCCGCATCCCTATCCGTACCAGCGCTGCTACTGCTCGATCTGCCGCAAGACCCAGGGCGGCGGGGGCTATGCGATCAACCTCGGCGGCGATGCGGCGACGCTGAAGGTCACGGGGCAGAAGCATGTCTCGGTCTACCAGGCGAAGCTGAAGGCCGAAGGCGCGGCGCGGGCGACCCGCAGCCCGGCCAAGCGGCATTTCTGCGCCCAATGCGGCAGCGCGCTCTGGCTCTGGGACCCGCGCTGGCCGGAGCTGGTGCACCCCTTCGCCTCGGCCATCGATACGCCCTTGCCAGTGCCGCCGGATCAGACTCACATCTTCCTGGGCTCGAAACCGGCCTGGGTTCCGGTCGCGGCCGGGCCGAAGGACCGGAAGCACCAGGATTATCCGCGCGAGAGCATCGCGGAGTGGCACGCCCGGCACGGGCTCGCCGAAGGGGAGGACACGTAGCGTGCACGGCATGGGCGAGGCCGCAGGGGACCGCATCCTCTGCCGGCTCGAGGACATCCCCGAGGGCGAGGCCCGCGGCTTCCCGGCGGCGCCGGGCGGCTTCACCGGGCTCTTCGCGATCCGCCGCGCCGGCAAGGTCTTCGTCTACGTCAATGCCTGCCCGCATGTCGGCCTGCCGCTCGAGCCGCTGCCGCACCGCTTCCTCGACACCAAGAAACAGGTGATCGTCTGCTCGGCGCATGGCGCGCGCTTCCGGATCGAGGATGGCACCTGCGTCACCGGCCCCTGCGTCGGCCAGGAGCTCGAGGCGGTGCCCTATCGCATCGTCGACGGCCAGGTGGTGGTGGCGGCCGACGCCGGATTGTGACGCGCGGCCATCATCGCCCCGCCGCCGCCGCGATCATCCTGAAAACACCTTGGCGGCGCCGCGCGATTGCCGAAGCCGATTGCGATGTTTCCGTCGTGCCCGGGGCACAGCGCCCCCGCCACCACGGAGGACACCATGTTCACCAGGACCAGCCTTCTCGCCACCGCCCTGCTGCTCGCCGCCGCGCCTACTTTCGCCCAGGGGGTGAGCCAGGGCATGACCGGCAGCACGAGCCCCGCCCAGCCGACCGCCCCAGCGACCACCAGCGTGCAGCCCTCCGCGCCGCGCGCCGCGGTGACGCCGCCCGCGTCCACCGGCAGCACGACCGCGACCGTGACCACCCCGGCGAAGCCCGCCGCCCCGGTCGAGCGCCATGGCAGCACCGTCCGCCCGGCCCAGGACGGCAAGGTCGCGGCACAGCCGGCCACCCCCTCGGCGCCGACCCGCACGAACTGAACGCCGCGCGTCACAGCCAGGCCCCGCCCGCCTCGCGCGGGCGGGGCCACCCCCGATTCCGCCGCCCGGTTGACGCAGCGCAATGCGGCATGGCCAAACTCCCGGCAGTCACACGTGGCCAAGGAACAGGGAGAGGGCCCAGGCATGTCCGACGAACTCATCGGCGTGAAGCCGGAGATCGCCGCCAAGGCGCACGTCAACGCCGCCAAGTGGCAGGCGATGACCGAGGCGGCGTCCTCGCACCCGGAGGCCTTCTGGAAGCAGGAGGCCAACCGCGTCGCCTGGATGAAGGCGCCGACGAAGATCAAAAACGTCGATTTCACCGGCGACGTGACGATCAAGTGGTTCGAGGATGGCGTGCTGAACGCCTCGGTCTCCTGCCTCGACCGGCACCTGGCGACGAAGGGCGACCAGGTCGCGATCATCTGGGAAGGCGACGATCCCAAGGCCGACGCCAAGGTTACCTACCGGCAGTTGCACGAGCAGGTCTGCCGGCTGGCGAACGGGCTGCGCGCGCTCGGCGTCAAGAAAGGCGACCGGGTCTGCATCTACCTGCCGATGATCGTCGAGGCCGCGGTCGCGATGCTGGCCTGCGCCCGCGTCGGCGCCATCCACTCCATCGTCTTCGGCGGCTTCTCGCCGGACAGCCTGGCGTCGCGCATCCAGGACAGCGAATGCTCGGTGCTGATCACCGCCGATGAAGGCCGCCGCGGCGGCCGCAAGGTCGCACTCAAGACCAATGCCGACGAGGCCTTGTCGGCCTGCCCCTCGATCAAGAGCGTGGTCGTCGTCAAGAACACCGGCGGCGAGGTGCCGATGCAGGCCGGGCGCGACCACTGGTACGAGGCGCTCTGCGCCAGCCAGCCGGCGGTCTGCGACCCCGAGCCGATGGGCGCCGAGGACCCGCTCTTCATCCTCTACACCAGCGGGTCCACCGGCAAGCCGAAGGGCGTGCTGCACACCACCGGCGGCTACATGGTCTGGGCCAGCTACACCCACGAGAACGTCTTCGACTACCGCCCGGGCGAGATCTACTGGTGCACGGCGGATGTCGGCTGGGTCACCGGCCACACCTATATCGTCTACGGCCCGCTGGCGAACGGCGCGACCACGCTGATGTTCGAGGGCGTGCCGAACTACCCGAGCGTGTCGCGCTTCTGGGAAGTCATCGACAAGCACCAGGTCAACATCTTCTACACCGCGCCGACCGCGATCCGCGCGCTGATGCGCGACGGCGAGGCGCCAGTGAAGAAGACCAGCCGCAAGTCGCTACGCATCCTTGGGTCCGTCGGCGAGCCGATCAATCCCGAGGCCTGGCTCTGGTACTACCGCAACGTCGGCGACGAGCGCTGCCCGATCGTCGACACCTGGTGGCAGACCGAGACGGGCGGCATCCTGATCTCGCCGCTGCCGGGCGCCATCGCGCAGAAGCCGGGCTCGGCGACGCTGCCGCTGCCCGGCGTGAAGCCGGCGCTGGTCGATGGCGACGGCAAGATCCTGGACGGCGCGACCGAGGGCAACCTGGTGCTGCTCGATGCCTGGCCGGGGATGATGCGCACGATCTATGGCGACCACGTCCGCTTCGCGCAGACCTACTTCTCGACCTTCAAGGGCATGTACTTCACCGGCGACGGCGCCCGCCGCGACAAGGATGGCTACTACTGGATCACCGGCCGGGTGGACGACGTGATCAACGTCTCCGGCCACCGCATGGGCACGGCCGAGATCGAGAGCGCGCTCGTCGCCCACCCCAAGGTCGCCGAGGCCGCGGTGGTCGGCATGCCGCACGACCTGAAGGGCCAGGGGATCTACTGCTACGTGACGCTGAAGACCGGCGAGGAGCCGTCGGACGCGCTGCGCAAGGAGCTGGTCGCCTGGGTGCGCAAGGAGATCGGCCCGATCGCCTCGCCGGATGCCATCCAGTGGGCGCCCGGCCTGCCGAAGACCCGCTCGGGCAAGATCATGCGGCGGATCCTGCGGAAGATCGCCGCCAACGAGACCGATGCCCTGGGCGACACCAGCACGCTGGCCGACCCGGCGGTGGTCGAGGAGCTGGTCGCCAACCGGGTCGGCTGACCCGCCGCACCTCCCGAATCTGCCTGAAAGGCCCGGAGCCCTTGCCCAGGGATCCGGGCTTTTTTTGCGCAAACCCCTTGGACGCCTAACGCACGCATTGCATTTTTGTCATGTTAAGCCATATCCGCTCCAGTCTCATCGGGGAGGCAGAGGGCCATGCTGGGTGGATTCGGCGTTGGGCAGAGCGAGGCATCCGCGCATGCGGGAAATGGGGTGACGGGGAACCGCTTCCTCGACTTGCTGGGCGGGGCTGCGGCGAGCCTGCTGCCCGGACTCGAGAGCTTCCGCGCCCATGCCGGATTGTCGGCCGGCTGGGCGGTGTTTCCGGCCCCCGGCACCGTGCTGGCGCGGGTTCTTGTGTTGCAGGACGGCCGGATTGCGCAGGCGGCGTTGATCGGCGCCGCCGGCCTGGTTCCAGGTCCCCGGCACGATCCGCTCGGCCGCGACCGCATCCAGACCCTGATTCCCGGCCTCGCCTTCCGGGTGCCGGCCGAGCAGTTCGCCCAGGCCGCGGCGCACTTCGCCCCGCTGGCGCCGGCGCTGGCCGAATACGAACTCGCCCAGCTTTGCTCGGCCTGGCACGGCCTCGCCTGCGCCGCCCTGCATCCGGTCGAGCAGCGGCTGGCGCATTGGCTGCTGGAGGTCGCCTCCGTCGCCGGGCAGGGGACCCAGCCGCCTGTCGAGCTGCCGGTGACCCAGGCCATGCTGGCAGGGCTGCTCGGCCTGCGCCGCACCACCGTGACCCGCGCCATGATGGCGCTCGAGCAGCGCGGGCTGATCCTCCACCGCCGCAGCCGGGTGCGGATCCTCGATCGCCAGGGCCTACTGCAGGCGGCCTGCGAATGCCACGACACCAACCGCCAGCGCCTCGCAGCACCACGTGCCATGGTGAACGGGAACAGCCTGGCAACATGACCGCCAGCGGCGGCGGAGCGTCCGGCGTCGAATCAAGCACTTGGCCCGAGTCGCGCGAACGAATCGCTGACCCGCGACTCGGGCGACCCGAAAGCCGAATCACCACAAGGGGTTGGGGCCCGCCCAGCCCGACACGCACAAGCGCGTTCGTGCTCCGGTCCAGGCCCTCGCCCGAGTCGCAACCCGGCCGGCTACGGGTCAGAAATCGCTGACGCGGCCCTTGCGTTCCCAGTCGCCATAGCGGGTCGGCTCCGGCCCGGCCGGGCCGCCGACTTCCCTGGGCTTGGGCTTCGCCGGAGGCGCGGTGGCCTCGGCGGGCGTCGTGGTGGTCGTTTGGGGCTTCGGGGTGGGGGGCGTCTCGGTCATGGCCCTTATCTGGGGTCGATGGTCCCGCTTGCGCCAGACCCTGCTAAAATCGCGCCATGAGCGGCACCCTGCGCACCTTCGTCCTGCTCGCGGTCCTCACCGCGATCTTCGTGGCCATCGGCGCCGCGCTAGGCGGCAACCTGGGCATGGTCATCGCCTTCCTGATAGCCTGCGGCACCAATCTCTGGACCTGGTGGCAGAGCGATCGGATGGTGCTGTCGATGCACAACGCGCAGCTCGTGAGCGCCAGCGAGGCGCCTCGGCTGCACGCCATGCTGGCCGAGCTTTCGCAGCGCGCGGGTATGCCGACGCCGCAGCTCTACATCGTGCACGAGGCCCAGCCGAATGCCTTCGCCACTGGCCGCAACCCGCAGAACTCGGCGGTGGCGCTGAACACCGGCCTGCTCGATGCGATGAGCGAGCAGGAGGTCGCCGGCGTGATCGCGCACGAACTCGGCCACATCAAGCACCGCGACACGCTGCTGATGACGGTGACCGCGACCATCGCCGGGGCGATCGGCATGCTCGCGCATATGGGCTTCATGTTCGGCGGCCGGCGCAACGATGGCGGGCGCAACCCCTTCGGCCCGATCGGCGCGCTGCTGCTGCTGATCGTCGGGCCCATTGCCGCGACCATCGTGCAGCTGGCGATCAGCCGGGCGCGGGAATACGAGGCCGACCGCTTCTCGGCCGAGATCACCGGCGACCCGCGCTACCTCGCGGCCGCGCTCCAGCGGCTCGAGGCTCTGAAGCCCGGGCGCATCTTCCCGACGGCGGAGGCCTATCCGGCGAGCGCCCCGCTGTTCATCATCAACCCGCTGTCCGGGCTGCGCATGGACGGGCTGTTCCAGACCCATCCCTCGACCGGGCAGCGGATCGCGCGGCTGCTGGCGATGCAGCCTGCTTCGCCAGCGCCGATACCGCGCGGCACCAGGAACCCCTGGGGCTGAGCCGGGATTGACCTCTCCGCCCGCGCGTCGCATCGATGGCGGCCGCCCTTGGAGCCTCTGCATGTTGCGCCTCGCCGCCCTCGCCCTGCTCGCCGCCAGCCTCGGCCGCCCCGCCCTCGCCCAGGACGCCGAGGCCGGGCAGCGCGTCTTCAACCAGTGCCGCGCCTGCCACAGCATCAATGCCGGCGGCCGCGCCGGCGTCGGGCCAAACCTGCACGGCATCATCGGCAAGAAGGCGGGCCAGGCCGAGGGCTTTCGCTATTCGGTCAGCCTGAAGGAAAAGGCCGATGCGGGCCTGATCTGGGACGAAGCGACGCTGCGCAAGTACATCATCAACCCGAAGGACGTCGTGCCGGGCGGCTCGATGTCCTATCCGGGCCTGAGGAACGAGCAGCAGCTGAACGACCTGATCGCCTACATCGCCGCGCAGAAGTAGCGATCAGAGGCTGTAGAGCTTACCCACCGCGGCGGGCGCGACCATCGGCTCGCCGAAGGCCCGCTCGAAGGCGGCGACCGCCCGCCAGCCGGTGCAATGCGCCGGGAAGAGGTGCGCGAGGCGGAACTGCCGCAGGTCCTCGACCGTCGCCGGGATCGCATCCTCGTTCTCGCCCGAGAGATGCAGCCCGCCCATGGCGGCGAAGATCGGCTCGCCCGGGAAGCTGTCGCGCACGTGGTGCAGCACGTTGACGATGCCGGCATGCGAGCAGGCGGAGAACACGACGAGGCCCTTGCCGGCGACGCGGACCGCGAGCGCGCGCTCATCCATCAGCAGCGTGTCGGGTTGCCAGGGCATATCCGACGCTGTGCGCGCGACCTGGTTGCGCAGGCCCCGTTCGTAGGCGGTGCGGCGGGGGATCTCGCCGCTGATCCAGAACAGGTCGTCGAGCGTCGTGTAGGCATCGGCGCGCAGCACCGGCTCGGCGCCCATCTGCGCCCAACGCGACGGCGGCGGTACCGGGTCCATCGGCAGCACGCCACCATCCGGCTGCAGCCCGCCACGCTCGGCGAACATGCCGGGATGCAGGTGCAGCGGGATCGCCTTGTTGCCATTGGCGGCACGGATCATGGCGAGCGCCTGCGGCAGCCCGCCGGCATGGTCCCAATGGCCATGCGAGAGCATCGCCGCTTCGATCCCCGCGAAATCGATGCCGAGCCTGGTGCCATTGCGCTCGACCGCGTAGTCCACAGGGCCGCCGTCGAAGAGCAGCGTGCGCCTGCGGTCGCCGACATGCGCAGTGATCACAAGCGAGAGGCCATGATTGGCGCAGCAGAGCGCGCCGCCTGAGGTGACGCGCATGCCGCGGCGCTGCAGCATGACCCATTCGCGCGTGACGAAGCTGGGCACCGAGGACAGCGTGTCGGTGACGTTGTCCACCAGCACCTGGATCTCGAGCCGATCACACGTGGCAAGGGTCATGCGTTGATGCCCCAGAGGTTCTCCGGCCGCGCCGGGATCTCGCCACGCTCGACCCGGCCGACGATCATGGTCAAGGCCGCATTGGCCGGCGCCGCGAGTCCGGCCTTGGCGCCTTCCGCGACGACGAAGCCGTTGATCTGCTCGATCTCGGTCTTGCGGCCCTTGAGGATGTCCTGCCCCATGGAGGGGCGCTGGCGCGCGCTGCGCTGGCCCGCCGCCAGGGTCGCCAGGATCTGTGCTTCCGCCTGCTCCATGGCTGCGGCGTCGCCGGCTTCGGCGGCGGCCAGCACCTCGGGCGCCACCTTCTGGATCGGCTCGAGCGCATAGCCGAGGGCCTGGCCGATCCGCACCGCCTCGCCGCCGAGGCGGATCGAGAAGCGGCGTATGCGCTCGTCGCGGTCGCATTCGTTGCCGCTGAGGCCGCTCGCCGCGCTGACCCCGTTGCGCATGACGTTCACGCAGAGCTTCGACCAGCGCTCACCCCAGAGGTTGGTCGTGGCCTGGACGCTGTCGACGGCGGCGATCATGTCGCGGATCTGCTCGACACGGGCGGTGATGCGGCCATGTGCCTCGCCGACGGCATAGACGATGCGGGAGGTGCCGCCGAGCGGGACAGTGCGCTCGACCTCGCCGGGTGCGGTGAGCTCGCCGGAATAGGTGCCGGCGATGACGCCGAGGGTCCGACCCCAGCCGACGACGGCGGCAATCGCGGGCTCGTTGATGCAGTTCTGCAGGCTGGCGCAGAAGCCGCCGGGCGCCAGGTAGGGCGCGATCATCTGGGTCGCCCAGGGCGTGTCGTAGGACTTCACTGAGACGAAGGCGATGTCGATCGGGCGTTCCTTCGCGATCTGCTGCACGTCTGCGATGTGCAGCGCCGGCACCTGGACGGTGAAGTTCTGGCTGTCCTCGAGCCCGCGGATGGTCAGCCCCCTGGCGCGAATCGCCTCGACATGCGCCGGCCAGGCGTCGATCAGCGTGACGTCATGGCCGAGGCGCGCGAAATGCCCGCCGAGATAGCCGCCGACCGCACCGGCGCCGACGAAGACGATCCTGGGACGCATCTGTGTTCCTCCCTCAGTCCACGAAGGCCGGCTTCGGCGCCGGATCATAGGCGATGCCGGCGCGCCGGAGCGAGGCCGCGAGATCGGCTTCCGGCATCCGCGCATGGCGCGCGAGCAGCCGCAGGTACATGCCCACGAAGGCCGGGCCATGGCCGGCATTCGCGCCCTCCGCCGTGCTGGTCAGCGCATGGGCGAGCTCGTGCAGCAGGATCCAGGTCGGCAGCACCTCCGGCGCCTCGATCGAGAGCCGGGTCGCACGCGCGACGGTGCGGCGCGCCTGGCGCGGCAGCGGGCGCACGCGCGGCGGGAAGCGCAGGCCTTCCGCGGCCCAGACATGATCGACCAGCGCCTGCAGCTGCGCGAAGGGCACGCGCGAGGCGTCGCGCGGCGCGACCTCGGCATCCTCCCAGGCATAGAGCGCGGCGGCCTGCGGATCGCCGCGCGTCACTTGCGGCCGAGGCTCCGCCCGGCACCCCCGCCGACCGGCCGGTTCAGCCCGACCCGCCCGCCAGCGGCGGCGCCGCTGCCATAGGCGCCGCGGTCGCGCACGGTCGCGGTCGAGTAGACCGTGCGCAGCCGGACGCCGAGGCCCCGCATCCCTTCCTCAACCTTCTTCTCCTTGGCCAGCACCAGCGCGGTCGAGCTCTGCCGCGCCGCCGGCGCCGCGGCCTGGTGACGCGCCGCTGCGGCCGCGGCGCGCTCATCCGCCATCGCTTCCAGCCGCTTGCCGACGCGGTCGGCGAAGCCGTAGCGGAAGCTGCGCAGCCGGGTCTGCGGCGTGGCGCGGCTGGTGATGTAGTTGTCGGAGACCCTGAAGTGGATCTCCTCGGTCGCGAGCGCGCGGGCGATCACCTGCAGCAGGTACTCGCAGAGCTGCACGTCGGGGCCGAGGCCATAGATGACGAAATCTGTGCGGCCATCGGTCCAGCCCTTGCACTCGCAGAAGCGCAGCAGCGCGGGGAAGAGCCAGCGCAGCGCGATCCGCTGCGGCCCGCCGAGCGCAACGCGGCGCTGCTCGCAGGCCTCCTCGCGCAACTCGACCTCGGACATGACGAGGCCATAGACCTCGAGCAGCTCGCCGACCTTGGCGGCGGCGGCGAGCGCCTCGGCCTCCGAGCAGCCGCGCTCGACCGTCTTCGCGGCGAGCGCACGGATGCGGGCCTTGACGCGGGCGAGCTCGCTGGACTGGTCCATGCGCGTCAGTCCAGCACGACGCCGGCGTCGCGCACCACCGGCACCCAGAGCGCGATCTCGCTGTCCCAGAAGCGCTCGAGCGCGGCGGCGGTCGAGCCTGCGGGGTCGATGCCATTATCGCGCAGCTTCTGCGCGA
>Ga0114976_10000142_pt1 | contig 40750 bp, 46 predicted proteins | sample S_130805_EF_Meta_FD_87319 | JGI IMG/M metagenome (GOLD analysis project Ga0114976, IMG submission 87319) | Freshwater microbial communities from Lake Simoncouche, Canada to study carbon cycling - S_130805_EF_MetaG | ecosystem: Environmental > Aquatic > Freshwater > Lake | place: Lake... | reverse complement strand
CAAAAGAGACACTTCCTTGGTTATTAGATCATATTCAAACATCCTGTGTCGATATACCTATCTTTGAAGGAGCCATTCATATTGATCGATTTCAAGTACCATTAATTAATACAAATTTTAGTATCGGAGCCCCCATTCGTCGTGATACACTTTATACTCTTTTGAAGAATACATACCGATTATCGTGCATGTATGAAGCGATTGTATATCAGGGAGTAAAGACAAAGTATTTCTTTAATGATCATCCGGTTCGTCCTGGTGAAGAAGGGCTCTGTACCTGTCCAACTCTGTGTAAGGGAAATGGATCCGGTTCTGGCGTGAATCAATGCAAAAAGATTACAATCTCCCCGTTTCAGACAGGGCAAGTGATTATTCAAGCGAGCGGACTTCCGGATGGAAGTATGCGTCATATTGAACAAGCCATGAAATTTATTAAAACTATCTTTCAACGTCATGCATCCGATGTCATCCGAAAGCAATATGTATTTGCAGATTCTTCTCCGGCAACGGAGGAGACCTCCACAGCAGGTTCTGCTGTATGGATTCCTCATCCGACTGCCCGTCATATTCTGACGATTCCGGTGGATCGCTTAGTGGAGTAGCGCGGTTTCCTTCATAAAACTCTTTCCGAACATCGCCATAGAATGGCAACCACGACATCCACATTAACGGTCGCCCCCAGCGCATCCGCATCTGCTCCTGCTCCCGCAACCCTTGCTTCCGAACTTGATATTCCCAGTGATAAGACGCTGCTTCATGCCGCTCGTATTGCAATTGAACAAGATAAACCCATTATGTTAGATTATTATTTGGACACGAAGGAAGGGCGTGCTTTTTTGGGGGAAGATGCGTCCACCAAGGAAAAGATGCTGGTCCGCAGCGAGGAAGAATATACCTCCTTGATCCAGAAGATTTTTAAGGTGAAGGATGATTTTATTGTAATTACCGAGAATTCTCTCTACATTGTTTCCGGCAGCATCAAGAAGAAGTCCATTACCACTCCTACGAATTAAAATGGATCCTAGGAGTAGAAGATGATGTATCGTAAGAACTCACGTAAGAATCGCAAAGAATCTCGTAAGAATCGTAAAGGATCTCGTAAGAATCGCAACTCTCGTCGCAGAAATATGAGGGGAGGTGGAAGCTGTGGAGCTATGCCAAGCAGTCTCCCCCAAGGACGCGCCTTTGAAGCAATGACTCGTAATCTGCATGGCGGGCGCCGCATGCGCGGAGGCAGCATGCCTATGGCATTTCCCTTTGATGATGCGACCCTGTTGCAGGGATCGGCTCGTTCCGAGGCAGGAGTAGGACAGCAGGATCAGTTCTACAAGGAGTCCCAGACGGCAATTCCTTCCAATATGCGCTATCCTCAGGCAGGCGGTGCATTAGCTCCTGCCCCTATTAATCAACCCGATATGCTCCTTCCTCGTGGATTGACGGATCAGGCATTGAATCCTCAATGGAATACGGAGCGTAGCACCAATCCCGAAATTGGTCGCATGGCAGAAGCAGAAGCTAAATTTAGTGCTACCAATGCAACGCCTGGATTCAATGGACCTGTAAATGCATATCAGACACAGGCAGGTGGTCGCAGACGCTCTCGTAGACATCGTCGTGCCTCTCGCAAGAACCGAAAGAATCGTCGCAACTCTCGTAAACATTAACCATCGACTAAATAGAAATTATGAAACAAGTATACAAATATCTGATTATTTGTATACTGGTCGTATGTACCATTTTTGCAATATTCAATTATTCTTCCTATAGTCTTCCGAAGATTGTATGGTCGTATTGGGATACAGATGAACGCCCTGAACTGATTCAGCAGATTCACACCTACAATGTAAAACATTTAGATGGATGGACCGTGAAGTTTCTGAATAAGAAAGATCTTGCACAATATATCCATCCCTCATCCTATCCAATCGGATATGACAAGCTGAAACCTGCCCACCAAGCGGACTGGATTCGTCTCTATTTGCTTTCCAAGTATGGGGGAGTTTGGATGGATGCTTCGATTATTTTAAATGATGGGTCTGCACTAAATCGACTTCATCAAGAAAGTATTCAGAAACAAAGTCAATTTACAGGATTTACTTTCAAAAATGATGAAGCTAAGTGTATCAGTCCGAGAGGAATCTCTCTCTATGTGGAGAACTGGTTTATCATGGCACCCAAAGGAAGTTCCGTTGTGTATGCATGGAACCAAGAATATGAAAAAGCAATTCAAATGGGATTTTTAGAGTATCGACATGAATTGGAAAGAAGACAGGTAGATACCCATCTTATTTATGGAGACGAGATGGATACATATTTAACACAGCATGCTTGTTTTCAAGCAGTCGTTCAGAAACAATTTTATTGGCTTCCATCCATGATCTTTTTACAAGCGGAGGACAGTATGTTTAAATTGCATATGAAATGTAAATTTGATCCAACCTGCACAATTCGTCTTCTTCGCGATGAACCAGATCAATGTCGTGCCCTTCCGTATATAAAACTAAGAGGTCCTGAACGGGAAACAGGACTTGATCTTCGCAAATTTTTTCATTCTGTAGAAGATGCGTAATAAAATTGAATCTATTGTAAACTATGATTGATATTTTACAATAAATACTATATGAAACATATTATGGTTCCAATGAAACTACTTCCACATCGGTTGGTTCAGCAGGAGGAGTATACTGAAATACTGTTTGAAGCATCAGAAGCTCTTCGGGTCGCCAAGGACGTGCTTCAGGAGCTGTCACATTGATTTCAATGAGTGCATCCCCATTTAACATGCCCCATCCTTTTGCCCGTAGAACTGCTCCATGCAGTAACGGTCCCTTGTTCCACACGAATAAGGGACTTTTTCCACTGGGATGATCTTTGAGACGAAAGGAAAGTCCCATCATGGCTTCCGCATAACTAACTGTTTGTTGGAAGTGTAGATCGGATCCACGCACGTCCCACCCTGTATTAGGATCTGTACGACGAATGGTCAAAATAACATCGCCTGGAGCTTCAAACTCTGCACTTTCACTACATTCTCCTGGAAAGACAATGGTTTCTCCCTCTTTCATTCCTGGTGTAATATTTACAACCAATGTTTTCTCCTGTTCTACAAACTTTTTTCCATTACACACTTTACAAACAGATAAACATTGCTTTCCTTCTCCTTCACATGCATTGCACGGTCCCGTGGATTGTGCCATAATTCCAGGTCCTACCATACGAATTTCCGTTCGTCGCCCTGCCCCTTTGCACATATCACATTGTTTCCATGTTTCAGCTCCTTTTCCTTTGCAAGGTATACATTTGCGCGCTTGATTCATTTTCAAATGGAGTTGATGCCCTTTGTATAGTAGATGTAATGGAAGACCGATATCATGTTGCTTATTTGGTCCACGCGGGCGAACAGGGCGCCCCCCGCCTTGCGGCATTCCAAATAATCCACCCAAGTCACTCATATTGAATGCCATTCCAGGCATTCCAAACGGTCCCATTCCTCCCATAAAGGAAAAGGGAATCCCTCCAGCAGTTTCTCCTCCGGCACTTTGTGTAACATCCTTGATATCTCCTGTCATATCGTAGACACGTCTTCGGCGTTCATCCGAAAGGATTTCATGAGCTTCTTGAATGGCTTGAAATTCTGCAGCAGATCCTCCTTTATCAGGATGTTTGGATCTTGCAAGATCCCGATAGGCTCGTTTAATCTCTTCGGAAGACGCCTCTCGCGGGATCCCTAAGCAGTCATATAAACTCATTCTTCTCTCTCTGTTTCTTTCATATTTAAGCAGTTTTTTTCACGCATATGAAATAGAAGAGTATGAATCGGACACGAAAGGGACGCCGATCAGTCGAAAAGAAAACACTCAAAAATATTAAAAAGTTGGGGGAAGGATTTCATGGAATTGGGTATACTGTAAAAAATTTTTATAAGTTACTCGAATCAATTGATATTACAAACATTGATCTGTTTACGACTGAAAAAGATGGTGTTAAATTATCGGATAAGAAGGACATTGAGGCATTTGTAGAATTTATGTCAACACTTGAGCATGTGATTGTAAAGGTATTTAAAAATCAAGTATTATTGACAATGTCTACCATTGATGCAAATATTAAAGAAGAAATTGATATTAACCGATATATTATTAAATTGTTTAAACAGCGTGCCTCTGATCATTTAACGGTTGCCCCCATTCTTGGCTTTCGTGGACTGAAACTATTAGGATGCGTGATTACGGAATCAGACGGGACAATGATTTATGCTACCATGGGTCATTTATGTAATACAAAATTTGTTGTAAAATCCCCTGAATTTATGTTGGATATATTAAATACAATTTCTATCTTACAAAAGCAAAATATGCAACATAATGATATTAAACCCGACAATCTTGTCTTATGCGAGGATCGATATAAATTAATTGATTGGGGACAGGCAGGACCTCTTGATAAAATCTATATTGGCGATTTCATTTATTCAAATCCCATCAAGTGGTATATTCGTGGCTATACTGGATTTATTTCAAGAAAATTAATGGATGTGCGTGCACGATTTGTAGACAAAACGTACGAACAATCAAGTATGTATCAGGAACAATATGACCGAATTACGAACGAATTTAAAACTGTGATCGCAAAAAATACGGATCGAAAAAAGCTCATGAAGATTTATAAAAACTCCTTTGATATCTTTATGCTGGGAATGACCTTTTTATACAAGGTCTATGAGTTTAAACTTGATTATGATAAGTATAAACCACTCATTGAAGCGATGAGCTCTGTTCTAGATCCCATTTCGGATCCTGCGGTTGCAGCGAAGCTGGTAAAGAAATATATCTAAATCCCCATCCCCTCTATCCTTCAAGGATGGACGCAGTTCTGAGTCAAGATCACATTCGCACCTTTTTGCAATCGCATATTGAAAATCCACCGCATTTAATGTTATTTGGTCCCTCAGGGACGGGGAAGACGATGATGTCACGCGCCTTTCTCTATGCCTATTTACGACATCATGGTGTTCCAGATGCTGAACATGGAGATTATATTCTTTCGCTTACCTCTGTGAATGATCGAGGGATTGCCACGATTCGAGGATCCTTAACCGAATTTGTAAGAAGGACACGCCGGTATCCCGCTGCCAAAGCCTGGGTGTGGATGGATGATGCTGATTCCGTCCCCGTCATCAGTCAACAGGCATTGCGACGAATCTTAGAAAATTATGAAAAACATGCACGATTTCTGTTTGTTGCAAATGGAGCCGAACCCTTTATTGAACCATTGCAATCACGTTGTGTCATGTTGCAATTTATGCCAGTCAATTTATCCATTGTCCGTCCATCGATGGAAAAAATTCGTGTTCAAGATGAAGCCCATAGTTGGATGATCAGTATGGCATTAGGAAATGCACGCTTGTACAAACTATTTTTTCAAATGTTGGAATGTGCAGATATTCAGAATGTCAGTGCAGCTGAAATTCAGGCGATTGTAAATGCTCCACCGGTCACACAATTAGTGCGATTAGGGCGGGCAGCATTAAATAAGAATCAAGTAGAAGTCCTCCGATCCCTTTTGGATCTGTGGTCGTTAGGCTTCTGTTTTGAAGATATTATTAATTTGTTGGAGATCGTATGCAAGATTTATTCCTATTTTACGGGGGATGAATCCCAGAAATTGTATTTGGCATGTGGAGAAGGTCATATTGCGATTATTATGAATAAAACCCGGTTGTTGGATGCTGTAAAGATTTTTACATTTTCATAAAAAAAGATAGTTTAAAAATTAGCAATGTATAATTCGGCACAAAGATATTGACCATCTTTGTGCGGTATGCAAGTCATAGTTAGGGTTCTTCTTCGCGCGCAGCTTTTCGATCACCTTTCGTTGTGGCATGGAAGCCAGCCGAAATGGCAGTGACAGTGTGGTGCGCTTTGCAGTCCTGGCACTCGATGGAGGTCAACCGCGTAGCGGGATCTCGGATCAGTCGAGTGTTGAGATTGTGACAGGACGAACATTGCACGTAGGATGCGATGTATTTTCGTAAGACTGTCTCAATGTTCTTGTCAGAGAACTTACCTCGGAAGATGAGATGTTGTGCTTCATTGATAGAACTTATTACCCCTAGCTCACTATTCACGTAAATTTGCATGTGGGCAAGTTCACGGTGTAGAGCAGTGCAAATACTACTGGCATTGTACCAGGTAGTCTTTATCTTACTACGGGTTGTAGTAGGAGGGGGTATCTTGATCTTTTGCTTGCTAGTAAGCGCAGCAATCTTGGAGATTTCCGCGTAGACAGCATGAAGCATCTCATCATAGGGTGTTGTCTCTATACAAGAAACAGAACATGAAGAGTTCGAAGAGGAGGAGTTTGAAGCAGAGGCAGAAGGTTTATTTCCCTTCTTTTTCTTCTTTGAAGACATGTCGACCGTTAACTCATCATCATCTGCAGAAATAGCGGATGTGTTGAGCATGGGTGCACTGTCGTTAGAAGCACCTATAGATGCTTCAAACTTCTCGCGATCCTCCTTAAACTCTGTCATGTCTGAGTGAAACCCAGCGATCTGTTTAGGAGTTAACGCCTTTGCAGACGTGTGTTCAGGAGGGATCACCTGTACAATTGCATGTTCTTCATCCGTAAGGATGGAAGAAATTGCCAATGTGTCGTCCAAACTCTCAGTCAAGAGTACGTTGCTAGCTTGGATGATTTGGATACACTGAACAAACCCCAGAAATTTATCAGGGTCTGCATCAAATGTATTTTTTTCATCCGCATCTTGAATTGCCAGTAGGATGGCAATTGCAGATGCGCAACGTTGATCAAACCATTCTTTGATGTCTTGAGAACATGTTGAGGGACACGTCGCAGCAAGTTCTTGCGTGGATGCGAGAACGTCTGCGACATATATACCTGATATGTCAAGATCATCTAGAATGTTTCCAATCTGCTCGATAACAGCAGCTCGACGTTGCTTTTCAGCTTTGGCAGAAGCAGCCGCCTCTTGCGAGGCTTTCTCCTTCTCCTTGCTTGCAGCAAGTCGAGCCGCGGTTTGGACGGCTTTTGCAGCGTCAGCTGCAGTATCTTGGTCGCGCTTCCATGCATCGTATGCAGTGGAAGCGTCTGAACGCAAGGATAGTGCAGTTACAACTGCAATGTGTTCGTGCAAAACTTTAATCTGAAGCGTCATGCGTTCAATCGACGCCGTATCGGTGGCATCTTTTTTGGCAAGAGCTGCGACAGTTTTGTCAAGCTTTGTACGAAGGACTTCCAACTCCTTCAATACTGCCGAGGGGGCAGTAGAAGAATTAGAAGCGGAGGAAGAGGACGAATTATTGGTTAATTGGTCAGCTTCTCGTTGTGCCTGCTGGCTACGTCAGCTCCACCCTTCGGTGAAACCGCCCCAAACACCGCATTTCTGCAGAGGAGGAACGCAAGGTGAGAATACCTTGGGCTACGCTGTCGTATGGATCTGCTGCATAACAGGCCATCCACGACAGAGGATTGAGCAATAAATTGCTCGAGCTCATCGCTCACCAGACTAGTATCATCTGGCTTGGTCCACACTAGGACCACTCTACATACACCTAACCATCTGATAAATGGGTATTTGTCGTCTAATCACGACAGGCAGTATACATAGAGGTGACGTGTCAGTTCATCGTTTAGCAAAGTACAACGCACCCACACACTCCATTAAGAAGTGTATGTGTGGTCTGCCACTTATATGCCGCCCTTCACTGTCCACGCTTTTTCATAGCTCCCATCTGACAATTATGTGTCATAACTGGCATTCCTGCAATTCCCTTACGCTTAATTCCTTCCTCAGGCGGATTTATGCAGCCGCAAGAGGTTAGTATCGTTAGCATGCCACATCCCCTACTTAATTCGGATCTGAGCGCAATGCGGGTTTCACAGTTCAACCAGAGATTTATCACAACCTACAGATAGCAACCGTTTGTCATCAGCCCCATACTCGCTAATAACTATCGTGACCACCTTCCCAATCGTTGGGCTGCCCCATCTGGGACTATGTCACGTCTATTCGTTTGAAATATTAAAGAGCATTACACTTAAGGGCATTTGAGTTTACCACTTCACACGGACAGATCTCCAATCTCACAACTGCCCACGGTGCACTTTATTGGCGGTGTGGGACTTAGTTGCGATATGAAAGACCTGTGTATCCATGCAAGATGATTTGTCATCCGCACTCTTATATATTATTCTTTAATATTTAAAGAGAGATATGAATCCCTCTTCACTAAATTCTAAATATCAAAAATATGATTTCAATTTTTTAAAATTGATCTATTAAACCTAAACCAACTCATCCATTTATTAGTAAGAATGAGTCTTGTTCAGATTCCCAAGGGGGTTCCCCCATCACTGCCTGAAACAGCGGCAATCAAGTATAGTTTCCCGCTAGATCCCTTTCAATTGCATGCCATTCATGCGATTGAAAATAATCAACACGTCTTAGTCACTGCCAAAACCGGTTCTGGCAAGACCTTGGTGGGTGAATATCAAATTGCGTATGTGTTAAAGAAGAAGCAACGCGTGTTCTACACCACCCCCATCAAATCGTTGAGCAACCAAAAGTTCAAAGATTTGAAAGAACTCTTTCCCAGTGCCAGTGTCGGTCTCCTCACAGGTGATATTAAATTTGCCCCTGAAGCTGATGTTGTTGTGATGACCACTGAAATATTACGAAATCTATTATATAAACAATCCACTCCTACTGCAAATCTTGGTATTGCTGGTACTATCTCATTAAGAGATGTAGGAGCGGTGATCTTTGATGAAGTCCATTATATTAATGATCCTGACCGAGGGCATGTATGGGAAGAAACCATTGTGCTCCTTCCCAAAGAGATTCAAATGATTTTACTGAGTGCTACCATTGATTCTGCGTATGAATTTGCAGATTGGATTGGACGCATTAAAGAAACACCCATTACCTTGCTTAGCACGACGCATCGAGTCGTCCCACTAATTCATGGAATGTATGTCCCCAAAGGGGCTCCTTTAGCGACAACGGCTCTTCCCATGTTATCCCTCAAAGAATCGGATGAAGCTGCCTTCAAATCGGATCATTACCATATGTGGAATCTTGCAAAAGATCGCAATGCAGAAGCCGTTGCCAAATGGAAACGAACCGTGGATGCTACCAAACGTGCAGGAGAGTCGATGACGGCTGAACAAAATGCAGCCAAACCAAGAATCTATAGCTTTCCTCACCGATTAAATGAATGTATTACCAATCTTCAAGAGAAGAGTTTATGTCCTGCCATCTTCTTTGTGTTCTCTCGAAATGATTGTCGCAAATATGCACGATGTGTCGAATCTTCCCTGATTAGTAGCAGCGATGCTGCAACAGTTCGCCATTTATATGAATTCCATTTACATAAGTATAAATCTATGTTGGAAGGCTTTGAACAGTATCATGAAATGCTGGATCTAGTACAAAAAGGAATTGCCTTTCACCACAGTGGAGTTCTTCCCTTGTTGAAAGAAGTGATTGAACTCTTGTTTGGAAAAGGATTGATTAAAGTCTTATTTGCAACCGAAACCTTTGCTGTTGGTTTGAATATGCCGGCACGTACGGTGGTCTTTACGGATTTGCGTAAACCGTCTGAAGCAGGCTTACGTCCGCTACGAACGGATGAATACACGCAAATGGCAGGACGTGCTGGTCGACGTGGCAAAGATACGCAAGGCATTGTCTTGCATCTTCCTGCTCATGATCCGTTAACGATGGAGGAAATGCGCAATGTCTTATCAGGACCGTTAGTTCCTTTGCGAAGTCGTATGCAATTCGGCTATGATTTTGTACTGAAAGCCTTATGGAAGTCAAAAGAGGCGTCTACATCTATTCTTGCAAAGAGTTATTGGACCGTTCAGCAAGACATGGCACAAAAAGCCTTAGAAGGTGAATTGAAAGCGGCACAAGAACGCATTACACTGCCAAGCGAAGAAGAAACAAAGGAAATTAAACGACGGGAAACACTGGAAGAGACAGTACGCACCAGTCGCCGCGGTGCATTGAAAAAGGCAGAAGAAGCCTTAGCAACGTGGAAGACGACGCATACAGATCCCAAATGGGAAGGTCTTTGGACGTCACGAAAAGAAGATGCTAAGAATCGTAAGATTCTTGCAGACTTGCAAGCGCAAGTAGACGCTCCTATGTACGATCCCATCACTCCCACCGTTCACATCTTGCAAGAATGGAAGTATGTAACAGCAGATTTAACTCTTACACCCAAAGGCATTTTAGCGACAGAAGTAAATGAAGCCAATCCTATTTTAATGGTCGAATTATATACAAGTAAATTACTTCATACTGCTTCGGTGGAAACGATTGTGACCACCTTAGCTACTTTCTTGGAACCCGATCGAAATGAATTTGAATGTGCCATTCCATCTTGCATTGATTCCAAGGTCATTGATTTATTGGAGTCCACTGCAAATACTCACATGAAGGTGGAAGAAGCACATGGAATCCGATCGGAATCTTCGTGGTCACTATCTGCAAAATGGATGTATATTGCCAATGAATGGCTGAAAGGAGTGTCTGCAGCAAGTCTTTTAAAAGAGTTGGAAATGTTTGAAGGAAATTTTATTAAAGGGATTCTTACGTTGAATCAATTAGTACGCGAATGGATTAGTTTGGCAACCTATGATGGAAATGTAGATATGTTAGCCAAATTTGTAGGAATTGAAACCAAACTTTTACGAGAGATTGTGGTTCCTGAAAGTCTGTATGTGAAATAAAATCTATTCCCAATATATAAGATGGCAACAATTGCAACCAATTCTCATGGAAGTTTGAACAATGTTCCTCGCCGATCCTACATTGCTATGAATACCTATAACAATGATTTTTTTACTTATAATCTTAGCTTTAATAACACATCTTTTTCCTATGTAGGAACCTTATCCACAATTGGAGTTCCTGCTACATCCACCTTGCAAGGAAGTATTCTTTCCGAAACGGGGAAGAAGTTGTATCCTGGTGCCAATGATGGTGTATCTACCTTGATGGTAAGTGTCTACGATCAGACCAGTCTTCAGACTGGATATATTAATCCAAACTCCCCTAGTTTTGCCATTTTTACCACGGACAAGGCTCCTTATATGGGTCAGGGAACCGATCCTGGTACAGACGGTCGTACGAACTTAGGCAATTCGATCTATACCCATGGCTCGGTCATTGCGGATGGCTTTGGTACCTATGATGGTTTGCTCAGCACAGGAACCTCGTTAAATGTGGGGACTACGGCAAGAATTGGTGCATCCCTCAGTACCGGTACCTCTGCGATTATTGGAACTACCTTGAGTGTTGGTCAAGCCATTAGCTCCGGTACATTGGTGATTGCTCCTTCTACATTTACGCAAAATACAACGCTTAGTTCGTATACAGCAGGATATGTTACTTCAGGAACAGGGACATTAGCAACTGGTGCTGTTGTTATTAATACATCTGCTGTAACCGCAAATTCCAAGATCTTTTTAACAAATACATTAGCCACCAATCGTGTTAGCGTTGGAACCATTGTTCCAAACACCTCATTTCAAGTCACAGGTACTAACGTAGATACCTTTACTTGGTTGATTATTAACTAGTTTTTTTCTTATGCCTATATATAAATGGCAGTTCTATTTTGTCGGCATAGCCGACAAAATAGAACTTAATATCTATATTCTATCCTGCGAAAATTTATTTTCGCAGGATAGAATATAGATGGCAACAATTGCAACCAATTCTCATGGAAATTTTAACAATGTCCCTCGCCGGTCCTACATTGCTATGAGTTCTTACACAGCCGATCTATTTAGCTATTCCCTTACCTTTAATGGAACATCGAATGTAGGAGTCTTAAGCAATTTGGGAGTTCCTGCGACCTCTACCTTGCGAGGAAGTATTCTTTCCGAAACGGGGAAGAAGCTCTATCCTAGTGCCAATGCTGGCGTCAGCACGTTAATGGTAAGTGTCTATGATCAGACCAGTAAGCTAACGGGTTACATCAATCCCAACTCCCCTACCTTTGCCATTTTTACTACGGACAAGCCACCGTATATGGGACAGGGAACCGATCCTGGCACGGATGGTCGCACCAATTTAGGGAATTCTATTTATACACATGGTTCTGTGATTGCTGATGGATATGGTACCTACAGTGGTTTGCTCAGTACAGGAACCTCCTTAAATGTAGGTACGACAGCAAGGATTGGTGCATCCCTTAGTACCGGTACCACTGCTACAGTAGGGACGACTTTGAGTGTAGGAAGCAATATCAGTTCTGGCACGGTAGTACTAGCTCCTTCCACATTTACCACACGTGCCTTTATAAGTCCAGTGGGAACTGGTGCTAGCTCTTCTAATTATACACTTGGAACAGCAAATGTTGTGTCAGGTACTCCTTCACGAGTAACAGTTACAACCTCTGCATGTAAAACTACAAGTAAGGTGTATATAACGAATATTACGGATGCACGTGTTCTCTATGTGGATAGTATTGCAAACGGAAGCTTTCGTGTAACAGGTGCAAATTCTATTGCAGATTTCTTTAATTGGTTGGTGATTAATTAAATATAATGTATGTATACAAACGAAAAAAAGAAGCACTGCTTCTTTTTTTCTTTGTCCTAAATATAGATCATGGCAACCAAAAGAAGACACCTTCGGTGTCTTCTTTCTGGTTACGATCTTATAAACTGGACAAAGAAAATAAACGCGAAGCGTTTATTTTCTTTGTCCAGTTTATAAGATGGCAACGATTGCAACCAATTCTCATGGAAGTTTCAACAATGTTCCCCGCCGGTCTTACATTGCGATAAGCTCTTATACCAATAATTTGTTTAGCTATAGTCTTTCCTTCAACAATCAGTCGTTTTCGTATGTAGGAACCTTATCGACGATTGGAGTTCCGGCAACCTCTACGCTGCAAGGTAGTATTCTTTCCGAAACGGGGAAGAAGCTCTATCCTGGTGCCAATGCCGGTGTATCGACCTTGATGGTAAGTGTCTACGATCAAACCAGTAAACTAACCGGTTTTATCAATCCCAATTCTCCTAGTTTTGCCATCTTTACTACGGACAAGCCACCTTACATGGGACAGGGAACCGATCCTGGTACCGATGCACGTACCAACTTGGGAAATTCTATTTATACACATGGTTCTGTGATTGCCGATGGATATGGTATTTATGATGGTCTCCTCAGTACAGGAACCTCATTAAATGTAGGTACAACGGCAAGGATTGGTGCATCCCTTAGTACCGGTACCAGTGCTACAGTAGGGACAACTCTAAGTGTAAGAAGCAATATCAGTTCTGGCACGGTTGTGATTGCTCCCTCCAGTTTTACCGAGCATCTCTTTATCACAACCGGTGGAGATGGTCGAACCACATCTACATCTGCATCGATCGGTTCAACACAAGCATCAGGTAATAATGTAGGTGGATTTTCATTCACAAATATCAGTACAACTGCAGTGACTGCTAATTCGAAAATCTTTATTACAGGAACAGGATCCTTTGCATTGGGAATCACCTCTCAAACCGCAAATACTGGATTTATTGTGAAATCATCCAGTCAGCCAGATGGACAAACTATTAACTGGTGGGTCATTAATTAAATATACTATTTATATACAGAAAAAAAGAAGCTTTGCTCTTTTTTTTCTTCTCCCAATGTATAAATATGGCAACAATTGCAACCAATTCTCATGGAAGTTTGAACAATGTTCCTCGCCGGTCCTATATTGCCATGAGTTCTTATACCAATGATTTTTTTAGCTATACACTGACCTTTAATCCCAATACCTTTATAAATACTGGACGTTTATCCACAATCGGTGTTCCCGCAACGTCCACCTTGAAAGGAAGTATCCTTTCCGAAACAGGAAAGAAGCTTTATCCTGGTGCCAGTGATGGTGTATCCACGTTCATGGTAAGTGTGTATGATCAAACCAGTAAACTCACCGGTTTTATCAATCCTAATTCTCCCAGTTTTGCCATCTTTACCACGGACAAACCTCCTTATATGGGACAGGGAACGGATCCTGGTACGGATGGTCGTACGAACTTAGGCAATTCGATCTATACCCATGGCTCCGTCATTGCGGATGGATATGGTACCTACAGTGATTTGCTCAGCACGGGTCAGTCCCTTACCGTGGGAACTACGGCAAAGATTGGTCAGTCTCTTAGCACGGGTACCAGTGCTACCATTGGAAGTACATTGAGTGTTCGTCAGTCTATTAGCACAGGAACATCGATTACATGTGGAACTGGTCTTACCAGTTTTACTGGTCAGAACCGTGTCACGAATATCTCCACCTATACTTCACTCAATGGAGCATCATTGAATCTGGATCTGGAAGGTGGTCCCGTGATGAATATTAGTGTAGGTGGAAGTGGTGGAGTTGGTTTGAATTTATTTGATTCCTTAGGAACGAATCAAAGTACTATTAACGGATCTCTTGCATACATGATCATATCAAATACAAATACAGGAAATACCAATAGTTCAATTGCAATTACGTTTGGTAATAATCTTCGTGAAGCCGCTGGGTTGACAACTCAGCCTCAGTCCACCTATACAGTAAGCTTTGTAGCAGGATTTGGTACCATGTATGAACTTGGTCGTGCCGGTCCTCTTCAGCCTGGATAATCTATAACTCATTCACCATTCTTACATACTCTTTTTCGTTGTACGTTTTGGTCCCTGTGGGAACAAATCCTACACCGCTATAACATCGAATTGCGGGTGCATTACTAGGATCGACATCCAAATACAGATGTGTACCCCCTTGTTTTTTTAATTCACGGATCACCTCTTTCAAGAGTTTTGGACACAATCCTTTTCCACGATGTCCGACTCCCACTACAATGTTTCGAATCAGGTATGATCCAGTATTACCCAATAGGGGAGCAATGCGTGCACACGCAATCACTTCCTTTCCAGTGGTTCGGAGTGCTGCAAAGTATCCTCCTGCTGGAACAAAGTATTGTACTCCACGATAGGCAAATGCTTCATGTAAGAGGTCTGTTACTTGTTCATAATATTTACGATCTTTCAAAAAAAGCATATACTGTCCATGTGTTAAGAACATCTCCTATATAGACAGGATAGAATGTTCTTCATAGAAGAATCCTCCGAAAAACCAAAATATCGACCGCCTTCAAAAAGTGATAGTTTTCTCTATGAAAAAGGATCATACTTTGGAATCCAATCCCCTCCCATTCCTCCTCCCATAGAACATCCTCCTCCTCGCTATTTACAAATCCTCCACTTTCTATATCCCTTTCTTTTTCATATCACACTGATTAGTATTTTTGAATCTGCTTTCTTCTTTGCCTATGTCAGTACCTTAGAGGACAATGGAATTTTGAATACAATTCAAAACTATGTAAATCCATTGTTGCAAGGATGTTGGAATTGGACAACGGAAGACAGAATTTATGTAGAGGATATCCTAAATCTTGTCCTTAATGGCACAACCTTGTCACAAGAGGCTATGATCGCTGCCGAAGACCGATCCACGATCAATGCATCCTTGATGCATCGATCCTGGGGATATGTAGGAGGTTTCGCAATACTTACCACCTTTATAACAGGAATCTTAGTGTGGAAGAAACATCCTCCCAAGTGGAAGTCTCTTCTCATAGAACAAGGAAGTATGGTCTTGTTATTGGCAATGTATGAATGGCTTTTCTTTCGAACGATTGTCTTACCGTATAAAGCTATTTCTGCTTCGGAAGTGAATCAATATATTGTGAAGGAATTGAATACTACATGCAACCTCGTAATGCCACTAGATTAAGAGGAGTGTGAGCGGGGAGATAGTTGTAGAGATGAGTACAATGAACACCGGCAGTACCGATCACCCACGGGCTGGGCCATCCACCCGTCACACCCCCGCGTTCTTTGGCATCGGTGGCAAACAGAATTCCACCCTGTCCTAAGGCTTCGAGTTGAAACGCCACCCCATTTAATCGCTTGTAGGCACCTGTAGAGGAACACCATAATACTTCCCAAATCATAGTGCCTTCAGAACTACGCCGATGCGTATTGACCACAATCACCATGGAAAACAAAGACAAAGGAACATCCTCCATAGTCGTAAAACAAACTAAGTCTTCAGGATCCAAAATATTATTACTGTAGGTACAGGGAATCTTAGAAATATTGGCTTTCCAAACAGGACTCCATGTTTCAAACGCTACTTTCATCATCATGACGGTATCTAACAACACTAAATTAGTTTTAATATAGGCATAGGTTTCCACTTGTACAGCACTTGAGAAATAGGACGCTTTAGGAAGTTCACGATACCAAATATGAACGACTGGTTTATGGTGGGAGGTATAGACATCCATCCACGCAATGAGCCATCCGGCAAGGTGTTGTCCACGTCGATCGGTGCGCACACACAATCCTTCAATGACTCTTACATCGGATAGCAAGAGATCAGATCCACATAGGGTTCCACCAAGAGGACGACTGAAGATACAACCCGCAATTTGATCGTCTTCTTTTACCATTAAGGCAAGGGTATCAGAGGCTAACCGTGTTTGAATCCAGTCCACCGATACATCTAAGGTCCAATCAGATCCACGATATTCTTTGCATAAGAACTCGGTAAGTTCTTTTGCATTGGTTCGATTGCAGACAATGGGTTGTACAAGTCCCTTCCATGCAGGAGGTTTTTTAGCAGGATCCGTACGTAAGATACGTCCTCCTTTCTCTAAGGGATTCCATAGCTGAAATGCAGTCGGACCCGCAGAACTTGACCAAAACATACTTCTTTCTATTTATAAGATTATAGATACGTCTAAGTAGATAAAATAAAATACGGAAAATAGAAGAAGGGATATGTCAACAGATGTAAAAAAAGAAGAATCTTCTGCTCTTGAAGAAAGTATTCAAACATTTTTAGCAAAAAAATATGAGTCTATCTTTGTGTTTGAACATCTTGTAATTCAACCAAATGGAGATTTTAGTGGAACAGTTCGTATTCGTACAAATATATCTACAAGTGAACCCATTCATCCTCTTATAAATATATCTACAAGTGAACCCATTCATCCTCCTATAAATATATCTACAAGTGAATCCATTAACTATTTGAAGGATATACAGTCAAATCTTATAAAAAGTAAGATAGATATAATTATAAATACACTTTTGAAATCATGGAATGTAACATCGTTTGATTTAGCAATAAAAAACGTGCAAGAGGCAATTCATACATTACATACAGCGAATACAACATGTGTTGACCGAACGGAGTGGATCAGTTGTGAAAATAAATGTAAATCAATAATACATCCAATGATTGATGCGGAGATAAACTCAACAGCATATATATTACGATGTCTAATTGCGAGTGTGTTAACAGTCTCAGATGGAATTATTAAATTTCAGATAAATGGAGACTTGACCGGTATATGGTCTGAAGATATGAAGCATATTCAAATTACACAACTTGGAAATAATACATCTTCCACAACGGGTCGTCTTATTATGGGCTTTGGTCCTAGTGCATCCGGTAAAACATATTGGGCAAAAACACTCATTCAATTATTTAATTCTGCAGACACAAACTTTCCAAATACCTTTTTATCCATTGATGGGGGTATATATCGTACATGTTCTCTTATCTATCAGACTATTGTAAATGAGACTAAAAAAATATGTATTGCTGGTATTAATAATCTTGTGTTACCTGAATTTAATATATCAAAGCCATTTAATAAATCACTCTTTAGTTCTGATATAATTAAAGGACATATCATACATTTTTTAAAATTACAAAAGACTATTAATGTTAGTTTATATGTTCCCGAAACATTAGGTGATTGTGGACATTTACGACTCAAACCATGCGAAAATAAATATAAGGATTTTATTACTATTACAAATGATAAAAACTGGATTGGTGTATTGATTTGGCAGCATAAAACGGCGGAAAAATGTACATATACAGATTTACGTAAATGTGTTGGATGTACAGAAAGTGGAAAACGTCGTGAAATAGAAGAAGGAAAAAAATATAGTAGTGGTTCATATGATCATTCTTTATCAGAAGGTAGGATTCATTATAGAAAAGCACCTGGAGGTAACTATGATATTCATAATTGTGGACGTAATGATGGTATCAGTGTTCTAACGGATAATACCTTGTATACTCAGGATAAATTAAATATACGTACTATATTATTAGATCCTGCAAATGCAGAAAAATATCATTATGAATATACGTCTAAGTAGAGAATTTAAAAATCAAAGATAGAAGAAGAGATATGTCAACAGATGTGAACAAAAAAGAATCATCCGCTCTTGAAAAAAATATTCAAACATTTTTAGCAAAAAAATATGAGTCTATCTTTGTATTTGAACAGCTTATAATTCAACCAAATGGAGATTTTAGTGGAACAGTTCGTCTTCGAACAGATGTTGATAAATCAGATCATACTATTAATTTAAATGCAAATAAGTCTTAAACATTTTCCACAATATCATCCTGGATGGTGTAAAGAATCTATAATCCTACGGATGATAGATTCTCCACACCATCCTTCGTTTCAAGTCCACCACAGTATTGTCGCAAAATCCTTTGACACGGCAGCGATCTCCAATCGCTCCTTTATACGGTTCAAGTAATCGAACAGTAATTCTAGATTTCCAAGGAAGATAATAGATTCCTACTTTTAATTCAAAGAAATCAATGACAATTCCATCCCCCTCCATCATTATATTAAGGGGAATGGACAAGAGACATCGATCCAATCGTTTGGCAATGCGACTTCGTGTATTCAAGGATTCAATCAAGATGTTGGAGGTGGGAGAATGTGTTTTTCCATCCAATAAGGTCACGAGGCATCGTTGATTCACAAGATCGGCATAGCGGCGAAGGGGAGACGTTGCATGGCAATAGACTTCTTCACCAAGTGCCCAATGAGTTCCTTCCTTTGCGTAGAGACCGGCAGAGTAGCCAAGAAGTGCTAAGGAAGGTTCGCCAGAGGCAGCAGCAGCTGTTTTCCACATCATCGCTTTGGCAGCCTCAGGGGGTGCTTGGGTGCGAAGAATTCCAACTCCTTTCACTCGTTTTGCTGCTTCCACATTGTATAACACCATGGCGCGTTCAATCCATTCATGAGGATCGTCGCTTACAGCGCCACACATGGTAAAGACTTCTTTTAATATGGAATTTCCAACCGCTTCTTCATAGGTGTAAGATTTCTGATTTATAAGAAATCCACGTGACCAGGTCTTGGAGGGAAGATGAAGTGATACCACAGGACGTGGGACTCCATCGGCATGTAAAGAGGAAGCTTTTTCACTGATCAAAGGATGAATCATAGGACTTACCACTTTTCCAGCGGCATACAAGCTTTGTCCGCGGCATGCTGCTTCACTATCTTCAGGTGTATCTGGAAGTACAAAGGAACTGACATCCGCAATCGAAATAATCACTTCTACAATTGTTGATCCATCTAATTTCCAAGAAATCACATCATCAATATCTGTACATCCAGGTGGATCGATATTACATGTATTCCATGTATGAAGAGGAGTGCAATCAAAGATAGGTAATACCGATAAGGGAGGCGATGCAGTTGATCCACTCATCAAGAGGAGCGCAGATCGTTCTGCCGTGGGATCCCCTACTGCACCAATCCAAGAACGAAACTCTGCACGAGGCCAGCGAAATGCTTCCTCATATCCTTTTACAAGAACAAGCGCAAATCGATTTTGTGTAAGATCTGATTCACGGCTTCCCACAATGACAGGAGGATACATTGGATCCAATGGATATCCCATATATAAGGGAGTTCCTGATTTGGTGGTGCCCTGTCGTGCCCCTTTCAAGGCAATAATACATACCAAGGTAAGAGGAAAGGACCCTGGAAAGAGCCCTTTTGGAAGAGGTCCTTCCTGTTGTTCCGTTCCTATCCAGTACGGTCCGTGTAATGCGTTCTTTGTTCGAACTGCCATATTTATGAACATAATGTAAAAAAAGAAGATACTTCATTTTTTATATAAAAGTTTCACTTCATATTCTTCGTAAAGTTCTAAAATACGAACTGCTTCTTTGTAGGCAGCCAGTGCCTCTTTGGAATCATTTCGATGTTTTTCTACTTTTTGAAAGACAGTTTTATGCCATTTTTCGTAGGGCATACCTACTTTTGCTTCAAAGATACGATTAATAAGATCCATGTTTAATAACAAAAAAATACTTGTAGAAACCATCATTTTTATTCACTTCTAAAAGACATCATATTCATATTTTAAGATTGCACACGGATATGCTTCTAATAATGATTTATTCGCATACCATACTTCAAATGGGAGTAATTGTATCATAAGATTTGCAATTTTGTTATCGGCTTCTTTCATATAATTAGTATATTCTTCACAATAGGCTTCCTTTGTAGGTGCATGATTATACATATGAAAACAACTTGATGCATCACGAAAATCTCGATATGCATGATCTTGTGCAGTTTTTGCGATCTTATATGTATCACGATGAATCCATACGTTTTTTTTCATAGAACTAAGAAGTTCTACTGGAAGTTCAAGCATTGCTTTTGCTTTTGCTTCTGCGTATTCTTCTTCGCGTTCTGCATAATATAGTGCAGAATTATATGCACTCTTGGCAAAGTATAACCAAAGATCTTCGTAGGATGAAGGGGGTTCATTTGCAATCGTTTTCATAGCATATGCATAACTAGATGCAAAGTCCTCACAAAAATGTTTTTTGAATAATTCTGTATAAAGCAATGATTTTTTTTTCAACCGTTCGAGATATGGTTCTATATATTTAATTGCCATAATAGACCCAGTTGTGTAGGGAAGTGTAGCATGAGTTGAACTGTTTGTTGCAGTATCACTCATGACCATATTGATTCAAATATTTAAAAAATAAGAAGTATCAATTTTAATCATCCATGATTCTCCCAATAGTCCTCACAGTCACTACAGTCACAATGACTGCTTCTTCCTGTGCAACCAGTTGTTGCATATCGTTCTTCTTCCATTTCGCGATAGAGAGATTCGCGCATTTGTTCAATGCGCTCTTCTTCTATCTCTTCACAGTGAGGACACTTAGGAAGAGTCTCTTCAATACGTTCGAATTCATCTTCATAGTGATGTTGACGCTTGATCCATTTGGCATGAAGTCGACCACAGATTTGTCTGCGTCTTTCTGCTTCTTCATATAGAGCAAGTCGTTCTTCATCAGAATGATACGCAGGATAATCAGCAAATTTTTCTTTTGCCTCTTCATACGATTTAAACGCAGTGTTAAACTGCTCCTTCAAGCTGTCACACTCCTTACGAAGTGATTCCAGTACAAGGGCAAGATACTCTTTCCGCAACGTACGAAACTTCTCGTCTATTTCAGGAAGAATTGGTTCTCCTTCCTCAAAGTCACTTTTTATTCTCGTATATAGTGACGCTGCAGCGTTATACAAATCAGAAAGATGACTCATTGTATACGCTGGCACACATTCTTATATATATTTATAAATATGATTCAATTTTATTAAAAAATATTCATTATAAATATTTTTTATTCGCTTTATTCATAGTCCCTAAAGGCAATTCCCACAGGAAAGCGAGGAATTCCATCCTCGGTTAATTCTTGAAATCGAACAGTTAACTTCTTTCCTACCATAGATTTAGCAATTTTAAAGAGCTCGCGGCGTTCCTCATGGGTTCCGCGTGGACGCACAGAAAATGGTGTACCACTTTTTGTTTCACACGTCCAGATGACGCAGCCTTTTTCAATTCCATCTCCTTCCGTAAATCCAATGACAGTAAATTCATCATCTTGAAATTCTTTGTATTTTTGCAAATCTTTCGAACGAAACCCTACTTTGTAAGGTCCTGCTTTGTTTCGCAACATTAATCCTTCATATCCTTCTTCCACATATTTAGCATGCAATGCAGGAATATCCTCCTTTGTTTTGCATTCATCTGTGGGTAGGAGGCGAAGATGTTTAAACTTTTTTGTAAAGAGATTTTCCAACCATTTTTTACGATCGGTATACGATCCGTCACGGATGGTATCATAGACCCAGAGATAGATCTGTTCCATTTTAGGAAGATCTTTGGGAAGAAGGGTTTCTTTCTTTACCAATCCTACAATTTCTTGAAAGGTTAAGGTATCTGAATAGAGTTCTCCATCCAAGATAGTTCCTGCGGCTAAGCCATTGATTTCAGATAGAATAGATTCCAAATGAGGAAACTTCTTTCCTAGACGACTATACAACCCTTTTCCTTGAATCGCAACACAGCGAACGCCATCCAACTTGCGTTGAGCATAGCAGGGAAGAATAATATCTTTTCCACGCTTATGATAATCAAGAGCTAGCATAGGAAGAGGGGAACTAAAGGCAGCAGGCGCTCGCTCCATTTCATCATCCTCTTCTTCTACAATATATCCAGCATCTTTCTTTTTATTCCAATCAGATTGGGCTTCTTTGATAGCCTGTTCTACAGGGGTTGTTTCATTTGATTTTCCAATATTTTTACCGACTGTGATCAGTCGTTCATTTTCCACCATTTTACCATCTTCATAGCCATGTTTGGTGACAATGACACCGACGCCAGAGCGATCGATCACCTTAATGGACCAAATCTTGGTCTTTCCAGTGGAAGAGGTTGCAGTTAAGGGTTCAAACTTAGGAATTGGCATGGTTGTTGAAAAAAGATATTTACAAATGGAATGAGTCAATTTTTATCTATTAACAATCATCGCCATCTATAAAACGTTGTATGACATACCAATTATCAATTAGTAGGGTATCATTGCGAACACGGTGCTTCCATTTAGGATCCGTCGAGTAGGGACCGTACACGTAAATCAAATACGCACGTATTTGCTTCACGCTGGCGCCTTTTGTATTTGCAATTTTAAGAAGGGCATTCCCCTCTTCATCAAGCGTCTCAAGCGTCTTGGGCGTCTCGAGCTTCTCAAGTATCTCAAGCATCTCGAGCCTCTTAGATTCATCGGCACTAATTGTTGATTTAGACATGATTGAAAGAGTGTGGTTGATGATATATAAAAACTGATTAAAGTGGTTTTAATTTTTAAAAAATATAGCTGTTTACGCTTTGCGAAAGAGATTGACTCCTTCATAATTCATGCCAAGAGCTCCACAGCGCAAATCTCCTTCTAGGATCCAACCTGGACCAGATTTCCATCCGTGAGATTCATTTGTATAGCGCAAGATTCCTGAATAAAGTCCAAGACGTTTTCCATCTGGATTCACAAGATATACTTCTGTTCCAGAAATGATCTCTTCTGCAGGATTCCATTGCTTTAGGGAGATGGACATTCCATCTCCCGCCATTGCACGAAGAGGACGCGGAGGCATCCATGAATTCGTTAGTTTACAGAACATCGGTGCAGAAGGAGGTTCCGCGTGCGATGTTGTTACATCAACGATGGTATCTTTTGGAAACTTCATTTTATTTATATATTATATCTATATGAAATTATAGATTCAATTTTTATAAAAAGATTGTTTGCTTAAACATACAGTTGTAAACACACTAAATGAACGCCTACCTTACAGCCATTCGAATTCCCAGTGACTGGACGAATGAACCAAAGCTGCAAGCACTTCAGATTTTGGATGTCTTACATACAGGATTAAATTTACCAAGAAATAGTGGCAATCACCCTTCTCGCTTTACACGCTATCCAAATCGCAATCGCATGTTGGAGGCAATTTATAATGAAATCCCCTGTAAGGAGGGATTTGATGTATTCTTTTTTGCGTCTACAATGTATCACAACTGGCTTCAAGATGTCATAGACGCTTTTGTAGATTTATTTTAATAGCTTAAAGATTACAACGGTAGATCATATAAGTAGAATGACCGAATTAAAAGAGCACAAAACCTTTGATAGTATGGGTCTCCCTGAGAATCTTCTGAGAGGCATTTATGCCTATGGTTTTGAGAAGCCATCTCAGATTCAATCCTTTGCGATTGTTCCCATGGTGGAGAAACGAGATGTATTGGGACATGCCCAATCAGGAACAGGAAAAACAGGAACCTTTACTATTGGATCCTTGGCACGAGTGGATCCAGCGGTGAAATCAGTGCAGGTCTTGGTGATTGCACCGGTTCGTGAACTAGCAGATCAAACCATGAAGGTGGCAACGGCATTGTCTGCCTCCATGGGAGTGCAAGTCTATTGTGCAACGGGTGGAAAGCCGGTGCATGAAGATGTCCGTATGATCTCACGTGGTGTGCAATTTCTAGTTGGAACGCCTGGACGTATTTTTGATCTGTTGGAGCGCAAAGCCTTTTCTGCAGCGACTGTTCGTGTATTGATCTTGGATGAAGCAGATCAGATGTTGGAGGAACGATTTTTAGAGCAAGTGCATTGCATTATGGAGAAGGGATTTACAAATGATACACAATGCGCTCTGTTCAGTGCAACAATGAGTGAGGAGATTGTAGGAGTTGCAAAGAAGTTTCTACGCGATCCTGTGCAGATCTTACTGCCGCCAGAAAAGGTGACCTTGGATGGAATCAGTCAATATCAAGTTTTTATGGAGGATGAACGGCATAAATTATCTGTCTTGATTGATTTATATGAAAATATAAAGATCAGTCAAGCCATGATTTATTGCAATACGCGTGGGAAGGCAGAATATTTGGCTGCAGAAATGAAACGAAATGGATTTGAATTGGAATGTATTCATGGAGATATGCCAACACCACAACGAGCAGAACGCATGCAGCGCTTTCGTAGTGGGGATTGCCGTGTCTTAATCTCTACCGATCTACTTGCACGTGGCATTGACGTACAGCAGGTATCCTTGGTAATTAACTTTGAATTACCGGATCGTGAGAACTATATTCACCGTATTGGTCGTACCGGTCGTTATGGACGAAAGGGAGCCTCCATTAACTTTGTAACACCCAAGGACAAGCATTTGCAAGATGAGATTGAGGCGCATTACAAGATTAAGATTTTGGAGCTTCCAGAAGATTTAAATATTTAATCATGTAAAAAAATGAAATATTAAGCGTAGAAATATCCCAAATGTAACAGTAGTATGGTAACTACACGCTCTAAGACAAAGTATGAGAGAATAAAAGCAATAACTTATGGAAATTACATTCTTGAGGAACTTGATAGACTTCCAATTACAGAGGTTAAAGAAATTAGTCACTACCTAATGGAGTTTATATCAACTCAAACACTCTGGTGGAGGGTAATGTATGAACCATCTTTTCGAAATAAGCTATGTGCACAATGTGAAAGATATGTGACTGTGTTTGAATCTGAACGGGATATCACAGATACAAAAATATGGCAAACGGCTACAACAACTGAAATGCTGAAGCATCGTGCTAATATTATCCTAAAAGATATGGCAAAGTGGATCTAAAATTAGGATTGATCTTATAGTACAGTGTATTATAGGATGAAACCATACGTAGGAGTCTATCCGACTCCTGCTACATCTACTCCTACCCTTTGGGGACCTGATTTTAAAAGTTTTTTACCACCGGTATTTGCAGTCTATTTTGAACCCCAAGAACGCTTTGTACTCTATGAAACCAAAGTTGCAGATGTATATCATGTATTTCGACCGTATAAGGCAGAACGATCAGAACCTTTTTATTTGCATACAACGGGACATCCAGCAACACATCCGTTGGAGGTGTATATGGTAAATGCACAAGTTCCGTGTTGTATCTGGTATCAACAGGCATGGTTATGTCGAAAGAATGGAACGGGTATGTCCCCCTTACTTCCCGTAATGCGATTAACTGGTTCCATTTGTAAATATAAGAAATATTTTTCTGTGAGGATCTATGAGTCATCTGCTGCTAAAGAATGGGTTGATCGATATAGCACCATTGATCGCTGGTTAAACCGATTAGCCACCCAAATATCCAATCCGATTCCCCATCGACCTATTTCAGAGGAACCTGCCCCTCCCCCCCTTTCTACCCTTCCCACCTTTGTGCGTGATCTATTAATTGATCATGCTATAAAAGAGGGATCCAGTTGTTCGATTACCTTAGAACCTCTTACCAAAGAATCAGCTGTAGTTACATCTTGCTTTCATATGTTTGATCGTATTGCTATTACAGAATGGTTGGCAACACATACTATCTGCCCCGTATGTAAACAAGAAACTCGTTTATAAAATTGATAAACATAGAGAGTCTATATTGATATATACATTACAAATACAAGATGGAGTCTTCTGCTGCTGCTACTGTGAAACCTAAAAAACCCACTCTTATAAAAATACCCTATTATATAATAATAAAAGGGACAGATCGTGAGTCTATAGTTCAACGTGTTTTACCACTGATCTTTGGTAAACGATCTTATGATGTTATTTGTAAGAATCCTGAAATTCAGGAGGAGCTTCGTAAGAATCGTTGGATTGAGACACTTCTTAGAATGTTGCATACCTGTCCAGACTATATGCAAGAGTCTTACTTTCAGCGTTTAACGGACTATGTTGCTCATTCAAGCAACTATACCCGTCGCTTGGTTGTATTTAAAGTGATGCCGAAACCAGATGATTTTGCAGCAGCGCGTCGATGGATGCAAAAAGAGATGAAGAAGCGAGGTCTTTAACCTTGTATAAAATTGAATCTCTACTTTTTTTTATATACACACATTACATTACCATGAGTACGTCTGCTGCTGCAAAACCCAAGACATCTAGAGCGGTAAGCATTCCGCTTCTTCAGGTCAACTCCTTTCGAACCACGGAAGAACGTATAGCCTATGTTCTTCCGAAAGTCTTTGGACGTAAATCATATACACTCACAGATGAAAATCGTTGGATAAGCGATATTCTTGCATGTTGGGATGATAAAGAATTTACACGCGTTATGAAACAAGCCTATTTTAGTCGGTTAAATGATTATATTCGAAAATCAAGTGGTTACACAAAGCATTTGAAACCCTAAGCGACTAAATAATATCCATGATATCCTATGGCAGCAAAGCCGAGCATAAGGATGAGTTCGCGAAGATACCGTTGCCCTTGGATTCCATAGGCGACTAATGCCGGACCGACCACCAAGACATGGAACAGATTCACCCATAGCGATTCACCATTACTGTATTTTTGATATGTTCTATAGCCTTGATACAGGATCACAATGACACCAAAAGCAATAACTGCCTGTAGGGGGATCGGATAGCCGATTCCAATATAGAGGAGAAAGGGACCGAGGATCAACAGATGCGCCAGATGTAAGAGGGTGTGCGCGTTCATTCTAATTTAGAATAATAAAATTGATATATTTGAAGTTTTTTAACATCTATTTCAAACTACAATGTCTGTAACTCTTTTCCAAGGAACTCTTCCATATAATATATGTTCTACATTAGGAGAACATTGTAAATCTGTCTTTGACTATCTTACCTATGAAGATGGAAATGCATTGCGTGCCACCTGTAAGGAGGCACGCAATGCTGTAGCAGAGTATAAATGGATGGATTCTGAAACATGTATCGAAGGAAGTCTCAAATTATGGAGAATCTGCTTTCGCAATGCAAAAGCTGCAAATATACGTTATCGAACTGATCTAACAGATGCTGATTTTATATATCTTAAGGGTATACACACCCTGGACATGCGCGACTGCGATCAAGACACTATTACGGATGCTGCATTTGCTCATATCCAGGGTATACACACCCTGGACATGAGCGACTGCAATCAAGACACTATTACGGATGCTGCATTTGCTCATATCCAGGGTATACACACCCTGAACATGAGCGAGTGCGATCAAGAAACTATTACGGACACCGCCTTTGTTCATCTCAAGGGCATCCATACTCTGGATATGAGTTGCTGCAACCAAATTACGGATGCTGCCTTTGTTCATCTGAAGGGTATATACACCCTGGACATGAGCTATTGCAGCCAAGCTACCATTACAGATGCCGCTTTTACTCATCTCAAGGGGATCCATACCCTAGATATGAGGAGCTGCTATAATATTACAGATGCTGCTTTCATTCATCTCAAGGGTATACACATCCTGGACATGAGCCGGTGCACTCAAATTACAGACACTGCCTTTATCCACCTCAAGGGTATCCACACCCTGAACATGCGCGACTGCAATCAAGCTACTATTACGGACACTGCCTTCACCCATCTCACGGGTATCCACACCCTAGATATGAGCCAGTGCACTCAAATTACAGACACTGCCTTTATCCACCTCAAGGGTATACACACCCTGGACATGCGTGACTGCGATCAAATTACAGACACTGCCTTCGTTCACCTCAAGGGTATCCACACCCTGGATATGAGTAAGTGCAATCAAATTACAGACACTGCCTTCACCCATCTCACGGGTATCCACACCCTGGATATGAGCGGCTGTGATCAAGCTACCATTACGGATGCCGCTTTTGTCCATCTCAATGGTATCCACACTCTAGATATGAGCGATTGCAATCAAGCCACCATAACGGATGCCGCCTTTGCCCATCTCAAGGGTATCCACACCCTGAATATGAACTATTGCAGGCAAATTACCATTACAGACACCGCCTTTTCTCATCTCAAGGGTATATACACCCTGGATATGAGAGGCTGCAATCAAGAGACCATCACGGATGCTGCCTTTGTCCATCTTAAGGGTATCCACACCCTGGACATGAGCTCCTGCAATCAAACCACCATTACGGACGCTGCCTTTGTTTATCTGAAGGGTATATGCTACCTGGACATGGGCTACTGCAATCAGTCCACCATCACAGATGCTGCGTTCATCCACCTCAAGGGCATTCAGACTCTTGAGATGTGCGGTTGCAATCAAGACACCATTACGGACACCGCCTTTGTCCATCTCAAGGGCATCCACACTTTGTGGATGCTTGGCTGCAATCAAACAACCATTACGAATGCTGCAATTGATTATCTAAATGGAACTAGGAATCTGTTTTATAATACATATTCTGAAGACGAAGACTCTGAAGAAAAGAAAGAATAATAAAATTGATATTCTATACTTTTTTAACATTTATTTCAAAGTACAATGTCTGATATACTTCCTACAATCTTTCCATTGACCCTCCTTCAAGGAGGTGATCGTCCTGATAATGTGTTCTCCCATCTTGGAGGACATGGATCTCTCATTCTTGCCTTTCTTACCTATCGAGATGCAAATGCACTGCGTGCCACCTGTAAGGAGGCATGCACTGCTGTAGCAGAGCATAAATGGATGGATTCTGAAACACGTATCAAAGGAAGTCTCAAACTGTGGAGAATCTGCTTTCGCAATGCGAGAGCAGCAAATATAAGCTATCGAAGAGATCTCAAGGATATTGACTTTGTTCATCTCAAGGGTATCCACACTCTGAATATGAGCTGTTGCAACACTATCAGTAAAGCTGCCTTTACGCATCTCAAGGGTATCCACACCCTGGATATGAGTGACTGCAACCAGATTACGGGTATACTCTTTATTCATTTTAGGGGTATTCATACTCTAAATATCAGTGGATGCTGGCGAATTACGGATCAAGCATTTAGATATTTGGAGGGTATTCATACTCTAAATATGAGTGACTGCTCGCGAATTACGGATGCTGCCTTTGTCTATTTGAAGGGTATCCACACACTGGTCATGCAGTCCTGCTATCAGGACAGCATCACTAACGCTGCCTTTACTCATCTTAAGGGTATGTGTACCCTTGATATAAGTGAATCTGGTAGAGCATCCCTTCTTCGTTCTCATGGTATCTATACCCAGAAGACAAGCATTACAGATGCTGCCTTTATTCATCTGAATGGATGTCATATAATTCGTTAGTCTTTTTTAATGCTGTTTTTTCTGCTTTGCAGAAAAAGACAGTATTAGCAACACCCCCAAAGGGGTGTTGCTAATGCAACTGCTTCGTTCTGCATGCTTGTTGCTGTGACACATAGCGATCTCTGGAAGGAACTGATTGATAGCACTCACAGCTCATCACAGCAGTATTGGTACTCATATAGGGAATCGGGCATCCAGAGATATAGATGTAGGGGGTGGCAGCAATGCTTGAAACTTCCGAACAGGCTCCGCCGACACAGGGCATCTTTACCGGCATAGATTCAGTATCAGAATATCCAGGAGTTTTCGTACAGCAGGCAGGAGTTGCGACATTACCATTTTGGTTAATAGGAGAGAAATAGGTACCAGGTGAGGTGACCCGTTGGGTCAGACGCATGGTTTGTAATCCGGCATCCACTGGTCCTCCCCGTTTAATAAATTGATTCATCGATTGTACCTTATAACGGAGATACTGCGATGCGTCCATTCTATTCATGGAATTGATTTTCAATTCCATGGATAGAGATGAAACAGACAGCAATCTTATTGTATGGAGGGTTGATCGCCTGTGTAGTAGCAGCAGGAGTCCTCTATAACTACAAATCGGAGCTCTTTCAGTCACGCCTGATTCCAAAGGCAATTGATCCACGACCAATTCTTTGGTTTGTCTTAGATGATCAAGCCAATGGACGAACGTGGACGACCTTTGCAGATCGCAATGCCCGTGCCAATAACCGTGGATATACGGAACTAGCACTGCAAGCCGCTTACAAAACTCAAGGAGCATTCAGAATTGAAGTGTTGGAAGGCAGAGATGCTGTTATTTCCAAAATAACCTCCCCTATCCCTGCCAAATACGATCAACTTCCTCCCAAACTATGGAAAGGATGGTCACGCGCAGCACTCTTAGCCTCGCAAGGAGGATTGTATGTCGATGGTGATTCTGTCCTGTTCATTGGTCCTTGCATGATGAACTGTGTCAAAGATCATGAGGCTGCTTTGTTTGGGATTAATCCGGACGAACCTCGTGTCTCTGCTACCACAGCCGTAGCACCCGGTCCCTCGTCGTATGTTGGATGGGCGCATTCCGCGCATCATCCTGCTTGGGATCTGGCAGAACAAGAATGGTTTGCGGTACTTGCCCCTGGTGCTCCCTCTTACACCTCTGCCATTGCCCAACGTGTAGATCAAGAAATTATGTTACATCAACGGGAAAAAGGAGCAACTGTGTTACGTGAACCGGAAGGTAGCCGCCGTATGGATGGAACAGTCATGAATCCTGAAGACTTTTGGGGACGAACCAAACTTCCTCTTGATGCCAATGTGGTCTATATTGCAGTGGATGGAGAAGCCTTGGAACGATCCACCCAATTACAATGGGCACTTCGTCTGTCCCCCTCACAACTGCTCGAAAGTGATCTTGTATGGGTGAAATTGGCAAAACATGCTATGGAAGTATAAATGTTTACACGTATAAGAATTTGCGAAAAAAATTGAAAGCATATTTCCAAGTATCAGAGTCTATGGAGATGATCCGGAACTCTTATGGCTTGGAAACCCATAAGAGGGAACGATCGAGTTCATTTAATTGAACAATCTTCCACAAAAAAGCAGTTGTTTATTCCTATCTAGCAATAGATAGGGATAGATAACTGCTTTTTTGCGTTAGATTCGATCAATATCCAAGTCAGTTGAAACATGTGCTAACCGAGAGTTAGCAACACTCGCTTTTTCGCGTCCAGAAGCACCTCGTCTTGCAGGAGCAGCAGCTGCAGAATTAGAAGGAGATTCATCGTCTTCTTCCTCCTCATCGTCCAATTCTGCTTCAAATACAAATCCTTCATCTTTCACCAATTCGGTTGTTTCCACCGCTCCTGACTTCACCATCCATTCAGGAATGACTCCATCCTTCACAAGTTTCTGAGCTACTTTTTCTTCTATAATCGATGTAATATCAAACATATACTCACTTACAATTCCTTCACCTGGTTTCAAATCGATATCGGGATTAAAATCTTTTCCAACAAAGATACTAACAATGCTTGTACTGCATAAAGGGGTTGCGCCGCGTTTGTGCAATAAACGAGGCAATCGTACCAATAAGGTTTTTAGTCCAATCGTTTCTGTCGCAATTGTCACATGCACTTGCCCATTTCCAAGCAGTTTTACAACACGTGCAAATAAAAGTCCTTCTGTACGTCCTGCCACCGCATCTGCAGCACGAATATCATTGATCTCTTTTCGTTTGGATCCTGATATTTTCTTCGTCATCTTATCCTATACTATAAGAATAGATGAATGTTTATATCCTTCTCTCATTTTTATAACCCAACTGTAAAACAAAACTCTCCATAGGGGTATACACCAACGAACGCCTCCTGATCAAACTTGCTATAACTAATAATGACTGAATCAGCATTTACAATCAATCCAAGGGCGTATTCAACTGTTTTTTCACCATCAAACTGAAATAAGTATGAGTTTCGTATGTATTCAAGTGTCGTAGCATCCAATACCACAATCATATGATAGTAGATGCGAGGAGCATTATGAACATGTGAGACAACATGTGTCAAAAACCAGAGTTCATGTTTCCATCGAACTCCACAGGAAGATCCACGCACATGGCGAAACCAGCTGGGAACATGACTATTTCTACTCACAACGCTCCCACTTAGATCTAATATTGTAAGGGGCGACCATTCGTAGACAAAGCGAACAGTTTCCCCCTTACGAAACAACGCCCAATTCTTTTCACAGGATCGTCCTGTGGGAGAACTGCATGGACTGTAATCCACTCCATACACTCCACTTCCCATGACTAAGGATTTTGACACAGGATCTTGGGTCATCCCTGCATATAAGACCATATCTCCTTCTAGTAGACGAACATCTTCGCATCCCAAATACTGGGTATCCGTAATGGGAACGTCTAAGGCACGTTCTTCCACAATCTGGAATTTATTGTCCAATCGTACTCGAATATTGTAGGTCACGATCTTATTATCTACAGTCCCCACTGTATATCCACCAGTCGATGTAATTTTATGATTTGCCATGCGAAGATTCATGAGATAGCCGTCTGCCTGAGTCACAATGGAGGGATTGCAACTGTAAAACTCTCGCAAGGCACCTCCAATCTCACGCGACGCTGTGCGTGTAAAGGAGTGGATAGCAGTCTTGGGAATGGATTTGAGTTTTGGTACATAAAACAAATAATTGGATAATACATTTTCATTGCAATAATTGTTTCCAATCAGTTTCAAGATGGATCGATGATCGACTGTATAATGTGCATAATACGCAAAAATTAATCGTTCGTATTCAAATAAATATTCATACACATCTTTTTCAATAAATAATACATCATCCTTGGGAAAGGGAATCGCACTTCCTAGTTTGTAAAATTGCAATGCCAAGGCATGCTTGGCAGTCACACGATAATGTTTCACAAGTTGATAGATGGATTCTGCACGGCTAGGACGTAGATTATAGGCTTCCAACCACCAATAGACCGCCTCAGCATCCTTCTTCAAATCTTTATAACAGGTTCCAATGTGATAAGCAGAGTTCCAAATCTCTTCTGCCCACCCCCCCACATTAATACGGTTCTTATACCATTCAATGGCTTCTTCTTTTTTCCCATTATCACGATAACTATTGGCAAGATAAAACATGTAGCGACCATTCTTCGGTTCACTTTCCAACCCACCTTTTAATAGACGGATATCGCGTTCAAACTTATCGCTCTTGGCTCCCCCATCTCCAATGTCTTGAATGGATAATGTTGGAAGTTTGACAGTGCGATATTCATGTGGGATGCTATAATATTCGTGGGTCGGACCGACACAGGTCGCACCAATGGTACTCTTGATTAATCGGGTATTGTAATACATAAGGGTTCCGCCTTGTTGGGTAATTTGATACGCTCCTTCTTTCAGATCGTCTTTCTTGAAATCAGGTTTAACCACTAACACCATATCAGCATCCAATAACAGAAGATAATCCGCTTTGCCAGCAGCGCGTTGCATAGCAATGGTTCGATTGTATCCAAAATTTTGAAACGGTTCGGAAAAGACTTCGCCAGAAATGCCGTTTGCAGTAAAGAAATTAGTAATAATTTCTTTGGTGTTATCGGTACTACCAGTATCACAGATGCAATAGGTATCTACAATATCAACAACCGATTGTAGGAGGCGTGTAATAATTTTACTTTCGTTTTTCACGATCATGTTCAGACAAAGGGTCGTCATCTTAGCTCTTACAAAGAACTAGGATGAATTCTATAGGTAGTTTACCGAACTTGTTTCCATGCATATTCTGCTTTTAAAGCAGAACTTTGATCCACAAACGGTCCTCGGAGTTCTTCTACGACCCAATGTTTGTCAGAACGGGTAGATCGAGCTCCTCCCTTTAGTAGTCCGTTGTGCTGTCGCAATCGTCGCTCCATGTTGGTGGTCGCACCAATGTAGGTCCGACCGGCTTCTCCTCGGAGTTTGTATACGTACCAAGGCGTGTCGGCCATGTCTCTGCTTGAAGAGAGGTAGAAATCATATCTGCAAATGTATGCAGAAAGGGGAAATCATATCCAAACTCTTCATAGGATGCACGATCCTTCTTCACACTTCGAATCATAGCAGGAAAAAAGGGAAAATTAATCTGAACATAGTCAGGACCTTGTTCATCCTCCAACACAGAGAGATAGAGGAGTTCCATATAGTCCTTTACTTCATACTCCTGGAGCACTCCTTCACTAATATAATCCTCGCTATGACTCTTGATCTTAATAGTGTAGGAGGTGCGCCCCTTACGGCGAACAGAAATCACATCATCAGGCTTTCCTGTTTTTTGAAAGAGGATGTCCATGGTATACCCATACGTAAAAAGGAATGTTTAAATCCTTTAAAACTCTTCTTCCGTGGAGAAGACCATTTTTTCTTTATCACGTCCTACCCCCGCTTTGGCATATTCTGCTACACGCTTTTCAAAGAAATTGGTTTTACCTTCCAACGAAATGCGTTCCATAAACGGAAAGGGATTGGCAGTTTCATATAATTTTTCATAGCCTAGCTGAACTAACAAACGATCTGCTACAAATTGAATATAGGAGGACATCATCTTGGCATTCATGCCAATCAATGCGCAGGGTAACGATTCAGTAATAAATTCTTTTTCAATCATCACGGCTTCTCGCATAATTTTGTGTGCCTTTGTCTTGGATAGTTTGTGTTTCAACATGCTGTACAATAAACAGGCAAATTGGGTATGCATTCCTTCATCACGGGAAATAAATTCATTGGAAGTCGTGAGTCCTGGCATAACACCGCGTTCCTTGAGCCAGAAGATGGCACAAAAGGCACCGCTGAAGAAGATTCCTTCCACAATGGCAAATGCCATCAAACGGGTTGCAAAATCAGCTTCTTCACTGGAAATCCATTGCATTGCCCATTTTGCTTTTTTCTCCACACAGGGAATTGTTTCAATTGCATTCAATAATCGAGTCTTTTCTGTTGTATCCTTGATATAGGTATCAATCAGTAATGAATACATTTGACCATGGATATTTTCCATAGCAATTTGAAATCCATAGAAACAACGTGCTTCAGGAAGTTGCACTTCTCGCATGAAACGAGAGGCTAAATTTTCATTTACAATTCCGTCAGAGGCTGCAAAGAATGCCAATACATGTGAAATAAAATGCTTTTCATCCTTGGTAAGTTTTTCCCAATGCGGTCCATCTTTGGACAGATCGACTTCGGCAACCGTCCAAAAGGATGCTAATGCATGTTCATACATACTCCAAACATCCTTATGAATAATTGGAAAGATGACAAAGCGTCCTGGATTTTCACGCAAAAGCTCTTCTTCCATATCATAATTTCGTTTGCGGCGAACAATGGGTTCCTCAGGATCTGTATGACTTAATACAGTACTCACATTTGGAATTACAGAACTAGTATCCATGTGAGAGGATGATTCCATGATCTATTAAAGAGAGCGACATTTGCCGGGAGGAGATCATTTTTTTCAATCTAAACAGATCTGTCTAAGAACAAGTAAAACATGAGCACACATCTTCTTATAGGATTTACCGCAGGGATATATCTGACCCATGGATCTGTCCCGCAGACACTCCTTGTGTTAAGTGGACTCTCTGGCTTCTATGAATTTATGTTCTCCTATCCGTATTATTATCTGCTAATGTATATAACTCTAGGAAGCATGGGATCGTATCATTTGCTAAAGACGATTGATACAACTCTAAAAAAGAAGAATGATATCGGCAATGAGGAAGAGGAGGATCAGCAAGAGGAGCAGGAGGATCAGCAAGAGGAGGAACAGGAAGAGGAGGAACAGGAAGAGGAGGAACAGGAAGAGGAGCAGGAACAGGAAGAGGAGGAACAGGAAGAGGTGCAGGAAGAGGAGCAGCAAGAGGAGCAGGAAGAGGTGCAGGAAACGGATGAGAGAACAGATACAACTGCAGAAGTAGTTGCTCCTGTTGAATCAGTTGCATATACAGAACTATTAACTCCTCCTACAGAACCATTAACTCCTCCTACCGAATCAGAGGATATGGATCTAGATACACCCCCTGTACGTCCTCCCAGTCCCCAGGAAGAACAGGATACTGCAATCTATACCCCCCTATTTCAAGTTATAAATGCATAAAATTGATCATTCATAGTAGGATTATGTATACTATTATGAATTAATATGCAATTATATTTACCAGGAGATGTTATGACACTGGTTGTAAAATATTTGGATGAACGAGATTACGCTCGCTTAGCACAAGTGAATAAAGCTTGGAATGGATGGGTATATCGAAACTCTATTTGGGGAATTCACCGATGGAAATTCAAATCAGGATTTATACCTCCGTTATTTCAAAGTCCCAAAGGAGGATTTCATCTTGGATCTAAGCAAAAAACCTGTTTCTTTCATTGGTTACACAATCAACAAATGAGTTTATGCAAACCCGTTCAAATGTATTATTTGGATTGGAAAAAACTGGGATCTCCGTGTGAATACATGGAGCATCATCGATTTGAAGATGCATTGATTGCTCCCAGTATATATACAAGTCTTGAAAAAGAAGATCAATATTATGTGTTTCATCGGTTTGCAGACTATGCCATTACAAGTACAACGAATCGATATACACAATATTTAAAACTTTTGTTACGAGAATTTCATGATATTCAATTGAATTTACGACATGGTCGCATTCCATTTACACTTGGATTTACAGATTCTGGAATTGTGAGACAAATGCAAGAGGCATCTCATGATATTGTAAAAAAATATAATGAAGAAGCAGTTGGATTTGTAGATTATTATATAGATCGATTACGAGGATCCATTGGTGCACTCCGTGTACGCGGTCAGACAGTGTGGGATATGAATGAAGCTGCCTTTCAGAAAGATCCTTACAAAGTATGGGATTCGATCGCCTTTTCCTGGATATCTACTGGTATGATTACTGAAGATTAAACAAAGATACGCGTAGCTAGTTCAAAAAACTTAATGATTGAGCAAGGCTCATCTGAAATCTTGAATACTTTCTGTAAAAAAGGTGTTGGTGTGATTATTCCCATTGCATCTACACATTTTTTATCAATGATGTAGGAGGTTAAGAGCTGTTGATACTCTGAAAGAGTATAGCTTTTTTGAAGAGAAATTCCCTCTTTTTTAAATTGTTTTAATATGGTTGGACGAACCAAAAAAGATTTCAAACAAAAGGTTCCGCCTTCCAAATAGTCTGGATCTGCCAAGGGTACAAGTAAGGATTGAGTAATTAATGTATCAATGTAGGAGGTATCGCATGCTTGTAAGGCTTGGACTACTTTTTCCAATTCAATCCCTATATCAAGGGTGACACCTTCTGTATCAGTTTCTGTTTCTGTCTCAGACGAGTCCATCTCTACTCTTTTCTATTAGATTTCGGTTTAGTACCCTTATGGAACTGATGAAGCACCCAGGAGATAGGAGTATCAAGATCGGCAGTCCAAAACCAGGCTCCATCTCCTACAGTAGGGGCATCACTTATCACAGGAAGTTCTGGTTTAACAGCCATCCACCAATGGGTAGGAAGCAAAACTGCTTGTCCTGGACGAAGCCGCATTTCCATAAACTTGACATCCACGATCCAGGGCACTTCAGCGGTTGTTAAGGTCCAAGGATTCTTTCCTTCTAATTTCATGCCAGATGGAATGGCTCCTTCATGGGCTAACCAGAGGCGTAATGGAGTTCCATCAGTAGCAACAATCCATTTACAATCACTGCGCACTTGTTGGAGGGGGAGACACGCTGTTTCTGTGGGAGGCAACAAATGAACGGAACAGGAAGATGTGGGGAGCCAGGTCCAGCGGTATAATCCTGCCGATCGCCAATCATTCACCATTTCTCCAATTCCTGCACTTGTGGCTAACCGTTCTCCATTTTCGATCGTACGAGTCTCCACTTGGGCAAGCGATGTTGAAATCCAATCGGCACAGGTACTGCGGACTCGTCCTTGCTTATTTTGTAATAGGACTGGCCAAGAACGTCGGGCAACTGCCTGCCGACGCCAAGATCCTTGCAGTTCCACCGGAATATCTCGGATGACAAGGGGAGCTCGTTCGGATAATAGATTTGCCCAATTAATATCATCGGACCAATCATGTTGGAGGATTTGAAACTCATGGACGGCTCCTCGATAAAATAACACTGCTAATCCAAGTAAAATGACACCTACTAAGATTAGTTCTAACCACATCCCTAGTGTCGACGACGTTTCTTCGTATTCTTATTGGACGCAGAATTCTTTTTAGAATTATTATTATTAGAATTATTATTATTAGAATTAGAATTATTATTATTCTTATTCTTATTCTTATTCTTATTCTTTTTAGTATTGGCGCAATTGGTACCGGGTTTGCAATTCTGCCAAAAGTTTGGCATAAAGACTCGAGTTTGTGCATTTTCAACTTCTTCAGGTGTTAATGATACAGTTGTATTACTAACAGTTTTTCCATTTTCAATATGTTTCACTGTTTTTGTACCGGTTCCATTTTTAATTGTAACATGTTTTTCTTCTCCTTCTTTCTTGCCATTTATTATTTTTTGTTGAATGGTGGTACTTTGAAAAAAGGAATGCATTTCTACTCAGGACGGAGAAATCGGTCCAATTGATTTTTCAAAGTATGTCTGCCAGGACTCCATGGTTTGACCTAAATAGGTCGTATCTGCTGGAGTATGCGTCTTCAACATGTCGAACAAGACTTGCTTCGTTTTAGCAAACTTGTGTGCAAAATGGTACTTGATGAAGAGAAGGAGCGCTGGGTGTTCATCCTCAAGATCTGAGAGACATGTTATATTCAGACATGTTGGATCATATGTCGTTGTACACGTCAGGATCTTGATGAAGCCAGTGCAGTAATCTGTGTCTCCTTCCATTAACGCGGTCGCCAGTTTACTTAGCAGTGCTTTTCGTTCGAGGGAGGTTAATACTATGGGAGAACTCATTGTATAATTATTATATGATAATTATATAATGAATATTGAATTCAATTTTATAAGATACTCTGCCGCGAAGCGGCAGAGTATCTTATAAATGTTTCAAACGGACTCCCCTTGCGATAAAGCCGCAAGGGGAGGTCCGAATTTAATTTTATTAACGTCTGCGACGGGTGGATCGCTTACGCATGTTGCGACGATTGGTGCGTCGGCGTCTGCCTCCTCCTCCTAGATTATTTTCAGTAATTGCAGCAGTTCGGTTCTCAACCATAATATTTGCATTTTCTGGTTCTGGAATAGCATCCGTACCGCTAATCTCTGCACCATTCAACATAAGTTTTATATCTGGATCTGATGGAAATTGTTTTAGAATTCGAATTGCGTCAAGTATATCTGTCTTTGCAGAATTAGCATCGGCTGCAGAAACACGTAGAGTTGCGGTACCATACTCTGGGGCATTCCCCATTATTATTGCATGTGCCATGTTATATACTGGGGACTGCGATTTTATTCCATAAACACCAATCCTGCCAAGCCTTCTTGAAAGCGAAGCCAATTCTGTGCTATGCTAAAGACCACAACTTCCCATTCACCATCCTCGATTCCACCGGGGGGACGCACAGTCAGTTGCAACCGGACATCCACGCGGTCAACGTCAATGGACCCAGATGGTGCCCATAAATCCGGTCGTGTTCCAAAGGAATATGCATATATATAGTTTCCACTGACACGGATTCCTCCTCGTTCTTTTAATCCACCGCGTTGTCTCCACCACGATTCTTCCTGATCGACCCAGGTAGCCGTTCCTACTTGCAACTTGGCACGAACTAACAAAGGAGCCAACGGATTCCAAATCGGATCTTGCTCATTTGTTAACACAGCACTATAGTTGGTCCAATCATTAAATTCTGAAACGGCTTTTCGACGGATAAACCAAATCAATTGACGTGTTGCACCATTGATTTCTAGCGGAAGTGTAATTTGAATGGTATCCAATCCTTGCACACCAGAGACGTATGTTAGAGGTTCTGAAAAAGTATGGACCGTCACAGGATTCATCAACAACTCTTGCAGCTTGAATTGCACGTCTTTACGATAGGATTGATCAATATTGGCAAAGCCGCACAGCAGTGCTGCTGATTCAAAGGGAGGGATCGTGCTCAGATTGGTAATGGTACGTGTAAAATAGTAGGGACGACTATTGTCAACTACTACAAAGGATTGACCCAGAGGAGATTCATTACATGTAAGAGGAGTCACTACTTTGCGAACAACTTGGGGTAAGGGACGAAGGGTAATATTAAAGCGAATCGGTCGTTCACATGCAATTAAGGGAAACGCACTATTCATCCAGCGTGAAAACCAAAAGGGTAAATAACAGGTAATATACCAGTCTTCAGAGGGATAGAT
>Ga0114976_10000138_pt1 | contig 41037 bp, 39 predicted proteins | sample S_130805_EF_Meta_FD_87319 | JGI IMG/M metagenome (GOLD analysis project Ga0114976, IMG submission 87319) | Freshwater microbial communities from Lake Simoncouche, Canada to study carbon cycling - S_130805_EF_MetaG | ecosystem: Environmental > Aquatic > Freshwater > Lake | place: Lake... | reverse complement strand
TTATTTTCAAAGGCAATTCTTAGTATGTCCATCCAATTAGTGTTATTTTTTTTTCTTACAGATTCAATCTGAGATATTATTTTTAAGTAATTTTTTTTACTTTTTTTCATATACTTTTTGATTTTATTAATTTATTTTAATTATTATAAAATTGAAAGCATAACTTGATATTTAAAAATTCATTAAACCGTAATCCCTTTTTTATTGCTGAGATATCTGCGAATCATAATGGATCTTTAAAAAAAGCAAAAAAACTAATTGAAGCCGCAAAAAAATATGGAGCTGATGCTGTAAAGCTCCAAAGTTACACTCCTAGTACAATTACAATTAAAAGTAAAAGAATTGAATTTTTAATAAAAAAAGGTTTGTGGAAAGGTAAAACATTATGGGATTTATATAAAAAAGCACAGACACCATTTGAGTGGCACAAGGAACTATTCGATTATGCAAAAAAATTAAAAATTACTTGTTTTAGTACTCCCTTTGATGAGTCTGCTGTTGATCTTTTAGAAAGTCTTAATTGTCCATTTTATAAAGTTGCTTCATTTGAAATGAATCATATTCCCTTAATTAAAAAGATAGCCCAAACTAAAAAAACAATAATTATTTCAACTGGCATGGCTAATCTTAGGGAAATTGATTTGGCCTATAAAACTGCAACTAAATATGGAGCAAAGGAGATAATACTTTTGTATTGTGTAAGTAATTATCCATCTAAAATTTCAGATTTCAATTTTAATAATATTGGCATTTTAAAAGAAAGATATAATTGCAAAATCGGTTTTTCAGATCATTCAACAGACAATAAGATTGTTGCAGCAGCTATCGCAGCTGGAGCTGAAGTTATTGAAAAACATATTGCTTTAGATGGGCAAAAAAAAGGGTTTGATCTTGCATTCTCTTTAAAAGGAAGAGAAATCAAAGAATATGTGCAAGTTATTAAAGATACGTCTTTAATGTTGGGAAAAAAATATTTTTTTAGAAATAAAAGTGAAAACCAGAGTTTGCAATTTAGAAGATCTATTTATGCAGTTTCTGATATTAAAAAAGGAGAAAAGTTTACTAAACAAAATATAAGAGTTATTAGACCGGGGTTTGGAATTCAACCAGTTTATTTTGAAAAACTGATAAATAAAAAATCTCCTTATAGTATTAAGCGTGAAAGCCCCTTAAAGAAATCATTATTAAAAAAATTAAGAGTTTCTATATGAAAATCATTCCTTATGGACGTCAATATATAGACAGTCAGGATATTAGACTTGTTTCTAAAGCCCTAAAAGAGGATTTGATTACAACAGGGGGGTACGTAAAAAAATTTGAGTATAAAATTTCAAAATTTTTTAAAGTAAAATACGTCGCATCTTGCAATAGTGGAACAGCCGCTCTTCATCTAGCTTTAATGGCCATAGAACTAAAAAAAAATGATGTAGTAATTATGCCGGCTATAAATTTTATAGCAGTTTATAATATGGCGAGATTAATGAATGCTAAAATTTTTTTAGCAGATGTCGATCCTTTAACAGGGCAGATGACTCCAAATACATTATTAGAATGTATTAAAAATAATAAATTAAAAAAAATTAAAGTAATAGTTACAATGTATTTAGGTGGACATCCTGAAAATGTTATTGAATTTTATAATATTAAGAAAAAATTTAATTGTTATTTAATAGAAGATGCCTGTCATGCTTTTGGATCAAAGTATTTATTTAATAAAAGTTTCATACCCATTGGATCTTGTAAACATTCTGATATTTCCTCATTTTCTTTGCATCCAGTTAAGACAATTACTTCAGGAGAAGGAGGTTTAATAACGACTAATAACAAAGTTTTTTATAACAGGATTGTTTCTCTAAGATCTCACGGCATCGATAGAGACAAGAATTTTCATTGGAAATATAATTTAAGTAGATCAGGATTTAATTATAGACTTAGTGATATAAATTGCGCCCTTGCTTTAAGCCAGCTAAAAAAGTTAAATAATTTTATTAATTATAGAAAAAAAATATTTAATATTTACCGCGCCTATCTTACTAAAGTTAATAATTTAATAACCTTCCCTTTTTATAAAGAAAAAAGATCTTCTTATCATTTGTTTTTAATCTCAATAAAATTTAATATAAAAAAATTAACAAAAGATAAACTTTTAAAATTTCTAAAAAAAAACAATATATTTTTTCAATATCACTATATTCCAATTTATAAATTCAAATTGTTTAATAAAAAAATAAATTTAAAATTTTATAAAGGAGCTGAGACATATTATAAAAATACTGTAAGTCTTCCTATTTTTTACAATTTAAAGCCAGCAAAACAAAGATTTATTATAAAAAAATTTATTTCTTTTTTTAAACAAAGTTAATTTTATGAAAATCGCAATTATTCCTGCTCGATCAGGAAGTAAAAGAATAAAAAATAAAAATATAAAAAATTTTTATAACAAACCAATTATATATTATGCAATTAAAGCAGCCAAAGATTCAAAATTATTTAATAAAATTATTGTTTCAACAGATAGCAAAAAAATTGGTTCAATAGCAAAAAAATTTGGCGCAGAATTCTCATTTATAAGACCAAAATACTTATCTGGTGACAGAGTTGGAACTAGAGAGGTAATTTTACATAGCATACGATGGATTGAAAAAAAATATAAAAAACCAAATTTTATTTGCTGTATTTACCCAACAGCTGCTCTTTTGAAACCAATTGATTTAAAAAAATCCTTTAAAATTATAAAGTCTTATAAGTGGAATTATATTTTTTCTGCAACTAAAAATAGTTATCCTATAGAAAGAGCCTTTAATTTGACGGCAGCTAAAAGAGTTGTGATGGTAGATAAAAAAAATTTTTTGAAACGTTCTCAGGATTTTAAAGATTCATTTCATGACGCAGGACAGTTTTGTTGGGGCACCTATGAAGGCTGGCATAAACAGAATGTTATATTCGACAAAAACTCTTCTATTTATTTGATGTCCACTTTAAAAGCTCATGATATTGATAACTTAAATGATTGGAAAATTGTAAAAAAATTATATAAATTTAAAAATAGATGAGCAGCAAACTTTTTGTAAATAAAACAATTTTAATAACAGGCGGAACAGGTTCTTTTGGAAAACATTTTGTTAGAACAATTATAAAAAAATTTAAAAAAATTAAAAAATTAATTATTTTCTCTAGAGATGAACTTAAGCAATTTGAAATGGAAAAAGAATTTCCAAGAAAAAAATATCCTTATCTAAGATATTTTATTGGAGATATAAGAGATCTTAGTAGACTTAAAACAGCAATGTATGGTTCCGATATTGTTGTTCATGCAGCGGCACTTAAGCAAGTGCCTGCAGCAGAATACAACCCATTTGAATTTATAAAGACAAATATTTTGGGTGCACAAAATGTAATAGAGTCAGCATTTAGTACTGGGGTTAGTAAAGTAATCGCATTATCCACAGATAAAGCCGCTTCACCAATTAATTTATATGGAGCTACAAAACTATGTTCGGACAAATTATTTATTGCAGCTAACAACATCAAAGGGAAAAAAAACATTATATTTTCAGTGGTTAGATATGGGAATGTTATAGGTTCCAGAGGTTCTGTTGTTCCCTTTTTTTTAAAGCAAAAAGAAAAGACATTAGAAATCACGGATAGAGATATGACAAGATTTAATATTACATTGGAACAGGGAGTGAATTTTGTTTTGTGGGTTATTAAAAACATGAAAGGTCAAGAAATTTTTGTTCCCAAGATTCCTAGTTACAGAATTTTAGACTTAGCAAAAGCAATTCAGAAAAAATTACGATATAAAATAACAGGTATTAGACCTGGAGAAAAAATTCATGAGGAATTAGTTACGTCCAGCGATAGCATTACAACGCTTGAAAATAAAAAAATGTACGTAATACTTCCTTTCAATTTAAAATATATTAATAAATATAAACCTAATTTTTCAGTTAAGAAAATGCCAGCTGGATTTAGTTACAACAGCAGAGATAATAATAATTTTTTAACGATTAACCAGATTAAAAAGATTATTAAAACATCAATTTTTTAGAGTTTTTATTTTATATAAAAATAATCTTTTAAAATATGAATAGATATTTTGATTATTTAAATGAAGCCTGTGGGATTTTAGATGATCAAAATAATAAATATCCCGGTGCCACAGGTAGGCATTTTTTTGTAGTTGGTTTATCAAGCACAACCTTATTTGATTTTTACATTGATTTAGAAAAAAAAAGTGTAAAAAAAAAATATTTTTTCCTAAATAGTTATGAATTAATTTTAGCAAAAACCTTTATCAAATTTAAAAAATTTAGTAATTATAAAAATATTTATTTAAAAATAAAAAAAATTAACTTTGAAAAAATAAAAAAAATAAAATTATTTATTTATATTTTTTATATAGTAAAAGATTTTTTTTTTAATTTTTATGTTTCCAAGAATAAAAAAAAAGTTGATTATTTATTTTTGTGGGATAAATATAAATATATTGATTTATTTCAATCTGTATTTTCAAAAAAAAAAAATTCTTTTTTATTGTTAGACAATAATAACTTTCATCCTGAGAATTTTATTAAAAAAACAATAAAAATTTCTGCTTGGGATAAGCAGTATTTAGGCTTTGACAATTTATTTGATTATAATTACGCAATATTAAAAAAAACACTTTTATTTTATAAACCGAAAAATGTTATTTTTGTCGAGGGAGATTCGCCAATTCATTCCATTTTATCTAAAGTGTGCAATGATCTTAAAATAAGATCTATCTGCTTTCAGTGGGGATCTTCAGTTTGGAAAAAACCTAAGTATGGCTTTCGTAATTTGACTTGTGATATATTTTTAGCGCACGGAAAATTTTTTTTTGATCAGATTAAATCTTACAATAAAAAAAATCTAATTAAATTAGTTGGTAATCCATTATTAAATAATCCAAAAAGACATTATAAAAAAAAAATAGCAATATTTTTATTGCAACCATTTTCTAGTATGCGGGGGGACTTTAAAAAAACCTCTAAATTGTTTTTTCAATTTATGCATAGCATAATTTCATCTAATAAAGATTGGAAATTTATAATCAGGCCACATCCAAATCAAGATTGTTTAAGCGATATAAATAAATTTAATAATTTTTTAAATTGCGAGATAATAAATCCCAAAAATATTAGACTAAAAGATTCTTTAACAGGATGTTCGATTGCTTTTAGTGTTAGCTCCTCTGCTTTGACAGATGGCTTGAATTATGAAGTAATTCCTTTTTCATTTAATCCCACAACTATTTTAGATACATATCAGCCAGATTTAAATAAATTAAAAATAGGTTATGCCACAAAAAATCTTGCTGATGCCATTTATGAAGCAAACAAATTGTTAATAGACAATAATAAAATTAACTATTATGCTAAAAATATTATTAAACTTAAGAATTCTTTTAATTATCATACAGGAAAAAAATCTGTAAAAAAAATTTTCAAATATATATGAAAAATTATTCAACCTCATATTAAAAGTTTTTAATATTATTTATGAACAATATATTAGAAGAGAAAGATTATAAAAATTTTATAATAGAAATACTAAATTAATTATAGTGAGTATTCTAATGAATTCATTAAATAATATCGAAAATATGATTGTTTTATATTGTTATTTTTCTAAATTATTGAATAATTTTAATGATAAAAGATAGTATTAAATATATTAAATATTTTTAACACCTTAATATGATAAATAATAAATCTATAATGAATAAAAGTTTTCTTAAAAACCTTATTTACTTGATTTACTCTAGATTAAGTTTTCTAAAAAAAATAAAAATTTCAGAGAATTTTTTTTTATACGAAAAAAAAAAAAATTTATTAGATTTTAAAATTTTATCGGATCTAAATAATTGTGGTTACAGTATTATTGAAAATTATTATGAAAAAGAAAAATGTGAAAAAATTATTAAAACAATTAATGCTTTTATGGAAAATAATCCAGAAAATATTTATTCAGAAGCGAATGGGTCCGACAAAAGAATATTCGGAGCAGAGCACGTTGATAAAATGATTATGGATTATTATAACCTAGATTTTGTGAAAAATATTGGAGCTCTATATATGAGTTGTAAATTAAAAAATTTTATGACAATGGCCAACAAAACTTCTTATACTGAAAATAATTTGGGATCAGGAGGCGGGTGGCACAGAGATAGCATCAACCCACAATTAAAATCAATCTTATACTTGGTTGACGTAGATATTAATACTGGACCATTTCAGTTAGTCAAAGATTCACATAGATTATTACAAATGCTCAAAGATATGAATTTTTTTAATAAAAGTATATTAAATACAAGATTTGCAGAAGAAGAAATTGATTTTTTGGTAAAAAAAAACAGGGAACGTTTGATGACTTTTAATTATCCCGCAGGAACCATGTTGTTAGTTGACACTTCATGTTTACATCGAGGATCGCCATTGTTATCAGGCACTAGATATGCTCTTACCAATTATTACTACCCTTCAGATCAAATTCAGTCATATGAAAATCATTTTTATCCATTATTACGTAAAAATTACTATTAAGAATATGAATCTAAATAAAAATTTGAATTTTAAAAAAGGTATACTTTTTTAGAAAAACAAAAAAATTATCAAAGAATTCAATTAGAAATATTTCCAATATAATCTAACTAACATAATGATAATAACATTTTTAAAGTCTTATAAAATCATAGGGAATAAAGATTTCATAATTTTTTCTATTTTTTCAATAATATTAATGCTTGGAGAAGTTATTGGCGTGTCACTGATTATACCATTAATTGATGTTTTGTTAAATGAGAGATCTTATATTTTAGAAAAATATAATTTTTTTTTAAAGTTTTTTGATTTTAATAATTCTAATTTAGATTTCTATTTTTTTTTTTTTTTTTTTTTTTTTTTATTTTTATTATTTTTTTAATTTTAAAAAATTTTAACTCAGTCATTATCAATAGGTACCTTGTGAAAAAGATTTTTGAATTAAAAGTTTCGTTACAAAAAAAATTGTTATTTAATTTTATTAATCAAAATTATGAGTTTCATCTAAAAACAAATTCTTCGCGTTTGATAAATATTATAAATAACGAAGTAGGTGTTTTTGCAGGAGGTTATTTTTTGTCATTAACATCTTTTTTGTCTGAATTACTTATTGTTTTCGGATTATTAATTTTTGTTGCTGCGCTTAATCTTTCAGGTCTTACTTTTATCGCAATAAGCGTTTTGATGCCTATGTTTTTTTTTTATAGATTTACCAAAAAAAAACAAACAGATTTAGGTTATAAAAGAAATTATCATGATGAACTTGCATTAAAACGTTTAACAGATGGAGTTGTAGGAGTGAGAGAAATTAAAATATTAGACAAGGAAAGAGAATTTGTAAATTATTACTCTTATGAATCTATACAGTCTGGAAAATGTATTGTTGGTAATTTAACTTATCAAAACTATACAAAAAATATTTTAGAGGTTTTAATGGCAATAAGTTTGGCTGTATTAATTTTTTATTTAATATCTGTGGATATAGATAAGTATGAAATTTTTTCTTTTATTTCTGTTGCGGCTATGGCTGGGTTTAGATTGTTACCATCTATAAGTAGAATAATAAATTCATTGCAGTCTATGGATTATGCAAAACTTTCTGTTAATATTGTTTATGAAAATTTATTTTCTGAGGAAAAGATTGAAAAGTATTGGCCAAAGAAAAAAATATTTTTTGAAAAAAGCATATCATTTGAAAAAGTTTTTTTTAAATATCCATCTTCTAAAAAAGATATTTTAATAGATGTAAATTTTACTATCAATAAAAATGAAATAATAGGAATACAAGGAGCTAGCGGAGCAGGAAAATCCACCTTAGTTGATTTAATTTGCGGACTTCTAAGACCGTCGTCAGGACGGATTTTGGTAGATGGATTAGTATTGCAGGATAATTTAAAATTAGAATTGGGTTATGTATCTCAAAATGTTTATCTTACAGATGATACAGTAAAAAAAAATATAGCATTTGGTTTAAAGAATGAAGATATCGATATAGAAAAAATTAGAAAAAGCATTAAAGATTCTCAATTAGAAAATTTAATTGAAAACTTTCCGGATGGATATGAAACTGTTATTGGTGAAAGAGGATTGAGAATTTCTGGTGGTCAAAAACAAAGAATTTGTATTGCAAGAGCTTTATATAATAATTTTAATTTGTTAATTTTTGATGAAGCAACAAATGCTCTTGATCTAAAAACGGAAGAAGATTTGTTATCAACAATTTTTAATATGAAATCTAAGAAAACCATTATCTTTATTAGTCATAAAAAATTACCACCAAAAAATTTTAGTAAAATTTATGAAATAGCAAATGGAAAATTAGAATTAAAAAAAAATTAACAATGGCGGCAGTAATAAAAATACCTGGAAAAAATACAAAAGGAATAATTACTTTTACCACAGTAGAAAGAGATAGATATATAGTCGGCAACTCAAAAATTGAAAATCAGATTAATGAGTTAAAAAATAATTGGTTATTTGGAATCCATCATAATTGGCATGATTATTCTTTTTCATACAATCCGTTGTTTGATTTTCATCTAGCCGGTAAAGAAGACTTGATTAGTAAAGATAATTCATTTTTTAATAATTCCAATCTAGACTGCTGCAATTTCCCACCAGAAGTTTTTTCTTATCATAAAAGTAGCGAAAAGCATTGGGACCTTCTGTGCGTTGCCAGACCTGTTTTTTTTAAAAAAATTCCAGAATTCTACTCGATTATTAGAGAATTATATAATAAGAAAATATTTATAAGAGTTCTATTAATTTGTCGGGAAAATGAAAAAAAATTTTCTTTTCTAAAATATAGGTATGAGTATCCTAGATATAAAAAACATTATTATGAATATTTTAATAGTTTTGAAAGAAAATATTTTAATTTGATTTCAATTGGATTTAATTCTCTTTTTGATATTAAAACATTGTCGCAATTTTACAATTTATCAAAAGTATATGTCCACACTTCTGATGTGGAAAGAAGATCCAGAACAGCATCTTACGCATTTAAATCTGGAATTCCAGTTGTATGTATGAAAGACATAGCCTCTATACTCCCAGAAAATTTGCATAAAAAACCTTATCTTTATTATGCAAAATCTTACAAAGAATTTCCAGATCGCATACTTCAAGCTATTAATTTTGTTAATAGCAAAAAAAATATAAGAAAAAATTTTCAAAAAGTTATTAGTTATTTTTCATATAAGAAATCTTCAATAAAATTGATAGAATTTTTCCAAAGAATACAAAAAATCAAATACACTAAAAAAGATTTATTAAATTTTGATCTTGATAATTTAGATTATAGATTGGGGTTTAGTTTTTCAAATAAAAATAAAGAAGATAACTTAGACACATTTTTTAATTATATAAAAAATGCCAAAAAAAATAAATTAATAAAAAATTTTGATAAGAAGCTTTCCGAGAGAAAAATAAAGGATTATCATCTTTTTTATTGCAAAACAACTTTCGTAAAATCTTTTTTCTTTAGAAAGAAATTTATACTTTTTAAAAGTATAATAAAATATATTTTACATTTTTTTAAATAAAAGACCTTGAGCTAAAAAAGAATATATAAATCTTTCATATCCCCAACCAATGCAAGCTGAATAAATATTTTTTTTATGAGTATTCGTTATATTGTATTTAGATGTTAATGACTGAAGATGATTATTAAACGATCCAACAGCTAACCACTTTTTCTCATCAGGCAACCAAAATTGAAACTCTTGCTTGAGTGAATTTATATTTTGATACAAAATTTTTTTCATACCTTGATCCGAAAAAAAAGAATCTGAAGCAGAAACGATTCTAAATTTAACGTTTAAGTTAATAAATATTTTCTTAAAATAATTTAAATTTTTCTTTAAAAAAATATCGGTAAATTTTTTTGTACCAAAGGCAACATACTCTCTCATAGTAAATGATTGTAATCTTTCGAATGTTCTAAAATTCTTACTTTCGTATCTATTGCAGGAAGCTTTTATATTGAAGATAATGTTTTTGTTTATTTTTTTTTTTTTTAATGTTTCAAAGCAATGATAGCAAACAGTAGGTGAAAGTATTAAGTCTGGGTGATTAAGCTTTTTTTTTATAAAATTCTTATCTAATAATTTTAAATTAGAAATCTGATCAATTGAAATTATATTTCTCTCAACATGAGAACATAAGATAGCATGATGAGCAAAATTTGACAGATAGCCATTTGCAAAAAGACTCTGTATTGGTAAAATATTATGCGCCGCTATATTTTTGTATCTTTCTATTTTTGCATACTTATCTAAAAAATAATCTAATTGTTCAAAATTTTTTAAAAACACTCCTTGGATAGTATATATGCCCGGTGATATTTGTTTTATTTGTTTTGATTTTTTTAGTTTTTGAAATGTTTTTTTTCCTTTTTGAGCTTTAATTTTATTTTCATATAATACAACTGTCTCAATTTCTTTATAAGAAGATTCAATTCTTAAAATAAGTTTTTGTGTTTGTTTTTTAAGTTTTATTTTATCTTGATATTTAATTTTTTGATTTAAAAAAAAAAAGATATTAAATTGTTTAATACTGCACTTTTCAATTAGTTTAGATAAATAATATGATTTTTCTATAAATGCTTTTTTAGATTCTGAAGATATTAGCTGATTTTTACTTAATTTTAAAATTAATTTTTTTGACATTTTTTTAAAAGAATTTTTTTTAAATCATCAAGAGTTTTAAATTGATTTAATTCATTCAATTGCAATTTAATTTTGAATTTTTTTTGCACTTCTAAGATCAAATTTATAAATCCTAAAGAATCTAATTTTTTTTTATATTTATCTTTGCTTTTAAGATCTTTAATATAATCTATTATAGTCTTTTGTATTTTTATATTTGACATTTTTTAGTAATAGTTTTTATTTTATAAGGATAAATATGAATTTTGAAACAATATATTCTAAAGAGATATTTTTTGAAGATAAATGTTGGAAAAAATGTGGCGGTGGATTTTGCTGCAATAATGAAAACGATAATTTTGATTTTCAGCATATAAAAACTAAAGGCTCAACAATATTTTACCTTCCAAGAGAATATTTTTATGCAAATAAAAATTTAAAAACATTTCAGAATCAATATGTTGGGGGGGGGGAAGTGGGATGAGAGGGGGGGGCGGCCTGTTATTTTTAAAATGAAAATTAAGGATATTACAATCGGTCTTGTAAGCAGTAAGTGTGACCTCCTCGGAAAGTGCAAGGATAAAATCGACAAACCTTTTTTATGTAGAGCGTATCCCTTTTTACCTGTTTACGATTATAATAATAAATTAAAGACATTAATACCTGCATCAATATTTGATATTATATATCAAATAAAAGAGTTTACCTCTCCATGCAAGGTTAACGATTTTCAAAAGAATTTTGACCATTATAATGATAATAAATTTTTTCTAAATTTAGACGTTTACTCTAAATTTTATTTAAAGGTCCTAGAAATATTTTATAAAGTTATTAAAAAAAATATTTTGATGGAAACTAAAAATTTTACAAAAAATAACAAAAAGTTTTGGAGAGTATTTGAAAAATTGTATCTTTCGGGTCTTATTTTTTCATCAAGCACTTTAAAAAATGATATTTATAAAGAATATTTAAAAGCTGTAGATTTTGATAAAAATTTTAATTTACTCGATGAAGAAAGATATCTTAGTTTTTAATAATTAATTATGATTTTTAATAGTTTTAACTTTATATTTTTTTTTTTATTCTTTTCTATTGTTTCTTATTTTTTTTTATCTAAATTAACAAGTTATAAGTTCTCTATAATCTGGCTATTAATTATCAGTGTATTTTTTTATTTTTTATGGAGTGTTAATTTTTTATTTTATTTAATCAATAATATTATTTTAAATTATTTATTAGTAAATTTAATAATATATTATTATAAAAAAAAAAAATTCTTATTTTCAAAATTATCTTTATTTTTTTCTATAATTTTAAATTTATTTTATTTGGGTATTTTTAAATATTATAATTTTTTCTCGGATATTTTAAATAACTTATTTATTTTGAATTTGTCAAAAAATAATTTCTTGCTACCTATCGGTATAAGTTTTTATACAATACAACAAATTGTTTATTTAGTTCAATGTTATGGAGGTGAAGTTGAAAATTATAACAAAAAAAACTTTCTTAAGTATTTTTTATTTGTAATTTTTTTTCCTAAAATTATAGCTGGACCGATTGTTAACTACAAAGATTTTACCAGTCAGTTTAAAAAAAATATTTTTAAGATAAATTTTAATAATTTATCTAAAGGTTTGTTTCTTTTTTCTATAGGTTTGTTTAAAAAAGTTATATTAGCAGATCACTTAGCTATTTGGACGAATAATGGTTTTTCAAATATTTACAATTTAAATTTTTTTGAATCATGGATTTTATGCTATTCATATTCTTTTCAATTATACTTCGATGTTAGTAGTTATGCCGATATGGCAATTGGAGCTGCACTTTTTTTTAATTTACATTTACCGATTAATTTTAGCAGTCCCTACAAGCAAAAGAATATTTCTGATTTATGGAATTCATGGCATATGACCTTAACTCAATTTATTAATAATTACATATATCGACCTATAATTTTTAGTTTTAAGAATATTACATCATATAAAATTGTATTCTCAATTATAACAACAATGTTAATTGCGGGTCTTTGGCATGGAGCTAATTGGACATTTGTTATGCTTGGCCTGTTAAATGGAATAGCTATAGCGATTTATCACTTAGTAAAAGATTATAAAATTAATTTAAATAAGTATTTTGCAATTTTTATTACTTTTACTTTTTTTTCAATTAGTCTTTTATTTTTCAGAGTAAATAATCTTGAAGAAGGATATTTTATTATATTATCGATGTTTAGTTTTGATAATATTATGTTACCAGGCAACTTACATAATTATTTAAATTTTCTTTCTATCTTTAATATTAAATTTGGAACATGGCTGTATAGTTTAAGAGGTGATTATATTTTAATTATATTTTTAATTACTTGTTCATATCTTATATTTTTCTGCGATAATTCTCATCAATTGACAAAAAATTTCAAACCAAATATCAAAAATTATTTAATTATAATTATTAGTTTTTCAATATCTATTTTATTTTTAAATAACAGTTTTCAATCTATTTATTTTAAATTTTAATGAGTAAACAGTATAAATTTTTTTTTTATTACTCTATTTTTTCGATAATATTTATTTTATCTCTGCTAATTTCTTTTAACTACTATTTTTCAAAAAAAGTTTTTTTAGATTTGAAAATAAAAGATCATATTTTGAAGATAAGAAATAATAAATTAATTTCACCTGCAAATATTGGTGATCTATATTTTGATAGATACTTTAAGATTGGACTTGCTCAGTATTCAACTAGCGAATGCTATTTAGTGGGCTCTAGTCAACATACAGTAATTAATTATGAATATTTGAGATCTGGAAAAAAAATAAATGATTGTAAAAATTTAGATAATCTTAGCTTACAAACAGCAACATTAGAAGATTATGCAATTTTATCTTATTTTTTAATTAAAAAAGAACAGAAACCAAAGAAAATAATTTTTGCATTAGAATCTCCTATTTTTTTATTTAACTTTGATCCTTCTAGTAGATGGAAAGTACTGGATACTATTTTTTATGAATTTATAAAAATTGCAAAAATTGAATATATATATTTTAGGGATTATAATTTTAATACTTACCTAGATTTTAATTTATTAAAAAATAATTTATATTTTATATTTGAAAAAAATTTACTAATTAACTCTTTTGATAAAAAAGATAATTTTAAATTAACAGAAAATTTAGCTTATTATGATAGTTATGGAGTTCTTAATAATAGAAAAGAAGAGAAGCGAGAGAATGTTTATGACATGGTGGGTTTTACTGATAATTATGAATATGATAAAGCTACATTTTTTTTTGAAAAAATGTTAGTTTACTTAAATTCTTTAGATATCGAAATAGAACTATTATTACTGCCTTATAGACCTGATGTTTATAATAATTCTACTTGGGCCTCGGATATAAAAAAATTTGATAAGCAAATACAATATCTAAAAAAAAAATATAATCTCAAAATTCTTGGCACACTGTATCCTGAGCAGGCTGATTGCGTTACTGATGATTTTATAGATAAATCTCATCCTAAAATTAATTGCATATTAAAGTCTCTTAATATTGATTATTGAGTAATAAAATTATTAATGAATATATTTTTTGCACCAGTTATTTTGTTTGTTTATAATAGACCCAAACATACAGCTAAAGTCTTAAAAAATTTAAAAAATAATTATTTAGCAAAAAAAACTGAATTACTTATTTTTTCTGATGGACCTAAAAATAAAGAAGATTTTCTTCAAGTTAAAGAAGTTAGAAATATAATTAATAAAATTAAAGGTTTTAAGTCCCTCACAGTTTATGAAAGATTAAAAAATATTGGATTATCAAATAATATTGTTTTGGGATTAAATCAATTTTTTAAAAAAAATAAATCAGCTATAATTTTAGAAGATGATTTAATAGTGGATAAATATTTTTTATATTACATGAATTGTGGATTAACAATTTATAAAAATGAAAAAAAAGTTATATCAATTCATGGATACTCTTACCCAACTAAAGACAGGACACCAAATTTTTTTTTTTTAAAAGGAGCGGATTGCTGGGGCTGGGCAACTTGGAAGCGAGGATGGAATATATACAATTCTAATTCGAATTATCTTTTCGAAAAATTAAAAAAAAAAAATTTATTAAAAAAATTTGATTTTGAAAATTCGTATCCATACTCAAGGATTCTTAGAGATAACATAAAAAAAAAAAATATTTCTTGGGCTACTAATTGGTATGCTTCAGCATTTTTGAAAAATAAATTAACTTTGTATCCAGGAAGGTCTTTAGTTAAAAATATAGGAACAGATGGCTCAGGTACTAATTTTGGTAATGTTAATTATTTTAGTACAAAAGCAAAATTGTTGAATAGAAAAATTGAAGTAAAAAAAATAAAAATTGAAGAATGCGCCACATCAAGAAATCAATTTATATTATTCTTTAATGAATCTCAATCCTATGTCAGCAAATTTGTTAATTATTTAAGAAAGGTAAAAATTGATTTTTTTAAAAAGAATTAAAAACTTTATAAAATTTAAAATTATATATTCTGGTCCTTATAAGCAATGGAGTGATGCAAAGATAAGAAGCACTGGATATAACAATAAATTAATTTTAAAGAAAGTATCAGAAACTACTTTAAAGGTTTTGCGCGGTAAGTATTTATATGAAAGAGATTCAGTTGGCTTTAATGACTATACTGTTGATAAATTTTTTTTAAAATCCCTTAATTATATTAATTCTCATAACAAAAATAAGTTATCTATATTAGATTTTGGAGGCTCGTTAGGTTCAAAATATTTTCAGCATAAAAAATTTTTTAAAAAAATTAAAAATTTTTATTGGTCAATTGTTGAGCAAAAAAAATATGTAGAATTTGGAAAAAAATTCATTAATGAAAGCAATTTATTTTTTTTTGATAAATTAAATATTTGCTTAATAAAGAAAAACCCTAATGTGTGTTTAATATCAAATTCAATTCAGTATACTGAGCGTCCTTTTCATAATCTTAATGCAATAACTAAAGCGCAAATTAAATTTATCATATTTCTAAATTTACCACTTACAGATCAAGACAAGGATGAGATCTTTGTACAAAAAGTAAGCAAATCAATTTATAATGCTTCATATCCAATTTGGTTTTTTAGTAAAAAAAAATTTTTTGATTTTATAAAAAATAAAAAGTTCAGTTTATTTAAATCTGAAATTTCTAGAGAGACAAAGTACGAAACGTTTAAATATTATAATTTTTTATTTACTAAATAAATGGATAACTTTTCTACATTATTTGATTCATCATACTTAAATAGAGGTTTAGCTTTGTATGATAGTTTAAAAACCAATTCAAAATCTTTTCATCTTTATATTTTTGCTTTCGATAATTTAACTGAAAAGATTTTAAAAAAAAAAAACCTCTCTAATGTAACAGTTATTAACTTAAAAAAATTTGAAGATAAAGAATTGATAAAAGCAAAGAAGAAAAGAACTAAGACAGAATATTTTTGGACATGCACAGGTTCAACTATTTTATTTTTATTTAAAAATTATAAGATTAAATCATGTACATATATTGACTCTGATATTTTTTTTTTTGAAGATCCAAAAATTGTTTTAAATGAAATAAATAAAAATTCCTGTGGTATTACAATTCATAATTATTCTAAAAAATATGATCAAACGAAGACTAGCGGAAAATATTGCGTTCAATTTTTATATTTTCGAAATGATAATATAGGCAATGAAATTTTGGATTGGTGGAAAAAGAAATGTCTAGAATGGTGCTTTAATAGATTTGAGGATAATAAGTTTGGAGATCAAAAGTATTTAGATGATTGGTTAGAAAGGTTTAAAAATGTACATGTAATTAAAAATCAAGGAGCTGGAGTTGCTCCCTGGAATATGCAAAAATTTTTTTTTATTCAAAAAAATAATAAGATTCAATTAAAAATTAATAACAATAGATATAATTTAAATTTTTTTCATTTTCATAACTTAAGATTTTTAAAAAATCGTAAAATATTTTTAGGGGGCTACGATATTAATCGTAATGTTTTGCAAGCTATTTATAAACCTTATATTTCTTTATTGAATAAAATTAATACCGACCTTATTATAAATCATCGACTTGATAAAAAATATTTATTAACAGATTATTATAATGGTAAAGCAATATTTTTTAGAATTCTAAAAAGAATTCTATTAAGAAAAAACTTTTTAAAATTAAATTTTTTTAATGATGATGTATGCCAAAGTTAATTAAGTTACCTACATTTAAGAGCTCATCAGGACAACTTTCTGTATTAGAAAAAAAAATACCCTTCAAAATCAAGAGATGTTATTTTATTTACAATATATCTAATCAAAGAGGTGGTCATCGGCATAAAAAGACTAAACAAGCAATGGTATGTGTTAATGGATCTTGTAAAGTTGTTGTTAAAAATAAAAAAAACACAAAATTTTTTCTATTAAACAAACCTAATAAATGTCTTATGTTAGACCCTCAAGATTGGCACAAAATGTATAATTTTGAGAAGTCTACGGTTCTTCTGGTTATTGCTTCTCATAAATATAATAAAAATGATTATATTTATAATGCTTATTAATATTTATTAATGATTGTTAAATGAATTTAATTGAATATGAAAATTTAAATAAAGTTAATAAATTTTTAGAAAAAAAAATTCTAAAAAGAGTGTCTGCTTTTTTAAAAAATGGTAACTATATTTTAGGAGAGAATGTTTCTAATTTTGAAAAAATATTTTCAAAATTCATTAAAAATAGATTTTCTGCAGGGGTTGGAAATGGCTTAGATGCACTAATAATATCTTTAAATTCACTTAACTTGAAGCCCAATGATGAGATTATTGTTTCTTGCCACACTTATATTGCAACTATACTTGCAATTATTAGAGTAGGTTTAAAGCCTGTTTTGGTTGAACCAGATATTTTTACATATAATATTAGTCCAGAAGAAATTAAGAAAAATATATCAAAAAAAACTAGAGCGATTGTAGTCACGCATATGTATGGCAAGTCATGTGATATGCACCCAATATTAGATATTGTTAATAAATATAGACTCTTTTTGATAGAGGATTGTGCTCAATCTCATGGAGCGCAATATTTTAAAAAATACACAGGAACTTTTGGTGATTATGGTTGTTTTAGCTTTTATCCAACTAAGAATTTAGGAGGCTTTGGAGATGGTGGTTTAATAACGTCTAATATTAGAAAAAATATTGAAAAAGTAAAAAAATTAAGAAATTATGGTTTTAAAGCAAAAAATATTACTGAGTATTTAGGATTTAATTCAAGATTAGACGAGATACAGGCGACTTTTTTAATTGAAAAAATAAAATATTTAAAAAAAATTAACGAACATAAAAGACGTTTGGCTGAAATTTATTTTTATTATTTATCCGATAATTTTATTAAACCTATAATCGATAAAAATTTTTATGATGTTTATCATATTTTTCCAATTAGAATTAATGAAAGAGATAAACTTATAGCATATTTAAAAAAAAAAGGTGTAGAAACAGCTATTCACTATCCTATTCCACCTCACAAACAAAAACCCTTTAATTCTATTTTTAAAAATAGTTTTCCATTAACAGAACAGATACATAAAACTATATTAAGCTTACCAGTATCTTTTTTTCATAGCGAGAAAGATATAATTAGAATATGCAAGATAATAAATAAATTTTAATGAAAAAAAAAGTTGCATTAATAACGGGCATAACAGGGCAAGATGGCTCTTATTTGGCTGAGTTCTTAATTGAAAAAGGTTATATAGTTCATGGAATTAAAAGACGATCGTCCAGCATTAACACCAATAGGATTGATCATATCTATCAACACCCACATGTAAAAAAAAAAAATTTTATATTACATTATGGAGATTTAACTGATTCTTTATCAATAACTAAAATTATAAAAAATACCTACCCTGACGAAATTTATAATTTAGGTGCGCAATCACATGTTGCGGTAAGTTTTGAATTGCCAGAATATACTGCCAATACAAATGCCTTAGGTGCTTTAAGAATATTAGAAGCAATTAGATTTTTGAAATTGGAAAAAAAAACAAAATTTTACCAAGCTTCCACTTCCGAATTGTTTGGTAAAACAACTTCCAAATCACAAAATGAAAACACAAAATTCTATCCCAGATCTCCTTATGCTGTTTCAAAAATTTTTGCTTATTGGATAACAATTAATTATAGAGAAGCATTTAATATATATGCCTGCAATGGAATTTTATTTAATCATGAATCTCCAAGAAGAGGTGAGACTTTTGTAACTAGAAAAATTACCATTGCCTTATCTAAAATATTTTTAGGTCTAGAAAAAATTTTATATATAGGAAATTTGGATGCGTTAAGAGATTGGGGTCATGCCAAAGATTATGCAAAAATGCAATGGTTGATGCTGCAGCAAAAAAAGCCTAAGGATTATGTTATTTCCACAAACAAACAATACTCCGTTAGAAAATTTATAGAAATTGCAGCAAAAACTATTGGAATAGAAATAGCTTGGAAAGGCAAAGGTTTAAATGAGGTTGGGTACATAAAGGATTTTATTGGAAAAAAAAGCGCATTTTTAAAACAAGGACAGATTATTATTAAAGTTGATAAAAAATATTATAGGCCATCAGAAGTAGATAATTTATTAGGAAACTCTAATTTAGCAAAAAAAGAATTAAACTGGAAATCAACTATTAACTTAAAATCCATGATAAAAGAAATGATAGATTCTGACATTAAAAGTCTTAAAATTAATTCAAATTAAATTTATATATTTGCTTTTCAATGAATATTAATAAAAATTCTAAAATATTCATTACAGGTCATAATGGTTTAGTTGGATCTTCAATATGCAGATTATTAAAAAAAAAAAAATATAAAAATTTAGTTTTAGTATCAAAAGATAAATTAAATTTGTTAAATAAAAGCAAGGTATTAAGTTTTCTAAAAAAAAATAAACCGGAACTAATTATTTGTTGTGCTGCAAAAGTTGGAGGAATATTGTCCAATAACAAATATCCAGCAGATTATTTGTATCAAAATTTATTGATGGAATTAAACATTATTCACTCTGCTTATGAAATTGGCATAAAAAAAATAATTTTTTTAGCCTCAAGCTGTATTTATCCAAAATTGTCCAAACAACCTATAAAAGAGAATTATTTATTAACCGGACCTTTGGAGAAAACAAATGAAGGATATGCATTAGCAAAAATTATTGGTTTAAAAATGTGCGAATATTATTATAAACAATATTACGATAAAGAATTAGACTATCGATGCATAATGCCAACAAACCTTTTTGGTAAAAATGATAATTATGATCTTGAAAATTCTCATGTCATTCCAGCTTTAATTCGAAAGATTCATAATGCAAAAATGAATAAAAGTAATACAGTAATAGTTTGGGGCACCGGCAATGCTAAGAGAGATTTTTTGTCTTCAGATGAATTAGCAAAGGCGATTTTATTTATAATGAAAATTGACAAAAATTTGTATTACAGCAAAAATGAATTAGATAATCTTCACATAAATATTGGCAGTGGAAATGAATATTCAATAAAAGAAATTACTAAAATTTTGATGAAGATAATAGGTTTTAAAGGAAAAATTATTTATGATAAAACAAAACCTGACGGCACTCCAAGAAAAATATTAGACTGTAAAAAATTAAAAAAATTAGGTTTTAAATTTAATCATAATATATTTGCCTCTTTAAAAGACACCTACAATGATTTTTTAATAAATGAAAAAAATATCAATAATTACAATAAGTGATGGAAATAGTAAATTTTTAAGAAGAACTTTTAATTCTATAGATTCTCAAAATTATAAAAATTTTAAGAATATAGTTGTTTCAAAAAAAATTGAAAAAAATATTTTAATAAATTATAAAAATAAAAAAAGATTTTTCATTGTAAGAAAAAAAAGTTCTATTTATGAAGCTATGAATTTGGGTGCAAGACATGCATTCAAAGATTTTGTTATTTATTTAAATTCAGGGGATATATTTTATAACAGTAATTCATTGGAATTAATTTCAAGATACCTTAATTACAATTCATGTTTAATGTTTGTGACAGCTTTAAAAAATGGAAATGATTTATTTATACCGAAAAATAAAACTTTTTTTAAAAATAATTTTTTATCACATAGTTCTTTTATAAGACCACCAGTTACTAGAAAAAACAATATTTTATTTAATGAAAAAAATTTAATAACAGCAGATGGAAACTGGATGTCTGCTAATGTTAATAAATTTAACATTAGAAAATATTATAAACCATTGATAGTTTTTTATTTAGGTGGAATTTCAAATTTACCCACCAAAAAAACTATAATAATAAAAGCCAAAATTGGTTGTTTAGTTTTTTTTAAAGAAGTTGTTAAATATTTTTTATTAACTATTGTTGGGATAAAATTTTTTTATAGAATTATTTATTTTAGAAAATATTTAAAAGTAAAATATTATGAATGTAATAAAATATTTAAATAAGATTAATTTTATTAAATCATCACTCGATGATTCAGTATCTGAACTGCTGGTTGAAAAAAATAAACAAATTATTTTTTTTTTAAACACACATTCTATTGTCGTATCTTTAACTGATTTAAAATTTTTAAAAGCTATTTTGTATTCAAAAAAAATATTTGTAGATGGAATTGGCCTTTTTATTGCTAATCTATTTTTTAATAAAAATAATAATTCTATAAGAATTACTGGTTATGATTTTTTTCTTTCTTTTTTACATAGGACAAATAAAAGAAAAAAATTTTTTTTTTTAGGCAGTGATACAGACACTTTAGAAAGAATAAAAAAAAGAATTAATAATGAAAACATATTAATTGACTGTGAATATTTTTCTCCACCTTTCAAAGATAGATTTTCAATCGAAGACAATAGAGTTATCTTAGAAAAAATTAATAATTTTAATCCAGATGTTATTTTTGTAGGCATGACAGCCCCTAAACAAGAAAAGTGGGCGTATGAGAACATCAAAAAAGTTCACTGCAATCTAATAGTCTGCGTAGGCGCCGTATTTTCATTTTTTTCGTTAAAAGAAAGTAGGGCCCCAAAATTATTTAGAGACCTCGGTTTTGAGTGGCTTTATAGATTGTTTAATTCACCAAAAAAAATTTACAAAAGAGTAATTTTTTCAGGAACTTTTTTTATTTACCTAGTAATAAAAAATTTATTATTTAGTATTATTGGTCTTACCGCTTATAAAAAAATAAATATTAATATTTATAATAATATTAATAATATTAATTTAAATAAAAGTTTTGTTTATGTGGCTTTTAATTTAGCCTTTATAAGTTTTTTTTATTCAAAAAAAATAAATAATATAAATAATTTTGTTTTTTGGCCGGACGGTATTACTTCACTATTATTTAATAATAAAATAAAAAAAATTGCAGGAAGAAACATTTTAGATAATTTCATGATTCCTAAATATATTAAAAATTTGAGAGTTATAGGAAGTTACAATAAAATAATAGATGATTATCTTAAAAAAAAATTCCCATTAGTTCAGATCATTTTTAATCAAGTTCCATACTCAACCGTTGAAAATATTTTTGATAGTTTGCCTGAGATTTTGATTGATGATTTGTGTTTAATTATACTTCCAACGCCTAAGCAAGAAGCTCTCGCTAATTTAATATTAGAGAAATATAAATTTGCTAGGATCATTTGTATTGGTGGAGGAATAAGAATGAGTGCAGGATTAGAACCCGTTGTACCCAAATTTTTAGAGAACTTAGGAATGGAGTTTATTTGGAGATTACAATTTGAGACGATAAGAAGACTAATTAGACTAATTCAAAGTGTTTATTATTTTTCACTTTATTTATTGCAAAATAAATACAAAATTAGATTAATTGTCTAAAAAATTCGATTTATATTGCTGGGCTTGTGACTTCTCCGAGGATAGAGGCGAGGGTATTTTAGCAAGACATTATGCTATTAACCTTTCAAGAATTAAAAAAATTAGTATTTACGTCAAGACCCCGAGTGTTAATTATAAAGTTTATAATAATAATATTATTAAAATTAATTCTCATGAAAGAGAATATAGAAATTTAAATTTTAATTTTTTTCAAAATTATTTTTATCCTTTTTTAGGAATTTTTTTTTTATGGGTACACTTTTTTAAAAAGCATAAGATTTGTTATTTAAATTTTTTACCACTTTGGAATATATTTATTTTTTATTTATCTCCTCCAAAAACTCATTTTGGTCCAATCACGGGCTTTGTTTACAATAATAAAATCAATTCAATCAAAAGTTTTTTAAGAAAATACCTTAATAATCTATTATTTAAAATTAATTTAAAAATAATATTTTTAAGACAAAGAAACTATTATTTTTCAACGGAATTACTTAAAGACGTGATTGAAAAAAAATATCAAAAAAGAATTATTTTTAATTATTTATTAAATTTAATAAAATTAAAAAAAAATAATTACAAAAAAAATATTGATATTCTAATTTATAATAGAAATTATTTTGTAAAAAATAATCTCCAAAGAAATAAACTATTGAGTATTTTAATAAATAATAATTTTAATGTTTCAGTTGTCGGTGATTTTCTTTATATTGAGGGCGCAAGAAATTACGGTTTTATAAAAAGGAAAAAAGTTATCTCTTTATTGAACCGAACAAGATTTATTATTAATTCTGGAGAAAACCCTTACAATATTTATACAATAGATGCTTATAATTCCGGTTCACAAATTATTTATGAAGATAAGTTCAAAGGAAAAATAAAGTTTTTTAATAGAGGTAAGATACATTTTGTTAACTTCACCGATAAAAAAAAGATATTAAAAATCTTTAATTTATACAAAAGCAGCAATAATAGAAAAAATTATAATAAATTAAACAATGTTAATTTAAATTATTTTAAATCTATCTAGTTTGATTTATATTTTTAATATAAAAAAATGTAATAAAAAATAATATCTGATCTATCCCAAACATTGTAAAAGAATTCTCTGTTATTGATCTTAGGCACATACAGAAAAATATTAAAATTGAATATATAGCTAAATTATTATCTTTTATTAATGGTTTTTTTTTTATAATTAAATTTTTTATTGTTTTTAGAGAAGAAAGGATAAAATAAAAGTAGAATATAATTCCAAAAATTCCAGCGCAGATATAGGAATAAATTAAACCATTAGATACGCCCCATTTTATAAAAACTCTGTCGGCTTGAGGTCCGTATCCTAAAATAGACAAATTTATTTTTGAAAAAACATAAATCCAATGACAATATCTTCCTGTTAATAAGTTATTAATTAATATATTTTCATTATGACATTTTTTAAAAAACTGCTGTTCTTTAGTAAGATGCTGTTCTTTAGTAAGATTCTGTAAATCGATTGCTGATAATTTATTTTTTTCTTCATCTTGATCTTGCAAACGTAAATAATTTTTTGTTGTATTGAAATCCTCTGTATTAGTAGTAGATTTAATTTTAAAATATATTTTAGTTGTTACAAAAGTTGATAAAGATAATAAAATTATTATTATAAATATTTTTAAAATATTTTTATTTAACATTTTAAAAATAAAAAAAATACTTAATAGAAGTATTGCATCTATTATAAACACGGTTCTTGTTTGTGTGAGAATAACTATAAAAGCAATCATAGTTAAAATAAAAAAAATAATTAAAGAATTTGAGATTTTTAATTTTTTATTTAATAGAATAATTAATAAATAAAAAAAAATGACAGATAAAGTTCTGGCTAATCCAGAAACTCTGGGAACAATTTGGTTTAATATTTCTCCATGCTGTAGAAAATTATTCCAATAAAGAGTTAAAGAAATCTGATCTTCTTTGTAAATCTGATATAAAACATAACTTATATATACGCTTAAAATTACCAATAGAATGTTAATAAAATTTTTAATAAGAAAAGAATTTTTTTTTAACAAAACTAAGTAAATCAATAAGAAAAAACTTAATGATTGAAATAAAATATATACTCTTTTTATTTCATCTAAATTTATTTTTTTATCAAAATTAAGAATATAAAAAAAAATTGATATAAATTGTAATAATAAATATCCAAAAATAAAATAAAAAACTTTTTTATAATCTTTGTTAAATTGATCATTATTTTTAGAAAAGATTATGCATAAAGTAAGAATTAATGAGAGTATTATTGGACTTAAAGTTCTAATAAAATTAGTTAAGTTAATAATTGATAAGTTATTAACGTTAAAATATATAATTAAATTTATATCAGAGTTTATAGATGAAACTATAGCCACAAAAGCTAATAAAAAAAAATTTTTATATTTATTATTTTTGGTTATTTTCATTTAATATAGTATTTAATAATATGATTTATGTATATTTCATTTTTTTAATAGTTAGTAATATTTTTTTTTTAAAAAATAATTCTCTATTAGCAAAATATCTACAATTATACGATGTTCCATCCAAAAGAAAAATTCATAAAAACAAAGTACCTGTTCTTGGAGGTTGTTTAGTATTTTTTAATTTAATTATATATTTTATTTTTATTAATGCAGATTTTTTAAATTTTAATATTTCTTATTTTCAAAATATAAAATTATTTAATATTTTTTTTTTATTCGCATTTTCCTTTTTTTTTCTAGGAATAATTGATGATAAAATTGACTTAAATCCAAATTTAAAACTTATTTTCAGTATTGTATTGTTGTCGTTGCTTATGGCTATAGATCATCAGTTTCTTATTAAGGATATTAGATCAATCATCTTTGATAAAGTTTTTTATCTTGGTAAATTTTCTTATTTTTTTTCCATTCTTTGTATTTTACTTTTTTTAAATGCCTTAAATATGTTTGACGGGATTAATTTACAAACCTCTATTTATTCAATATCAATAATTTTTTATTTATTTATTAATAACATTTTTGATATATTTATTATTACTATTTTAGTCTCACTCATTTTTTTTACTCTATTAAATTATAAAAATTTATCTTTTTTAGGAGATAGCGGAACTATGCTGATAGCGTTTATTTTTTCATGTATATTTATTAAATTATATAATATCGAGAATAAATTTTTGGTAGAGCAAATCTTTTTAGTTATGTCTTTGCCGGGATTAGATATGTTTAGACTTTTTCTTAATAGGTTATTTAAAAAAAAAAATCCTTTTAAAGCTGACAAAAATCATATTCATCATATATTAATTTATAGATTTGGGTTTGTTAGAGCGCTGATAATAATTCATTCTCTAATTATAATTCCCTTTTTTTTAATTTCATTTATTCCAATATTAATTTTATTATTGATTCAATTAATTATTTATATTTTAATTTTATTTATGCCAAAAAAAATATTTTTTAATTAACGTCTTTAACTCTATATAAATTATTTATTTTTTTTATTATAAAATTTTTGTTTAAATTTGTATTTAATCTATATATCTTGTCAAATTCTTTTTGTAACATTCCGGCTATGTATAAATTTCCCCATTCGTTATAATGACTGTCATTTTTAAATATTAAATTATTATATTTTGAATCATATTTTGAACTTAATTTATATAAATTGATTATATTATATTTTTTTTCATCTCCAATAATTAGTCCAGTAAAAGATTCATTTTCTATTTTTGATGGTAGTATTATGATAAAAAAACGCCTGCCATCTTTTAAAACTTCATCTTGAAAAGCCTTAAGCGTTTTATTAAAAAAGATTTTTTCATTCTCTTGATAATTTTTTGTATTTAAATTTTTATAAATAATACTATTAAATTTATTAGCTAATATTTTTGAATAATTTTTTTTATCAATGTTAGAATATTTATTAGAAAAAATAGTTCTTGCATGATAGAATGAATCTATCATTAGATAGGTAATATTAAGCTTTCCTATTAATTGAAAAAAATAGTTTATTTCTTTTTTATTAATAAAATATTCATTTTTATTATTAAAATTGATAATTCCATTATTTGTATTGTCATTACTACAAAATACGTAGTAAACATCTTTAATATCTAGAGTTTTATATTTTAAATATCTAATAAAAACTTGGTCTATTGAGTAACCTCCAACGCCAAAATTTATAAACTTAATATTTTCTTTTTTGTATGTATCATTGAGAATATTAATAAAAACTAATTCGTCTTTAATATTAATATTTTCAGTCATACTATCACCAAAAAAGGCTATTATATTGTTTAATTTTGCAGTATTTTGATTTTTGTAACTCCTAATTCCATTTTCATCATATTGGTTTCTTATAATAATCTTAAGATCCGGATGTAAATTATTTAAAATAGAAGATGCTGGTCTTTCGTAAATAGCGTCAGAAGCTACAAGTTTGTTTCTTGAAAGATTGTTATATATCCCTATTTTGTAAAGTATTAATTCTATTAAAATTACTGAAACTATTAATGAAGTTATTAATAATAATAAGTTTTTTAAAAATATTTTAATCATTTTATTAATTATAATTATTATATCTGATAATAGAATTTGCACTATAAGACTTATATGTTTTTAACTAATTATCTATATACTTTTATTAGCTATTTATTCTCAATAGTAGTTTTTTTTATTTTAGGCAGATTGTTTCTTAAGATAATTAACATTCAACATTCTAAGAATAATATTAAATTTTATGAATGTTTAATATTTGGAATATTTTTTTGGGGAATTTTAGTTTTTATTCTTAATTTTTTATTTAAAATAAATAGTTTTGAAAGTTATTTAGTATTATCAATAATTCTAATCTTAAGTATTCCTTTTATCTATTATTTAAAAAAAATTGATTTTAAAATTTTATTTATAGTTGTTCTTTTATTTTTTTTCTTCTTCCAAATAGAATTTGGATATGACTCTGGACTTTATCATCTGCAGCATCAAAATTTAATAAGAGAAGAAAAAATAATATTTGGCATATCAAATATTAATAAATATTTAGGACATAGTTCAATTATTGAATATATCTCTGCCCCTTTATGGTTTTTATTTCCAATATATTTAATTAATTTGCAATTAATATTTTTATTAGTTTTTATTTTATACTTTTTTGAAAGAAGAAAAGAACCTTTAATTCTTTATATTTTTGTTTGTTTATTAATCACCTCTTCATTTTGGATTAGACATATACCAATAAAGATTGGGCATGTGGATCTTTCTTTGGGAGTTATGTTTATTATAACATTTTTAACCTCAATTGAAATATTGTTTAATAAGAATTTAGATGCAAAAAATTTGTTTACTAAGTTTACATATTTTTCAATTTTTACATTTATGATTAAATCAAGTGGAGTAATTATTTTCTTTAATTATATTTCTATTTTTTTATTCTTTCTCTTTAATAAAAATTTAAGAATAAAAGATTTAAATTTTTTATACTTTCCTATTTTTATAGGTTTATTATGGTTAATAAAGTCACTTATTAATACTGGCTGTTTAGTTTATCCAATTTATTGGACATGTTTTAATTTAGAATGGGTAACTAAAGATTATGTTTTTGAATATTGGAATATTATTAATTTTTGGGGAAAAAAAACATATAGTTTATTAACCCCTCATTTGTTTTCTAATATTTCTTATTTATTAATTTTAGCTCCTATATTATCTGTATTTTTTTATAGTCTTTTTCTTCTTAAAAAAAATAAAGTACTTAACAATTATTTTGTACTATATTTTATATTTATAATTTCATTATTTAATCTAATTTTTTTTTACGCAGGTAATTTTACACACAATCTTGTAAATTTAAGTGATGTAATAAGAGAAATTGTATATTTATTATTTTCTATTATTTTACTTTTTATCTTTTTAATTTTTTCTTTTAAAACGAAAATCAGCTTTAAATTTTACAAGCTCTTTCCAATTTTTTTTTCAATTTTTTCAATTATTATTTGGCTATTTACATCTCCAATTCCTCGATTAGGATATCAATTCTTAATAATTTTTTTTATAAGCATTTCATGTTTTTTTTATAGTAGTTCTAATTTTTTAAATAAAATTAATAGATTTTTTTTTCATTTTTATATCATAATTTTATTTGCTAAATTTTTTTACGTAAACGATTTTAAAAAAATAATAAAATTCGAAATAGATAAGAATATTCCAGAAGTTATATATCAATCAAGAGTAGACTATGGAGTAAGACCTGAAAAAGGGGATCAGTGTTGGATTAGAGTTGACTGTTCGTCAAACACAAGAAATTTTTTATTATATAAAGAAATCTTTAATTATAAATTTTTTGTAATAAATTAGATTTTATTTTAATAATTAAAACCTTAATTAATTTAAATAATAATTTTATATATATTATAGATAATTTCCAATTTAATGATGTGAATGAGAAAAATTTATATATTAGGTAATATATAGATCCATTTGCATAAAGTATTGATAATTTATTTTTTTTTAAATATTTAATTAAGTATTTCTGATTTATTCTCCAACTTCTAATTTCTTTATTTCTTGTTTCATTAAACGTAACGCGATCATTGTTAAATTTTTTTAAGACTAAATCTTCTTGTATATTTACTTTTTTAATACTTAATATATCGCTTACAGATGTTAAAAAATGTTCATAACAACCCCAGTCATAATTAGGACACTGCATTATTAATTTTTTTAGTAAAATAATTTTTTTATCATCTTTTATTCTAAAAATAAAAATATCAAGACCATAATTAGAGGGATATAACTCTATCTTACCCTCACTATCAACGTAATGAAGAGGAAATACAGTTGAACAATTCTCATAATTTATTTCTTTTTTTATTTTCACAATAAAATTTTTAGGAACTTGAAGATCAGCAGTTGACCACACAATAAGTTCAAATTTTTTTTTATCACAAAGATTAAGTGCATTTTCCATCGAAATACTTTGTGAATATCGACTTTTATGAGGTAGTTTTTTTTTATTTACAAAAAATTTTTTTTTAAATTTAAATTTATTTATATTTTTTTTAATGTTTTTTTCATTAAATATAGTAACAGCGAGTGTAATATCTTGTTTTAAATCTTCTAACGATCTAAGAAATTTTTTTTGAACATTATCGTTTTTTGATGAAATTCCAAATGATCTAAAAGTTGTTATCCATAATATTTTCATTTTATTTATTGATATAATGGATATTGTTGATAAGTCTATTCTTTCATGAAAAACTGCATTGTAACGACAACAATATTTAAACCAAGTTTGGCACTTAAAAAATTTAGTGAGTTAAAAGATTGGACTTTAATTGTTGTTGGAGATCTTAAAACGCCACAACATCTTTATAAAAAACTTAATAATGTAATTTATTTATCACCCCTGGATCAGGAAAAAATTTCTAAGAAACTATCAAATTTGATTGGATGGAATTGTATTCAGAGAAGAAATTTTGGTTATATTTTTGCAAAATATAATGGAGCAAAGGTAGTAGCCTCTGTTGATGATGATAATATTCCTTATTCAGATTGGGGAAAAAAAATATTTTTAAATAAAAAAATTAATGTAAATTATTTTAATATTAGAGATGAAGTATTTGATCCTTTATCAATATTTAAATTTAAAGAAAAAATATGGCATAGAGGATACCCAATAAATTTGCTTCAAAAAAGAGCAAAGGCTGTAAAAAATTCAAAGATAATAAAAGCTGATATTCAGGCAAATTTATGGGATGTTTGTCCAGATATTGACGCCATAAACAGAATTAGTCTTAAAAAAGAAGACAATTTTTATTTTCCAAAAGTAACTCCTTATAGCAGCAACAAATATTCTCCTTTTAATTCACAAAATACAATTTTTACTATTGATGTATTAAAAAATTATTTTCTATTTCCTTTTGTAGGAAGAATGGATGATATCTGGGCCTCATACTATGTTCAAAGTCTTGGTTTTAAAGTTGTTTTTTGTGATGCCACAGTTTTTCAAAAAAGAAATCAGCATGTTTATTATAATGACTTTAAAAATGAATTAATTGGTTATGTAAATAATTTTGATTTAGTTAAATCGCTTTATCACAATCCTAGTAATATAAAAAATTTCCTGCCTAAAAGATCTTATCTAGCGTTTAAGGAATATCAAAAAATTATGAAAACTATTTAGTGAATGATTGTTAGTTTAATTTCCATCTTTTTTTATTTAATACCATTTGCTTTAATATCCGGTCCATTTTTGCCTGACTTTTTAATTTCTATTATAGGAATATTATTTATATTTTATGTAATTAAAAATAAACATTATCAATATTTTAATAATAATTTTTTTAAAATATTTTTAATCTTTTATTTGTATATTGTTATAAGATCACTTTTTTCTGCAAATTTAATAGAGTCCTTTCAAACAACCATATTTTATTTTAGATTTTCAATATTTGTTCTAGCTACTTATTTTTTAATTGAAAATAGTAAAAATTTTATAAGAATCTTCAGTTTATGCTTGTTATCCGCAATCACCTTGGTTGCTGTAGATGGAATATTTCAATTTTTTTATGGCTATAATCTTATTGGTCTTAAACAAGCAATCCCAGACAGAGTTGGCGGTTTATTTGGAAAGCAAAGTATTTTGGGCAGCTATATCGTAAGATTAACACCTTTATTATTTGCACTGCTGTTTATTAATTTTGATAAAAAATTTTTTTTTAATTACGCAATTTGTTTTATTTTAATTATTTTAAATATAGCCGTTTATATTTCTGGTGAAAGAACTTCATTTTTTTTAATGATTTTATTTGACGCAATTTTTTTAACTTTAATTAGAATAAATTTCATTCTTAAAATTTTCAGTGTTTTATTAATTTTTTTATTAATATTTACATTTTCTATTTATAAAAAAAGCATCAGCGATAGAATGTTCAATCAAGTTTATGAAAGTGTGTTTAAAGAAAAAAAAATTAATATTTTTTCTCCTGGCCATCAACTACATTATCAAGCAGCGTTTAAAATGTTTCAAGATAATTATATATTTGGACAGGGAGTCAAAATGTTTAGATTCGAATGTTCCAAAGAAAAATATTATAATGATAACAAATATGTAGAGGGTAGTTGTTCAACGCATCCGCATAATACTTATATTCAATTTCTAGCAGAAACAGGTATATTTGGTTTTTTTTTTATTTTTTTATGCTTTTTTTATATTCTTTATAATTTATATAAAAATTATCAAAAATTAATTTTATATAAAAAAGCAAATATACCTTTAGTTTTGATTTTAAGTAATATTTTTATAAATTTATTTCCTTTTACTCCAACAGGAAATTTTTTTGGCAATTGGCTATCAGTTTTGTATTACTTACCTGTGGGTTTTTATTTATCATCAATATATAAAAGTAGTAAAAGTTTTAAATAAAAAATATTACCGTACTCATGTTATTTACTTCAATTAATTTTATATTATTTTTTATTACTTATATTTTTTTTGTTACTATATTTAAAAAAAATTGGAAATTAGTAACTATTTTTTTTTCAATTTTTTTTTATTCTTATTGGAGTATTTATTTTAGTTTACTTTTGGTTTTTACTGCTTATCAAACATGGTTTTTCGCTAGTATTATTCAGAAATCAAAAAATTATAGAAAGATATATTTAATTATAAGTCTTATAATATCTTTATCAATATTATTTATATTTAAATATTTTAATTTTTTTATTAATGAAATTTTTGGAATTGACTTAAAAAATTCTATATTTTTAAAAATAATTCTTCCAATAGGTATTTCATTTTATACTTTTCAATGTATTTCTTATATTGTCGACATTTATAAAAATAAAATATCTTGCGCAACTTTAGTAAATTTTTTAGTTTTTATACTATTCTTCCCACACTTAATCGCAGGTCCTTTAGTAAGAGCAAGCTCGTTTATTCCTCAAGTTGAGAAGGGAATATATTTTAATTGGGGTAATATAAGAATTGGAACCTTGTATATTTTTTGGGGTTATTTTTTAAAATTATGTATTTCTAATAACTTGGGAATATATGTTAATACGGTTTTTAGTCATTTAAATGAAAGTAACACCCCAACTTTAATAGTTGCTTCTATATTCAATTCCTTTTTAATTTATTCAGATTTTTCAGGTTATTCTTTGATTGCAATTGGTATTTCAAGATTAATAGGATTAAAAATTCCTGCAAATTTTGTTACACCTTTTTTTTCTATTAATTTAACAGATTTTTGGAGAAGGTGGCATATTTCCTTATCAAAATTTTTAAAAGATTATTTATATATTCCATTAGGAGGAAATAAAAATGGTTTATTGAATACAATACGAAATATTTTAATAGTAATGTTTATAGGGGGGCTATGGCACGGAGCTTCAATAAACTTTATAATTTGGGGCATGCTGCACGCGTTTTTTTTAATTATTGAGAAAATTAATAATGATTTTTTAAGAATTGATATTAAAATAATTTTTTTAAAAAAATTATATGTTTTTTTATTGATTACTATATTTTTTATACCGTTTTCAGTTCTGTCTTTTAAAGATTTTCTTATTTATATTGATATTTTTGCATTTAAAGAATTTTTTAATTATTCGCAAGTTATAGAAAAATTTTATGTAATTAGAAATTTTTTATTTATATTTATTCTTCTTTTAGTTGAGACTTTTATTGATAAAAGAAATTTTATAAAACTAAAAAATAATTCACTTTTATATGGATTGTTATTGACAATGTTAATCGCAGTTATTTTCAGCATAGGAAATTTTGATGAAAAATCATTTATATACTTCCAGTTTTAGTAAAAAAAATTTATTCTTAGGAATTTTGCTAAGTTTACTTATTATTTTATTTATTAGTTATATTGTAAATTTTATAATTCAAAATTCCAGCTACAGACTTTCCATGATTTATGGCTCTCATAATCTAAATTATAAGAATTATTTTTTAGGAAATTCTAGATCAGTTCCGTTTAATCAAAAAAATTTAAATCATATTAATTATGTTTACAATTTATCACATAATTCAATGAATTATTTTGAAGTTGAAAATATAATAAAAACTATTAAAAAAAAACAACCAGAAAATAAAAATATATTTATTGAAATTACCTCATTAATTCACAATGATATTCAATGTCAGTATTCTATTTTTTCGCATTTAAATTTTTATCCTTCAAAAAAAAATATTATAGATTTTTGTAAAAAAAAATTTTTTTTAGAAAAATTTTTTCCAATAATCAAAGTTAATGATGAAATTTTTTATAGAGTATTTTATTATTTTGTTTTTCCAAAAAAAGATCAGGAATGGAGCAATAATTATGCAATGCCAAAAAGCACCTGCGATGAACCAAATATTACTCCGTTTTTAGAGTCAATTATTGATATTAATTCTATTAAAATTATGAAAACAAGGGCAGAAAAATTAGATAAATTATATAGTGATAATATAACCAGGATTTTTTTTTATATAACACCTGTATATAGTAAAAATAACTATGCTTTAAATATTGAAAATGAATTATTAAAAAATAGTCCAAAAAATTTTTTAAGACTGAACTCTTTATTGAATAAAAATTTTTATAAAGATTGCAACATGTTTGCTGATACTTTACATTTATCTAAATCAGGAGTCTCAATGGTTGATAAAATACTTTTTCATGACAAAAAAATATTTCATTAATAAATTTTATAATATCTAAATGTTATTATCTATTATTGTACCTTGTTATAATGAAGAAAAAACTATTTTACAATGTATTGAAAATATTAACCAAATATCATTAGAAGATATTAATTTAAAAAAAGAAATTATAGTTATCGATGATGGCTCTTTTGATAATTCTGTAAATATTATTAAAGAACTACATCGAATTGGGAAGATTAGTAAATTTTTTATAAAAACATATAATCAGGGAAAAGGCTCTGCTATTAAAGAGGGACTTAAATTATGCAGTGGTGATTTTGTTTTAATACAAGATTCAGATTTAGAATATAGCCCTAAAGATTACCAAAAATTATTAATTCCGATATTATTTTTAAATGCAGACGTCGTGTATGGTTCAAGATTTTTAACAACAGAAGCAAAAAGAGTTTTATTGTTCTGGCATAGTCTTGCTAATAAAATTTTAACTTTTTTTTCTAATATGTTTACAAATTTAAATCTTACAGATATGGAAACTGGGTATAAAGTCTTTAAGATTAAGTGTTTTAAAAACCTAACTTTAGTTGAAAATAGTTTTGGATTTGAAGCTGAGATTACAGCTAAACTTGCAAAAAAAAAATATACCTTTTATGAAGTTGGCATATCTTATTCTGGAAGAGATTATTCTCAGGGTAAAAAAATTGGTCTAAAAGATGCTTTTAGAGCCGTATATTGCATAATAAGGTATTCTATTTTTAGTTAAAAGCGCGCAGTCATATTTTTTATTTTTAGTTCAGCGTCGTTAATTATTTCATTAATAATGGGGCCTGGTATTTTTTGATTAACAAAAGGCATCCCAATACCAATAATTCTATTGCTAATTTTTAAAAGAAATTTATTAATATTAATTTCGTTAATAGTCATATTTGAGTAATGTATTGAATTTCCAAAAATCAATTTTAATTTTTTTTTTGAATATTTATTTGTTATTATTCCATTATCAATTTTCATAGCAATGTTAATTTTTTTTTTATAAAATATTTGCTCTATATACACTGGAATAAAATTAAGTATTTTTAAAAATTTGGCAAAAGAACCAGTTCCTAAAAAATGACCAACGGCTCTACTGAATCGATATTTTATTATTGTGTTGTTAGTTTTTTTAATTGATCTAGAAAAACTATATTCATATTTGGAATAAAATTCTGATAATTTGATTGTGTCATTATCAAATATGTATTTAGAACGATATAATAAATCTATTAATTGCACTGTGCCTATACATAAAAACAAGTTTTTAACTTTAATTTTGTAAAAAGAATTATTCTTTTTTATAAAGATAAATATTTCATTATTTTCAACAATAAATCTATCAAGATACCCGTTATACACTTTGCCAAAAAATTGTTTTGCTTTTATAATTTCTCCGTTATTACTTTGCAATTGAAGAATGTCATTGTTATTAGATATTGTACCAGTCTTATTAAAACAAAGTTTTTCAGCAGATATGTAGTTTTTTTTGAATAATTTTAAGATAGTAGAAGAAACACTTTTTAAATTAATATGTCCGCCCCAAACATCGGAATTCCCATTAACAATAAGTCTGTCATGAAGTTTAATTTTTTTTGTATTAAATTTGATTGTCCCGTACGAATAAGATTTTAGAGCGAATAGTTTGTTGCATTCTAAAAGTTTTCTTCTTAAATAAAATTTCGATAAAAAAGAATGATTTAAACAGCCTATTATTTTAATTTTTTTATTAAATAGCGCTTTTACTATTCCAGCAGAAAATCCAGCTCCTATTATAATGTTATTAATCACCTATGTATCTCAAAAATCTGTCAATTAATAGACTTCTCGGTATTGATAAAAATATTGGTTTTAATTTATCATTTTGATATTTTTTTTTAATATTTATTTTATTAATCATATTGATAATTTTTATGCTCAACTCTCTTATTTTAATTGTTTTTATTAAATTAAAATAAATCATAATATGAAGAATAAAATTTTCAAATTTACTGGAAAAAATATCAATATTATTTCTTTTGTCTATAATAAGGGGCACGTTCAAGATTTTTACATTATTATACTCCCTACACAGGATACGCGATAGTTCTTTTTTTGCAAACTCATATCTAGATAGTGTGTATTTATTTTTAGAATTTATATTTAATTTATTTATGGTGTTAAAATAAATTATGAACATATTTTTTTTAGCAATTTTTTTAATAAATTTTAGCGGGTAATTGATATTTATATTGTAATATTTTTTATATGAATACCATTGACTTTTGAAATCGTATCCACAAATAAAAATTAGATCAGTATAGATTGTCTGTTTTTTATAATTATTTTTTAAAAAACGCCATGAATAAATTTCAATTTTTGATTCTGAAAATATTTTTTCAATAATATCAATAAATTTTTTACTTCTCCCTAATATTATTATATTTTTAAATTTATTTTTCATATATTAAAATTTGAAATTAAATTTTTATTTTTTAGATAATGATTATAACTTATTTTAATATTTTATTGTGGAGTTTGCATTTGAACAAACAACTCTCCAGTTATTATCAACCTGATTGTTATATCCCACGATTTCATTGACATTTTATATTTAGATAAACACCTGATAATAAATTTAATGCAAACATAACTATTTAATATCTAAATATTTCAGTAACTTGAAGTGTAATAACATGTAATAATGTGTTTGTTATAATTTGATGGATGCATTATCATAATTTCTAATAGATATGCTATTTGATAATTTTAAAACTCACTACGACTATTATGTTTATGTAGTTATTATTTATGAATTTTAATTTTTCAATTCTTAAATTTTATGCAAATTTCAAAAAGAATATTAATTTTTTAGGTTCATTTTTTGGTATTTTTTTTAACCCATTTTTTATAATTCGAAGGGCTCTCTACGTTAATATTAAAAGAATTTCACCACTGTTAACAGGAAAGTTATTAGATTTTGGATGTGGCAGCAAGCCATATAAATCATTATTTTATAATGCAAAAGACTACGTAGGAATTGATAATTATAGTTCTTCTCATGATCATAAAAACAGTGAAATAGATTTTAGTTACGATGGAAAAAAGTTACCATTTAAAAATGATGAATTCGATTCAGTTTTTTCTTCAGAAGTGTTTGAACATATATTTAATATTGATGAAATTTTAATTGAACTAAATCGTGTATTAAAGATTAATGGAAAATTATTAATCACGATACCGTTTGCATGGGAGGAACATGAACAACCCTTTGATTTTGCAAGATATACTAGTTATGGAATTAAATTTTTATTAGAAAAATATAAATTTAATATTTTAGAAAATACAAAAACTACAACAACATTTTTAGCTATAGCCCAGGTTTTTATAGCTTATTTAAGCCAGCATGTATTACCACGTAATATTTATTTTTATAAAATTTTTCATATATTAATAATAACCCCCTTGTCAGTTTTGGCTTTAACAATTAATTTTTTTCTTCCAAAAAGATATGAATATTATTGCAATTGTATTCTTTTAGTAGAAAAAAAGGAAAATTTAAACATCAACTATATTAAGTAATTATTAAAATAAAAAATAGTATATAAATATATTATCAAAAATATATTAAACTTTTTAAAAAGTGTTTATGATTAAAAAAGCAATCATTCTTTTAGGCGGAAGAGGTACCAGACTTGGTCCTTCTACAATCTCAATAAATAAACATTTGCTTCCTATTTATAATAAACCAATGTTTTTCTATCCGTTATCAATAATGATGCTTGGTAAAATCAAAAATTTTTTATTTATTATAAATAAAGGAGAAAAAAAAATATTTGAAAATGTTTTAGGCGACTGCAAAGATTTAGGTATCAATATTGATTTTGCCGAACAAATTCATCCAAGAGGAATTCCCGATGCAATTTCTTTAGGAAAAAATTTTACTAAAAAAGATCATTTTGCAGTTATTTTAGGTGATAATTTTTTTTATGGATCTAATTTGCCAGAAGTATTGATAAATAATTTTAAAAAAAAAAATATCGTAACATTTACTTTTCCAACGCAAAACCCTAGTCAGTTTGGTATTCTTGAAGTTGACTCGAACGGCAAAATAAAATCTTTTGAAGAGAAACCAAAAAATTCAAATTCTAATTTAGCTATCACAGGATTATATGTTTTTGATAGAAATTTTTATGATTTAAATAAAAAATTAAAACCATCAAGTAGAAATGAATTAGAAATAATAGATATTTTAAAATACTATAAAAATAAAATAACTAATATTAAACTTGGAAGAGGAGATGTTTGGTTTGATTTAGGAACTTATAAAGATTTACACAATGCCTCTAATTTTATTAAAAATATTGAGGATAGACAGTCTTTAAGAATCGCATGTCTGGAAGAAATAGCGTTATCTAATAGATGGATAACAAAAAAAAATATTAAAAATCGAATTAAATTTTATAAAAATAGTTCTTATAGCGATTATCTCAAATTTTTACTGTAGGAATTTTATGAAAAAAAAATTTTTGATATTAGGCGGGTCAGGTTTTATAGGAACAAATTTTATAAATTATTTAAGTTTATTCCGAAGTAATATTATTTTTAATGTCGATAAAATAAGCAAAGAATCTACTGCTGAAAAATTTAAAAAGATTAAATTCGCAAAAAATTATTTTTTTTATAAATTTAATTTAACTAATCAAAAAAAAATATCTAAGTTAATAATTGATATTAAACCAGACTTAATAATTAATTTTGCAGCAGAGTCACATGTTGATAGATCGCTAGACTCTCCGAAATTTTTTTTTTTAAATAATACCCACATATGTATATCTTTAGCAGAAGCGTGCAGACAATTGAAAAAAAACTTTAAAATTTTTCATATATCAACAGATGAAGTATTTGGAGATATCAAAAATGGAAAAGTGAATGAACAAGAAAAATTAAAGCCCACAAGTCCTTACTCAACTTCAAAATCATGTTCTGATTTAATTTTAAGATCTTATTCTGACGTTTATAATTTTAAATTAACAACTATACAAATGTGTAATAATTATGGCCCATATCAGTTTCCTGAAAAATTTATACCTACAGCAATTAACTGTTTAATTAATAAAAAAAAGATTCCTATTTATGGAAATGGAAAGAATATTAGAGAGTGGATTTACGTAGAAGACGCATGCAAAGCTATATACAAATTATCTTTGTTAAAAAGACCAAAAAAATCTTATAATCTTGGCTCTAATATAAGAGTTAATAATTTGAAACTTGCGAGTATTTTAATTAAAATTTTTTTCAAAAATAAAGTAAAAAAAAACAAACACTTTCTATTCACAAAAGATCGGCTTTTGCATGACAAAAGATACGCGCTAAGCTCTGAGGTAGCCAAAAAAGATATTGGTAATTATGTATTTAATTTATTGGATAAGGGTTTGAAAAAAACTATAAGTTGGTATCTAGGTAATTTGATATGGTTGAAAGATTGCAATAAAAAATATCAAGGACAAAGACAAGGTTTAAAAGTATTTAAAAAATAGCTTAAAATAATTTATACTTAATACAATTCTAGTAATTTAAAATTTTATATGAAAAGTAAATATTTAATTTGTGGAGCAGGTGGATTTATCGGCGGACATCTTGTTAAATCATTATTAGATGACGGACATGAAGTGGTATGCGCGGATGTTAAACCTTTAGATAACTGGTTTCAAATATTTGCTTCTAATAAAAATTTTTCATTAGATTTAAAAGAATATGGTAATTGCCTTGAGGTAACTAAGGGTGTTGATTTTATTTATAACATGGCTTGCAATATGGGAGGAATGGGATTTATAGAGAATAATAAAGCAGAATGTATGCTTTCGGTTTTGATTAATACTAACTTGTTACGCTCTTGTTTAGTTAACAAAATAAAAAAATATTTTTTTTCATCTAGTGCCTGTGTTTATAATGCTGACAAGCAAGCAAATATTTTTATAGAAGGTTTAAAAGAATCCGACGCTTATCCTGCTATGCCTGAAGATGGATATGGTTGGGAAAAATTATTCAGCGAGAGAATGTGTAGGCATTTTTATGAAGATTATGGCCTAGAAACTCGGGTTGCAAGATATCACAATGTTTATGGGCCCATGGGTACATTTGATGGTGGAAGAGAAAAAGCACCTGCTGCCTTATGCAGAAAATTAATAATCGCTAAGAATGCGGGTGAAAAAAAAATAGATGTATGGGGAGATGGACAACAAACAAGGAGTTTTATGTTTATTGATGACTGCGTTAAAGGAACAAAAAAAATATTTGAAAGTAATTGTCGTGAAGTTTTAAATATAGGATCAGAAGAACAAGTCTCTATTAATCAAATGATAAAAATTATTGAAGAAATTGGTGGTTATAAAGTTGAAAAAAATTATCAACTAGACAAGCCAAAAGGAGTGAGGGGTCGTTCTAGTAACAATGATCTTGTGCGCGAAAAACTCGGTTGGGATTTTGAAATTAGTTTAAAATCTGGTTTAGAAATAACTTATAATTGGATAGAAAAAGAAATAGAAAAAAAATTAAATAATAATAAATTTGCTATTAAATATTAAAAAAACTGTTGTTATTATTTACTCAAATATCTTAAAATTACTAATAATTATTAAAATTGGTTGCGGGGCTTGGATTTGAACCAAGGACCTTCAGGTTATGAGCCTGACGAGCTACCAGACTGCTCCACCCCGCGATAAAGTTTTTTAGTTATAACATTATATTTTAAATTATCT
>Ga0114976_10000131_pt1 | contig 41711 bp, 31 predicted proteins | sample S_130805_EF_Meta_FD_87319 | JGI IMG/M metagenome (GOLD analysis project Ga0114976, IMG submission 87319) | Freshwater microbial communities from Lake Simoncouche, Canada to study carbon cycling - S_130805_EF_MetaG | ecosystem: Environmental > Aquatic > Freshwater > Lake | place: Lake... | reverse complement strand
TATAGCGTAAATGGGTGGTGGTCTTCTTCAATTAGTAGCTTATGGAGCACAGGATGTTTATTTAACTGGTAATCCTCAAATTACCTTTTTCAAGGTTGTATATCGTCGCCATACTAACTTCGCGATTGAAGCAATTGAGCAAACAGGAACTGGCAGTAATTCTCTTGGTTCTCGTGTAAGTTTCCAAATTACTCGTAATGGTGATTTAATTCATCGTGTATATTTTTATGGGGAACTTCAAGCAGGTAGTACTGGTACTGGTGTTGCACTTGTTCCAAATGTAGGCCACAAACTTTTAAAAACAATTGAACTTGAAATAGGTGGTCAACGCATTGACAAGCATTATTCTGAATGGCTATATATATGGAATGAACTTTCACTTCCTATCGGAAAACGCCAAGGATATAATGTTATGGTTGGCGCAAATGAACGTAATGTTTCATCAAGACTTATGGCAAGTGAAACATATGAATTATATGTTCCTCTTGAATTTTGGTTCTGTCGCAACGTTGGTCTTGCCTTACCTTTAATCGCTCTTCAATATCACGAAGTAAAAATTAATATTGAATATGAAAGTGCTTCATTACTTTGGGACAGAACCGCAACAAACTTTACATATGAAGAGGAAATAGATGTTACTAAAGGGCCGACACCAACACCTGGTGGTCACGTAAATAATAGTGCATATACTGGAACCTTAACATTAAATAAGGCAAACTTATGGGTTGATTATATTTTCCTTGACACTGATGAACGCCGACGATTTGCTCAACTATCTCATGAATATTTAATTGAGCAACTTCAATTTACAGGTTCTGACTCTATTACCAGCTCTGGTGAATCAATGAAAAGTGTTCGAATGAATTTTAATCATCCTTGCAAAGAATTAATATGGACCATCCGTAATAATGCTAACACTGGTATATATTGGAATAATTACTCAACTGCCTTAAATAATGGCAATGATCATCTCGACTCATCAAATCCGGTAACAAGCGCAAAAATAATGCTTAATGGCAATGACCGCTTTGCAACACGCAAAGGCGACTATTTCTCTCTTGTTCAACCGTACCAACATCACGAAAATACCCCTGACAAATTCCACCAAGGTATTAATGTTTATTCTTTTGCTCTTAAACCCGAAGAGCACCAACCCAGTGGAACTCTTAATATGTCTCGTATTGATACTGCTGTTTTATCATTATCATCAAGTATTTCTGGAATAATCAGTATATACGCTGTAAACTACAACGTTCTCCGTATCCTATCTGGTATGGGTGGCCTTGCTTATTCTAATTAAATATATATATCTGCCTTATCATCTTTTTTTTGTATTTTTTAAAGCAATTTATTAAACTTTGCATTAAGTTATAAAAATAATTAGACATATTAGATATATTAGACATAATTTACTATTCGTTCTATTAAAAATTTTAGATTATCACCTTGAAATGTCTCATTTTTATTAAAATTTAAACCATATAAATTAATTAACCTCTTAACAAATTCTGTAAATGCACGTTTTATTTTGCCTTTGTCTTTGCTTTCTAAATTTTCTTTTAACTGATTTAATTTTTTCAAAAAATCAGAATAAGATTTAATCATAAAAGCATCATCAATGCTACTTATATCATTGTGTTTAAATATTTTTTCATACTTTTTAATGTTTTCATCGCATATTTTGTAATATTCGCTCAATAAATCTACTACCTTTTTTAATTCTGATTTATATCCCTCAACTTCTTTTATTCCTTCTAAATATTCATTTTGTAAATTTTCAATAATACCTTTATTTGTTTCTAAATCTCCTATTGAAGGTTTTAAATCTAAATTATTAGGGGGTGTATCCATAAAATTTTTTATTGTAATTTTTGTTTTCAAATCATCAAATGTGCATTTTTCAATCTCCACTTTTGCATCTTTTAAAGCTTGTAAAGCTTGTAAATAAGGAATAATAAATATATTTATTTCTTTTGATACATATTTTTTAAATTCATCTATTTTTGCTTGATCCTCAAGTTTTTTATCTTCTTTTATTTTCTCTTTATCTTGTTGTGTTTTAGTTTCACCTTCATCATTTACAACCGGTTTATTAATTGAATATTCTAGTATACTAAATTTATTTTTAATAATTTGTGTTGAAGGGTGAATTAATTTATCTATTTCTGCTTTTAAATTTTTAATAATATTTTCTTTTGTATTAGTTTCATCGTCTATAGTAGTGGTAATCTGATTTATTGCACTATTAACACCTTTTATTACCTGAATTATCACACCATAATCATCACCTAAACTGTAATTTTTCATTGCATTTTTTGTTTTATCAACTATTTTCTTAAATTGATTATACGTTTTTAATACATCTGCATCTGTTGTTGTTTGATCATCATATTTTTCTTTTAGCTCTTTTTTTTTATCATCAATATTGTTTAAATTTTTTAAAGTTAATTCAAATTTTTGTATTATTGTATTGTCATTCATATTATTATTTAGACCTTTGCTCTTCAAATCTGAATTTTTTTCATTTATTTCCTTTTCAACTTCCACTATTTTAGCTTCAACCTCTTCTTTTTTTTTCTTTATATTGGTCTTGTTATATTTAAATTGATAAAAATTAACTAAATCATCTATTAATTTTTCTCCAATATTACATAAATTTTCTTTTTTACAGCTCTTCAATTCTTTGATAAACAAATTTGTGGCTGCATTATCTTTGTATGCATCTGGGGTTTCATCATCAAATATTTTCTTCATTTTATTATCATCAAAACATGTTATATTATCATAATTGTCTCCTTTGATATATTGCAAAGATATATAACGTAGATTATCATTCATTTACTTATTTTTGCGTCTTTCTAAAATAATTAGAGATATATATATGTTAAAACTTTGTTGCAATTATACTTGTAAATAACCATATAAACATTGTAAATAAAGATAATGCCCTTGATAATTCTTTTCGCTCGTCGTTATTTAATAACTTTGTATTTACAATTTCTTCTTCGTCTACGTATTCGACCTTGTTTTTAATATTTAATAGGATAGGTACAATTATTAATATTATTATCAATGATGTATGGATTAATAATCGAGATATTCCATTTGTTCCCATATAAAAATAGTAAAATAATGTACGGATACTATTTATAATTCCATTAAAGTTCATGTAATTAACATCATAACTATTATCTACATTAATGAATAAGACAATAAACCAAAATATTATTATATATATAACTGCGTAATATATAAAACCCTCGTAAAATGTTTTGATGATATTAATATCTATACACCATTGAACCAACATTATTGTTATATATCTAATAAAAAATGTTGCAATTATGAAAACTAATCTATCATCAAATGTTAAAGCCAACTCTTCTATCGGGTTATTAGGGTCATTCTCGAAATTATTTATTTGCTGTATCATTCGTTTAGTATCATTCTGACTTTGTGGGTCAAGTTTGTTATAAACATCAATATCATTCGATAATTGCTCTATCTTGTTTTTCGTTTTAATTTTGCCACTTTTGCTTTCCGCTTGCTCCGCTTGCTGTTCTTCCAATTTGTTCAATATTTTAATTATTTTGCCTTCATCATTATCATTTAAGTTATTGTTTAAATATCGCGCTTTTAATACATCGTCGTCAATAGGTGGCGCACCACCTCCTTGTGCATCAGCCTTTACAATATCAATAAAAGGTATTGCAGTGCCTATATTGAATGTACCGTCTGCTTTTTTTTCATGTACAAACACTATTATACCAAAATCATTGCCTATATTTATTTCTTCATCATGATGTTTGGTTATGACAGATAATACTTTTATTTTTGCATCATCTTCAAGTTTTTTAATATCATTATCTTGATAACTTAGTGGTATAGTTAAATGATCATTATTATTATTGTATGTAAATAATTCGTTAAGTTTACTTATTATTCTATCAATATAATATATGTATGGTTCATCAGATGATTTTGAATAATTTATTTTATGTTTTTCAAATTTATCTATAATTTCATTTATACTAGCTTGTTCTTCGCGGTTTAATTTTATATTATTTATTAAAGTTTGCATTTTTTTAAGAAAATTTTCTTTATCTTTATCAGATTTAATCCTATAAGATTCTAATAGATGTTCGATAATTTTTTTTATTATTATTAATTTACGTTCATCTGGAAAAAGCGAATAAATTATATCTAATATATAACCGAACTCATCTTTTTTACCATAGCTGTTCTCATTGTTTTTAATAATTATATTAATTAATCTTCTACATTTGTTTAAATTTATTTCCAATTCTTCAACTAATGAATTATAGTTTCTTTTTAAGGTAGTAGATGGTCTAACCATTTTAGATATCTTATCATTTATACATTCAATCATAGTCTCTATATTTATTTCTAAAAATAGTAATTTACAAAGTGTTAAATTATTTAATCTAATTAAAATATTTTTAATATCTACAACATTATTTAATTTGGATGATAAAATTGTATTATCATATTCTCTATATTTTAATAGTATATTTGTGTCAAACTTTTCTATTAATTTTGCATTGGAACGTGGTATGTTCATCTCCATATCTTCAACATTCGCATCTTCTACTATGTCTATTATGTCTACTATAATCCATATTCTATCATCAGGTAGTATTTTTTTGACAATGCCCTTTTTTCCATTCATATGGGGTTTGCCGACCAAATCATATATTTCCACGTAACTGCCTACTTTGATTTTTTCTTCAGTGGTATTGATGAGATTACATTCCCTAAAAGTATTTAGTTTATAGTTATTTTTAATTTTATCAAACATGTCATATACTTTTAAAATTGTATATCTAATACATTCCTTTCTTATTTCATCCGTATATAGTAGTACAAGCATTTTGTTAATATTTTTAATATCTTCACTTATTTTATTATCATTTACTAAAGCCTCTAATAATTTGTCATAAAACCGTTTTATTTCCTCTATATTATAATTAGTTGCAAGTATTTTATTAATTATTTCCACCAAATATTTATCAAATTTTGCATTATTCATTATATTTTTTATTAATTCTTTCTTTCCATCGTCTTTGGGGTTCATATTTTTAACCAATGCAACAGATGAATTATATATCTTGCTCCCTAATCTTCCAGGTAATTTGGACGCCTGTCTTCCTAAATCAGCAACCGTTTTCATTCCAGGAACCACAAAATCTTCTTTTGCAAGTTCTTTTCCTACCAGATATTTGCCATTACCAGGTGTATTTTGAAGTATGGTCGCTTCTAATTTATTCATTCTTTGCATTAATGATGATAATGCATTCATATATTTTTTTTCAATATTTTCATCATTATCTTGTGAAGGTGGTCTTCTCCTCGGTTTAACAAGTTCAGGATTAGAAGACGGTTGTTCTGTTTCTAGTTCATCTTCTTCAGGGTCGTTCTTTCTCTGCATGTCTTCAATCCCTTTCATTAAATTTTCTAACCCACTTTCTGTATTATCAGGGGAGGATGCAACTTCGGTAATAAGGGGGGTTTCATCCTTTCCAACAATACCACCTTTCATTTCTGGTTTGCGTTCAATATATTCTTTGTATTTAATTATGAATTTTAATATATTTATGGCGGTTTTATCATAATCAGTTTTTAACTCTTTTTTCAACAAATCATTTAGGATAATGGTTAAATCTTTTTGCGATGTAAGATTTAAAGAAATGTCTTCTATTAATTTTATATATTCACTATTTTTGCTATTATACGTACCCTTATATTTTCTTAAATTCTCTAATTCTATAATTTTTTTCAAATTTGATTTCAGAATTTCAAGTTTTTCATTTGATGAAAGGTCCGTTTGTTTATCTTTATCTTCTTTTACTACTACTACTTCTTCTTCTTCTTCTTCTTCTTCTTCTTCTTCTTCTTCTTTTAATAGTCCTCTTGACACTCGTTCCTTTCGACGAAGAGTGTCAAGAGGACGATTAAAAGAAGATGATGAAGGAGTGTAAGCTCTTCTTCCTCTATCTCCTCTTTCATATACAGGAGACCGTATACCACCACTTTGTTCTTTTAAGTTATCTAAAACGTTTGAAACATAATCTGACAATTTATCAATTGTTTCTTCTTGTAATTTGTCAGAGTGTGTTTCAACAATATCTTTAAAAATATGCATAATTAAAAAAAACACCTTGTCTTCAAAATTCCTTCCTTTTAATGTTTCATCTACTTTGAATTCATTTAACAAAGTTTCTACAATTTCTAATAAATCTACTGGCGGTTTATTCTCTATCTTTCCGTTTTCACCTTGTTGTGTGGTTGCCGTTGTTTCCGTTGCACCTTCCGCCTCTCTGTGTAATCTTGCATAATTTGATATTGTTCGTATTAATTTTTTTTCTTTACCTTTTAAGTTTTTAATACTATAATATTTCCTTAATAAATCATATAGTGTTTTTTTGTCCTTCCTATATATATATACAAGGTTGGTATAATATTCATATCTTTTGGGGTCAAAGTTTTGCAAATCAAGTTCACTTATTAAATTTGTATTATATAGATTGTCTTCGCTATTATCAACATTATTTTCGTCTTTGATTTCGGATACTTTGTTAATATTATTGAAAATCATACTAAAATCATATGTTGAGATATCATCTTTTCCATTTGACATTCTATTATAGTTCCTTAATCGTATTATAGATAATAAATTGTATTTAATCTATGTTTAATATATAAATCATTTTCCAAATGATTGCAATTAATACTAATAATATAGTAATAAATAGTAGAATATATGAATATATATCTCTATAATAGTAAAATATCACATTAAATCCATTAATAATAACAATAATCCAGAATATTATTGCGACAATTGCCATATTATTAATATTGTAAGCATTAAATATTGATTTTGGATTATTCAATCTTTCCTTTAAGCAATACTCTAAATAATTTTTAAGTTCCGTTTCTGTAATGAACTTTTTGCCAACTTCATCTTCCTTAACTTCTTTGCTATAATCTAAATCTATAAATACCCTTTTATAATCATCCTCTGTAAATAAATCACCTTTTGATAATCTATCTAAATTCATTTCGTATTTTTTATAATTAAATGGTATATACGAAGCAGGTAATAATTCCAACGGTAATATTCCAAACATATCGAAATATTTAGAATTATATTGAGTATCTATTTTTTTATCCGGATTAACAATATAATCTTGAAAAAATGTATTATAAAATATTTTGAGTCTATCTATGCTTTCATTCTTCTTATTCGTATTTTTATATTCTAACAGATACATATCTGCCGGTAAAAACTCCTGTAATTTATCTGTTAATTTATAGCAACATTTATTATAATCTTGTCCAACATCAAAAACATCGCATGACGGATTGCATTCTCCCATTATTATGTATGTCTTATTTAATAGTTAAAAAGATTATTAATTATTTTTTTAATACAAGATAATAGTAGATTAACAAGAAAATCATATTAACTGCATAGGTAATCCCAAAGCTTGTTGTTGATATATTATTTGCAATATTTAATATTTCTTCTTCATTGTCGAAATCTTTTGACTTATTCATATAATTCGCAAATATATATTGAGCATCTTTGCTTCCGTCATTAAAGATTTTGTCATCATCATTAATCTTTTTATTAATGCTCTTTATGATATTCATCAAATAATTGTTATTATTATTTGATGATATATTCACATATTTTGTTTCTAAATAATTATAAATATATGTTAAATTATAATAAAGTGTTTGTAATTGAGATGTTATTGAACCTTTCTCTTTTTCGGTAGTTATGTCAACAAAAGTATCATTTATCACATATGTATCATTATATAATGTATTTGAAAATAATCTATATAAATATTCTGTTTTCCTCTCATAAATTTTTTTTTGTTTATCTGCTACTGTCACACCAGCCGTAGCAGTCGCATTAATATATTCATATTTATTATAATTAATATGACATAATATTAATAAGAACTTTGCAATTATTTTCTGCAAGTTCTTATTATTTACATCAAGTTCCATTGATATATATGGGTCTTCGTCAAATGTTAGTAAACTTTCCAATTTTATAACTTCTGTTTCGTCCATCTTATTAAGATTACCACTTATAAATTGCTTAACATCATAAGCTGAACCTAATTTTAATATAAACTGATATGGTAGTATCTTGTTGCTATTTTTATTGTAAAATTGGAACGCATTATAATTATCAATCCCATCTTTTTTGCTCTTTGGATTATTATAATCTGATAAATTATTATTAAACTGATTTTCATCAAATAAATCAATACATCTTTGTATTATATTATAAATTGTTTGAAGATTTTTATTATCATTATTGTATATATTTTTTTCTAAATACATTATAAGCCCACTTGCTGTTGTTATTGCTTCCTTTTGGGGTTCCAAAATTTTCTCTAAATATTCATATAATTCCTGCTTGTTTCCACTTACATAAGGTTTATATATATTGCTAAACAATTTTTTGTAATATTCTTTGAAAATATTATCATTGTTTAAAATATTGTTATTCATATTTGCAAACTTGTAATTTTTTACTTTGAGATTGAAAGTACTAATATAATCAGTTTCATCTGTAGTGGAAGATAAAGTTAGACCAACTGATGCCTTCGTAATTTTTGTTGGTTTTGCCAATTCAATTGTTGAAGTTATTGTGCTATAAGCATTTTTTGCTGATGCGTGAATGGTATCAATATTATTACCTAATTTTACAATTTGAGTTTCTTGGTCTGCAGGGGTTTTGTACATAACTATGTTTATTTCAAAAATGTTTAAAATCATTGTATCCAATAATGTATTAATACTTTCTATATTATTTTTTGTAGTATCAAGATTATTATTAATATTACTATCTACTTTGACTGTATATTTATTAAGGGCAGTATTTAAAAATGTAATGACACGATTATTTACATTTTTCATTTTTTTAAATTCTGCATCTCTTGCTTCTTTTGTTTCATATTTCTTTATGAATTCATCAATAATGGATGGTTCTAGAACACCCTTTTTAAATTCATTTATTCGGTTATATAGGTTTCCCTTTTTAAGTACATTGATTTGGTCATATAGTTTTTTTATTTCTCTACTTGCAGATATTATTGAATCATAGCCTTCGCTTTTCTTAATTTTTTCTGTATCGTCAGATGTTGGCACCAATTTTATATATCCTCGCAAAAGCGAATAAAATACATTTGCAATAATATAATGATGCAGGTAATTTTTATTCCCCGTTTTTTTCTTGTTGTCATAAAGCCTTATGTATGGCGTTACAATATTATTTAATTTATTTAGCGACCTCTTGTAACTACTATCTAAACATTTATAAACCACATATTTATTAAAAGAGGTATTGAAGCTAATAAATATTAATATATATATAATCAAAATACAAAACGTTATTAATGGTACTAAATTTTGGTACAAAAACTGTAATGTTTCTGCCGAAATAACATATGAAATGTCATTATCTGCAATATTAAAATCCATCCATTTGAAAAATATTGGGATTAATACCATACTAATAATAAAACCAATAATTAATATCCAAATATTATATAAGTTTGGGTCCATTATATAATTAATGAGACGAGGCGTATAATATGAATAATCCTGTAAAAAAGCTGGGTATATGTTGCTATACCCAACTTCCTTTATATTCCAATATTTTTCATAAAATAAATTTGGATTATCATATGAGATGTCCGCAGTATATACGTATTCATCATTCATACTATTTGCATTATTTTTATGTTCATCCGAATTATAATCTGCAGGTAATCTTACTTCCTTATCAAATATCAAAGATAAATCAGATATATGAGTTGTTGGTTCGTAAATATCTTTATTAATATTATTAAAACTATCGTAATTTTGTTTAATTTTAGTTGTTAATCTATCTATTGTTTTTTTATGAATTTCGCTATAATTGTATTTATTATGAATATTAATTAATTCATTAAATGCAATCAAAATGTTAATAATATAACTGACATTATTATGGGTAATCGCATTACTATATTCATCCCCGTCTCCTAAACTTGTATGTAATTTTACTATCACATCATCATACACATTTACTAAATGTGGAGGAGGACCTATAATTTCTCCATATTTATCCATAATATTTTTTAATGAATTTTTGAGAGACCATCTTAATTCTTTTGTTTTCAAAATAGGTTTGGTATTATTACGAAAAGACAGTACAATATTCAGTAAGTTTATAAGCAATGTTAATGAAAATATAAAGCAAAAAGCAATTATAAGTTGTTTAAAATCTGATTTATTTATTAATGTAAATACAATAATAAATATAATACTCACAGCTAATATAATGAATGCATTAAAACCACTATTCAAATTATTATCTTTAAAATAGTTTAAGTATCCTGCTTCATCATATGGTACATATCTCATGGCTATTATAAGTATTAAAATTGCCATTAGAAAGAAATGTAGAGAATATACATAAACTCTTAACATAATTTCATTTTTTGCAGTAATTTTCTTCCAAATTTCACCTTCAACAAATAATCTATTATAATAATATAAAAATATCAATATTGATATTATGAAAATTAATATAATGTAGGTTTTGGCATTAAATATATCGTTGGGTTGCAATAATTCATAGCTACTTTGAGATATTTTATATCTGTCTGTTTCCGCTTCACAATATATATTGTTGCATTTTTGTTCCATAATTATTTTTGACAAATCCCTTATATAATTAAAATTAAGGATAAACATAGATACATTTTTCAACTCATTAAAATATATTATAATCATGATTATAAATATTGTAAGATTTATAGTAGAAGCAATCATTATTTATAATTTTTACTTTAAACCTTATAAAGAAAAAAAGATATAGCAAGATATTTTATTATTTAAGCTTGCAAAGTATTGTAAATACTATATACAGATATACTGAATATAATTAGTATTATTATTATGAATAACATATATGTGTATTTCCCTTGCAGTGATATAGAAAGGATATATAATGGAACTATTAAAAACAATATATATACATAAATAAACCTAAAAATATCTTCTACCTTGTTTTTCACCTTGCTCTTCGACTCGTCACTATTATAATATTCGATTTTCTCAAGATTTTTTAATCGAATACTATAATTTTCTTTGTTTTCTATTGAAAATTTGACATAACCTTCCTTACGACTTTTGCTTTCATATGCTTCAATAAGCTCATTCACAATTTTACTATCATTTATTGTGATATATGATACATCATTATTTTTGTATTTTGAATGTTTTTTAAGTATATTTATAATATCTGCATTTTTTTCATTATTTTCTTTTAAAATAATATCAAACTCCTTCATTAACATTATATATTCATATGTATCAGTATCCGCATATAACTCTGTTAATTTCTTTAATATTATAGAGAAGAAGATTATAAATAATAATATATATATACATAATATATATACATAATACCTAAAAAACTCCTTTTTAGCATCATTATCTTGCAATGTTTTATAAAAGCAATAAAAAAATGTATCTTGCTCATCGTATGTATCCATAATTATAAATATATACATTTGACTAATAAAAAATATTATTAGAAATATAAAAAGCCATAATGACCTTCCTAAATAATAGTTGTATATTTTCATAATATTATCTATAATTTTAAAGTCATAGATAGTACTACTTAAATCACGATTAAGTTCTTTGTAGTCTCTTTCGTAATTTTCGCCTTTTCTGTAAAAAAATTTAGATATATTATCATAATCGTATAAATACATTGACATATTCCACATATATGAGCTTTTCACATTTAACTCTTTTATTAAATTAACATCATCATTTAAACAATATTTATTGAATTTATCTATATTCTCATATAAATCGCTTTGATATTTTAATTCTATTAGAGGAACAAACGATATTATGATTAAAAATAATAATATTATTATTATTATATCTAATCCTGTAAAATTTTGAAATAAATATTCTAACATTTATAATATTTTTAAATCTAATTATATAAAGGATATTAATAATCCTTCTTATCGTTGTTAAGATATAAGAAGTTTGACCTTGACGAAAAGTCATAATCACCGTCTATGCCCCCAGTTCCGTTTATGTCTCCGTTGAGCATATTTCTAAATCGCTTTAACGCATAATTATTTCCAGAAGTAAAACCTGATGATAATTTATAAAAATTATTTAGTGCGCTTACATTATAATTACAATACCATTCAGTACATTTTTTTGCTGGAAACTGTATTCTAACTATATTTGTAACCTCTTCCATACTGTAATTTCGAATTGCCATTTATTATAATGTATTATTTTTTATTACGCATATTTTGAAGTTGTGTTTGCATTTCTAAATCATATGAATCGCATATCTCTCTTATATCTGCCCATTTATTTTCATTATTTTTAAAATCTGGGAAATCACTGTTCGTACATATTTCATTATCCTGTTTTTTTGATTTAACTACATCTATATTCCATAAGTCAAATAACGTATCTACAACATTTTCATTATTTTTCTTGAAAATAACTTCAATATCTTCTAATGAAATATGTTCAGGTGCCTGCTTAATAACCTCTTCCATATCTCTAATCTAATAGATATTTATATTTTTATATGTATATATATCTATGTATTTATATATCTATGTATCTATTTATATATCTATTTATATATCTATATCTATATCTATATCTATATATATATATATCTATATATCTACGTATTTATTCTCATTGTTTTTATAAAAGTTTCCTGCAATTTCATAAGCAATCTTTTCATATGGATGTTCAGTAGAATAATTATTATGCAATACATCGTTAATACTATTTGGATTATCATTCCTGTAGAGACATACAAAGATTATATCCTTATTATTTTTATTATAATATATCTTGTTATTAGTATCCGGGTTTGTACGTATATATTTAGAATATTTAAATGATTGTTTATCCATTTCTACTAAATCCATATCACTAATTATTTTGTCTAATATTTTAGGATTATTTCTTTGAAATATATGGATTTTTTCGTGTATCAAAGTATTTGTTAAATTTAACTCATCATATTTTAAAACATTTTTTGATACAAATATTATGTTTTCACGTGTATGAGGCAATCCTTCTTCGTTTTCCTTAATTTTATTATTAAATCTATTTGCATATGTATTCGCAAATATCCATTTAATATCTGCAATATTATTACCTTGTATTTGGTTGCTATATTTTAATTCTTTGTATGCTTCTGATTTAAAATATTTATCAGCATTTGTCGCACATTTTGATAATAAATCTTTTTCGGACTGCTCAAATGATATTGCGGTTTCTTCAATATTATTAATATATTCCAAATGTGAATTCACATTTCTTGCGCATAAATCTAATTCAGACATATTGCGAACATACCTGTCATTATCATCTCTTAAAAATGCAGAAGTCTCTTTATAATTCATAAAATATATATGGCCATTATTGATACTATTCTCATATTTGTCATTTATACTATTACTATTATTATTACTATTATTATATATATATATAACTATTAAAATGAAAATGATTGATAATAAGAATAATAATGAAGATAATATGTAAGCCATTATACTAATAATCCTTTATTTATTATTAACGTTTTTATTTAGGAGATTGTGAACTTTTACTGCTTGCTTTAACTTGTTTTTCAATGCCTTTTTTAAAACAAATAATCTTATTTGCTTCGTCAGTTATATAACCTTTCGGATTTGCTGTTATATTATTACATATTTCTTCGCTTTTGTTTTTAAGATATTTTGCAAATGAGGTTTTTTCAATTTTTTTAAGTACATATTTTACATCCATCGTATTCCTCTTTAATGTATAATGAATGATATTTATTTTACTCGTTTTTTTAGTAAACGCAGTGGTGGTTGGTCTCGTCATAGGGACAACTTTTGCACTATCAGTAATAATTTGCTTATAAAATATATCAATAGATGTCTTTGATATATTCATACGAACATATCCATAAGAGTTAAGTGCATATGCGGTTATTGTGTATGATTTAATCTCTTGCAAGCAACCATCCATTCCATTCACGCTTATTTGTTCTGTAGAACTTTTAGGAATAATTACATAATCTTCCTTAATTATGTCTGGGTCAGCTCCGCCAGTTCCAGCTGTTATTTGTATTAATACCTTGCCATTGTGTTCAATTCTCATAATGCTAAAATTGTGAGTATCGGCGCATAAATATATTATTTTATTGTCTGCTAATATATCATATAGTGATGCTATTAATTCTTTATACACATTCTTTTTTTTATTGATTTCATGCACTGTAATTTTATCCTCTTGAACCTTTTTAACCATTTTATCTTGTCTATACGTAAATAAAGGTATATGTCCCATGACAAATATCTGTTCTATGCCTTTTTTACTTCTTTGATTTCTCCTTTCTTGCTCCCTTTTAACTTCGATGATTTTCTCTTCAATTTCACTTAAATATGCAATACCCTTTGTAATATTGTCAAAGTTATTCGTATTTATTATTATAATTATATTATCCTTATTATAACGAACACCTATATTATCAACATATATATTTATACCTTGTTCGCATAATGCCTCGTCATTTAGTTTATCCCTCATATCATTTAATCCTTCTAACGTTGGTTCGTCAATTCCTAAATAACCATTTATTTCAGACGCATCTTTAATCTGTTTTAAATAATATTTTTGCGTATTAATATTGCAGTCTTTTTTTAAGTTATTATTGTCAGCATTTGTTGGTGATGAATAACTAGGACTGTTGGTTTTACTTTTTCCACTTTTTCCACTGGCTCCACTTGAGACACTTTTAATATTTGAATCTATATCGTGATTACCAACAGCAATATATATTTCTTTCTTCATATCATATAATTTCTCGTAACCGGTGCGTAATACATCAGTTAAATAAAGTTTAAATACCTTATCACCTATTGTTTTTTTATTAGTATACCAATTATCACCTGCAAGATATATTTGCTTTATATCCGCTTCATTTATATGAAGATAATCTAATACAATATTTCGATATATATAAACATTATCGCAGTTTATATTATTCCAGCAACCAAAGAATACAAAGTTTGAACAATCAGAAGATGTATCAATAGTATTACTACAAGTATTCATGATTTTATTTAACAGACACACTTATAAACACAATTAGAAAATTAATTATATATAAAGAGAATGTAATATATCTTTCCTAATTGCAGTATTATTTCCACCATATTTATCATAAAAATCATTATTTAATTCATAAGGTATATTTATAAGAACATTGTCAATTGAAACATACATCATCATATTAATCCATGAAATTATATTATTTATTGCGCGCTTTAAATTTCGCACACCTTCTTCGCTTTCAATATTATTTATAATATGTAGCAATACATCATCTCTAAATATTATATCTCCTTTTTTAAGATTGTATTGTTTCAGTATTTCAGGTATTATATAATCTCTTGATAATACTATCTTCTCTTGATTATTATATCCTTTAACATTTATTACAATCATTCTATCACGTAAAATTGGGTTAATTAATTTTTCATCATTAAATGTAAATACTATCATAGACCGCGATATATTCAAATCAATTTCCTCGAAATATCGATCGTTAAATTTATCATTCTGAACAGGGTCTGTTATATGTATCAACGTATTTATAATTTCGTCGCCTTTATATGTACTGGAAACCTTGTCTAATTCATCAAATAAGAAAAGAGGGTTCATAATTCCCGTCTTTATTAGAGATTCGCATATTTTTCCATAAGTTGCACCCTCGTAAGTATAAGAATGTCCTCTTAAAAATGATGAATCGTCAGTTCCGCTCAAAGATATAAATGCACTGGGGTAATTAAGCGCATTACATATACCTTCCTTAATCAACTTCGTTTTACCTATTCCCGCTGAACCTTGAATTCCAATTATGTATCCATTTGCTTTCGGGAATGATATTAATTGAGCCAATACACGTATTATTTGCTCTTTTGCCTCCTTATGCCCATATATTTGGTCATTCATTCTTTTTCGTATATCAGTAAGAAATGCACATATCTTCTCATTTCCATCGGTATTTTTAATTGGTATATTATAATATTTGTTAAATGGTATATCCTTTAATATATTTAACCAATTATTTATTTTGTGATACTCTCCAGATGCAGTAGACATTCGATTTAAACATTCGTGCTTAAATATTATGCTTCGCTTCGTTCTTTCATTAATATCTAAATCCAAAATCTTGAAACGCATCGGAATACTTAATATATCCTTATTAGCTGATAATGTTTCCTCTAATATTCTAATTTTTTCTTTCCCTTTATTTGGTAATAAATCAAAATATCTTTTTTCGTCATTATTATATTTTTTATAAAAGTTGTATTTTATTTTCTTTATTTTTTTTAAGTTATTAGAATTCTTATCTTTTTTTGGTAATGTTTTTAATATCAAAAAAACATTTTGCTTTTTGCTTTCATCATCATCATCATATTTATTAAAATATCCACCAGAAGGTTCCCTTTGTTCTCCATCGTCTTCGTCATATTCTTCTTCATCATATTCATTGTCTTCGTCCTCATATTCATCTTCGTCATATTCTTCTTCGTCATAATCTTCTTCGTCATAATCTTCTTCGTTGTCTTCAAAACTCTCGTCCTTGTCATTATCTTTGTCCTTGTTCTTGTCATTATCCTTGTTCTTGTCATTATCCTTGTTCTTGTCTTTCTTGTCTTTTTTTGTAGTCATTAAAGATATATAAGTTATAAGTTTTTATATAATTTATGTAAAAATAAAAGAATATGATGAATTAAAAATCTCTTGATAATTCTGGTCCCCAATATATATTTTTGTAGGTTGTTCTTACATTTCTGTTAGAGTTTATAATATAATATGAAATAATTATAATAAATATGAGAAAACTTATAAATATTATTAATGATACATACTTATCATCATTAATATAATTTACATATATATTATATAATCCAACAAATATTATTGATGATATTAATAGAGTTAATATATATAATTTATTATTTTCCACTTCATATTTTAATGCATTCATATCATTAGATGATTGCGAAACCTTCGATTTTAATATATTATCAATATAATTCTTTTTATAAATATCTGACTGCGTTGTATCTTTAATTTCTTTGTAAAAAGTAGTCGTATCAACTGATGGCAAAACAACCGATATTTTTTCAAAATAACTTATAAATTTAATATTAATTTCACCAATTATTTCATCTATTGTATTCTTTTTAGTAGTTCCGTGCGCAGCAGGATTTGTATTTGCATATTCCATTTTTAATTTTAAAATTTTGTCATTCACTGCAAATGTTTCTATATATGTTATATTTGATATATAATATATTACTAATAATAATAATATGACACCCATGCAGGCAAGTGAAATACTTTTAATATGTTTTTTTTCTATATTAATTACATTTATAATAATCAATATTAATACTATTATGCAAATTATTATATTAAATATTAATATTTGGCGATTTAAAAAAGTATTTTTATTAAATTGAGCATCATATAAACTTTTGTTATTATTAACTATGCGTTCATTCATATCGATTATTTCATTTAATTTCGACAATTCTATTTTATTCGAATTATAATCTATTCTATATTGATTTAAGTCTTTTTTATTAACAGAAAGAAATATTATTCCTGCTCCCGGCACAGACAATTCATGTATGTCATTAGGAAAAGATGTAATAGGTGCATTGACTTTATCTTTAAAAATATCATAAAATTTTGTATCATCTATATCATTATTCGCACTAATCGCATCAGCATTATTAAAATATGCGTTTAATATTATTTCTCTTGTCTCACTCACTAAACTGGAAATGGTAATCTTTGAACTATAATAATCACTTATTAGATAATTATATTTCAATATATTATCATAAACATAATAATTATTTACAAGGTCATTTTCATCATCTAATTTATCTAACAATTTAATAGTTTGCTGGTTCGTAATAATAATAATAACCTTATTATTATTAATATTTCCTATATTTTTTTTAACTCTAACCACATTTGCTGATGTTGATGTTGAATCTACAATAACTATATTTTTATCTCTAAAATTATTGTCAATTCCATATCTTATTATATCATTTTGTAATAATGTAATTGATGTTATTACATTATTATAAACAGCTTCGAACCTGTCAATGTTTTCCGCTTGACTATTATTGTTATTAGCCTTTGCAACAGGTACAATTATTGTTGTAATTTTTGCTCCAGAACCCCCTACAGGGCTTACAGTTACACTTGTATATTCCAAAGATTGGGAATATCCCTTACCTCTATTTGTAATATTAGGAAGTGTTGTTAATGTGGGTACATTTGGTAGTTTAGTTAATTGCTCGTATACAGCATTAACTCTACCGTTGGTGGCGGATGTATGATCTGTATTAAAAGTAAATTTTTTTGTGACACCTGCTGCTGCGTCGGTGTAGCCAGAACCTGGTGCACTTATTCGAACACCAGATATTGAACGAGAATATTTTTCACTATATGTAGTGTTAATTGTCTCTATACAGAAAGGTTGATTAGCGTTTCTTACATTTGCATACATAACATTGCATATATTTATAATAAGCGTTGAATATAATTGAACAAAATTATAATAATAATAAAGTGCATATACAGTTTGTTTACGTAATGCTTGTTCAATAGAAATTAAACATTTTAAAAAATTCTTAATTATGTGTTTATTTGAACCTTTTCTTGTATCATCATTAGTTATAGTAGTGTCAACATCTCTTTTTAAAAATATTTGCCGTTGATAAACGGTATTTGTAATTAGATGTGTAGTATTAATATCACTATCTTTAGCATCGATTGAAATGGTGGTTGGTAAAATATCTGCAGTTACGGGATCTTCAACAGCGGTTGTTTCAGTACCTCCACCGAGTTCTGTTGCACCAATAATCTTTGTAAATAAATCATTATATAATGTATTATCTGGAGTATTATCATTATTAAAAAACTTTGCATTAAAACTTTGTATTGATAGAAATAATGTTGTTTTTGCAGTAGCATTTGCATAGTTTATCTTTCTTATATATCCAGCATTTGGTGCTTGTAATATAGATGGGTAAATTACACCATCTTTATATATTCTCGTTGTATCTGCAACTATTTGAATACTTTCGATTTCAACATTATCAGTATACCCTGATTTCACAATACCATTATTTTCATTATCTATGCAATATTTGTATGCATCTAATAAATCTACAAACACATTTATTATATTTAATTTATCAATAATAACATCTTTGATTTTGTCATTATAAGCAAATGTACCATCCGTATCTGTTCCTACAAACTCCATATTCGTGTCTCTCTTTAAAGATTTGAGATTATCAAAATTTTTAATATCAAAGTTAATAATATTTCTTATAAATTTATTTATTTGGTTTGTTGTATATACTGGTGTTGTGCCATCAATATTCATTGGCGTGAAGGTAGTTATATTATTTAATTCCTCAAGTATATTTTTGTGGGTTATATCTTTAAAAAAAGAATTATAGTATGTTTTTAAAATATCATCAAACGTCTTTACATGTTTATTTGTAAGTGTGGTTGTCATAAATTATGTCCTCTATTACTATATATATTTTTTTTTAGAAGCAAGATCTATAGTAAAATGATTCACCACTATTTTCATTATAGCGAATTATTTTTACTATATCTCCGTGCTTTAATCCCATCCATTTTGCAATAGGGTCATTTGGGTATATTCTCGACATATCCAATTTACTACGAATCATATACTTTTTCATTAAGTCAGCAATTTCATCTTCTTTTAATTTAATATGTTCTGGAACATATTCATGTTTTGTCGGGTTAAACATAAGTTGTTTAATTTGAAAATATTGAAGCATCCCTCCATTTTTTTGGAATATTTTATCATATTTATTCAATTGTGATATAAGCGGTAATGACACTGTATCATTATTAAATATTAAAATAATATTTTGCTTTCCCTTATGCTTTTTTACAAAGTTTCCAGTGTTTGTATCATCATCCTTTAATTCATCTATAATATTTTTTCGCGTTTTTTTAGTCAATGCGAAAATTAGTGTAGTATTTGATGTTTCAAACTCAATGCAACAAGAATCACTATCATATTTGTCTTTGTCAATTGATGCTTCATGTTCCTCGAACAAAGTTATGTCATCTCCACGGCTTTTAAGCATATCTTTTAGATTGCTAATAACTATATTCATATCCATTATATTTCTTTATTATATTCTAATATTATATAAATCTTATATTAATATATAAAAATAAATCAATTTTTTTAATATTCATTTAACTTGCAAATATTCTCAACTATTTTCGGGTCTATATAACTTTTTTTGCAAATATTATATGTATTATGTAGTTTTTCTGCTACCATTTCTATTGCTGTACGTATATCTTTTTTAACACATCTTTCATTATCATTATCCGCATTATTCTGCTTCTTCTGCTTCTTCTCATTATTCTGCTTCTTCTGCTTCTTCTCTCTATCTTTTCTTATTTTCTTGTAATAGTTAAGGAAAAGCATATTAGCATTCCATGTGCGTAAATCTTTGGTTGTAATAATAAATTTATTTGATTTTGAATAATAATTACATATTTCTTTTAAATATTCATTAACATCATTTGACGTAATTATTTTGTTAGTTCCATAACTAAAAATATAATCTTCCATTGCAGATATTTTGTATTTATTATCGAGGTACTCAAATATTTTGCTATTATCACAGTATGCATTATTGCGAACCCCCTTCTTCCCTATAAAATCTATCAATATTCGACTACCTTCAAATTTTAAATGCTTGTATTTCAAAGTTGTAAGACCCACCGAATTATTTTCTTTTTCGTATTTTTTATTACCTATTCTAAAACCGCAAGTAAATATAAGAGTTATTATTATCGCGATTGCCTTTATTTTTTCATTGCTACTATTTAAATCGGTTGCAATCTTTTTCTTTAATTTAGAAAAAAATTTAATAGATGCAGATATTTTATCATATTTTTTAATATTTTGCTTTGCAATAAAATCAGGGTTATATAATACCTGCTTTCTATTTTTTGAATCATACCCGTATGCAATTATTTTTTTATTATTAATTATAGTTACATTATTATACGCAGGTGGTATTTTTAATAATTTTATTCTTTCTATCTCATCATTATTAGTTATTTCTAAATTATTTTTGTAATATTTGAAACCAATTGTGTAGTTTCCTTGTCTAATTATTTTCATTCGTTCATCTTATTATTTTGTAATATTATAAAACAATAATTATTGTTTTCTTATTGCAAGTTGATTTCCTTTATTAAGCTCTTCATATTGTCCATCATATTTTTCAAGAAAGTCTTTAATTGTTCTTCCAATATTCCCATCATCACCCGTACAATAATCAAACACGAGCATTATTCCTTGCTTTTCTAAAACATTGAAAGAGTTTTCCATATCCTTTTTACACCTTTGGACATTTAAAATGCCGATTTAACAGCAAAAAAATATCTAAAAGTAGTAAAAATTTGGTTATTACATAGCGTGTACTATGTATGAATTCTCGTAAATATGTCTGGTCTTCTTCCTATTGTAAATATACTCTTTACAATATTTAACATATTTTGAACGGCATTCTTATCTCTATTATGAATTATCTCGCATTTCTGCTTATCCTCTTGATGAGAAAGTAATCCATTAATAGTTATTTTTTTATTAACTTTTATATCATTAGGTTTATGACTTTGCCTTATCATAAAGGGTGATATATCGCGATTGCAACAATTGCATAGTTTAGATGTCCTAAACTCATTCACTAAATAGGTTCTAAATCCTGCATTCTTAAATATTCTTCTAAACTTTTTACAAATCGTAGGTTCTAACCCTTCTATATTACTACTACCCTTATCATAATCACCCATTATAAATACTACATCATTCGGTTCTCCAAACTTTTTAGTAAAGTTCTTTATCATTTTACTCTCGCTTTTTTGTGTATTGATATACCTGTTTAATTTGAACTTTCTAAAAAAGGTCTTTTCATAATGAGAAAATAACAATAGGTTCAGTTTATTTTTTTCAATCAAGTAATTCTTGAACTTTTCATAATTACAAGTTTTCTTATTATGACTACTTAAAACGCTCTCAATTTCCTTAATATTTTTACCATTTATAAAGTTTGTATTATTAACTTCTTCAATAATCTTATTATATTTTTTTGTTCTTGTTTCCACTCTTCTTTGATTTTGAGTATATCTAAATGTTTCTAAATTACCATCATTATCTTTGCTTCCACAATAAATTAAATCACTACAACCAGGATCAACACAAACTATTTTTTTACTTCTTAATTCATCTGTAATAATCACTTTTTCTATATATTTTGTATTCTCTTCTGGTTTATTAATAGGATTATAATGTTTTAATGGTAATCCTTTTAATGGTAATCCATTACTTCCTAATCTAATAAATAAAATACCAACAGAAATACCATCTGACCTAATCATATAATTAAATTCATAATTATTCTTTTTGAAAATTTTACTATCTAACTTTAAAACCCTATTCCATAATTTAAATTGATTATTCTCTTTTTTATAATTTTTAAAGGGTGTTGTCGTGCTTTCATCTCCTAAAAAATTACTAATTAAAGCACAAGTATCAATGCATATATTTTTAGGAATAATATTGCTTCTTAATGGTAAAATATTAAACAATTTAATTTGTTTAACCTTATCACTATCAGTACTATCTTCTAATAGTATATCATTAAGTTTTTCAAGTTGAATATTTATATAGATAAATGACTTTAAATAATCTTTTGTATTAGAATGTAGGTCATAATAAATGCTATTTTTATCAAAGCTCGGTTTATTTGGTATAATATGTTTTTTATGTTCTTTAATCCAACTATGATATTTTTCATCTGCTTTTAGATCATTTGTTAGTGATACAAGGTCGTCTTTAACTTTTTTGAATTCATTAGTTAATGATTTATACCTTTCTTTTCTTACTTCCTTATCTTTTATCTTTTTAATCACATCTTTTTGCTCTTGTAAATTAAAGGAATGATTAACGAATTGATTAAGATGTGTAATAAAATGTTCTTGTATGTTATTATTTATATTTTTCTCAATATCAATTGCTTCGTATGCTGGTAAGCAAATGAAAAACTTTATTTCTACACCTAATCTATCTCTAAAAAGAAAATTACAAGAGCGTTTTAAGGTTTATGATATTGATGAATATAGAACCTCATGTCTAAATTATATGACTGAAGAACTATGTAAAAACCTTTATCTACCTGATAAGATAAATAAAGAACGAAAGATGCATTCTATCCTAACATATAAAATGGAAAATAAACGGAATGGTTGTATTAATCGTGATAAAAATGGTTGTAAAAATATTCAAAAAGTTTTTAACTATTATATAGAATATGATGAACGACCAGAAAGATATAAGCGAGGAGTTGATTTACAAAAACTACAAACCGCAATAGTGCCGTCAAATTGTAGTTAGTTGCTTAAATGCGATCATTTACATCCAATAGAAAAGATGAATAACAAAATTATTATATTTTTATAATAGTCTTGTCTCATTTTTTTTTTCGGTTGGTGTAATACTAATGATATTATTTACATACACATTTCAATTATGGATAATATATAAAGATATAAATATATAAATAGATTATGACTTCGACAACAGGAACTAATAGTAATTTAGGAAGAACAGGAAATCAAATTATACGAACCTTGGCGCTTTCTTTAATAGCCGAAAAACATAATCTAAAAGTAGAATACTATAATAAGGATTTATTTAACAAATTAGGATTTAAATTATTTAGTGGTTTAAATTCATATAACAGTATTCAACAATTAACAGATGATAATTACTTTGCAATTTACAATAGCAATGATTTAAATTATGATTTAGACCCAAACAGCAATTTTTTCCAGACAAAAGAAATAACGAATATGATATATAATTATTTACATAAAGATGAAATAAGGTCTGATATTATTAAAAATAATGAATTTGAAAAGCGTTATAACAATAACAATGATTTATTTGTTCATATTAGATTAACTGATGTTGCCCATTTTAACCCAGGTATTATGTATTATATTAACGCAATTAAAAATATAGAATTTGATAATTTGTATATATCAACAGATGATAAAAATAATTATATGGTAATAAAACTGATGCAATTATTTCCATCTTCACAATTAATTGAGTTTGATGAAACAAAAACAATTCAATTTGGGAGCACATGTAAAAATATTATATTATCACATGGGACATTTTCAGCATCAATTGGTTATTTAGCGTTTTTTTCTAATATATATTATCCTGAATATGAATTAAACAAAATATGGTACGGAGATATTTTTTCTATCGATAATTGGAATAAATTAAGCGTTACTTAATCAGTCCTTATATTATTATAAAACTCCTTCACATAAAGGTTTGTTTTAAACGATTGTTTCGAAACATCGATGATTTTAATGCTTTGCAAACTTTTTGCTCGCGACAGCGCAGTATATGCTTGCCCGCATGTAAATATGTTTTCACCTAAATCGATTTCCAATGCATCTATTGTCATTCCTTGTGATTTATGTATAGATAATGCATACGATACTTTTAATGGCATATGCAAAATATATGATTTTGTGGATTTGCCTTTTTTTTCAATAATATCTTTGTAATATGATATAATATGTACAGTACCTTCTATATCAGTGATAATAACATGATTAGGATGTAATTCCTTTACGACACCACGCATTCCATTAACAATACCTATCGATATATCAATATTTCGCGTAATAATTACTTGCGAATTTTCAACAAGTTCAATATCATAATTGCTAATCGTTTTTAAATTATCTGGGAATGCTTCAGCCTTATAAATGTACGTTTTATTACCGGTCTCTTTTAATTTATTAATTTCTATTTCGTTTATTTTGTCTACATTGATATTTTTAGGATATAATTTAGTAGGAATTATTTCATTGCCAAATTGTGTATCCTTTAAAGCATTTAAAACTTTTAAAATATTATCAGTACATTTGCCCTTTCTTATTATTTGCAATATTTTTTGAAACAAAATATCATCATTTTGTCTTACAAGTTCATCGAGCAAAACAACCTTGATATTTGCCTGTTTCCATGTTTTAGAAAGAAAACAATAAAAGCCATTAACAGGCGCAAGTTGGCAAAAGTCTCCTATCAAGATAATCTGCATCCCTCCAAATGGTTTATTAAGTAATTCTTGGTCATTTAAACTATACGATTTAACATAACTAAATATATCTGAAATTTTCTCAAACAATACACTGTCTAACATAGATACTTCGTCAATAATTAATACATCTAATTCTACGAGCCTCTTGTATATAATAGTGTTTTTTTTAATATTAATAAAAATATCTGCCAATGTTCCATCGCATAATCCTAATCCCATAAATGAATGCACAGTTTGTCCACCAATAATAAATGCGGCTGTTCCAGTTGTTGCTGTAAGCCCTATATTTTTATTATTTTCCTTTAATAACTCTATAATATACTTAATAGTATATGATTTTCCTGTTCCGGCAGGACCAGTAATTAATATATTTTCTCCATTTATTGTTTGGTCAACAGCAAATTGTTGCTTATTATTTAATAAGCTCATGTATAATTATTTAATATATATACAATATCATTTTTTAATTTAATTTACCTACTATTTACTTACCATTATAACTTTGTTAATAAACTTAATGATTACACCATTCTTCTTAAAATAATTTGTAATAAATATATTGTGATTTCTCTGTATTTTGTGAATAACTTCATTATGGTACCTCTCTTCCTTTAATGGCGGATATTCATAAAACCATTTAACAAGTAGCTCATTCGATATGACCTTCTTATGATTATAGTCATATTCGCGACACATATACAAAATTGCCCTTGATATCAAACCGCGTGAACAATTATTAGGAGAAAACATTTTGGCTTTGTGATTAACATAATTTTCAAAATCTAATGCTTCCCAGTTTTTATCCTTTTTATTTACATCTTCGACAAACATGTAGTTTGACCTATTGACATTTAATGTATTCAATGTTTTAACAATATTATGCATATCGTTTGCATGCTTTTTATATAAATAACATTGTGGAAAAATATGCTCCGCGCAAAAATATTTGCCCCTGAATTTTGAGTCGTCCCCATAGAAGCCTTTTTCTAAATATATTGTAGGCATTTTAACATCATGAACGATAGATTGTTTTATTATATTATTATAAGCAAATCCTTTAATGTGTACCATATTTATTATTAATAATAAATATTTATACTTATACATTAATGTATATAGTCTACTCTATTCATAGACAATCATTTTTTTAGCTATGTTAGGATATAATTTAGAAAAAAAACTATAAATATTTTCGTGAATTGTTTTGTTGTTATCGGGATAGAATGTATTTAATAATTCTTTTGATTCAAAATCACCGTGTATCCAATAATGAACCATTATTGTATCTTTGCCATATTCACCATCTTTTAATTTAGCCCAATCTCCTACTGTAAAGGGCATATTGTCAAGTTTTGGGTCATTAATAGGATAAAATAATTCTCGGTCTTCAATAATATGCACATCATTATGTAATCCCATATTAACATATTTTTCTATAATCGTTTTAAAATATGACCCGCCAAATATATCAAACTTCTGAAAAATATTTTCAGTATAATGTTTAATATATTCAGGTATATTATGTAATACCATTTTCAACATATTATTATTTTTATTTGCTGCAAAAAAAGCATTGCATATATATTTATCACTATTATATAAAGCTTTCGTTTGCCCAGATGGTTCATATGTTATATATAATTTATCCAAATTCATATCTAAAAATTCTCCAAAATCTCTCAAAAGTAATACATCTAAATCTATATATATACCACCATAATGATAGACAACTAAAATACGCGCAATATCCCCTTTTTGAACACCTGTTCGTGCCAATTTATATATATTGTTAAAGTGTGGATATTCTTCCGATATTAATTTTAATATCATTTCATCAGTCCAAAACATTAATTCATATCCATGCGATTTTAATGTCTTGATATTTTCACTAACTAAATTGTATATGATAGGTGGAAGATTTTTATCTCTCCATGTTTGGTGAATAATTTTAGGAATCATTGATATAAATGTATTTAATATAATTAATATATTTAATATAATAAATCTTATATAAGATTTACTTGTTAATTGATGAGCTTGTATAATAGATAATCAATAATAACAATTAAATTAACTAATTTCACATTGCACCAGTGAAATGTCGGAACATATATAGAGGTTATATTAAAATCGCCAAAAATATTAAGAACCCACATAAACTTAAACATTATTATATGTTGAAACATGTTAAGTTGATGATTTGCATTATTGTCTTTTAATACAAGATAATCCTTGTATATATATACAGGTAATATATGAACAATTATATTTGCAACAAAGTATTCAAAACGAACTAACTGGGGTTTCGAGATTATACTAAATATTCGGTGGTTCAAAACCAATGGGTTTGCGTCCATCGCATAGAACAATATATTACTGTCATATAATATATATAGATGAAATAGAGACATTATTTGAAATGAATTAATTGCTATAAATCTTGATATTAAATGATTATCAATATTGAAAACATTGTACAACAGGCTGTTTACAAGTATCATTAATATATTCCAATTTGTATATTGATTTATTTTTCTACGCACTACATCAACTTTAATATATTGAGTATATATTTTGCTAATAGGCATTAATGATATTATTGAAGCATAGAATATCTCAAACTCATAATTATTATAATGATTATTTACAAGGGATATTTGAGATATATTATTACAAGTTATATTTGACATAATATATATATTATTTAAATAATCATTAATATCTTATATATATTTGCATTTGCATAATATAATAATTGATTGATTTCTTAATTTGCACATATTACAAAGGCGTGGAAGTTATTTTAATACCACAGTAATCAACATTTTTATTTTTAAAGTCCTGTTTAACATATATGCCAATATTTGTGGCTTCTTCTAATATCCATTTAAAATTAGTCCAAAACTCCTCTGTGTGCCCTATACTTTCTGTTGCTAAATGAGAGAATTCGTGCAATACTACAAACATCATTGTATTAATATCAACTAACTTATCTTTGTTCCGGAGACATAATACGATTTGCTCGCCTTTATTGACTGAATAACTTGTATATCCTGGCGTATCAACACCTTCACTTAACCTGTTTGGACGATAGTTTTGCTTAAGCATCATAACACGATTATCGCTATTACCGTATGTTTTCTCTAAATGTTCTATTAATGTATTAAGTTTATCTTTAATAGTCGCAATTAAATCTGCTGCTTCAGTTGCATCCTCTTTTATTTGCACAGTATATTCTTCGTTATCTATATTGCTTTTGACTTTGATTAATCCTTCATTAATATAAAAATTATAAACATAGTATATGCCAAAAATTGTAATAATCAATATAATCAAACCTTCCGAACTTATATCCATAATAATCTATTTTAATTTATTAGAATAAATTAAAAATTGATTTGTATTTAAATATTTAAAACATATATTTATTATAATGGAATTTCCAAGAAAAATACATGAACCGATAAATAAAAACGAAGATATTATAGAGTTTCAAATCACTGATATATATGACCCCGAATCAGATAAACTAAATTTACAAAGAGATGCAAATGACCTATATTCTCTTCTATTTTATGGAACTGCCGCTTCGGGTGCAACATATTGCGTTAATGTTAAAAACTTTGTCCCTTACTTTTATATTAAACCGCCAGAAAATTGGGAAAGTTTAAATATAAACGCTTTCAAAGCAAAGGTTGACGAATTAAATGACACACTTTTGAATGAATCATACAAATGTCGATTTAATAACAATGGTACATGGAATGAATATAATAAAAAGATTGTTCATCGCAACTTGGAAACACATTTTATTAATTTAAAAATTGTTGAGAAGAAAGATTTTTGGGGATTTACAAATGACAAAATATTTCGTTTCTTAAAGGTTTCAGTAAAATCTCTTAAATTATATAACAACTTAAAGTATTATTTCAAAAGTCTTGAGAAAAATGATTTTAAATTATATGAAACAAACATTGACCCTTTCTTAAAATATATTCATACGCAAAATATCAAACCGTGCGATTGGGTAAGAATAGACAAAGGAAAATATGATATTGGCGAAGACATCAGCAGATGTGATTATAATATAACAACAAATTACAAAAATATCACTCCGATACAAATTAATAAAATTGCACCTTTGTTAATAACATCGTTTGATATTGAATGTTCGAGTAGTCATGGAGATTTCCCAGTTGCAAAGAAGAATTATAGTAAAGTCGCACAGGACCTCGCAATTATTGCAAAGTTGGGTTATATATGTTCTAGCGAGAATATCATAGAATGGCTTCAAAAAATATATTTCCAAGATGTTGTTATAGATGTTGAAAAAGATGTTAAGATACACCGTGTATATGCAAAGAATAAATTGGTGCATAATTATATATCCACCATATCACAAAAAATAGAGCCACATATTCACAAGATAATAGAGATTTTAAATATAATTGCATCATCTATTAAAAAAGATGCAGTTGCAAAAAGTACTGATAATGATGATGACGATGGAGATGAATGTAGTGATGACGACGAAGACCTCAAAGGGAACAAGATGACTGTTCGTGAACTTAATGCACACGAGTTAAAATTAACAGATATTCTAACAAATACATTAGTTCCTCTTGAAGGAGACAAAATAATTCAAATTGGAACGACTGTTCATATATATGGTTCAGATAATATTGTATATAAAAACATAATTACATTGAATAGTTGCGACAAGATAGATGATTGTGATGTTCAATATTATGATTCAGAAAAAGAGGTATTAATTAAATGGAAAGAACTTATGAATAACTTGAATTCTGATATTATAACTGGGTATAATATATTTGGCTTTGATATGGAATATATTTGGCAGAGAGCAACCGAGCTGAATATTATGGAAGATTTTTCGATGGGATTTGGAAGATTAATAACACGCAAGGCTTCTCTTGTAGAATTAAAGCTGTCTTCTTCGGCGTTGGGAGATAATATATTAAAATATATTGATATTGACGGGACAGTTTTAATAGATTTGCTGAAGGTTATGCAACGTGATCAAAAGTTAGATAGTTATAAACTGGATAATGTTGCTTCAATATTTTTAGGTGATAATAAGAATGATTTAAAACCGCAAGAGATTTTCGACAAGTTCAAGGGAAATAGTGAGGACAGATGTGTAATTGCGAAATATTGCATACAAGATTGCTGTCTTGTGAATAGACTAATACATAAATTGAAAATACTTGAAAATAATATTGGTATGGGCAATGTATGCCTTGTTCCTCTCAATTTCTTATTTCGAAGAGGTCAAGGAATTAAGATATTCTCTTTGATTGCCAAAGAATGCATGGAAAGAGAATCTCTTATTCCAACAATTAAATCGTATAGAGAAAATATCGAAGAGATAGATAATGGATACGAAGGCGCAGTTGTTCTAGAACCGAAAGAAGGAATATATTTAAACGAACCGATTGTTGTATTTGATTACGGCTCTCTATATCCTTCTTCTATGATTTCTTGCAATCTATCGCATGATTGTTATTTGATGGATGAGAAATATCGTGTCGAAGACCCAAACATAGAATACAAGACGATTTCCTATGATTTATACGAAGGCGTAGGAGATAAGAAAAAGAAAACAGGGGAAAAAGATTGTGTCTTTGTGCAATACAAAGATGGGAGAAAAGGTATTATTGCAGATGTTCTCGATATGTTGTTAAAACAGCGAAAGAACACCAGGAAAAAGATAGAATATAAAACAATAACTACATGTGATGGAAAAATATATGTTGGTATTTGCGTGGAAAAAGGCAACCAATACGAAGTATATAATATTGATAATAAAAGTAATATATTAGTATCCAAAGATAATATACAGGATATTAAAGAGACTTACAATATATTTGAACAAGATGTTTTAGATGCTCTTCAATTGGCTTACAAGGTTACAGCAAATTCCTTGTATGGACAAATAGGTGCGAGGACATCTTCAATATATTTAAAGGATATTGCAGCATGCACCACAGCAACAGGTAGAAATATGATTATGTTGGCGAAAGATTATGTTGAAACAGAATATAATGCGGAGGTTATATATGGCGATACTGATTCTATATTTTGCAAGTTTCCTTTGACTGACAAAGAGGGAAATGCGGTATTTGGGAAAGAAGCTTTGCAATATGCCATAGATATAGGGAAGGATGTTGAGAAACATATAAATGTTCCTGATATTATGCCTAATCCGCAAAAATTAAATTATGAGAAATGCTTGTATCCGTTTATTATATTTAGTAAGAAAAGATATGTAGGCAATCTATATGAAACAGATGTTGTAAATTATAAGCAAAAGTCTATGGGAATTGTATTAAAAAGACGTGATAATGCGCAAATAGTTAAAAAAATATATGGAGGGGTTATAAATATCATATTAGAAAAGCAAGATTTGGATGGTTCTATTGTATTTCTTCAGGATGAACTAAATAATCTTGTACAAGGTCGAACATCTATTAAAGAGCTTGTTATAACAAAGAGTTTAAGAGCAGCATACAAAGACCCTTCTAAAATTGCTCACAAAGTGCTTGCAGACAGAATAGGAGCGAGAGACCCGGGAAATAGACCTGTTGTAAATGAACGTATTCCATTTGTATATATTAAAACCGCAAATAATGGTAATAATGGTAATGTATCTTCGTTGCAAGGGGACCGAATAGAAAACCCTGATTATATTGTGCAAAATAATTTAATTCCTGATTATTTACATTATATCACAAATCAAATAATGAAACCTATATTGCAATTGTATGCTTTGTGTTTAGACAAATTGCCTGGGTATGACAAGAATGATGAATATTGGGACGATTTAGACAAAGCGTTATTGGAGAAACCGATGTATCAAAATGATATACGAAGGAAAAACAGGATTAATAATTTGAAATTAATGATGGTTAAAGAATTGTTATTTGATAGATTTATTAATATTCTATGCGAGCCGAAAGTGCCTAAAGTAAGGCAAAGTAAAAAATCATTGAAAGATGTAGCCAAAAATAGCAATAATAATGATATTTGCGAAATTAGAAATGACCCAACGCAAAGTCAAAATTTGGATGCGACTATAAAAATTACCAAGAAAAATAAGACAGGAATTATTGTATCGACAGCATATATTAAGAATGACAAAGGTAAAAAGATATGGGAATGCAATAATGAAGATTGCAAAAATAAAGAAGTTGAGATAATGGTTTTGATACAAAAGATGATTGAATATAATAGCAATAATATCTATTATATAACAGTAAATAACAAAGGGTTTATTGATGAATACAATAGAGCATTTCATTTATATACAGAGATAATCAAAAAGAATAGGATGGGAACAGAAGATAGTGATGATGATATAATGAAGAAAATAATGGATACACAGGATGTAGGTAAAATGAGGGATGTTAATAGTATTAAGAAATATTACGAAATAATATTACAGAATAGCAAATTTATGTTTGTATAATTGGGAATAATAAAATAATAAATTTGGTATAAATTAGTAATATAATATACAAAAATTGATAATTATATTATGACATAATTTTTATTATGTCCTCTTACAAAGACAAACTTGCTGAACTTGGCGAAAAAGGTTATTGTGTAATTGAAAATATTCTTACAACAGAAGAAGTAGATACGTCAATTAAATATTTTAGGGAATGGTTTTCTTCGCATCCGCAAATTGAAGGATTGCATAGTAAAATTAGTCCGCATGGAATTATTAAGTTTCATGAAGTAGGGCAACAGCGACATGCGTGGTATATTAGAACACGTGAAAATGTTCAAAATGTATTTAAAGAGATTTGGAAAACGGATGAAGTAGTTGTTAGTTTTGATGGGTGTTGTTATATTCCGGCTGAATGTAAAAAGAAGGATGCAGTATGGACGCATACAGATCAAGCGCCTACTAAAAAAGGATTAAAATGTATTCAAGGATTTGTTGCATTAACAAATAATAGCGAAAGAACTCTTGTAGTATATGAAGGTAGTCATAAATTACATGAAGAATATGCAAAAGAATATAATTTAACATCTACAAAAGATTGGTTGCTTATAGAACAAAATTATTTAGACAAAATAAGAGATAAGAGAAAGGTTTTAAATATTAAAGCAGGTTCATTAGTTTTATGGGATTCGAGAACATTTCATCAAAATCAATATGGTAATAATGAAACAAAAGAAGAGCGAATAGTGCAATATGTAAGTTATTTACCAAGATGTAATTTATCAAAGAAAATGCTTGAAAAAAGACAAAAATATTTTCTAGATAAAAGAACAACATCGCATTGGGCTTATCCTGTGAAAGTTAATAGTAAACAACCTCAAAATTATGGAGATAAGAGACTAATAATAAATTATGATGAATTAGTTGAACCAAAATTAGATGATTTGGTTGAGGATATTACTAAATTAATATAAATTATGCAGTAAATAAAGCAAGATGTATATGTTGTATATTATATATGTTCATATTTTTTATTTTCATTATGTTGTCCCAGAATGTTTTCTTTTTGTTGTCTTTTTTTTGGTAGGACCAGATTTTTGAACAGCGACTTTTTCTTCGACTTTTTCTGTAATAGTCAATATAATGGGTTTATGATCTGACACCATACCATATAAATTACTCGCCGCATCTCCAAAACCATCATATATCTTTGTTTTGAAAGTAAATTTTTCATGCATCGTTTCTTTAACCCAAATATGGTCTATTACATTTTTACCTTTTGAATTTGTTGGATTGATTTTGCTGTCAACTATTATATTTTCAGGTTCTATATATATATATCCTTTATCCTGTAACAATTTAAATGGTGCATTATTCCAAGATTTAATATGTTCAAGACTTAATACTTTTTTACCATCACTTAATACTTTTTTACCATCACTTAATACTTTTTTACCATCACTTACTACTATTGTATCACTATTAGGGCATCTTTCTATTAACTGTAAACCATAAGTCGAGCTTATATGTTGTAAAAGACCTTTTTCATCTTTCTTATTTGTGTCTTCTTCTTCCTTTGCATGCTGATAATCTCCTCGACCATCATAGTAGGTTTTTTGCCCATTATACATTTGTTCTAATAATGTTTTATCATTACAATAAACAGAATTAAAATCACCTAAAATAATATCTGGGGGCAAATCTAATTCTAATAATTCTTTCAATAATGCAAGTTTAGTATCTAAATATGTTTGAAATGTTGTATCATCTAATTCTAAATCTATAAAACGCCCTCCTTCTAAATGAACATTTGCAATTTTAATACCAAATTTTTTATCTTCTATAAATATTGCATTCCTCTGAACAGCACCTTTCAATAGTGGAGAGGTTTTAATACATGAAATAAAATTAAATCTACTACTTTTTTCTGTACCTATTGAATATGCTTTAACACTTTCATTCTTGTCAATATCTTTAATATTGTCCTCTTGCGTAAGCAATAACTCTACTTTATTTATATCTATTAGTTCCTTAAATTTCTTTTCAAAAGTATAAGGATAATCATACCACACAGCCCATGTAAAAACATTAAATGAACATACTACAAGTGTATTGTCTGTACCTCCAAACATCTTTGATTTTTGTTGGATTAAATGATTATGTTTTTTTTTAATTACCCCATTTTTTTTAAAGTATTCTGTTATATCAACTTTTTCCTTTTTATAAATAACATAAAACAAAGTTTTATCTATGTTATAAATCTTTCTGTATCTGTTATTTATAAATATATTCATAGTATATATCTTTTTAATCTTTGTCCTATAAAAAAAGAAATACTATTAATATTTATAAATACAGTAATTAACAAAAGTTAGAACAGAATAAATATGTTCTAAAATATCAAAAAAATATTAAAAATTGATTTATGTTTTTTTGCAATTTAATAAGAACCTGAATAGATCGCGTGCAAATCAATTGATAAACCGAATAACGAGAAGAGAGAACAAGGAAACACGCGTCGAGGCAAACTCGTAAAATTGGGATGTCCAATTCTAAAATGTCAAAAATTACGAAGACATTTACTGAATTATATGAAAAGGTATTTGGAGATGGCAATGGTGAACACGCAGAAAATGAGGCATATTTACAAATATGGCTTAATAGTCTCATTGATTTAAAACTTATACGTGTCATTCACGAAGATGATTTTATAACATCTTATGAAATAAATGAAGGAATAACGCGTAGATATTGCCGTGCAAATTATGGGGAAATAGATAATATTTGCAGGGAGCAATTATTAATATTATTAGAACTTACAGAGGATGACGATACATTCTTCATTTATCAAAATCCTCAAAAAGGAAAATCTGCTATAGTGATCAATGAGCTTATTAAATGGCATAATGAAACTAAATATGCGGTGGTTTCCTTTTTAGTTTTATCAAATGGGATAAGCATGGGTTGCCAAACAGTAAAAAGGATTAAAAAAGATTTTGCAGAGCAAGGAAAGAAAATACAAATATTTGAATTGTCATCTGCTAAAAATATGAAAAATATTATTGAAGATATTAGAAGAGCGATTGCTTCGTGGGCGATGGATAAAAAAAGGTATGGGATGCCTATAGTTTGTCTTCTTCACAACGATAAGCAACTGAAAAAAATGTTGGAAATAATAAAATATATTTACGACCTTGAAGTAAATAATCCTAATAATAATATTAGATATGGTGTTATATGGGATGAAGCAGACGAGACATACGCAAAATCAAGGAATAAAGAGATTACTGTAAATAGTGAAAAGCTAAGTTGTAAAATGTTTATGGTTGATAATACGAAAGCTCTTTATCGTTTAGGGTTTGTATCGGCAACAGACGGAGGTCTTTTAATAGATGGAGACAAAGAAAATTATCCAGAATGTGCAGGTGCTGTCAATTATTACAATGAATTTGCGGAAGATAATCCTCATTATCGTGCAATTCATCTTCCAGGAGCAATAATTAAAAATGTTGAATATACAGCAAAAGAAAAGCTTAATTCATTTGCTGAAAGAGTATTGGAAGAGAATGCTGAACATTTTAAAACACCCGAAAATCTTCCTACTGGCGAAGAATATCGTAGAAAAATATTAGTTAATGGAAATGTATCGTGTGCAGGCATGGCAAAATTTGCAAAAGAACATAGTAAGAAAGGATATTATGTTATTGTTTATAATAGCGATGGATGCGCTGGTTTAAAAGTATACAAGGATGGTGAATTATTTCGTTCTTATCCATTAAAGAATTGGTATGTTAATGAACGCTTATTCTATATATATAAAGCTCTAAATCTATCTGACAAGCCATTGATTGTGATTGGTGGTCTTAAAATAGATAGGGGCATTACTTTTCATTATTGCCCTACTGAAAATAATGAATATATTATTGGTGAAAATATTATTGGCGAGGAAAAGAAAAGACCTGTAGAACATGGAAATATAACAACTGTAAATAAGGAAGGATTAGTATTTACAGATTATATTTCAGGACCTGTTGAAAATGTATCAAGTGCGGTTCAGAAAGGAGGTCGCCTACATGGTAATATTGGAGATTCGCCACAATATTCAGGCGAAACATACTATTGGAGTGTTAAATCTACAATAGACAAAGTCATAAATCATAATAATGTTGTGGATATGATTAACAAAGATATTGGGTTAGAATGTATTAAAGATAAGAAGGACCGCGTCAACAAAGAATACAACACGATGCTCCCAATATTACCAAAGGCAAATCATAATGTTTCAGCAAATCTATTTAGAGTTTATAGAGGCAAAGATGAAGCCGATATGCGGAAAGTTGTAGAGAAATTATATAACAACCGCAAATATAATCATAAATTTCCTGAAAATGAGAATGGATTTCTGCTGTCTTCTATTACAAAGAATATTAAGAAGAATGGGGCAATTGCCGAATTATGCTATGCTATTAAGGAAGTGCCTGGAACTGCTGGTTTAAAGCACAAAGCTGGTGGCAAGTCTGCTGCAAGAAGAGCTTGGGCATGCTACAAAGATATAAATGATATTTCGACATTACATTTTATAGTACTTATAGACCCACAAAAAGTATCAGCAGATAAACTTAAAATGATTGATACAGAATACCCTAATCATATAACTATTCCAGAAGAAGGAGATTTCTAATTGTTGATATATGATATATGATAAAAAATAATAAGTTATTAAATAGTTAGATAATATATGTTGTTTAATATATATATTTTTTATTTGTTACAGAGAAGCCATTAAATGATGAGCTTGGGGCGACAGTATAAGACCCGAAATTACTTACATATAACCAATCACCGATATTAAGTTCTTGATATAGAATATCCTTGTATATACAATCCAAACTATCGCATGTAGGACCAAAGAACGTTGTATTATATTTTATAGGGTCATCCATATAACATTCATCAACCCATTTTAAAGGAATAAATTCGGGTGTTTGATGGTCATAATTAATACAATTAAAAGACCCATATATACCATCGCTTAAATAATATTTAATAACATTTTCTTCTTTTTTCTTTGCGATTACATTTAATACAAGTGTATGCGTTGATTCAGTAAAGTATCTTCCTGGTTCAGCAATAAACCTTACTATATTATTTTTTGCTTCATAAGAGAAAAAATCTTCAATTGCCTTGTTAATATTTTCACAAATATCCGCAAATCGAATATGTTTATCAACACCAGGAAATCCACCGCCAATATCTATTATCCTTATATTAAAACCATAGTCTTTGGAAATCTTGTAAGTCTCATAACAATCCTTTATTGCATTATAAAAACTAATAGGATCGCTACATCCGCTTCCTACGTGAAAGCTAAAACCTACAAGGTTCATTTTCAAAGTGTTTATTCTATCAAATATTTTTGGGATATTATATAATGGACAGCCAAACTTTGAGTTAAACTTGCATTTACTATTTGTATCATCAACACATATTCGAAGTATTATTTGAGCGGAAGGATATATATTATATATCTTATCTAATTCTTCAATGCAATCAAAAGTTAATTTACTTATGTTATTTTCACGGGCATAAATAACATGCGACGATACTTTGCAAGGATTTGCGAATAATATGCGGTCAGGGTTATTTGTGATACTTAATGCGTTTTTTAATTCCGCTTTAGAAGCACAATCAAAGTTGCACCCTAACTTTGCAAGCAAGTTAATTATTATATCGTCTGGATTGGACTTTACAGCAAAGTATGGTTGTATAGTAGGTAAATATTTAACCCACTTTTTGTATTGCTCTTCAACTTTGCTTAAATCGACAATATAGAATGGTTCGTCGTCGTCTTTTTCTTTGTCATTTATATAGTTGGTAATAATACCCTCTAATACCCTTTTATCTCTGTTATATTCATTATCAACGCATACTTTTTTCATTTATTTTTAATAATATTTATTTTTTAATCTTATATATAAAAAAAAGATAATTAATTTTCATAAAATATATACTTAACAATCGACAGAGCCTTTTCTTTGCCGACCCCGTCAATTTTACATAGTTCTTTGATTTTTTGTTCGGTGGTTTCAAACTTATCCAAAGATTTCACGAGGGTTCCCATTGATGTATATGTCAAATGAATATTTTTGGCAATAACATTGGAAATCATAGGTATTTGCGATAATTGCATTATAAAACACGACTTTGTATCTATATTATCTATCTTCTTCTTTTTGAGTTTTACGAAATCAGTATAGCATTTATCAGAAGTATATTCTTCGTGTAAAAACTTATCCGGTTTATCTATTATTTTTGTAGATATTAACAAGATTAATGTTGTAGTCTCCACTATATTTTTAGTATACAATATTCTTATATTATCTCTAAACATAGTGTGTAAATAAGCCCCTTGTATCATCGATTTATACCTATCGTATGTGGCTGGTGATAATATAGTGTCGCCTTCAATAATATAGGTTATGTATTTTTGAGAAGTATTTGATAATAGTCGAGCTTTTTGCTCTTTGTATCGGCCATCTAATATGGATGCTTGCAAATCTTGAAGAGTTTTTCTCTCGAAAATGTAATTCAAAGTCTTGTATGTTATGTGCATATCACCCAGCATTAAGTTTTCTGAAATTATTTGAATTTTATCCTTGTAATTATCAAGGTCTCTACTAACTATATCATTGTATATATTAGTTTCCCTTGCATCAATGGTAATCAATATATTGTCATCATTGTTCATAACTATATACTTATATATACTTACATATACTTATATATATACTTACATATACTTATATGTATACTTACATATACTACTTTTTCCTTATCTTAAATAATATAGAAAAAAATAATAATATAATAAATATTACTATAATAAGCCTTATTATATTATTATGTATATCTTGTCCTTTATCCATATCAAAATCTGTATCTTCAAAACTTTCCTTCTTCTTTCTAAAAACATTAAATATCGCATTTGATTGTTCATCAGTAAGTTGATGATATGATGATAATGGTTTACTGCTTTTTCCTCCCATTGTCTATATATAACTTAATATATTAAGTATAAATATTATTTGCTCGTTTTAAATATTTATGTTCAACAAGTTTGTAAAAATCTTCAAACTTATCAGATATATTAGCTTCATTCCTGTTAATAAATAGGAATTGCATTAGGGTAGAAGGCTCTACCGAATATTTTTGAATATTATCCCACATAAGTTTAAATTGTTCTTCATTATTGAAGAATGATAAAAACATATTGCGTGCTTGGTATTTATCAAGGTGTGTTAATTCGACTTCCAAGTCAATTCTTCCTGAACGCATAAGCGCATCGTCTAATTTATCTGGAAAATTAGTTGTCATAATAACAATTAATCCTTCAGGATTATTAAATCCATCAAGGCAATTCAAAATTCCATTCATAGTAATATGATTTTTCAATGTATCATTTGTTTTTCTATCAAAAAATATGCAATCAATATCTTCAAGAACAAGAATAGATTTTTTGTGGTCTTCATTAACTTGCGAAATTGCTTCAATCATACTTTCTTCTTTAAGTTCTGCGTTAATATTTAATATACATATATTGGCATCGCATTCAGATGCAATACTATGAATAAGAGATGTCTTCCCTACTCCTGGTGCTCCATACAACATAATATTCATTTTATAAGGGATCCCGTGTTTATGATAATCCTTGTAAGTGTCCTTGTCAATAAATTTTGAAATAGGATCTTTAATTTTATTGAAAGCATGTTCTTTTAAGAAAATATTTGAAAGCATTCTTTTGGGAATGGAAGAATCATAATTCCAAGAATAGCCTGTCCACTTCTTTTTAATAATTTTATCACCAGAAACTTCCACAAATTTATCTTGCTTTTCATTGAATTTTTTGTTAATTGCATCTTCAATAAACTTTGTAATTTTATCTTGCGAAGAACTTTTAAAAATAACCTTTTTGATTGGATAATGGTCATCTTTGAAACTTACTATTTGCACTTTGCCATTTAAAACAAAATCACAAATTTCTATTTCTATATCGTCAATTACATAAGTTCCATTAACAGGTGTAAAAAGATGCAAAAACATATAATCTGATTTCTCCTTCTTATAATCTCTAAAATGCTTTCGCTCAATACCACTATATTCACAATCAATATCATCATTTTCTTTTTTTAAAATATCAAACGCATATGATAGAATAATCTTTGTATCCGAATTGTTAGAATATAATGTAATATGCATTATTATATTTTATATTATTATGTCATTTAAACCTTATATCAATATGATGGGGTATATTTACAACCGTTTGCTTGGTTCTACGTAAGGCATATCAAGATATTTAAATATGTCTTCTTCATTATGAATAATATCTGTTGTATCAATAATATTTTTTGCATTCTTTATATCTTTAAATCCGTATTCGGACAGAGACAAGCCTTTTTGCAAAGCAATTTTCCGCATATATATATTAAAATTATAAGAACCTGTGAAATAGAGTAATGCAAAATAGTAATACGATGGTTCTGCAATTAATATATCTATACGTCTTGCAGGTAAATCTGGAGACAGCTTACATATTCCCATAAACTTATTATTGCCTAATGCTAATTTCTCTATAATATATGATTTATCTTCTAAAAGTTTAATAATATCTTTTAGTACTAATCCAGGTTTATTTTTAATTAATATATCAATATCACCCATATCTTTATTTTTTCTTCTATAACTGCCTACAAATTCAAACTCAATATCCTTGTACAAACTATTTAATATACTATTTACTATCTTCAAATGTTTTCTTCCTTCTAATATAGGTATCCTTAAACTCATGTCAT